>WNGE01001430.1_pt1 | contig 30189 bp, 26 predicted proteins | sample 5400651 | NCBI WGS metagenome assembly WNGE01 (sample SAMN13153370, study PRJNA577476) | soil metagenome | isolation source: 60 cm soil or saprolite under grassland replicate 2 | place: USA:California | collected 2016-06-15
AAAAGTACCCTACTCTTCTATAATGAGTTAGATGGTGGAAATCGTGTCCGAACCTTCAGCCACGAAAAATTTGGGTGAATATTCGGACACCCAGGCTCTCCACGCTCACTTTTGTCCGAACTTTCAGCCAATTTACCATTTTGCCCTAAAATGTGAGCACTTGACGTGAATCATGAGCACCAGCAGGAACGTGCCTGAGCAAACCGCTCCCCGTCTGGCTTCTTCCATCGATACCTTGTAAATTGGCATTCTTTGCTGACACTAGGTGTGGTTGTTCTGTTCCACCGTGATGACTACATTTCCTTTTTTGTGTCCTGTTTCGACATACCTGTGAGCCTCGACAGGGGCGACCGTCAAGCTGTTTGGTACTCTTGTCTTGTGTACAGTCTTGTTGCCGCGTGGAAGCCAACAAAAAAGGGATGCAGCTGGTGGCTACATCCCGCTTGGGGTCTCACAAATTTGGCGTCTCATGCTTGTCCGACCAATCGGTCACAATCGGCATCGTATTAGCTTTCCATTTGCGCAATGCCTCGTACCTGCTCAAAGCCTCGCCCAGAAACGTGATTAAAGCCTCTTCAAGGGTGGGGCCACTGGTGTAGATCTGCTCGTACGTGAGGCTGGTTCCTGTAGGCGAAACGTCTACTTCGATTCCAAGTTGCTCCAAGCGCTTGACCAAGTCTGATTCGTGCTGTTGTTCCATTGTTTTGTCCTTTCCTTTTGTGCTTGAGTCGTTCCTATCGCTTTTGTGTTTGCCTGCACTACGCACAGACTCGCTTGACCAGCCCGCTTGTCGTCTTGCCGCACATCATGCAAGCCGTTTGCGACCTGCATGATGTGCAGTAGCCGTCTGACTCTGCGAAGATGTGCATGCAGCGTCTGGGCACTTCGCGTAGGTAGGGAAAATTGCCATTTCCAGCCAAATTTTCGCTTTCGCTGCTGCTCACGGCTCTTGCTCCTCTCTAATATTCGACGGCTTGTATGTGGATATGCCCATGCTCGTCAAACAAAAACGAGACCGACGGGTTGTCTTCGCTGCTCGAAACAGACAGCACAGCCTCGTAGTCTCCATCTTCACCGCGATGAGCATAATACTAGCACAGACACAGAAACACAGAGAAGCTGAATTAGTACAAGAAAAAGCTCAAAAAATAATAAACTCTATCCTAAGATACGTAGGATATTATGAAAAAGCTGGAGCATTGATTGCACTAGGTGAAGCAATAACCCATACACAGCACTTAGAAGAAGCTAGGGGTGCATGGAAAGAGGCTGAGTCACTGATTGAAAAAATCAAGGATGCTGGGTGGAGAATGGAGAGGTTAAGTCAATTGGCTACAGCACTGGTGGAGGCAAGGGAATGGGGGCGATCAGAAGCAATACTCGGCCTGATATGGATGGGTAATCCTAGTCACGGAACCATAGAAAGCCTGAGTCAGTTGGCTGAGGCATTAATAGAGGCGAGAGACTGGGAGCGACCAGAAGCAATACTCAGCATAGTAATCTCTTGGGGGAGCACTTATGATCATACAGATGCTGTAGATAAATTGATCAAAATACTCATACAGTAACAGGGAATAGAGATCACTTTGAATGCAATAGATCGAATATGTGATAAAGCTAAGCCTTATGTTGAGATAGGTCCAGCCTTCTACGAAGCTTTTTCTTGGGTAGATGCCTTCTTAATGGCCTAATACGTACATGGAAACACTGAAGACCATCGATGGGTACGCGTCGTTCCTCTCCAGCTATATAGCTATCTTGCCCCTGGTGTCACCAATGTATGTATTAGGCCTACTAATGGGCAAGGGACGTTGATTGTTGGGTAACCTGCTTTTCCTTCTCTACCTCTGTAGACAAAAGGGAGGAAAGCTCTTTCTCTGATACTATGCTGTCAGTCTGTGGATCGAAGACGACATTGTCACGGGAGCAGTAGCGTAAACGTTCCCAGTGTGCCAGGGCGCGGTCCCAATCTGGATAAAGCTTGCTGGCCTCCTGGTCACTGCGCACTACTCTCATGAAGGTGGTGTAGGAGAGGACAAGCACGGCGACGATACTGATGATTGCACATATCAAGAACACCAGTTCGAAAAAGTTGAAACCCTGTCCAAAACTTTCTGATCCCACCAGGACGATGATGAAAAATATGAAGAAGCCGATGAGTAACATGCTGAACGCCATGTAGCGCATTACGGATACCTTTTTTGTGGGCATAGGTGGTGGCGCGAAGCGCTCCATGCCTTCGTTATAGGCAGTTTCTAGTTTCTTGACTTTATCTACTTTGTTGCATACGGGGCATTGGGGTTTCTGAGTTTCGGTAGATACCATAAATGACCTCCCTATATTGTTCGTGTTGGATGCGAGCAGCAAATAATAGTATTACTTAAAGGATATCACGAAGTTGTAGGTAAAACAATGGCATTTTCCAATTTGACACGTTTGGGTTGTCTCGCTACACTAGATGAAGACATTATGTGAGTTGAGAGGATAGTGATTTACATGGTTGCATCTATTACGATTGTGGGATTGGGGCCGGGGCAATGGAGTGACCTGACGCTCGAGGCGTACAGGGTCTTAGCACAGGCGGCGGCGGCGGAGCGGGCGGTTTACTTTCGCACATTGATCCACCCGACGATTGAGCGGCTGAAAGTTGAGCTTCCCGGGCTGCACTGCGGATCGTTTGATCGCTTTTATGATGAGTCGACTAACTGGGAGACGTTGTACCAGCGGATTGCGGAAGAGATTTGTAGTCTTGCGGCAGAGCAGGCGGTGATTTATGCTGTTCCAGGGCATCCACTGATTGGAGAATCGTCGGTACAGCACGTGCTGGCTCTGGCACGAGAACGGAATTTGAGCACCAGTATTGTCGCGGGCCTCTCGTTTATGGAGCCTGTTTGCACGGCTTTGGAGCTTGATCCCCTGGATGCTGGCACGCAGATTGTCGATGCAACGCTGCTCGCGGCTCTTGGCGCCGACGAGGTCGCAGGAAAGATTATTCCAACGCTGCCGCTGCTGGTAGGGCAGGTATATAATCGCCGCCTGGCAAGCGCCGTCAAGCTGGCGTTGGGTGAGATATATCCCGATGAATGGCCGGTGAAGCTGGTGAGGGCCGCCGGCGTTGAGGCTGATGAAACAGTGGTCACGCTGCCGCTGTACGAGCTTGATCGAAGCGCGAGTCTGGCTAATCACCTCAGCACGTTGTATGTTCCGCCTGTGGAGGAGATGACTGCGCTGCGGCTGCCGGAGACGCTGCGCTATATTACGATGCGCCTGCGCCGCGAGCCGGATGGGTGTCCGTGGGATCGCAAGCAGACGCACCGGTCATTGACGCGCCATGTTATTGAGGAGACGTACGAAGTGGTAGAGGCGCTGGAAGAGAACGATATGGAGAAGTTGGCGGAGGAACTGGGTGATCTGTTATTGCAGGTGTATCTACATGCTGAGATTGCACGCCAGGAGGGTGATTTTGCAATTGGCGATGTATTTGAGCATGTCAACGCCAAACTGATTCGGCGCCATCCCCATGTTTTTGGTGAGACTGAGGTGAGTGGGGCCGAGCAGGTATTAGTGAACTGGCAGGAGATCAAGAAGCAGGAACGGATAGCGGCGGGCAAAGATGTGGAGAAGGAGAGTGTGCTGGATGGTGTGCCACTGGCGGCACCGGCTTTAATAGTGGCGCAGGAGTACCAGAAGCGTGCTGCAGCTATTGGTTTCGAGTTTGCCAATGTTGAGGATTTGTTGAAGAAGGTGCGTGAGGAAATACAGGAAGTACAGGAAGCTACTTCGCCAGAACACCAGCAGGAGGAGATGGGTGATATTCTTTTTATTGTGGCGAAGGCGGCGCGCTGGCTCGATATTGACGCGGAGGAGGCACTGCGCAAGGCCAATCGCAAGTTTCGCCAACGTTTCCAAAAAGTAGAGGAGATAATCAGGCAGGATGGGCGTACGATTGACTTGTATAGTGACGAGGAGTGGGGTAAGTTGTGGGAGAGGGTGAAAGAGTGAAGGGGTAATAGGCGTTCCGGGTACGTTGACGCTCCCAGCGCAAGATGGTACAGTGGTATCAAATCTATGGCTAGAACATTTTTATGAGAAACGAACTGTTAAGCTGGTTTGCGCGCGAGGGCTTGCTGCTGCAAGACGTGGTTACGGCAGCGGAAGACCCGGAACACGATGAGATCAAGGTGTCTGTGAAGGCGCCAATTATTGCGTTGAGTCGCGCGCATGAAGACTTTCGAGAATGTCCTGACCCGGTGCTATTTGGCTATCCAGAGTCTTGCCTGGATATGATGAATATGGACGATTTTCACCAGTTTGTTTACCAGTGGCTCGAGCGAGCGGTGGCGGCCGGGCTGGGACGCTGCTTTGTCTGTAACAAGGTGCTGGATATGGGGAGCGAGCAGCCGTGGGATGCTGTATTTGTATCTACGGAGTTGTACTGCTGGCTGCTGGTGCATTTTGATTGCAAGCGATACCTCAATCGTGATCTGAAGGGGCGCAATCCCTTTGAAGTGACCTCACACCCACCGGAATTTTTTGACATGCACATTCCATAATGTGAGAGTAAGGATAGGTTGTTTCCATGGATAAAAATCAGATTGCCGCAATTTTTGAAGAGGTGGCGGTGCTGCTTGCCTTGAAGGAGGATAGTAACCCGTTTGAGGCGAGGGCTTATGAAAATGCCGCGCGGGCAATCAATGCTCTGGATGGCGACATCGAGCAATTGACGCGATCCGGCAAGCTTAAAGGCACACCAGGGTTGGGAGCCACAATTGTCAAGCGTGTCGAGGAACTGGTCGATACGGGACAGCTGGCCTTCTACGAGGAGTTGCGCGACAGCACTCCTGCAGTGAAGCTTGAAATGCTGCGTATTCAGGGGATGGGTCCTAAGAAAATCAATGCCATTTACGACAAGTTACACGTGAACAGCATTGCCGAATTGGAGCAGGCATGCCTCGATGACAGGGTGGCGCACCTGCCGGGTTTTGGGAAAAAGACGCAGGATAATATATTGCAGGGCATCGCCTTTCTGGCGCAACATGCCGACCGTTTCCAGTATCCAGTAGCGGAGGAGGAGGCCGAACGGATCCGCGCTGCGCTGGCAACCCTGCCGGAGATCGTGCGTTTGCAGGTGGCTGGGAGCCTGCGCCGCCGGCGCGAGACGGTGAAGGATATCGATATGGTGGCGAGTGTGGCGGATGCTGCCGGAGACGAGGTCAGGCGCAAGATCATGGATTTTTTCACCGGCCAACCTTCTGTCAAGGCTATCACGGGAAAAGGCGAGACAAAATCAAGCGCCATTCTGGGCAGCGGGATCGCGATGGACCTGCGGGTCGTCAAGGATAGCCAGTTTCCGTATACGCTGCACCACTTTACAGGTTCCAAGGAGCACCATATTCCGCTGCGGCGGCGCGCACTCAGTATGAACATGACTATCAACGATTATGGTCTTTTTAGGGGGAAAGAGCCAGACCTGGAGCTTGTGCCTTGTGAGAATGAAGCCGATATATATGCCGCGCTAGGTATGGCCTATATCGAGCCTGAACTGCGTGAAGACATGGGAGAGATAGAGGCCGCGCTACATGGCTCACTGCCCGTACTGGTGCAGGAGAGCGATCTGCGTGGCATTTTGCACGTTCATTCCACCTGGAGCGATGGGCAGAATACGATTCGCGAGCTGGTCGAGGCATGTATAGTGCGTGGATACCAGTACCTGGGTATCACCGACCACAGTAAGGTGGCCGCGTATGCAGGAGGGTTGACGGAAGAGAATCTGCGCCGGCAACAGGAGGAGATCGATCGCCTGAATGAAGAGTACGCAGGACGACTGCACATTCTTAAGGGGACAGAGTGTGATATTCTTAAGGATGGGACACTTGATTACGCTGACGAAGTGTTAGCAAACCTCGATTTTGTGGTCGCCTCGATTCATAGTAATTTCAATTTGTCGCCGGAGGAGCAGACGCAGCGGATGCTGCGCGCTATCGCCAACCCCAATGTTGATATTATTGGACACCCTACGGGGCGTATATTGCTTGGCAGAGTGGGGTATACGCTGGATATGGAGGCGGTGATCGATGCCTCCGTTGAGCATGGGGTGTGTATTGAGATCAATGCACATCCTTCGCGGCTGGACATGGATTGGCGGCTTGTCAAACGCGCTCGTGATAGGGGAATGAAGATTCCGATCGACCCTGACGCGCATATACTTGCCGGATTGGATGTTATACGTTATGGTATAGGCGTTGCCCGTAAAGGTTGGTTGAGCGCCAGTGATGTGCTTAATACAATGGAGACGGAAGCGCTGCTGGCTTTTTTCAAGAGGAAGAGAAGCTGATGAACGGGTCATTTGACCCATTTCATATTGATGGAAGTGTGTTACATATATGTTAGAGAGGAACACAATTACATGGCCGAACAATTAGAATTGGAAGTTTCCCGCCGGGAGATTACTGGGAAGGCAGCCAAGCGGCTGCGCAAGGCGGGGATTATTCCTGCGAATATCTTTGGGCATCAAGAAGCGTCCCAGGCTGTACAAATGGATGCGGTAGCTTTTGAGCGTTTACGACGTTCGCATGCCGCCAAGGGTATCATTGCGTTGCGTATGCCTGACAGTACAGGAGTACAGACGGCGCTGATACGGCATGTGCAGCACGATCCACGCACCGGCAGAGTGATCCACGTGGATTTCTTCCGGGTGAGCATGAATGAACGTCTGAACGTTAAAATTGCGTTGCGTTTCGTTGGTGAAGCGCCCGCAGTGAAGAACCAGAATGGGGTATTACTCCATCTCTTGGATACGCTCGAAGTCGAATGTATGGCCGGTGATATACCCGAATATCTCGAAGTCGATGTTGCTCCCCTGGATGAAATTGATGCGCTTCTTCACGCTGAAGATGTGAAATTGCCGGCAAACTTCACGCTAATTACCGATCCTAAAGAGGGCGTGGCGAAGGTTGCTGCCACACGTGCTGAGAAGGCCGAGGAAGCGGAAGCAGCAGAGGAAGCTAAAGAAGCTGCCGCAGCTGCACCTGCTGAGGAGGCTGCACAGGGGAGCGCCGGAGAATAAGAACGCTTTTCCAGGAGAGAGCGATAGTTATGCGCATTATGATTGTCACGGATCAATATCCGCCGATGGTCGGTGGTGTTCCGACAGTAACACACGGTCTTGCCCACGATTTTGCAGATCGTGGGCACCAGGTCTGGGTTGTTGCGCCGAGCCAGGGGCCACGCGATGTGCGTCGTCTAGAGCAAAAGGTACGTGTCTATCGCTTCTCCTCGTTTGACTGGCCGACGTACGAGGGGCTGCGTATTCCCTTTTTGCCATTTGTACCCATACGCAACCTTTTGAAGAAAAGCGATCCGCATATTATTCACATTCACTCGCCCATTGTGCTAGGGAATATCGCTCAGTTGCTAGCAGGTGGGCTACGGAAGCCTGTGATAGCGACGAATCACTATCTGCCCATCAATATGAGTCGTTCGCTCACGACTGATCCGCTGTTTAGCAAGCCATTCAGTAATATCAGCTATTCGTACCTGGTGCATTTTTGTAATCGTTGCGAGTATGTCACTGCTCCTACGGCCACCGCGCTGAAGCTGTTATATGAACATGGTTTGCGCGCCCCTGCCGGCGTTATCTCTAACGGGATTGATCTGAGAAAGTTCACTCCGGGAGAGAGAAGCGACCATATTCGTGAGAAATTTGGCCTTCCACTGGATCGTCCGATTGCCCTGCATGTCAATCGCCTGAGCGAAGAGAAGCGGGTCGATGTGTTACTCGATGCCGCTGCGAATATGACCGGCAACGGCTATATTGCGCTTGTGGGGTCGGGTCCTGCTGAAGCTGAATTGCGGGAGCAGGCTGAGCGACTGAAACTCAGTGAGCGTGTCTCGTTTCTGGGTTATGTTCGCGATGCCGATCTGCTGGCGCTGCGCCGTTCCGTGGAGCTGTTTGTGATACCTTCTGAAGCGGACTTGCAGAGCCTTGCGACGATGGAAGCGATGGCCTGTGGTTTGCCTGTGATTGCGGCCAACTCCTATGCCTTGCCGGAACTTGTGCATCATGGTGAGAATGGCTATGTTTTCCAACCGGGGAACAGCAGTGAACTGGCGAGTTATCTGGATAAGCTGCTGGCTGATGCTGCATTGCGGGTGAAGATGGGTGAGAAGAGCCTGGAGATTATCGCCAGGCATGATCGTATGCAGGTGCTTGATCAGTGGGAGGCGCTTTATCGACGGCTCTCCGATGAATTTATTGAGGCAAAACAGCGAAAATTACAAATGCGCATGGCAAGGTGGCGTCCAGGATATACACCCCCCTTGTCTTCGCGACGGCCGCGCATTGTGCGTACAGGCGAACTGGTGCTTGATCCGAGGTTAGTTGAGGAGGAATAGGGCTCCTCTTTCTCAGCCTTAGCGGCATTTCCCCCATGACATTTGTCACGCCCAAATCAGGATAGATTTCACTTCCCTTCGACCCGAGATACAACTACACTCTGACTGTGGCGAAAGCGGAGCCGCCGGAGTGCGGTCCCTTGACGAGATAGGAGGAAGCGTGATGAATATCCGTGATCAAGAACACCAGCAGAGGAGCGAGCGCACGCCCGATCACATCGTTCTGGTTTTCCCTCTGAGTGCGCTTGACCGTACGCTGCTCCGCGTGGTTGGCGGCAAGGCGGCGAACCTGGGCGAGCTGATCCGCGCGGGCTTCTCTGTTCCCCCGGGTTTCTGTGTCACCACCGACACCTATGCGCTGGTGAGCGATGGTGCCGGGCTCGAACCCATCCTGGCGGAACTCTCCACGACACGCGCCGAAGAGACGGTGCGCCGGGCAGAGTTGGCTGCCGCAGCCAACGTCGCCTTGCTACAAGCGTCTATTCCGACCAGCGTTGTCGAGGCCATCACGGAGGCATATCAGGCGCTAAGCAATGGAGGATCACCTGTTCCCGTAGCCGTGCGTTCCTCCGCGACCGCTGAAGATTTGCCCTCTGCGAGCTTTGCTGGTCAGCAGGAAACGTATCTCAATATCGTTGGTGCCGGAGCCGTGCTCACCGCGATCCAGCGCTGTTGGGCGTCGTTGTGGTCTGACCGCGCTGTCAGCTACCGCAAAAGCCTGGCCATTGATCCTCGCACGGTGCGCATGGCGGTGGTCGTCCAGCGCCTGGTGGACGCCCAGGTGGCCGGTGTGCTCTTCACGGCCGACCCGCTCACCGGCAAGCGCCGGGAGATCGTGATCGATGCCAATCCCGGCCTGGGGGAGGCAGTGGTCTCCGGCGCGACCAACCCGGACCACTTCGTAGTGCGTACCACCACGGGCGAGATCGTCGAGCATCATTTGGGCGACAAGCAGGTGATCATTCAGGCAACCTCCGGAGGCGGGACACAGAAGATCGAAGCAGGCGCTCGCACTGCTCATGCCTGTCTCTCTGACGCCCAGATCCATGCACTGGCGGAGCTGGGAGCACAGGTCGAAGCACACTATGAATCTCCCCAGGATATCGAGTGGGCGATTGATGCCTCTGATCGGATCTTCCTGCTCCAGGCACGCCCGATTACGACGCTGTTTCCGCTGCCTGCTGAGGCCTCGTGCACTGATGAGGTCTTACAGGTATACCTGTCGTTCAACATCCAGCAGGGTACCTACCGGCCCTTCACACCTATGGGCACCTCCGCTGTCCGTCTGCTCGCTTCATCGATAGTAACGCTCGCCGGCTTTCCTCTACGTGAGCCGCTTACTGGCCCCCGCTTCGTCACAGAGGCTGCCTCTCGCATCTTCTTCGATGTGACTGCCGCGCTGCGCAGTTCGTTTGGACGTACCTTCCTTGTGCAGGCGATGTCGGAGGCGGAGGTCCACGCCGCAGCGATCTTCCAGCAGCTTGCCAGCGATCCACGTCTCTCCCTGGTTCCTACACGGCGGTGGCCGTTGTTTCGTTCGATCGTCCTGCTGCTGGTCCGCACACGCATGCCGTGGTATCTCCTCCGAGCGCTGCTCTCGCCCAGGGCCGCCCAGGCGCAGCTGCTCTTGTATGTTCGCACATTGCGCCGTACAGGGACAGTCGAGGAGAACGCCCTGGCCAGCGCCCGCCTGGCAACCGTCGAGCAGCTCTTCTTTGACGCAATCCCACGCCTGTTGTCTGGTGCCTCTCCGGTCATGCTCGGCGGCATGGTGGCCTTCACCCTGGGAGGCCTCCTCCTCGGCGATCTGGCGACGGAGGGCGAACGGCAGATTGTGCTGCGGGGAGCGCCGTCCAATCCCACCACCGAAATGAATCTGGCGCTTTGGGCGCTGGCCGAGCAGGTGCACGCCGATCCTGCCACGGCTCACCTGGTGCGTGACACTCCAGCGGCCCGGCTTGCAGAGGACTACGGTACCGGGAGCCTGCCCCCACGCTTCCAACAGGGACTGGCGAACTTCCTGGCCACCTATGGTCATCGCAGTGTGGCCGAACTCGACCTGGGGGTGCCGCGCTGGTCGGAGGACCCGACCTATGTGCTCGGCATCCTCGCCAGCTACCAGGAGATTCGTGATCCGGCACAGGCCCCGGATGTGCAGTTCCAGCGTGCAATAGTGGAGGCCGAGGCGATGGTGGCTGAACTGACACGACGCGCCACGCGCAAGAGCTGGTTGCGCGGCCTGCTCGTTGGTTTCTGCCTGAGACGTGCCCGCGCGCTCGGTGGCCTGCGCGAAATGCCCAGGTTCTGTATCACGCTGCTGCTCTCCCGAGCGCGGGCGCTTCTCTGGCCTGTTGGAAAGGAGTTAGCACAGGCTGGGCGCCTGGAGAAAGCCGAAGATATCTTTTTCATTACCCTGCCCGAGGTGAGCTCTGCGCTCACCGGAACCGATCTGAGGGCCCTGGTACGTGAACGGCAGGCCAGTTACGCCCAGGAACTCGCTCGCCGGCATGTCCCGCTCGTCCTGCTCTCCGATGGTACCGAACCCACTGCCCGGCCACCTGTTGCCGCATCAGCAGAAGGTGCACTCCAGGGGACACCGGCCTCGCCAGGGATCGTGACCGCGTCCGCACGGGTGATCCTCGATCCCCACGGCGCTCGCCTGGAACACGGAGAGATCCTGGTCGCGCCCTCGACCGACCCTGGCTGGACACCCCTCTTCTTCACTGCTGGTGGTCTGGTGATGGAAATGGGTGGGGCGATGGCGCATGGCGCTATCGTGGCCCGCGAGTATGGCATCCCGGCGGTCGTCGGCGTACCACAAGCGACTGAGCGTATCACCAACGGGATGCGTCTCACCGTGGATGGCACTGCTGGCATCGTCGTCATCGAGCCCGCGAGTGATAAGTAGGAGGAACTTGCGATGAGCCTGTATACCATTGCGTTGTTCCTGCATGTAAGCGGCGCCATTGGCGCCTTTGCTGGCATCGGCATCTGGCTGTTCGGCCTCTCTGCCTTGCGGCGTGCGCGTTGTGTCGAGCAGGTGCGCGCTATTGCCTGGCTGATCATTGTCACCTCTCCCCTCATCAGGGTGTCAGGCATTGAGCCGTTGCTGCTGATGTAGAATGGGACGAGCCGTCTCCTGCACCTGGAACAGCAGGGAGTTTGCCTTTTTGATGTTTGCACAAGTAGAATGAGACGTAACCAGATTGCATCGATCGCTGTCAAATGAGTACGAATCCGCTCCTAGACTGCCATCACCAGGCATCATTCGCCTTGCAATAATGCCTGAGCTTATGTCATACTACTTATGCACTTCTGCAAAAGGCAAACTCCCTGCTCCTGTATCATAACTTATCTTGGTATCTTAGTCTAGATCGGCAAGGCCGCTTTTTGCCTGACACCCTGATAAACTAAAGCAACAAGTGAATTAGTATGAAATCCCTTGAAAAGAGAACGAGCTTCACTGTATACTATTTGAGGGGGGGACAACACTTTCCCCGTATTGTTTTTCGTCATGTCCCTCATGATCTTTCTGCACCACCTCGTTTTGCGCCTTTGGCCTTTGGAGCGCGTTTAGTAAGGAGTTTGACCTCACGGTGGTCAGCTCGTAGTCCATGAGACCCACGTCGTATTTCTGCTTCGTAGTATGTGTCTTCTCAACAATAGTTGTCGCACTGTAACAGATGAGCACAACAGAAGGAGAACATTGATGAAAGGACTTTTCAAGTCTAAGGAAGATGAAAGTAAAAAATCATCCAGGAATTACTCCTTTTGTCCAGTGTCTTGTCTCTCGAAATCGTCTATACTTTCTTTTAGTCCATAGGAGAGCAGTGACAACTCTCCACAAGAGCCTCGTCCTGGTGCTCATGCGGGGAGAAAAAGGAGAGGAGACTCGCCATGCAGGACGTTACGAACATTCATCAAACGACTGAGGAGGTGGTGGAGACCACCCTGACCGGACAGATGCTCCTGGAGACTGCGCTGTTGAACAAGGGCACTGCTTTCCCAGAGGATGAGCGAGAGGAATTCCATCTGTTGGGCCTCTTACCACCCCACGTGACCCGGGTGGAAGATCAGTTGGAGCGCACCTATGAAAATTACCAGCGCAAGGACAGCGATCTGGAACGCTACATCTATCTCGCTTCCCTGCACGATCGCAATGAAACCCTCTTTTTCCGCTTGGTGTCTGAACACATCGGAGAGATGACGCCCATTGTGTATACGCCCACCGTCGGGCTAGCCTGCCAGTATTACAGTCATATTTATCGCCGCCCGCGTGGCGTCTTCGTGGCCTATCCCTACCGGGACCGCATCGAGGACTTGTTGCGCAATGCCGCTCTCTCAGGCGCGCGGGTGATTGTGGTCACCGATGGGGAACGCATCCTGGGCCTGGGCGACCTGGGGACGGGCGGTATGGAGATACCGGTCGGCAAGCTGGCCCTTTATACGCTGTGTGCGGGCATTCATCCGGCCACGACCCTGCCCATTGTCCTGGACGTGGGAACCAATAACCAGGAACTGCTCCACGATCCCCTCTACATTGGCTGGCACCATCCGCGCATCCGTGGCCAGGACTACGATGCTTTTATTGAGACCTTCGTGCAGGCCGTCAAGCGCGTCTTTCCACGGGCGCTGCTGCAGTGGGAAGATTTTGCCAAGGGCAATGCCCGTCGCTTGCTCGACCACTACCGCGATCAGCTCTGTACTTTTAACGATGATATTCAAGGTACAGGCGCGGTGACCGTCGCAGGCGTGCTGAGCGCCCTCCACGTTCTGGGCGAGCCACTGAGCAAGCAGCGGATTGTCATACTGGGAGCAGGCTCCTCGGCCATCGGGATTGCGGAGCAACTGGTGGAAGTGATGGTGAGCGAAGGCACGGCCCCAGGGGAGGCCAGGGCATCTTTTTGGCTGCTGGATAGTCAGGGTCTGGTGCAGACGGGACGGACGGATCTGGAAGCGGAAAAGCAACCTTTCGCTCAGCCACACGAACGGATCGCGCAGTGGCAGCTCGCCCAGCCAGGGCGGATCACATTCGAGGATGTAGTGGCCCATGTGCATCCCACCATCCTGATTGGCACCTCGGCACAGCCAGGAGCCTTCACCGAAGCCATCGTGCGTGACATGGCCCAGTATGTCGAACGGCCCATCATCTTTCCGTTATCCAATCCCTCCTCCAAAAGCGAGGCCCATCCACAGGACCTGATCGACTGGACCGAGGGACGAGCACTGGTGGCCACGGGCAGTCCCTTCCCACCCGTGACGTATAACGGACGGACGATCCCCATTGGCCAGTGTAACAACATGTTCATTTTCCCTGGTATTGGCTTGGGCATCATTGCCTCGCAAGCGCGCTTTGTCAAGGCCGAGATGTTTGTCGGGGCAGCGCGTGCCTTGAGCGACTGTTCCCCGGCTCGCAAGGACCCGAATGCCTCGTTATATCCCAAGATTGAAGACGTGCGCGAGGTGGCACGCCGGGTGGCGATGGCGGTTGGGAAAGCGGCCCACCAGGCAGGCGTCACGGAACAAACATCCGAGGAAGAGCTAGAGCGACACATTACGGCAACGATGTGGATGCCACAGTACCCCCGCTTGAAGCGCATCAGACAATAGCGACACTGGGAAGGAGGATCCTACGAAAGAAAGGAGTGAGAGAAAATGCTCTTTCTGCCTTGAGAACCGGACAGAACACGAGACTATTATTTTTGTTCGAGGAAAGAGAAAAAGTATTACCGGTAGAAATGCTCATTATTCTTGCGGGGGGCTTTCAGATCATGTCCCCCTCGTGAAAGGAGTCACAGATCATGAGTGCATGGAGTTTGATGCGATCCCTCTCCGGAAGCCAGTGGAAAACTTTCACAGCCGCCTTCCTTGGCTGGGCGCTGGATGCCTTCGACTTCTTCCTGGTCACCTTCGTCACGCTTCGCATTGCGAAAGATTTCAACGTTGGACTGACCGCTGTTTTATTTACCGTTACCCTGACGCTCATAATGCGTCCTGTCGGCGCCCTCATCTTTGGCATTTTGGCCGATCGCTTTGGTCGGCGGACTCCTCTGATGATCAGCGTTCTGTCTTACTCTATCCTCGAGTTACTCACCGCCTTCTCGCCCAACTTCTACGTCTTCCTGCTCTTGCGTGGACTCTTCGGCATTGCCATGGGAGGAGAATGGGGATTGGGGGCCTCCCTGGCCATGGAATCGCTGCCCACCGAGTCACGGGGTCTCTTCTCTGGTATCCTGCAACAGGGCTATGCTTTTGGCTATCTGCTGGCTGCCGTTGTCTATGGCATCCTCTTTACCCTGTTCCCCGACATGAGCTGGCGTGTCTTGTTCGTCATCGGCGTCTTACCTGCCCTGCTGGTGGTATTCATTCGGATGGGCGTCCATGAGTCCCCCGTCTGGGAGCATAAGCAAGCGATCCGTAGTCAGACAGGGGGCAGCGTCTGGCAAGGTATTGGGATGGCCGTCAAAAGCCGTCCATGGCTCTTCATCTATGTCATCATCCTGATGACCGCGTTTAACAGCATGTCGCACGGTACCCAGGATGTCTATCCCACCTTCCTGCAAAAGCAACTCGTGCTGTCCGCCTCCGCGACCTCCATCATCACGATTATCTTCAGTATTGGTGCGATCTGCGGAGGAATATTCTTTGGCTTTAACTCGCAGCGCTGGGGACGCCGCCGGGCGATCATCGTCGCTGCGGCGCTGGGTATCCTCATGATCCCGCTTTGGTCAGGGCTCTGGAGGATTCCCGGCCTGCAATTGCTCGTCTCATTAGCCATTGGAGCCTTTTTACTGCAATTCATGGTGCAGGGAGCCTGGGGCGTGATCCCGGTGCACTTGAACGAACTGTCACCCACTGATGTGCGTGGGACCTTTCCGGGCTTTGCCTACCAATTGGGAAACCTGTTCGCCGCGTTTATTGTGACCATCGAGTCTATTGTGGCCACCAGCCTGGGAACGGCTCAGACGCCAAACTACCAGTTGGCCCTGGCGCTGTTCTCACTTGGTGCCTTCCTGGCAGTCATCATTTTGACTGCTATTGGTCGAGAGGCCAAGGGCATTGATTTTATCAAAGAAAGCGACGAAGAGATAGCGGCTGAGACCGCCGAGGGCAAGGGCGCTCTCACTTGAAACTCCTTGTCAGGCATAGTAAACAAGAAGTGCAGGGGAGTTCCGCCAGGAAAACATAGTGTCTCCCAACCAGACCGGAGAACTAGCTCATTCGAAGGAGCGTTGTTATGGACGAGCCAAAAGGCAGTCAGCCAGTGTTTTCGGAGGCAGAGACAGGTAACCAGTCTTCGGCTTCTCCTCTTTCTCCTTTTGGCCTGGGGCCGCAGGAGACGCTGGCGTATCGCAAGCGCTTTCGCGGACTGATCGGTGTCGCCAGCAAAGTTCCACTCAAGGATAGTTCAGTGTTGAGTCTGCTCTACACACCAGGGGTAGCCGCTCCTTGCCTGGAGATCGCAAAAGACCCACTTACCTCCTTTGACTATACACTTCGTGGCAATACCATTGCGCTAGTTTCCGACGGCTCATCAGCCTTGAGCTTTGGCAACATTGGTCCGCTGGCGGCCTTACCCATGCTCGAAGATGCCTGCATCCTCTTCAAGACCTTTGGGGGGGTGAATGCCTTCCCCATCTGTCTGAATACCCAGGAGGTCGAGCAGATCATCGCGACGGGCATTGCCATCTGGCCTACCTTTGGGGGCTTCTGCCTGAGCAGCATCGCATCTCCCCGCTGTTTTACGGTAGCTGACCACCTGGCACGAGCCGTGAATATCCCGGTGCTGCATGCCGAACAGCATGCCACAGCCGCCACGATTCTGGGAGCACTCATCAATGCGCTCAAGCTGGTGGGCAAGACCAAAGAGACGGTGCGTATTGTGATCAATGGTTCGGGTCCTGGTGGCATCGGCACTGCCCGACTGCTGATGCTGGCAGGCTTCCAACACATCCTGGTCTGTGATCGCCTCGGCATTCTGGAGCGCTACCGGCTCCACAACATGAACTGGGCCAAGCTGGACATCGCACGGCAGACCAATCCCTCTGATATCAAAGGAACGCTGGAGGATGCGGCTCGCAATGCCGATGTCTACATCGGGCTGTCCTCCTGGAGTAGGCTGACTCCCGACATGATTCGCGCAATGGCCGAACGTCCAATTCTCTTCACCCTCGCCCTACCTGATCCTGGCATCACGTCTGAGGCAGCCCTGGCGGCTGGGGCGGTGGTGGTGACAGCCCGGCCTGAGGCAGCCCATCCGCTCACAAATGCGCTCGTATTACCTGGCCTCTTCCGCGGGGCCTTAGACGTCCGCGCCCCTGCCATCACCCAGCAGATGCTGCTGGCGGCGGCGGCCGCGCTGGCTGACCTCGTCCCGCCGGAACAACTCTCCCCAGAGCATCTGGTGCCGTCGGTTATGGAGTATATCGTCGCCTCCCGCATTGCACGGACCGTTGCCGAGGCAGCGCAGCACAGCGGCGTCGCTCGCATCGAGAGAGATCCTGCCGAGATCGAAAAACAGGTATTGGCCACCCTCTATGAAGGGCATCGGCCTGTGTCACCACCCTCGCACCAATATGCGACGCTGCAGGCGGAGGCGCTTGAACTGCACAAGCGCTATCAAGGGGTGCTGGAGATTCAACCCAAGCTCTCCATCCGCGATTCCTACACGCTCAGTTCGCTCTACCTGCACCCCGGGCTCCCCGAAGCCACGCAGCAGATCCTGGCCCACCCCGAGGCGGTCTTTGACTATACTGGCAAGGGCAACCGCGTGGCAGTGGTGACCGATGGCAGCGCGGTGCTGGGGTTGGGCAACATTGGTCCGCGGGCGGCCTTGCCGGTGATGGAAGGCAAAGCCATCCTCTTTCAGACCTTTGCGGGCATCGAAGCCTATCCCATCTGCTTAGAAACTCAGGATGTGGATGAAATTGTCGCAGCTGTGGAGCGCATTGCTCCCGCCTTTGGGGGGATCAACCTGGAAGACATCTCAGCACCTCGCTGCTTTGAGGTGGAAAACCGGTTGCAGAATTCGCTCGACATTCCCGTTGTGCATGATGACCAGCATGGTACCGCGATTGTGATTCTGGCGGGCATCATGAATGCACTCCGCCTGGTCCACAAACAGAAACAGGACGTCACCGCTGTCTTGGTGGGGGCGGGAGCCGCTGGTATTGCGGCCGCCAAACTGCTGTCAGAGTGGGGCATAGGCAAGCTGCTCTTGGTGGATCGTATCGGTATCCTGCACCCTGGCCTGGCTGGCATGACGCCTATCCAGGAAGAACTGGCGGCTCGTACCAACCCTGAGGGCAGAGCTGGCGGTCTCGCTGAGGCGGTCAATGGCGCAGATATCTTCATTGGGGTATCGGCCCCAGGCATCCTCACACCAGACATGGTGCGCTCCATGGCCCCCAATGCCATTGTCTTTGCCCTGGCCAATCCCGATCCCGAAATACTGCCTGATGCCGCCCGAGAGGCAGGCGCACGAGTGGTGGCAACAGGACGCTCGGACTACCCCAACCAGGTGAACAACTCTCTGGTTTTCCCTGGCCTCTTCCGCGGGGCGTTAGACGTGCGTGCTCGTCGCGTCAACGAGGCTATGAAAATCGCGGCCGCGGAACGCTTAGCCGCACTGGTGAGCGACCACGATCTGCAGGAAGGCCAGATTATTCCGCCGGCCATGAATTACGAGGTCGCTCCTGTCCTGGCAGCGGCCGTCGCCCAGGCAGCTATGGAGACGGGGGTGGCTCGCTTACACGTCGATCCGCAACTCGTTGAACGCTCCTGCCGTGATTTCATCTACGAAGGAATCATGGCCCCAGTCCCTGCACTGAACGAACTACCGAGGAAGGAGATGGAGGCATGAAAGCCGAAGATGTCATGACCACCAGGGTGAGAGACCATTCCAAAGTGGGGGCAAACTGCTTGCTTGCTAGAACACAGAGCACCCTTCTATTGTGCACAAGACCATTTCAGGGTGGGCCTGTCCATGAGAGAAGTACCCCCCCTTGCGAGATTAAAGCAAACCAAGCAGTCGGTTTGCCCCCGGATTGGAATGGTCTCGCCCAGACCGGACAAGTGAAGATCCTTTCTTGAAAAAGACCATCTGGACGAGAAGATGGTAAAATGGATTGGCGAGAAGAGATCGTTTCGGCAGCAGGAAAGGAGCGCCGAAGTGATACAGACAATACGAGCATCTATAGCGCGAGGGCATGCGTGGTGGGAACGCCACCTCACCGAAATGGAAGGAGCACAGGAGGCTGTTGTCTCCAGCGGCATCTCCCCGCGCCTCTGGCGGCTGTACGCGCAGTTCTGGCTCGTGTGCCTCCTGTTTCCCATCCTCTCTCTGGTGCAGGTGCATACCACACCGATACGGCTGCTCATGGCCCTGATCGGACTGGTGCTCTTCGTGGCTCTCTATACCTGGGTGATGTGGCCCCATCCGTTGAATCGTGATGCACACGCACGGTTCAGGCTCCGCACAGCGCTGCTGCTCGTGGCCGTCCTCACGATGCTCGTGCTCGTGCTCAGTCTGGCATATGGGACCACCTTTCTCTGGCTCTTCATCGGGGTCAGTGCCGTTGCAGGGATTGCACTCCCAACACGGAGCGCCTTCGTGACTGTCATGGTCTTGACGCTCCTCACGCTCTTCGTCGCCGTGGGAGAAAGTTCAGGCATCATGAGGGCCGACTGGCTACTGATTGTCCCGCTCGTGCTGCTGGTCAGGGGACTGGGCCTGGATATGATCGGCCTGGCCCGCCTGTCCGGCACGATCCAAGCATTACAGACGGCGCGTGAAGAGTTGGCCCGCCTGGCGGTGATAGAGGAGCGGCTGCGTTTGGCGCGCGATCTGCATGACCTGCTTGGGCACACCCTGTCGTTGATCACCCTCAAGAGCGAACTGGCGGGGCGCCTGATCGAGCAGGAACCCGCGCGCGCGGCCCGAGAAATCCACGATGTCGAGGATGTGGCCCGCCGGACCTTGCGCGAGGTGCGTGAGGCCGTTGCCGGGTACCGGCAACCTCGACTGGAGAGTGAACTGGACGGCGCGCGGCAGTTGCTGGAAGCAGCGGGGATCGCATGCACCATCGAGCACACGGCACGAGCATTGCCGCCGGCTACGGACGTCGTGCTAGCCTGGACAGTGCGCGAGGGAGTGACCAATGTGATCCGGCACGGCCGTGCGCGTCGCTGCCACATTCGGATTACCTGCGAGCGCGGAACCGTCCGCGCCGAGGTGACTAACGACGGAGACCAGCAGCTGGGGCAAGAACAGGAACCTGTGCCCAGAGGGACAAAAGAGGCAGGCAGTGGTGTCGTCGGTCTCACTGAGCGCGTTACCGCGCTTGGTGGAGGTATAGAGGCAGGTCCCGTGGGAACATCTGGGAAAGAGGGCTTTCGCCTGCTGGTGGAACTCCCGATACGTGGCGAGATGGAGGAATCACAGGAGGAACAAGCATGATACGGGTACTCCTGGCGGAAGATCAGGCGATGGTGCGCGGAGCACTGGCGGCGCTGCTCAACCTTGAAGAGGATATCGAGGTGGTTGCCGAAGCCGCACGAGGAGATGAGGTGGTCCCGGCAGCGCTCTCGACGCAGCCAGATGTGGCGCTCGTGGACATTGAGATGCCAGGCGGCGACGGATTACACGCGGCACAAGCACTCCGCGAGCGGTTGCCGTCCTGCCGAGTCGTGATCCTGACCACATTTGGGCGCAGTGGCTATCTGCGCCGGGCTATGGAGAGCGGCGCCGTCGGGTTTTTGCTTAAGGATGCTCCGGCTCGTGAGTTGGCGGTGGCTCTCCGTCGCGTGATGGAAGGCGCGCGAGTGGTTGATCCTCAACTTGCCCTGGCAGCGCTCTCTGAAGGCGACAACCCGCTCACCGGCCGGGAGCGCGAGGTGCTTTCCGCCGCGCTTTCTGGTGCCAGCCTTGCGGACATCGCCGCAGGGCTGTATCTTGCGGAGGGGACTGTCCGCAATCACCTCTCGGTAGCCATGCAGAAAGTGGGCGCACGCAATAGGATGGAGGCAGCACAGCTCGCTGAACAAAAAGGATGGTTGTAAGCAGATATCCGTCTTCGTTTGTTCGTCCATTACACTATGAAGCTAGACGCCGGCTTGTTGTTTGCCTTCTTCTGTGCCTAATTTTGCGAGATCATGGGCGATAGCAGTGGCGACGCCGGACTCGGCTGTTTCGCGGGCTACGCGAAGGGCATTCTTGATGGCTTTGGCGTTTGAGCGGCCATGGGAGATGATGGCTGAGCCGTTGACGCCTAGAAGCGGGAAGCCACCGTATTCGGCGTAGTCGAGGCGTTTGCTCATTTTACGTAAATCTGAACGTAAGATGGCGGCGGCAAGCTTATTGGGGGGCGTGCGGGTCATCTCGTCGCGAATCATGCCCATGAGCGCTTCGGATAGCCCCTCAGAGACTTTTAGTACGACGTTGCCGACGAAGCCATCGCATACAACGACATCGGTGGTTCCGGTGAAGATGTCGCGTCCCTCCACGTTGCCGATGAAGTTGATGCCCAGGATGGCTGCATTGGCTTTGAGTAACTGGTACGCTTCCTGTACCTGCTGGTTGCCTTTGCCTTCCTCTTCGCCGTTGGAGAGCAGTCCAACGCGTGGTGATTGCAGGTGCATGATGCGCTGCGTATAGATGGAGCCCATCAATGCGAACTGTTGGAGATATTCGGGTTTGCAATCAGTGTTGGCACCCAGGTCGATGACCATGCAGGTGCCTTTTCTGGTGGGTAATACACCACCGATGGCCGCGCGTTCTACGCCTTTAATGCGTTTGAGCGTTACCAGGGAGGCCGCGGCCATCATAGCGCCGCTATTGCCGGCTGAGACCGCGCCAAGCGCTAAGCCATCCTGTACCAACTGCAGAGCACGCACCATGGAGGTATTCTTGTTGCGCACGGCTTTGGCCGGGTTGTGCTCGTCCATGGGAATAACTTCGCTGGTATGTTCGATGGGGAGATCAAGGCCGCTGGTATCGTGTTTGGCAAGCTCGGCCTGGATGATATCCTGTTTTCCGACAAGGTAGACGCCAAGGCCATATTCGCGCGCGGCCTGTACAGCACCCAGTACCGTCTCGCTTGGCGCACGGTCGCCTCCCATGGCATCCAGGGCAACGCGGACAGTTTTACTCATGATAGTATTATCCTTCTGGTTCTCCAATGGTGGATTTGACCAGCTCTATGAGTTTCTCCAGGTCAAAAGGTTTGTAAACGATATGCACAACGCCGGCCTCGCGAAATTCAGATTCATCGTTTCCCGCGGTCAGGAGGGCTGTGACAACGATGACCGGGATTTTATGATCGACCCACATTGCCATAAGTTTGAGTTCGTCGTGACCATCCAGATAGGGCATCATCAGGTCTAGCAGAATGAGATCTGGTTGGTGTTCACGCACGGCATCATAGAAGCGGAGGCTTTGTGTGGTCATGTAGGTTTCATAGCCTTCGTCTGCTAAGGCCTCTGTTAGCAGGTCAGCAATGGTAGGGTCGTCGTCCATAATGAGTATTTTTTTCGCCATATACCAGCAGTCCCCTCATCTCAAATCGAATAAGTTGCTTGAAAGCATATTCCTATTATAGCATCACTCACTATATATTGTGACCGTCCATCCTTTTGGGTTAGAGTTTTGGAAAGATACGTTTTTTCATGGTATCAAAATCATTGGTAGACGGGGGTAGGTACATTTTATTCGTGGCAACGTAATTAACGTAATTAGAGTAGGTTGTTGCGGGAGAAGAGAATGCATACGATCTATACGATTGGTCACTCGACACGAAGCATTGAAGAGTTTCTGGCGCTGCTCAAGGCGCATGAACTGACGCCGTTTCTGAAGGTGCAGGATGGGAAGATATTTTATCCGGGTTTGTGGGGGTAGGTAGGGTTTCATACCCTAATGTCAGTCACGGAGCAACCTGATACGGCCAGGAACTTTTCGAGGTGATGATAGATTACCAGGCAGTCTTTCATGTTTCCTGCCTCGTACCTCCTCCTTTTCCTTGACCGGGTACGCACCGACTTTCGTCCTACCGAACGTCATAGGATAGCCTGCTTCCTCTTGCCTCTCCCCCAACATAATCTCGACCCCCGCGGTCGGCGTATATCCGGCTTGAGATGCCGGCGCTGGTCGAGCCACTGGATCTTCTAGCGCCCAACCCAGGATGCCTATGAGCACTAAGGGGATAGTAATCAGAGAAAGCCAGGGATAGTTGTCAATGAATAACAGTCCGGCCGCGAAGACAACCACCGATACACTCAACAGAAGCGGCCACACGCTTGGGCCAGGAAGCTGAATAGGCTGCGCTGCCTCTCCTCCCTGTGCTTCCGCTGGACCCACCGTGCGGGATACATGCAGTTGGACACGTTGCAGTGATGGTTCCATATGCGCCCTCAAGCCTACTGCACGATAATGGTCCCTACCATATAAGGATGGTAGGTGCAAATATAGTGATAGGTACCACGTTTAGTAAACGTGAACTTAAAGGTAGCACCAATAGGAAGGTTCCCACTATCAAACACCCCATTGTCGGTGACCGTATGGGGAATGCCCCCATCATTCGTCCAGATCACAGTCGTACCAACAGGGACTGTCAGCGTCTTAGGGCTGAAGCCAGCGTTGTTGACTATGACCTTGACCGTCGATGGTTTTGGCTTTGGTGTAGGTGTAGGTGTGGGTGCCTGTGTAGGTGTAGCCCTGGCTTTGGGCGTAGGTGTCGGCTTTGGCTTGTGTGTAGGTGCGGGTGTGGGAGCGAGCGTTGGTATTGCCGTAGGGCTTGCTGCCGTCAACTGACCGGAAGGGGTCGGAGTGGCTGCCGGAGTTGATGCAAGTTCATTACCCAATACCGTTGCGACACCGTAGCCGAGCAGGAGTACGACGACGAGCACAGCGCATACCAGGCCAATCATTACTCCCCGCCTCTTGTACCACGGCCGTCGGCTACGTTGTTTGCTTTGTGGCAATCTGTATTGTGGGTCTGGTTGTGGTTGAAATTGTCCTGGTGGTGGCGTTGTCCCTGGGAATGGCTGCTGAGGCGGCAGAGGGGGCCACACCTGCGTTTCAGCAAAGGGCGATGATGGCGGGACCTCTGGTCCCCATTGGGGTTGTCCATAGGGTGGCTGTCCATAGGGTGCCTTCGGCAGCGATCCATCGGAGCTTGATGATGGCGGGAGCTGCTGTGGGAGCCATGGAGGCTGTTGACTCATGCTGGTATCCTTTCCTCATTCAGTGTCCAGATTCAGTGTCCAGCACTTGCATGCTGCATTGTATGTAACGCGGGCGTAGAGTATTTGTAACAGGCCGGTACTGTCGGTAGCCCCTGTAGTCCACCTCTCCATCAGGTACCAAAGGCATAGAGGCGCCCATCTATATTACCTATATAGATTACCCCATTTGAGATGGAAGCGCCGCTCCAGAAGGCAGAGCCCGTGTTCGTGTCAAAGTAACGGAAAAGCGTTTGCCCCGAGGATGCGGCCATTACCATGACAAAGCGCCCTTGCCCAATGACCAGTACGCCGGGGGCCATCGCCACAGCTCCGAGCACGGGTCCATCGGTGAGGCAGTCCCGCCAGATGTAATCTCCGTTATTCGGGTTAATAGCACTGACGCTTCCTTGACAACTCGCGCCATTGATGGTTATGCCACCACCAGCATCGTAGAGCGTGTGACCATCCCAGGCCGCAGGAGAGATGCTGCTGGTGTCGCACTGGGGGCAATTCCCGGAGTTGGCCACCTGGTCACTCCAGACAGGTCCACTGCTAATTGCATCTCGCTTGAAGGCGTAGAATTTGCCGTTCTTGTTGGCCACGCCAACCATCTGTGTGCCGCCACTGGTGGTGAACAGGGTGGGCGTACTCAGAAAATCGCTGTCTGACGACTGCTGGTTGGCTGGAAGAGTCCACGAACCCACCAATGCCAGGGTAGAGGCGTTAAGTTCGATCACTGCGGGAGAACCAGCTTCGAATGTATTACACCTGCCAGGGCTGCCCGTACCGAAGTAGAGCATGCCCTCTGCTTCGTCAATGGTTGCTGAGCCTGAAATACCGCCGCCAATACAGCCAGGAGGAACGGCGGCCCAGGTAGATTGAACAGCTCCTGTTGCCGCATTGAGCTTGAACATTTCTCCCTGCACCTGGGGACAACCGCCAAAGGAAGCAAGACCGATATACACGCTACCATTGTAGACAAGCGGAGAACTCCAAATGAAATGATCCGGTGACGAACCGAGTGAAGTGCTCCAGAGGATGGTGCCATGCAGAGCGTCGAGCGCGTACATGTGAGCGTTTCCGCCACCGACAAAGAGCATGGAGCGGCCGTTGACGGTTGCTACCGTTGCCGTGCTGGAAACACCAACGCTGGCCGGATAACAGTTGTTATTGGTCGTTGTTCCAAGCCGGGTTGTCCAGACTTGATTGTTATTGAGGTTCGTGGCGTGCTCATAGCCATCCCATGATCCCCAGTAAACCAGGCCATTGGCTTCCACCGGTTGTGTTGAGATCGAGCCAGCCGCGGTTTGCGTCCAGTGTAGTTTCAGATGAGGGGCAGTTGATGAATTGATCATCGATTCCGCTCCGTTGAAGCCACTGTGTCCATTTTCTGACTGGTAGGTAGACCAGTCGGCTAAGACGTCGCTCATCGCTAAATGTGTCGAACCGATTGTGCCAATGATGAAGGCGATGACGCCGCCAAATATCCACCAATTCACACCCCATTGCCGCAGTCCCTGGATAGATACACCTTCACGTTTCATGCAACTGTTTTTCTCTCAATATGTATGTACTCACGGTTCGCTTATTTTTTCAGGCAGTTCACAAGAATTGCCCCACCAAGAAAGGTATTTCGAGCAAAAATTGGAACCATTGCTCTATGACCTTGTCCCATGTTCGAATGAATGGTCCCATTGTGTGGAACGTTGCGAGTCGTGAAGGAGTAACCATGACCCACTTTGGTCACATATGCTTTCCCTTGTGCCGGATCATGATCACTCAATGGGCGAAGAACACCGTTTTCGCGTACGCAAAAAGGGGAATGCAATTCATTTGTTGCTTGAAAAAATGAGGGAAATGCACACAACTTAGTTCAGGTCGATTCGGCAGGTTCTGGCTCCTCCAGGCGGAATACACCTCGATCATCCTGAAACGCGAACAGCTCAGCGTAACGCCCCCAGTTGATGGCTGTTTCCAATTGTTCCTGCGCCTCATCTTCATCAAAGTTCGCTTCCAGCAGACTCAAGAAGTACTCTTCAGGTAAGGTATGCCCGGGTGCCCCTTCTAGTGTGTGCACGATCTGGCGCAGCAGAGCGATATGAGCGAGGGCCTGGTCACGAAAGACCTTCTTCTCTTCCAGTACACCAGCCTCAGCAAAGCGTTGACCCGCTGGGGTCAACACCAGGTCGCCCTCCTCCGTTTCTGCCAGATCAAGTATGTCTGTCGCCTCTACTATTGGCAGGAGATCATCGACTTCCATGTTGAGATGACGTCCAAGCTGATAGAGATCCTCACGCCCTCCACGTGTCTGAACCAATTCCACTAATCCTGTTACATCGCTTATAGCGACATGCGGAAGAATCTGGTATGCACGCATGGTTTGTGGTACCAGTGGACCCGTTTTGGCCTCTGGAACGCTTTGTGACAGAAGAGAGGTGACATCTTCCTTTGGGCTGGTCATGATGCGATAGATGAGATCCACCATCTCCGTATGCTTATGGGATTGTACCGTACGTTGTTCATTGGGAAGTCCCGGCAATTCAACACGGATGCGACCAGGATTGGCTCCTAAGACAAGAATACGGTCGGCCATACTCACTGCCTCGTCGATGTTATGCGTGACCATCACAATAGCGCGAGTGGGCATACTTTTCGATTGCCATAATCCGAGCAGTTCCTTGCGTAAGTTAGCAGCCGTGAGCACATCCAACGCACTGAAAGGTTCATCCATGAAGAGCAGTTCCGGCTCAACCACCAGGGCTCGCGCAAAGCCTACTCGCTGGCGCATCCCGCCCGATAACTCCTTGGGATACGCGTCCTCGAAGCCATCCAACCCAATCAAGTCGATAGCTGCCAGGGCACTTTTCAGACGCTGGGTACGAGTGAGATCTTGTGCTTGCAACCCCAGTTCCACATTTTGTAACACTGTCAGCCATGGAAAGAGGGCAAAGGATTGAAACACAATCGCCAAGTGTGGGTTTGCACCGTGTTGAGGTACCCCTTTGAACAAAACTTGTCCTGATGTCGGTTGTAGCAATCCGGCCAGTATGCGCAAAAGAGTCGATTTGCCTGAGCCGGATGGTCCAAGCAGCGCGACAAATTCACCTATATGGATCTGTACCTGGATATTCTCCAATACCAGAGGTGGAGGTGGGCCGCGCCGTCGTTTTTCCTTTGCTGCAAAGGTTTTATAGATATCATGTGCCTCAAGCAGCACTTCTGCTTCCTGGGTAGAACCATCTTGCGAGCTTGCTTGCTGTTGAAACATAGCCATGATGCATATTCCTCCTAATCCAGTGTATACCGGCGTTCAGCCAGCGCATATAATCGTTTCCAGGCCAGACGGTTGATTAACACAACAAAGGCTGCCATCAGAAGCGTTGCAGCCAGCAGAACTGGATAGTTTGCCTGTGCAGCAGCCTCTGCGATACTTGCACCCAATCCAAAGATACTGTATGTGTGACCGCTGAACTGGACGTACTCCGAGACAATACTGGCGTTCCACGCCCCACCGCTGGCTGTGAGTAAACCGGTGATGAGATAAGGAAAAATTGCCGGGAGAATGAGCGTACGCCAGCGTCTCCAAGACAAGACATGGTAGATGGTGGTTGCTTCGCGCAAATCGCTTGGAATAGACATGACTCCGGCTATCACATTGAAAAGGATATACCATTGTGTTCCCAGAAGCATAAGGAGAAGCGCCGCGATGTTGAGCCCAGCCGGTAAAGCAATCAGTGCCAGTAACAGCACTGGGAAAAGAGCTGTTGCTGGAATAGAAGCAACTACCTGAACAATGGGTTGCAAACGACGTGACCAACGCGGTGAAAGTCCAATCGCCACACCGGCTGGAACTGTCCATACGACTCCAATGAGTAAGGCAGCGAGCGTGCGTAGCCAGGTGACAAAGGCTGCCAGCAGCAGCGAACCCCACGTGGCAAGTTGGACCTGGACAAGTAGCTTGAGAGCTGCCCAAAGTCCAAGTAGAACAAGGACAACCAGAAGCAGCACAAAAACGATGTTCACTATCCGTCGAGGTGATAGTCGACGCGAATACTGCTCTTTTTCAGGTATCTCTTCTTTCGGTAACGGCTGTATGCGATTCAAGAATCGTGCGACAAATGAACCTATTGGGCGGAACACCCTTTGATTGGCCGCTGCGATAAGGGCAGATCGCCGTAGGGAATTAAGAACAAATGAATGAGGCTCGTCAGCGCCGCTACTCACCTCTACTTTAAATTTATCGGCCCAGGCCACCAATGGACGCCAGAACACTAAATCCAGTAAGACGATAAGCAAGACGAGAGTGAAGAGGCCAAGAAGAATATCGCCCGTGTTGCCAGCGTTGGCGGCCGCTTGCAGATAAGAACCAAGACCAGGCGGTCACTAGGAACAAACAGGGTAATTCCCGCACCAACTACAATGATAAAAGTATAGAGGAAGAAGAACTGCGGTGCTTCCTTGAACTTTCGACCGATACCGCGCTCCCAGCCAAAGGCTTCAGAGATCGAGTACGAGGTTGAAAGCGGCAAGACGCTGGCTGCCATCAGTGAGGCATTGAGCAGCCCGATGCCGAACAGGATTTCTGCAAGCTGCCCATTGCCGTGCACAAGTGGTACCAGGGCTAAAGCAGCATCCGAGGCCTGCGTAATCTGGATGTGATTGACATACAACGTTGCCCCGGTACACACAACAATGAAAAATGCGATGAAGTCCGTCAGAAACGCGCCGACATAGGTATCTATCCGCTCGAAGTGCAGATGGGCAACTTTGATTTGTTTATCGGCGATGGCAGATTGCTGATAGAATTGCATCCAGGGGGCAATAGTTGTGCCTATCACGGCTACCAGGGTCAGCAAGTAGGCCTGATTGAATTGGATTGGCGGTATCAACGTCTCATGCAAGACCTGCCCCCAGTTAGGATGGACGAGAATGCCGCTGAGCACATAGCTGAAGTAAATCAGGCACAACCCGAGCAGTATGCGTTCGACGTAGCGGTAGCTGCCGCGAACCACCAGCACCCAGACAAGGATAGCCGCGATCGGAACCGAAAGAAACGGGCTGACACCAAAAATACTCATCGCACTGGAGACGCCTGCAAATTCGGCCACCGTTGTAGCGGCATTGGCAATGAGTAATAGCAGCATACTCCAAAACGTGATACGCACACCGAATTTCTCACGAATCAGGTCTGCTAGCCCTTTGCCAGTGACCACCCCCATGCGCGCAGCCATTTCCTGGACGACCGCAAGACTGACCGTGACGAGTACAATCGCCCAGAGCAGTCCATACCCATAATTTGCACCTGCTAATGAATACCCTGTGATACCAGTGGCGTCGTTATCGACATTGGCTGTAATCAGCCCGGGACCAATCACGGAGAGCATGAGCAGCAGTTGACGTATCCAAACACGTCGAACACGACGTTGGCGTGACTTAGCTACCTTGTTCATAAGGCACCTCCTTGCACTCTGCCTGAGCCGTAGACTCGAGGCGAAGCATCGTTGGCAGCGTGACTTACAAGGATTCCTCCTTGGAAAGGGCAAAGTCTAATAAAATGCCCCCTGGCTAGAGGGGGCGTCACATGGCCTATGTATGTATGTTCCCCCTCTAGTTGAGCTTTGGCACTGTAGGACGTAAGATAGCTCGGAGCTATCCAGCCACTTGGGATCTCGCCTTATGCCGACAAGATCTGGCCTGATCGTTGGCGTCTCTCGACGTTTCTGATCAGTGGCTTATGTTCATACAGCCGCCTCACCTAACGAGGTACGTCAGTATTTTTACTTACCGGACGTACTATACTGCTTGATTGTAGTGTTGTCAAACGGTTAGATCAACAAACACACGAATTGCTCCTTTGACTTTCGCCCGTTCCTGTGATACTATATGAGCAAGTGTTCATATAGATCAGGAGAAGATGCTATGGCGAAAGAAGCGATACGCATCGCTATCGATGCTGAGGCGGTGCAGGCAGCGCGAGCTGCGGCTCTTCCCGAGGCACACCTCTTACTGCTTGTCGAGACATTTGAGGCGCTGGCAGACCTGACGCGGGCCCGCATACTCTATGCGCTCATACAACAGCCATTATGCGTGCGCGATCTCGCCATTCTTGTGGGGGTTTCCGAGTCAGCGGTCTCACACCAACTCCGCTTTTTACGCGATCGTCGCCTCGTCAAACCACGGCGTGAGGGTAATGTCATCTACTATGCCGTCGATGACCACCACGTGGCTGCCCTCTTCAAGGAGGCTGACTACCACATCGATCATGTACGGCAGGGGCTCCCTGATCATCCCTAGTTCGTCGTGCGTGTGCGCTGTAAAGGCGAGCCGCTCAGCGCTCAACATGTTGTCGTATTATCTGACTAGTTGAACAGATAGACAGTTAAAAGGAGGCAGCATGGCTTCATCAACTGCTCCGTTTTCGCGTTTGCAGAGTGCTTGTGTGACCTGCGCGCGAGGAGGACAGCATTTCGTCAGGCGCTATCGCGATTTTTTGCTCGCTCCAGGTACCATGTTTACCCTGGTGAGCTTGCTGCTGCTCATACTCGCCATTCTCGTCACTCCTGATGGAGTCATCAA
>WNGE01019303.1_pt1 | contig 30171 bp, 18 predicted proteins | sample 5400651 | NCBI WGS metagenome assembly WNGE01 (sample SAMN13153370, study PRJNA577476) | soil metagenome | isolation source: 60 cm soil or saprolite under grassland replicate 2 | place: USA:California | collected 2016-06-15
ATGGCCGACCATAGGGACATCCCGGCACCGGTTATCAGGACGCGCTGAGCTGGTCCGCGTCGACCGGATCGAGCACGGCGAGATGGCCGATGACCGGCCCCAACCGCACCGACTCGGCCAGGCAACGCGGGCACCGGGCCAGATGCGCCTCCACCGCCGCGTCCTGTTTGGCGGTCAACGCACCGACCAGGTACGCCGCCACCGCCTGCCGGACATGCCCGTCACCGTCGTCCACGAGATCCATGCTCCAGCCCCCGTCTCGTCACCGAAGACACGGCGGTAGCCACACACCGGCGGCCCGTCGCCTCCACCCGCTACCGATAGTACGGACGGCGTGGCGCGGGCTGCTCAGCCGACGGCCTGAATTCTGGATTACCGGGTACCGCGGGGCGGGATCAGCGCGGCGCGGAAGGGTCAGCGACCGGGAGGACGAGGATCGTGTCGATGGCGGGGCCGGCCCGCTGGGCGGACACGGTCAGGGTATTGGGGCCGGCGGAGAGAGTGACGACGGTGTCGACGGTACCCAGCACCGGTGGCCCACCGGTGGTGGGGAACTCAAGGCGGGTGGGGGAGCCGTCGTTGACCCGTAGCTGCGCCTCGCGCGGGCCGGGACCGGTGTTGCAGTACGAGATCCGGACGATCGCGGGGCCGGGGCTGGGGACCATGAGACTGCTCAGCCGCACGGTAGCGGTGTCGCCGCCGCAGGAGGCGGCGGTGCCGCTCCACCGGCTGGCCCACCCGCCCGCGAACCCGGCGAGCAGTGCCAGGCACAGAACGCCGGCAAGGCCGATGATGCGGCGGGCACGCGCGGAGCGGCGCCCGCTTCGTAGCCGCCGCGGTGTCGGGGGCAGCTCGTCGTGGCCCGGTAGCGGCGCGGCGTCCGGCCCGGCGGGTGGTGCGCCGGGCGCGGGCAGCGCCGGGAGTGCGGTACCGTCGCCGCGGCCCAACTGTCCAAAGTAGACAGACAGTTGGGCCGCTGTCGGGCGCCGCTCGGGCCGCTTGTCCAGACACGCCCGGAGTACCCGCCAGGTGTCCGGGCACACCCCGGGCGGCTGCGGCGGCGGCTGCTCCACATGGGCGCGCATCACCGCCAGCGGGTGCTCGGCGTCGAAGGGACGCCGCCGGCAGAACAGCTCGTACGCCGTCACGCCCAGCGCGTACACGTCGGCGGCGGGGCCGTACGGCCGGCCGGTCACCAGCTCCGGCGCGGTGTAGCCGAGAGTGCCCAGTACCCGGGAGGTGTCGGTCAGCCGGCACCCGTCGGATACCCGGGCCAGCCCGAAGTCGGTCAACCGGGCGCACAGGTGGGCGTGGCGCCCGGAGACCAGGATGTTCTCGGGTTTGACGTCGCGGTGCAGCACGCCGGCCTCATGGACGTGGGCCAGGGCGGCAGCGACCTGGGCCAGTACGGTCAGCGTCTCGTACCGGTCCAGCGTCTGGTGCCGCATGAGCCGGCGCAGGTCCGGCCCGTCGACGTACTCCATGACGATCGCGACCGTGTCGCCCTCGACGACCAGGTCGTCGACCGGTACCAGGTGGGCGTGCCGCAGGCCCTGCAACGCCAGGCGTTCGCGCAGCGACCGGGCCAGCGTGTCCGGGTCGCCCGCGTACTCCTCACGCAGGACCTTGATCGCCACCGGTGCGCCGTCGTCGCGGCGCCGCCCGTACCACACCCGCCCGTACGATCCCTGCCCGATCAGGTGCTCCAGCAGGTAGCGGCTGCCGACCGCGACGTACTCCGGCGGCGGGAGGGACCCGTACGGCGGCACGGTGGCCAGCCTGTCGGGGTGCTCGGCCGGACCGGTCATGGTGGGCACACGAGCGAATCCGACTCCCGGTTCAATCCGGACGCGACCAAACCGGTTGGCCGTCGGCGGGGTATTGGTCTGCATGGCGACGTACGGCTGGTTGGCCCGGGGGCCCCGACGGTGGCGGGCGCGCCGCACGCTGCTCGCCATCGGAGTCATGTTCCTGGCCCTGGGGCCGGTCTGGCTCGGCGTACTACACGCACCGGTGCTGGCCGCCACCCGGGTGACACCGCCTGGCGGGCAACGCTGCGCCACGCCGTCCAACGACCTGCTGCACGGCGTGCCCTGGACGCAGCAGCGGCTGGCGCCGCAACGGGTGTGGGACATGACCACCGGGAAGGGCGTGATCGTCGGAGTCGTCGACACCGGCGTGGACGCCTCTGTACCGCAGCTGTCCGGCCGGGTACTGCCCGGCGTCGATGTGGTCAACGGCAGTGGTACGGCCAACACGGACTGCTACGGGCATGGCACGTTCGTGGCGGGGATCATCGGCGCTGCGCAGGTGTCCGGTACCGGGGTGGCCGGCATCGCCCCGGACGTGAAGATCCTGCCGGTGCGCCAGGCCAACGACCTGAACGACGGTACGGCGTCGAGCCTGGCCAAGAGCATCGTCGCCGCGGTCAACGGGGGCGCCAAGGTCATCAACGTCTCCGCCACCTCGTTCACCCCCACCGAAGAACTGCGCGCCGCGGTGACCTACGCCCAGGGCCACGACGTCGTACTTGTGGCGTCGGCGTCCAACGAGGCCCAGCAGGGCAACCCTACGGCGTACCCGGCCGCGTACCCCGGGGTGATCGCGGTCGGCGCGATCGGGCACGACGGCCGGCGTACCGGGTTCTCCGAGGTCGGCAAGTATCTCGACCTGGTGGCACCCGGGGTGGACATCGTCAGCCTCAGCCGGGGCGGCATCGGCCACGTACTCGACGACGGCACCAGCTACGCCGCCCCGTTCGTGGCCGGTGTCGCGGCACTCGTCCGCGCGTACCACCCGAAGCTGACCGCCCCGCAGGTCAAGCGGCGGCTGGAGCTGACCGCGGACCATCCCGCCGCCGCGCTGCCCGACCCGGAGATGGGCTGGGGCGTGGTGAACCCGTACACCGCGGTCACCGCGGTCCTCCCACAGGAGTCCGGCCCGGTCGCCCCGCCGGCCGCCCCGCCAAAGATGTCGAAGGTTGCCCGCATCGTGCCCGACACCACCGCCCGCGATCTCGCGGTCAACGTCACCACCATCGCCGTCATCAGCGCGGCGGTGGTCGGCCTGCTCGCGATCGTAGCGCCCCGTGGGTACCGGCGCGGCTGGCGCCCAGCCGGCAGCCCGGCGCCCGACTCCGACTCCGACTCCGACCTCGGACCCAACCCGCGACCGGAGCGGCCGAGGCAGGCCCGGCACCACGCGCACCCCGCCCGGGGGGGCCGGGCATGACGACGATCCAGGTCGCCCGCGAGCCGCGCCGTCCGGCCCCGCCGATCGACAACGATGAGTTCCCGATTCAGGAGCCGCCGGGGCTACCCGAGACCACCGGTGGCCAGTGGTCGAACGTGCTCATGTACCTGCCGATGATGCTCGGCTCCGCGGCGATGATGATGTTCTACATCCAGCCCGGCCAGAACCGCATCATGCTGTACCTGGCCTCCGGGATGATGGCCGCCTCGATGGGGTTCATGGGATTCGCCATGGTGATGCGGGCCAGCACCGAGCGCAAGCACCGGCTCAAGGGCGAACGGCGCGACTACCTGCGCTACCTCGGCCAGGCCCGCAAGCAGGTACGCCGCAGCGTGGACCGGCAACGCGAGTCGGTACTGTTCACCCACCCCGACCCGGCCCGGCTGTGGGCGCTGGTACCCACCGACCGGTTGTGGGAGCGCCGCGCCAGCCACACCGACTTCGCCGAGGTACGCGTCGGCGTCGGGCAGCAGCGCCTGGCGCTGCAGCTCAAGGCGCCGCAGACGAAGCCGGTCGAGGACCTGGAACCGTTGTGCGCCAGCGCGTTGCGCCGGTTCCTGCGGGCGTACACGGTGGTCGAGGACATGCCCGTCGCGGTGTACCTGCGCGGCTTCGCCCGGCTGAGCCTCGACGGTGACCTGGCCCTGACCCGCGACCTCGCCCGGGCCATCATCGCCCAACTGACCACCTTCCACCTGCCCGACGACCTGCGCATCGCGGTGTTCGCCGGCAGCGACCGGCTGCGCTACTGGGACTGGGTCAAGTGGCTGCCGCACGCCCAGCACCTCACCGAGCAGGACGCGGCCGGGCCGGCGCGGCTGGTCTGCGACAGCTGGCCGGAGATGGAGCGGCTGCTCGGCGGGGAGGCGCTCGACGAGCGGGGCCGCTTCGAGACCGGCGCGCCACCGACGAGTACCGAACCGTTCGTCGTCCTGGTCCTCGACGACCCCGACCTGCCCCGTGGGCACCGGCTGGGCGGACCCGGATACCGCAACGTGGTGGCCATCGACGTCAGCGGCAGCCTGCCCTGGGACGGCGCGGCCGCGACGCTGCGGCTGCGGGTGACCCCGGACAAGATGGAGAAGGTCACCCTGACCCGGGCCGGCGACGAGGAAACCCTGAGCATCGGCCGCCCCGACGGGCTGAGCCTGGTCCGGGCTCGGGCACTGGCCCGCCTGCTCGCGCCGTACCGGCCGGGGTCGGCGTCCGGATCGGGCGACTCGACCTCGCTGACCGCGGACCTCGCGTCGCTGCTCGGCGTGGCCGACCTGCGCGCGATGGATCCGCACGCGCTGTGGCGCGCCCGCAGCGCCTGGGACCACCTGCGCATCCCGATCGGCGTCAACGACGGCGGGCAGGCCGTCGAGCTCGACCTCAAGGAGTCCGCGCAGGGGGGTATGGGTCCGCACGGGATCCTGATCGGCGCGACGGGCTCGGGGAAGAGTGAGCTGATCCGGACCGTCGTGCTCGCGCTGGCGATGACACATTCATCGGAAAAGCTCAATATGGTACTCGTCGACTTCAAGGGTGGGGCGACGTTCCTCGGGCTCGACGGGCTGCCGCACGTCTCCGCCCTGATCACCAACCTGTCCGAGGAACTGCCCCTGGTCGACCGCATGCAGGACGCCCTGCAGGGCGAGCTGGTACGCCGCCAGGAGTTGCTACGCAAGTACAGCCACACCTCGATCCTCGAGTACGAACGGGCCCGGGCCGCTGGCGCGGCCCTGGATCCGCTGCCCACGCTGGTGGTCATCGTCGACGAGTTCGGCGAGATGCTCGCTACCAAGTCCGAGTTCAACGACCTGTTCGTGATGATGGGCCGGCTGGGCCGCTCGCTCGGGGTACACCTGCTGCTGGCCTCGCAGCGTTTCGACGAGGGCCGTGTCCACCAGTTGGAGACCCACCTGTCGTACCGGATGGGCCTGCGGATGTTCTCCGGCATGGAGTCGCGCAGCGTCATCGGCACCGCCGACGCGTACGACCAGCCGCTGGCACCCGGTACCGGATACCTACGTACGGACACCACGACGCTGGTCAGGTTCCGTGGCGCGTACGTGTCGGGCCCCTGCCCGGTACAGGGGCGCCGGGTCGCCCAGCCGGTCAGCGAGTCGCGGATCGTGCCGTTCGAGGCCGGGTACGTCGTCCCGATCAAGCGCCCCGAACCGGAGCCGGCCACCGCGGACACCACCGCGGCGCCGGGGCCGGCCACCGAGTCGGTGCTGCAGGTCATCGTCGAGCGGCTGCGTCGCGCCGGGCCGCCCGCGCACCGGGTCTGGCTGCCCCCGCTGGACACCCCGGCCACTCTCGCCCAGCTCCTGCCGCCGCTGGGCGTGGACCGGCAGCGCGGCTTCGGCGCCCCGTACGGCAACCTCAAGGTACCCGCGGCCCTGGTGGACCGGCCGTTCGAGCAGCGCCGCGACTTGATGATCGCGGACCTGGCGGGCGCCAAGGGCCATGTGGCCGTGGTCGGCGCCCCGCGCAGCGGCAAGAGCACCCTGGTTCGTACCCTCGTCGCCGGGCTCGCTCTGACCCACACCCCCCGCGAGGTGCAGTTCTACATCCTCGACTTCGGGGGCGGCGGGATGACCGCGCTCGGCGGCCTGCCCCACGTGGCCGGCGTCGCGCAACGCCGTGACCGGGAACGGGTCGTGCGGACCGTGGCGGAGGTACGCGCGCTGCTCGACGACCGGGAGGTGCTCTTCAGCGAGCGGGGCGTGGAGTCGATGGCGGCGTACCGGCGCGCCCGCGCCGGCGGTGCCTATTCCGACAGCCCGTTCGGCGACATCTTCCTTGTCATCGACGGCTGGTTCACCCTGCGCCAGGAGTACGACGTGCTGGAGCCGGCGATGCAGGAGATCGCCGCCCGGGGCCTGAGCTACGGCGTCCACCTGATCATCACTTCGGGGCGGTGGTCGGAGATCCGGCCGTGGCTGCGCGACGTGCTGCAGACCCGGTTCGAGCTGCGTCTGGGCGACTCGATGGAGTCCGAGATCGACTTCCGTAAGGCCAAGGACGTGCCGGAGATCCCCGGCCGCGGCATGAACTCGTACAGGCCGTGCGCGACAACTGGTCCGGGCCGCCCGCCCAGCCGGTCCGGCTGCTGCCCAAGCGGGTCGAGGTACGGGAGCTGCCACCGTCACCGGCCACCGGCGACCTGCGGGTGGCGTACGGGCTGGACGACCAGCGGCTGCAACCGGTCTGGCACGACTTCGGCACCACGCCACACCTGATGATCTTCGGGGACACCCAGACCGGCAAGACCAATCTGCTGCGGCTCATCGCGCGGGCCATCACCCGCCGGTACCCCCCGGCGCAGGCGCAGGTACTGCTGGTCGACCCGCGCCGACGGCTGCAGGACGCGGTACCGGCCGAGGCGCTGGTCGGGTACGCCCTCAACAGCGGGTCGCTCCGTAACCTGCTCGCCCGGGGCGAGCCGGTGCTGCGCGAGCGGCTGCCCGGACCGGACATCGGTCCGGAGCGGCTGGCCAGCCGCGACTGGTGGACCGGACCGCAGCTGTTCCTGCTCATCGACGACTACGACATGACGTCGGGCCGGATGGACTACCCGGCCGAGTCCCTGGTCGAGTTGCTCGCCCAGGGTACCGAGATCGGCCTGCACGTCGTGATCGCCCGCAACACCACCAACGGCATGCGGGCGATGAGCGACCCGCTGCTGGCCCGTATGTGGGACCTGGGCATCCCCGGCCTGCTCTTCTCCTGCCCGAAGGACGAAGGCGGCTTCCTCGGCGAGGCCAAGCCGCTGACCCTGCCCACCGGCCGGGCCCAGCTGGTGTACCGCCGCGAACCGCTGCGCCAGGTACAGACCGCCCTGTGTGTCGACGCCGAGACCCCGAAGGATCCGACGTGAGTTCACCTACCACCACCGACCTGTGCCGGGTCGTCCTGGTCACCCCGCACCGCACGCTCGACGTCGCGCTGCCGGCGCGGGTACCGCTGGCTGACCTGATGCCGGTCCTCGTGCAGCGTGCCACGGTCGCCGCCGTACCGCAGGGACCAGCCCGCGGCCCGGGCCGACGCGGGCGGGGCGCGGGCCGCGGTCGGGGTCTGACCGGCGAGGGCGACTGGGTACTACAGCGGTTGGGCAGCGCGGCCCTGGACGAGGAGCTGACCCCCGCGGCGCTGGAGATCCACGAAGGGGAGATGCTCTATCTGCGGCCCCGCGACTCGCAACTGCCCCCGGCACACTTCGACGACCTCATCGACGGGTTGGCAACCGGCGTGCGCGGGCGTCCCGACCGGTGGCGTGACTCGATGACCGCCGTGCTGTTCCGCACCTTCTGTTTGGTGGCCATCGGGGTGTGCTTCGTGCTGCTGCTCGACCCCACGTTCACCCGCCGCGCCGCGGTCGCCGCCGTACTGGCCGGGGGTCTGGTGCTCGGCGCGATGATGGCCTCCCGCGCGCTCGACGACGTCTGGGCGGCGCTGACGCTGGGGTTGAGCGCGATACCGTTCGCCGCGCTGTCCGGGTATCTGGTTCCACCCGCGCCGTCGGGCCTCGCGTCGGCCGGACCCAACCTGCTCTGCGCGGCGGTGGCGGCGAGCGTCGCCGCGATGCTGGCCATGGTGGTCATCGGCCAGCACCAGGCGGTGTTCCTGGCGGTACTGGTGACGACGGCCTCCGCCGCGTTAGCTGCCCTGCTGACCGGGTACGGCATCACGCCCGCGCAGGCCGCCGGTGTCGTCGTGGTGGTGGCGCTGACCGCCAGTACGCTCGCCCCGACCGCCGCGTTCCGACTGGCGCGGCTGCGGCTTCCGCAACTGCCGACCAGCGCCACCGACCTGGCTGATGACGTCGAGCCGTACCCGGCGCAGCAGGTGATGACCGGAGCCGTCCTCGCCGACAACTACCTGACCTGCCTGCTCGTCGCGGTCGGCCTGCTGTGCACCGCGGGCGTGGTCATCCTCGTCCGCAGCGGCAGCGGACGCGCGGATGCGCTGGTACTCGCGGTCAGCGGGGTACTGCTGATCCGTTCCCGCGCGCTGACCTCGGCCTGGCAGCGCGGCGCCACCCTGACCCCGGCCGTGTGTGGGCTGGCCCTGCTGACCATCCGCCTCGGTACCGGCACCGATCCGCTGCGGCGGGTCAGCGTCCTGGCGACCCTGCTCGTCACCGCGGTCGTCATGCTCGCCTTCTCCCACACCATGCCGGGGCGGCGCCTGCTGCCGTACTGGGGCCGCCTAGCCGACTTCTTGGAGTACGTGCTCGCCCTCGCGATGGTGCTGCTGCTGCTGGGCATCTTCGATGCCTACGAAACCGTCCGCGGTCTGGCCGGCTGACCACCCCGCCCCGACGAACCCGAAGGGAGACAGCGTATGCAGACCCGCCGCGATCAGGTGCAGGCGCACGCGTTCGTCGTCGGCCGCATGGTGTCGGCGCTGCTGCGCGCCGAACCCGACGCGCAGTTCAGCCCGCTGCGGCGCTTGGTGGTCGGCACCATCATCGGCGTCGTCGTGGGTGGGCTGGTCCTGGCCGGCTTCGGCGTGTACGGCGTCTTCTCACCCGGCGGCAGCAAGTCGTGGAAGCAGCCGGGCGCGCTGATCGTGGAGAAGGAGACCGGAGCGCGGTACGTGTTCGTCGACGGCCAGCTGCACCCGGTTCTCAACTACACGTCGGCCCGGTTGATCATCGGAGGGGCGCCGACCATCGTGCAGGCCTCCCGCAACTCGATGCGCGGGGTACCGCACGGGCTGCCCGTCGGCATCCAGGCGGCGCCGGACTACCTGCCGGACCTGAGCCGCCTGGACGGCAGCCACTGGCAGGTGTGCTCGGCCACCAAGCCTGACCCGACCGGAGCGGACCGGCCCCTGGTCACCGCGATGGTCGGCGCGCACCCGGCCGGCCCGCCGCTGGGTACGGACGCGGCGCTGCTCGTCCGTGCCCCGGACGGGCAGGCGTACCTCGCCTGGAACAACCGCCGGCTGCGGGTACGGACACCGGCCACCCTGATCGCGCTCGGCTACGCCGCGGCGGTTCCGCACCCGGTGGGCTGGTCCTGGATCAACTCGCTGCCGGCCGGGTCGGATCTGGCCGGGCCCGCCGCGCCGGACGCCGGCCAGCCCGGACCCAGCGTCAACGGGCAAAAGAGGGTGGTGGGCCAGGTGTTCAAGGTCGGCGCCGGGGACAGCGCGCAGACCCAGTACTTCATCGCCTGGCACGACGGGTTCGCCGCGGTGACGCCGCTGACCGCCGCGCTGGTGCTCGGCGACCCGGCCACCGGGAAGTCGTACCCGAACGGTCCGGTGGTGGCGCTGCCGCTGACCCCCGCCGGGCTCGCCTCGGCGCCCCGCTCGTCGGAGTCGCTGATCAACCAGGAGTTGCCGGCGAACCCGCCGCGGATCGTCGAGCCCGGTACCGGCCTGGTGCCGTGCATCCAGATCACCATGAACCCCGACAAGGGCCCGGTGGTACAGGTCGGGCTCGGTACCCCGCCGGCGGAGGCGAGCACGATGGCGCTGCCGGCCACGGGCGACCCGATGCTGGCCGATCGGGTCGGCGTACAGCCGGGCTCCGGCCTGCTCATCAAGGACCAGCCGGCACCCGGGGTCGCCGACGGCGCGGAGTACCTGCTGGTCGACAACGGGGTGCGGTATCCGATCCCGAACGACGAGGCCGCCCGCGACCTCGGGTACGCGCAGGCGCAGCCGGTGCTGGTACCCGGGCTGCTGCTGCGCCTGGTCCCGCTCGGGCCGCCGCTGGACCCGCAGGCGGCGAAGCTCGCCCTGCCGATGACGGCACCGTCCGCCGCCACCGCGGCGGCGTTCACCAACGGGGGCGCCGGTGCCTAGCCGGCAAAACACCACAGACGCACCGACCTGGTGTCGGGGCGAAATCACCACAGTCACCAGGCATGGGGAAGGAGAGACCACCCGCGTCGCGGATGGATCCCCCGAGGGACAACCGCGAATACCGCGGGTCGAGAAGTAACACTCCATCGAGTTACGAAAGGTGGTGAAACAAATGGCACAGTCGTATGTATCCACTACAAGCACCGGCATGCAAGCAGCCGCGAAGCAGTTCGAACAGACCCTCACCGACATCAACACGAGACTGAACGCGCTGCATGGCCAGCTCGATGCCATCGTGTGGACGGGGCAGTCCCGCACGACGTTCGACGGGACGATGACGGAGTGGGGGAGGCAGTTCACGGTGCTCTACCAGCACCTGGCGGCGATGGCGCAGCTGCTCGGCGCGGGCGCCAACGACTACCAGCACGCCTCCGAAGACGCGGTCGTAGCCGGCAACTTCTTCAAATAGCCGCCACCGGCGGGAAGGGAGTCTGTGATGGGTGAAACCACATACTCGTACCAGGGCGAGTCCATGCAACAGGGCGTCAACGATCTCAAGCAGGCCAACAACGACATCCAGCAGATGCTCACCACGCTCGAGACGTACGCCACGAACAACATGCAGAACTGGACCGGTGCTGCCAGGACGCAGTACACGATGCACAAGCAGGTGTGGGACAAGGCCATGACCAACATGACCAACATCCTGAACACGGCATCGACCACCCTGAACAACATTCATATCAACTTCGACGACACCGAGAATACGAACCTCAAGCGCTGGGGGTGACCGTCCGGCAGGGCTGGCCACGGGGCAACCGCCGCGTGGCCAGCACCTGGAATTCGAACACGACAGGTAGGGAGGTGACCGCGCGTGGCGGACAAGAAAGTCTTTGTGGAACCGGAACAGATACGGACCCTGGCAAAGACCTTCCAGGACTGGAGCACGAACATGGATACGTTCCTCCAGAAAGTCAACCTCCTGGAGATCAGACCGGGCTCGATGCCGGAGGGCGGCCTCCTGGTGAACCGTTTCAAGGACCGGACCGGCCAGCTCAAGACGACGCTGACGAACCTGCAGACGATGCTCTACAACACCGGTGCGGAACTCTTCAAGATCGCTGATGTCTACGCAACCACCCACGACCTGAACAAGGACGATATCGACCGGCTCAACGACATCATCAACACGATTTCGACGACCTTCCCAGGCGTCAAGGACGTCATCCCGCAGAAAGTGCCCACCCTGTAGGACCGTGGTACGGGCTGCTCGGGTGTACCGGTAAGGGTCAGACAGAAAGGGTTCGACCATCATGGTGGAGGTATTCACGAACCTCTGGTACGCCGATTCCGGATACCTGCAGACCGCCAATGAGCTCCTTCAGGTGTACACCGACAACCTGCCGGCCGCCTATCGTTTGACCACCCTCCCGGTCTTCTTTCAGGACAGTGACAAGGGTGACAAAGCCGGCGTCGAAGCGTCGCCGGGCTATGCCCTGAACGCCATGAATGACCTGGTTTTCGGCTCGCACGCCCTGTGGGAAACCGCCAAGAGCATGACCACCAAACACGATGAACTGGACGATTACTGGCAGGGGCCGGCCGGCGACGCGTTCAGCAAGATATTCGACGCCACGCGCAAGTACGTCTCCGACGTGGCGTCCACGATCGATCCCACAGAATTTACGGGGACGAATCTGACCCACTCGATGTCGACCAGCGGGTGGGCGTACGCCACGGGTCTGGTCAAGGACGCCCATAAGGCCACGATCGATGTGCTGAACACCCAGTACTCGACAGACGTGGCCTGGATCAATAACGTAGCCAAGAGCGCTGAATACAAGAATTTCACGACGACTGCGGCCTGGCTCGATGACAACTACCAACGCTACAACGAGATCGTCAGTCAGTACCCCACTCTCGTGGACAACTACAACAGAAACGAAAATAACGCATGGTACTATCTGGGGTTGGCGAACAAGAATATTCGTCTGTTCCAGTACTGGGACAGTGTCTTTGTCCGCGACCATACCAAGTGGTCCAACGAGCTTAATGCGTGGTTTATGTATGCACAGCAACTCTACGGCAACTACGCTCGCGCTCTTGGGTCGAAGTACCTACCGCTGACCGTCATGTACCACCCGCTGCCCCCGTCGCCTGATTTTCCCAAGGCGAAGCAAGACGACCAGAAAAAGAAGACCCAGGACTTCAAGCCCCCCACCTACAACCCGCCGACCTTCAACCCGCTGACCTTCAATCCGCCGGATACCAAGGGCCTGACGAACCCCTCGGGACTCAACAACAGCGGGTTGAAGAGCCCCTCGGGGTTGGACAACAGCGGGTTGAAGAGCCCCTCGGGGTTGGACAACAGCGGGTTGAAGAGCCCGGGGCTGGACAACAGCAGCTTGAAGAGCCCGGGGCTGGACGACAATGGGTTGAAGAGCCCGGGGCTGGACAAGAGCAGTTTGAAGAGCCCGGGGTTGGACAAGAGCAGTTTGAAGAGCCCCTCGGGGTTGGACAACAATGGGTTGAAGAGCCCGGGGCTGGACAACAATGGGTTGAAGAGCCCGGGGCTGGACAACAGCAGCTTGAAGAGCCCGTCGGATCTGACCTCACCCGGCAGCGGGTTGCCGGGCACGGGTGTGGGCGGTGTCCCGCCGGTCGGTCAGTTGGCCACCGGACCCAACGGGACCGGGTTCGACGTGACTGGCAACGGTACTCCCGACCTCGGGCTGAATGGCAAGGCGTTGCCGGGTGGCGACCTCCCGCCCGGCAGCAAGGTGGTGACCGGCCCGGACGGCAAGAAGGGCATCGATCTCAACGGCGACGGTATCCCGGACGTCGGGCTCAACGGTGTCGGCCTGCCCGGCGGCAGTGCCCCGCCCGGAAGCCGGCTCGCGACCGGGCCGAACGGGACCGGGTTCGACGTCACCGGCAACGGCAAGCCCGATCTGGGGATGAACGGGCAGCCCATGACGGGCGGGGATCTCCCGCCGGGCAGCCGCGTGGTGACCGGGCCGGGCGGTACCAAGGGTATCGATCTCAACGGTGACGGTATCCCCGACGTCGGGTTCAACGGGCAGGCGTTGCCGGGCGGCAGCGCGCCGCCGGGCAGCCGGCTGGTGACCGGACCGGACGGGACGACCGGGTTCGACATCACCGGCAACCAGGTACCGGATCTCGGCCTGGACAGCCACCCGCTGGCCAGCGGCGACCTGCCGCCGGGCAGCCATCTGGTGACCGGGCCAGACGGTACCAAGGGCATCGATCTCAACGGCGACGGTATCCCCGACGTCGGTCTCGACGGCCGGGCACTGTCCGGTGGGCCGGTGCCGGCCGGTACCCCGTTGCAGACCGGACCCGACGGCCGGACCGGGTTCGACCTCAACGGCGACGGCGTACCGGAGGTGGGTATCGACGGCAAGCCGCTGCCCGCCCCGCCGCAGGGTGGGCTGCTGCCGGGCAACCAGATCCTGAAATCGCCGAACCCCAGCGGGTACTCGCCCGGCAGCGGGCTCGGCCCGGCCGGTTCGGGCCCGCCCGGACCCGCTGGTGTGCCGGGGCAGTCGCCCGGCATGGCCTACCCGCCGATGATGCCGCCAATGATGGGCGGCATGGGCGGCATGGGTGGGATGCCCGGGACGGGCGGCGGCGGCCAGGGCAAGGAGGAACGCGAACGCCAGACCTGGCTGATGGAGGACGACGAGGTCTGGGAGGACGACAACCTGCCGGCGACAGCCGTACTGGGTCGACCCGCGCCCGAGGAGGAAGAGGAAGAACCCGACGTGTGGGAGGCGCCACCGCCCAAACCCCGGCCGAGCAAGAGCGCGCGGCCGCCACAACGCCCGTTCCCGCCCGGACGCGCACCCGGCTCGGCCCGCCGGTAACCGAACAGTTTCCCGAAGACGTACCCGACTCACCGAAAGGATCCGGAAATGGTAGACGCAACAGTCGATGATGTGGCGATCGCCAATCTCAGCAAGAACTTCGACACCTGGACGACGCAGGTGCAAACCCTGATCGACACAGTCTCCAACCTCACCGTCACGGCCGGCGACTTCACCGAAGCGCACACGCTGGAGACGCTGGTGGCCAAGCGGGCCGGCGAGCTCGTCAAGAACCTGACGAACATTAAGAACGCGCTGATGGGTCTCAGCTACGACATCAACCAGGTGGCCATCGACTACAAGAACACGGCCGACGACACCACTATCACGGCGTCGGAGTTCGACAAGCTGACCAAGGATGTCGGCAACAACCTGCCGGGGTTCACGAAGCTGAAGTAGTCGTGCGGCCGGCCGGGTTCGCGTGTGCGCATGAGGAAGGGAGTGAACAATGGCAGGCACCTCACCGAGTGCCGCTCTGGCAGAGATAGTCAGAGAGATCAACGCTGGCAAGCCGGAGACGCTGCACTCGGCCGCCACGGCATTCGACAAGGTCTTCCAGGACATGAAGACCATGGCCGGCGAGATCCCCAAGACGATCAAGAAGGTCGCCGGCAAGAAGGATGTCTGGGACGGCCCGGCCGCGACGGCATTCATCAACGTGATCGACAAGTTCTCCGGGTACCTCGAGAAGTCGACCGAGCCGCTGAACAACTACAAGACCGAGCTCGACAACGCCGGCAACGCGCTCCAGACGGCGATCACGAACATCAACACTTTCTCCTCCGAGGCCACCACGTGGTTGAACAACAACCCGAACGACTTTCTCGGCGCGTCGATCATCGGTGCCGAGGCGGCGGCCGTCCTCGAAGCGCTGATCAAGGAGTACCAGACCGTCGTCTCGGCGTTGAAGGCCATCCCGGAGACACCGAATGACCTGATCAAGAAGAGCAACGACCACACCAAGACCAAGAAGCAGAAGGACGACAACCCTCAAGACAACCCACAGGACACACCGAAAAACAAGTCGACGGACACCCCGAAGGACACCCCGAAGGACACCCCGAAGGACACCCCGAAGGACAGCGGGAGTCCCAAGGGTACCGACGGGTTGCCGAAGGGCATTGATGGGTTGCCGAAGGGCACCGATGGGTTGCCGAAGGGTACCGACGGGTTGCCGAAGGGTGGCGGACCGATACCATCACCACTCCTGAACGGCGGCGACGACCCGAAGGGTCCGAAGTCACCGGTCCCCGGTACCGGTTCTCCGGTGCCGACGGTACCGCCCGGCGGACCGCTCGGTGGCGGAACGCCGGGCAAGGTGACCGACAAGAACAAGGCGCTTTCGGGCGCCCCGAGCGTCACCGGTGACAACGGGGTCCAGGGCTTCGACGTCAACGGTGACGGCAAGCCCGACATCGGCATGGACGGCCAGATCCTCAAGGACGCGCCGATCGGGGCGCACCTGGTGCAGAAGAACGGGGTCTGGGGCGTCGACGTCAACGGCGACGGCATCCCCGACATCGGGCTGCACGGGGAGCTGCTCAACTACGACGCGCTCGTCCAGGGCCCGGACGGCAGCCTGGGCATCGATGTCAACGGCGACGGCAAGCCCGACATCGGGCTCAGTGGCCAGGTGCTTCCCGACGCCCCGGTCGTCACGAAGCACGGGGTCACCGGTATCGACGTCAACGGCGACGGTACGCCCGACATCGGCATGGACGGCAAGCCGTTGCCCGGCGCGCACACCGTCACGTACCACGGGGTCAAGGGCGTCGATGTCAACGGTGACGGCAAGCCCGACATCGGCATGGACGGCCAGATCCTCAAGGACGCGCCGATCGCGCAGCTCCCCAACGGCGTCAAGGGCGTCGACGTCAACTGCGACGGCAAGCCCGACATCGCGCTGCACGGCGGCGAGAGCGTACCGGTGGATCGTGGCTCGCTGGCCATCCCCAGCCCGGAGCTGCCGTCCTCGGGAGCAGGGACCGCGACGACGGCGTATTCGCCCACCGACTACCTCGCCTCCGCGGGCCTGGGCGCCCCCGATCCCAACAACCCGAGGACCACGCTGACCAGCCTCGGCGCCGGCCCGCGCGGCCTGTCCTCAGCGGCACCGCCAGCTTCGGGCCTGCTGTCCGGTGGCGCGGCGGCCGCGGCGGTACCGGTCCGATCGAGCAGCCTGCTCGGCGCGCAGTACCTGATGGCCCCCGGCGGAATGGGCGGTATCGGCGCGCCCGGCTCGGACCGGGCAGACCAGCGCCGGTCGCCGCTGGCCGGTGACGAGGAAGACGACGAGTGGAAGGACGCTCCGGCGACAAGCTCGGGGCTCGGCCGGCCGGCGGAGCCCGAACCGACCCAGTGGTCCGGATATGGAGGTATGGCGCGATGACATCGGGTTTCGAATCGGCCTTCGAACGGGTGCTGGCCGACATCGAGAAGAAGCGCGAAGACCTGGAACGGATACAGCGAAGCCTCAACGAGTCGACCGGTTCGGCCCGCTCGGCACGCCGGCAGGTCTCGGCGACGGTGGACGCCCGGGGCGAGATCACCGCGTTGAAGTTCCACGGCCAGGGCTACCGGAGCCTGCCGCCGGCCGAGTTGGCCGACATCATCGTCTCCACCATCCGGGAGGCCCGCGTGGCGGCGCGTACCCAGATGTGGGAGTCGGTGCAGGACCTCGCCCCGAATGGTGCGCAGATCTCCGAGCTGATCAACGGGGACCACGAGTGGTCGGCGCAGGTCGGCGAGGTGTTTTCGTTGCCGCAGCCGCTGATGGATCTGCTCAAGGCACCGCCGGACATCTTCAGCCGACCGGCCACCGTCAACGAGAACACCGACCGGCGGCCCGCGCCCCGCTCGGATCAGGACTAGGGAGCCGCCACGCATGAGCGAGGGTCAGCGGGCGAATCATGGGCTCAGCGCCTCGGTGCCTCATGACGGCGGCGAGCGCAGCGAGGGGCCGGCATGAGCCGTCGGGTGCACAACGTCTCGCCCACCAAGCCGGGGTGCCACCGGCGGATCTCCGACGCCCTGGCCACAGCCGAGAGCGGCGCCATCATCAACGTGCTCCCCGGCGACTACGACGAACCCCTCCTGCTGTCGGTACCGGTGACGATCACCGCGCAGGACGGCCGGGGTACGGTGCAGATCACGTCGCGGGAGAGCTACGGCATCATCATGGCCACCGAGGCGGCCACCCTGTCCGGGCTGATTCTCAAACACCGGGGGGACGAGCGGGCCAGCGTCGAGGTCGGCATGGGCCGGCTGCGACTGGACAACTGCGAGGTCAACGCGGAATCCCCGGCGGCGCTGTTCGTCCGCGACGGCGCCGGGCTGGTGATGAACGACTGTACGGTGACCAACGGAATCGGCGCCGGCATTGTCGCCACCGACGCGGGCGGGACCGTGGAGCGCTGCCGGATCGAGCGGGTCGGCACGTCCGGTGTCGTCCTGCGCTCCGGCGCCGACCTGACGTTGCGGGACTGCACGATCACCGAGGCTCAGGGCAACGGGGTCTGCGGTACCGAGGCGGCGCGGGGCACGGTGCAGGGCTGCGAGATCTCCAAGACCGGCGGCCCCGCCGTTGCGCTGGAAAAGCAGGCTGTCACCAAACTCGTCGACACCAGGATTCACAGTACGTCCGACGTCGGCGTGTACATCACCGGCAACGGGCGGGCCACGCTGGACCGCTGCGAGGTTAGCGAGACCGCGGGAGTCGGGCTGCTCATCGCCGAGGGCGCCGACCCGCTCGTCCTCTGGACGAAGATCACCCGTACCCGCGGACACGGTATCCGCATCGTCGGTCGCTCCCGCGGCACCTTCGACCGGTGCGAGGTCAGCGAGGTACCCGCGTCCGGGGTCTGGGTCGGCGGGGGCAGCGACCCGGTGTTCAACGCCTTGAAGCTGCGCGACTGCGCGGACGCGGCGCTGCTGCTGACCGACTCGTGCGCCGGCACCTTCGACGACGTGGAGGTGCGGCAGGTACGCCAGCACGGGGTACGGGTGACCTCCGGCGCCAACCCGCTGTTCCGCCGCCTCGTCGTGAGCGGGTGCCAGGGACACGGCGTCGTGGTGGCCGAGAACGGGCGGGGCCGGTTCGACGAGGCCGAGATCACCGACACCCGGTACGCCGCGCTGCGCAGCCTGGACGGCGGTAGCCCGGAACTGCACGGGTGCCGGCTTCACGGAAGCGACGACGTCGGGGTACTCGTCAGCGAGCGGGGCCGCTGCGCGTTGCGCGACTGCGAGATCGCCGAAGGCCGTACCGGTGGGGTCAGCGTGGAGAAGGGTGGCGAGGCCAGCTTGACCGGCACCACGGTACGCGCCTGCGGTGGCGACGGGGTGCGCTTCGCCCCGGGAGCGCGGGGCGAGCTGACCGGCTGCACGCTGACCGACAACGAGGACAACGGGGTACGCGTCGACAGCGATCAACCAATCGTGCTGCGCGGCTGCACCATGTCCGGCAACGGTGGCGCCGGGCTGCGCCAGGCCACGCCTGGGCCCCGGCTGACCGTCGAGGACCTGACCACCGACGACAACGGCGCCTCCGACGAGTACGGTGTCCCGGCTTCGGCCGCCCCGGGTGAGTCGGCCGTCGGCGCGCGCGCCAAGGAGTCGGCCGCGCCGGTTGTCGTCGAGTCGACCGATGCCCTCCTGGAGGAACTCAACACCCTCGTCGGACTGGCCTCGGTCAAGCGCGAGGTGGCCACCCTCGTCAGCCTGCAACGGATGGCGCAACGGCGCCGGGCGGTCGGGTTGCCGGCCCCGCCGATGAGCCGGCACCTGGTCTTCGCCGGGCCACCCGGCACCGGAAAGACCACTGTGGCGCGGTTGTACGGGAAGATCCTCGCCTCGCTGGGCACACTGCCCAAGGGCCATGTGGTCGAGGTCGCCCGGGCCGACCTGGTGGCCCAGTACGTCGGGGCAACGGCCATCAAGACGACCGAGAAGTTCACCGAGGCGCTGGGCGGGCTGCTGTTCATCGACGAGGCATACACCCTGTCGGCCGAGTCCGGCGGTCCCGGTCCGGACTTCGGGCAGGAGGCGATCGACACGATCGTCAAGCTGATGGAGGACAACCGCGACGACGTCGTCGTCATCGCCGCCGGCTACTCCCACCAGATGCGCAAGTTCCTGCAGTCGAACCCGGGGTTGGCCTCACGCTTCACCCGGACCGTGGAGTTTGACAACTACGCCTCCGACGAGCTGGTGACCATCGTCGAACAGTTCTGCCGGATCCACCAGTACACCCTGGAATACGGTACCCGCAGCGCCATCGAGGATTATCTCAAGCGGCTGCCCCGCGACGAGTCCTTCGGCAACGCCCGGACCGCGCGCAAGGTGTTCGAGGAGATGGTCGACCGGCAGGCCCAGCGGCTGTCCACGGTGGCCAGCGTTTCCCCGGCCGAGCTGACTCGATTGACCCCGGAGGACCTGGGCCCGGGTGCGGGGTCCGGGATCGGTGCCGGTGCCGGGGTCGCCCGCGAGGACCTGAAAGCCTTGCTGGACAAGCTGAACTCGATGGTCGGTCTGGCCTCGGTCAAGCGTGAGGTCACCGACCTGGTCAACCTGCTCGCCACCGCCCGCCGGCGCCAGGCGGCCGGGCTGCCGGTACCGTCGTTGTCGCGGCACCTGGTCTTCACCGGCGCGCCCGGTACCGGCAAGACGACGGTGGCCCGGCTGTACGGGCAGCTGCTCACCGCGCTGGGGGTTCTTCAGTCCGGCCAGCTCATCGAGGTCAGCCGCGGTGACCTGGTCGGCGAATACATCGGACACACCGCGAAACGCACCACCGATGTGTTCAACCGGGCCCGAGGTGGTGTGTTGTTCATCGACGAGGCGTACACCCTGGCCCGGGCCGGTTCCAGCGGTGGTGACTTCGGTCGGGAGGCCATCGACACCCTGGTGAAGCTGATGGAGGACCACCGTGACGACGTGGTGGTGATTGTCGCCGGATACTCCGACGAGATCACCGAGTTCATCGACAGCAACCCGGGGTTGGCCTCGCGCTTCTCGATCCGGGTGGAGTTCGACGACTACAGCCCCGACGAGATGGTCACCATCGTCGGCCGCCACGCCGAGGCAGCCGGGTACATCTGCCGGCCACAGACGCTGACCGCGCTACGGGCACACTTCGCGAAGATCGAGCGCGGTCGGTCGTTCGGCAACGGACGGTACGCCCGGCAGATCCTCGACTCGATGATTACCCGGCAGGCCAGCCGGATCAGCGCGATGGGGGCGCCGTCGCTTGAGGACCTGAGCACGATCCTCCCGGAGGATCTGCGGGTCTGAATTGAACCCGGACGGGTCCGGGCGGCTTTGTCAGGTAGTGAAAGGCACGATGCGAAGGAGACGCCGCTGTGGCCAGCGCGGGCAGGGACGAGCGCCGCGGGGTACGGACCTTGCCGGACAACCGGCGGCCGCCATGTGTACGCCTGTCCGGCGAAGGCGAGTGCGTGGTGGTCACCGTCGATGGTCGCCGCGGCGACGCCGCGGCGATCGCGCGGGGACTGCCCGCCGAGCCCGGCCGGATCACCGTCGTCATGCAGGAGGCGGTACCCGAACTCATGCCCGAACTGGCTCGGCACATCCGGATGTGGGCGTCGGGGGAGTGGGAGTCGGTACGCATGGTCGCCCCGTTCGCGGGCGCCTCCACGGGGAACGGCCTCACCCCGGCCCAGGAACTGGCAGACCTGCTCGGCGTCGAGGTCCTCGCCCCGGATGGCAGCCTGCTTGCGGTACCCGGGGGGTCGTTGTTCGTGATGGCCGCGCACGGCGGACCGGACGCCGGCGTGTGGATGCGGTTCCGGCCCGGCCGCCCACCCGAACCGCGCGGCCGCCGGTTCCCCACCCCGGAGTGGGAACGCGACCTCGCCGCGTTCAGCGAACCTGGTATCGCTGGCGTGGTCGTCGACGAGATCCCGGCCGGCCTCTGGATGCACTGGTCGGACGAGGCGTCCCCGGACGACCTGGCCTTCGCGGTACCGGTGCACCACAGCACCGTCGCCCTGCTCGTGTCGCGGGCCGGCGACTCGCCACTGCGCGGCACCGACGTCCGGCGGGTCGTCCAGGCGCTGCCGGATGCGCTGCGGGAACGCCTGAGCGTGATGCCGTACGGCGACGAGCCGGTCGCCGACGCACACCTGGGTGCCGTCGTATCTCTGGCGGCGAACCAGACCCTGCGCGTGCGCACCGGCCTGTCGGTGCACATCGCCGGCTGGGGTACCCAGACCGTGGCCGTCGGCCGCAACGGCGTACCCACCTGGACGCCTTTCGCTCGCGAGATGGCCTGGCGCCCATACGGCGGCGCGCGGATCCTCAACTGGGCCGCGCCGACCAGCCGGCTGCTGCCCAACGGGCCGGCGCAGCTGCTGCTCAACGACCGCTGGCTTGTCGAGATCGTCGAAGCCGGCCTGTGGATCCGGGAAAGTGACCGGGCCAACGGCGCGAGCGCCGTACGCGAACTCGCGCTGAGCTCCGACTACTGCACCATCATCGTCGGCACGGGTGAGCCGGACCAGGAGTCACCGCCCTGGCGCACCATCGGGAAGCTGCTGCGGCAGTTGCCCGACGAGGCGCGGCGCCGGCTGCGGGTAGCGGTGCCGGAGGCCGCCGCGGAGCGGTGGGCGCGGACCGCCGGGCGGGCTTTCCGGCGTCTGCTCCACGGCGAGCCGGTATGCCTGCTCACTCCCGACGGCCGCCTCGTGCGGTGGCAGCCGGACAAGAAGCGCCGGCGCCGCCGGCCCGACCGGGTTGAGCCGACCGCCGTGCCGCGCCGGCCCGCGCCGGCCCTTCGCACCGCCGCGCGCCTCGCGGACGCGCCGCAACCACAACCGCGACCGCAACCACAACCACAACCACACCCACAACCACAACCACAACCGCGACCACAACCACAACCGCAACCGCGACCACAACCACAACCGCGACCACAACCACAACCGCGACCACAACCACAACCGCGACCACAACCACAACCGCGACCACAACCGGTACGGACGGCGGCCCCGCCGCCCCGCCGCCAGGCGCGCAGGGCGGCGAACGACGCCGATGCCGCTGCCTTGTTGAGCTTCGTGGAAGAGCTGCGCGCCACCCGCGCATGGGACGAGGAGCCCGAAGCCGTGGCCCGCCCGGTGCAGCCCCGTCCCGAGCCCGAACGGGTACCGGCGCCCCGGCGGGTCGCGCCACCGGAGGGTTCCCGCCTGAACGCGTCTACGGTGCGGGTACCCGAGACGTTGGCCACCAGGACGCGCGAAGCGGCCCGGCTCACCGTCCCGACCGTCGACGCGCCTCTGTCGGGCACCGCAATCGGCCGCCCGAACCGGGTCCGGCGGCGCGTGGTGGGCCGTGCGGACCAAGCGCCGCAACCGAACGACGATGCCAGGCAGCATGATGAGGAGGCGGAGCCGTGGCGATGAGGTGGCCCCGTTGGCGACGCCAGCCCCCGGTGGAGCAATCGTGGCCGGGGTCCGATGTGAGCCGGCGCGAGCCGGTGAGTCCGGTCCGCGGTGGGCGCATGGGCGGCACCGCCGGCGCCGTGCTGGCACTGACCGTCCTGGTCGCGACGGGGGTAGCGGTGTCGGGCCGCTGGGGACACGAGACGTACCCGGCCGCGCGGGCCGCGGCTCCGGCTGCGGCGCCGTCGCCGAGCCTGTCGGCCCTGTCGGTTCAGGACTGGGACATCGGCGCGACACCGGCTCCGGCCGGGTCAGACGACCCGCCGTCGGGCAGGTCGCCAGCCGCCGCCGGTGGGTCGGTGGCACCCAGTACCGCGGCACCACCACCGCCAGCCCCGGCCGGCGCCTTCGTCGCGGTGGCGGGGGACAGCTGCCCGCAGACCGCTATTTCCGGGTCGTACGTGGCCTATCCGCTGGGCAACCCGGTGACCGAGCTGATGGGCGGCTGGCGAGACAACGGATGTACGGGACGGTTCTGGTCGGTACCGATGTCGGGCTCGGCGACCGACGATCCCCAGACGTATGCGGTGTGGTGGTTCGCGACCGGCTCGGTCCAGCGCGGTACCTGTGCCATCTCGGTCTACGTACCCGACAGCGACAGCACCAAGGACGTCGCCGGCAACCCGACCGTGTACCAGGTGACCCGCGGCCGTGACGACAAGACGGTCGTCGGTGTGTTCTCCGTCGACCAGACCGCGACCCGGGGCAGTTGGGTACGCGTGGGTTCGTTCCCCGACACCACCGGGACGATCGCCGTCAAGCTGGTCAACCACGGTGACGGTACCGATGGCGGCCGCCACGCCGCGGCACAGGTACAGGCGATCTGTACACCACGATAACGAAAGGACCTATTGCGTTGTGTAATGAACCAGATCGAGCCGCCGTGGGTAGTTCGGGGTATGGCCGATAACGAGCTCATCATCACCTCGTCTGAGGCGCTGGAGAACGTGCACAAGGTCGCCCTGGACGCCATCACCGCGATCCAGACCGCCCAATCCAGGTGGCGCCACTACCGGCTGTCCAAGCCCACCGGCGACGACCAGTTCTCGCAGGCGCTGCTCAAGGTCTACAGCGCGGAAACCAACGTCAACGAGACGCTCTCCTCGATGGTGGATGGGCTGCAGACCATCGCTGACGACTTCCACAACATGGCCGTCAGCTACGAAACCACCGAGTACCACAACAAGCAGTAACAACTCGCCATGGCGCTGATCGAGAACGACATCCCCAACCCGCCACCCGAGTTGGCGTGGCCGACCTTCATCCTGGTCGGCGAGCAATGGCCGGGGATCAGCGAGAAGGCGGTGTCGAGGGATGCCGAGTCAAACCGGAACCTCGCGGGGGGCCTGAGCGACGTCATCAACGTTCTGCGATTGGTCAAGGGCGCGCTGAAGGACGCGGGCCAGGGCCCCTCGCTGGACGAGGCGATCAACTACATCAGCAAGCTCATCGAGGGACCGGAAACTGAAGGGTCCGATGTCATCCCGCAGCTGCAGAAGGGCCTGAAGGACGTCGCGGACGCGCTCGACGAGATCGCGATGCAGGTGCAGTACACCAAGATCGTGATCATCCTGATGGCCGCGTACCTGCTGTACACCATCGTGAACCTGATCTATCTGGCGATCGTGACCGACGGCATCGCTGAAGCACTGATGGAACCGATCATCGAGATGTACCAGAAGGCCGCCGAAGAGATCCTGGCCGAGCTGTTCAAGAGGATCCTCTTCGGCATGGTGTTCATGCTGGCCCTGGACAGCGCCGCCCAGGGTGTCCAGATGATCCTCGGTTCCCGCAAGGAGTGGGACGGCAAGCAGAGCTTCTTTATGACGATGATGGGCGGGCTCGGCGCGGCGGTCGAGTTCATCGCCGGGGGGGTCGCGTTCAAGCTCTTCGGGCACAACTACCTGAGCCACATCGCCAGCTCGGCGGTCTCCGAGGCGATCACCGAGACCATCGGATCGGCGATCCAGCACCAGGACCCCGACATCAGCTACGGCGGGTCCACCCTCGGTGGCCTGTTCTCCGGTGCCACCGACGCGATCGTCGAACACCCCACCGAGCTACTGCACCAGAAGCACCGCTTCGGCAATCTGCACCTTCCAGGCCTGACGCAGCACGGGCTCGGCCCAAAGATCGAGACACCGGTGCCGCCGCACCTGGAGCTCCCGACGACCGGAAACGGTCAGCAGACCCCAGCGGCGAACACACCGCTCACCAACACACCGCTCACCAACACGCCGCTCACCAACACCTCGGCCCACCCGGATGCATCCATCCAGACGCCGCTCACCCAGACGCCGCTCACCGAGATCCCAGAGACCGAGGTATCGCAGACCCAGCAGAGTACGTTTGGCGCCGGTGTCGGCACCGGTGGGTACACCTCGCCGGTGCCCGGTACCGTACCGTCGTCGAGCCAGTCGACCGACCCATCGCACATCTACAGCACGCAACGAGCGGGTGCGGTCCCGACCACCTCGGGTGCGCTGGTGTACGAACACGGAAACGGCATACCGACAGGGGAACAGGTCGCCGCGCAGGGCCAGGTTCCTCGGCGCAGAGGGTGGCCGACAACACCGGTATCTCGGTCTTCGTCCGGAACGACAGCAACGGCAGTGACATCATCGCGCCGCTCCCGGGACAGGCGACCCCGGTCACCGCCAGCGGAGTACCCACCGACCGCGAGAACGCGGCCGGGTACATGTACACGCCGAAGACCGCACAGTCCGACGTGCTCACCCCGCCGGTATCCACGCGAGAACAACTCAACAGCCAGACGAGCCCAACGACAGCCGACACCCAGATTGTGCACCAGCAGGTGCCGACGCAACCGCAGGTGCCGCAGAGTACGACGCCAAAACCGAACGAGCTGACCGTCCGAGAGACGTCGACAACACAACGCCAAGAGACAACGGTGCCGGAGCCGGTGACCGAGACGTCGACGCCGCTCCCGAACAGCCAGCCAGTAACCAGCGTGCCATCCCGCGAAGACACCACGACGACGGCGACCACGCCGGAGACCTCATCCTCGACGCCCGACCCGACGCCGCGCGAATCCGTCATGTCGAGCCTGGCGGACAAGTTGCGAAACACCAAGCACCAGATCAGCCAACTGCTGTCCCAAGACCACGTGACCGGGGCCAACGATTCGTCGGCCACGCAACACGGATCGCACAACGAGCAATCGGTCTCGCCGGACACCACGGCCACCGCCAAGCAGGAGCCGGATCCGAACACCAAGCCGTCAACCGGAGACGGCCGCAACGGTGTACGCGAGCGACTGGGTGACAAGTGGGACACGCTGATGAAGACGCTGAAGGAACAGGACAGGCGTCCGGAAAGCCAGCCACGCCCACAGACAGATACCAACCAACATCCACAGACGGCAACCACGTCCAAAGTTGCCGAAAAACTGTGGTCTCGCTCGGACGCGCAGTCCCACGACAGCAACACTCCGCAGATCGCGAGCCAACCGCCAGAGTCGCACAAGATCGGTGAATCCAGCGCGGACAGCCAGGCTTCGGTCGGCGACTCAGCCGACCATCGGACCGCCGGTGACGAAAAAGTCGAGCCGGACCCCACGCAGCAGACGCCCCCATTGCACCCGAACGCCGTACTCGAAATCGCGCAGAACGCGATACAGCACAACACGCCACTGCCCGAAGGCTTCCGGGACGCCTTGTGGAACGCCACCAAGTCCGACCTCGAGCAGACGTACAAGGGGAAGTTCGACCTCGAGGAGGGGATCGCCGGCGGGCAGCGCGAGGTCGAGGAGGCGCTGACCGCGGCCATCGAGAAGCGCAGCGACAGCGTGGTCGAGGACCCCGTATCGGAGTCGTCGGCGCAGCGGATCCGGGACGACCTGAACGCGGAAGTCCGCAAGGAGTTCGAGGAGGCGCGCGATCGCGGGGATACGACGTCGTGGTGGGAGCAGAAACGTGACGAGCTGATCGGCACCATCGAGCAACGGCTGGACCAGGAGGCGCGATGGGAGGGCGAGCGCGGCCGGTTCGAGTCGTTGCTGACCGACACCCGGGAGAAGCTGGAGAGCGACCCGGGGGCCGAGTTCAGGGTCCCCGAAAAGGCGTTCGACAAAGTCAGCACCAGCCTCCTCGATACCGGCCGCGAGGCGTTCGGTAAGACGTTCGAGAAGGCGAAGACCGAGTCGGTCACCCAGGCGCAGCAGAATGCGATGGATGCGCGGTGGCGCGACCAGTTCAAGTACGTGGCCCACGGCCTGAGCGACCTGATCGTGGCCGAGTCGCGCCGCGAAGACATGCTGCACGAAGCCGGGGAACAGCTGCGCGGCGTGGATAGCGGTTCGTCCCTGTCGCTCGAGAAGAAGCATGAGCTGATAAATGAGGATCTGCAGACGCTGTCGCGTGGGTACGACGCGGCCTTCTCGAAGATGTTCGACGGCTCGCCCCAACCCGAAGGGTGGTGGGGCAAGGCAACCCGGCAGTGGAACACGGGCTACGAGGCGGTCGTGGGCACGGCCGGCGAGCGGATGCGGCAGTACCAGGACCTGCACGACCTCGTTTTCAGCGAGCAGCAATCCGACTACCTGAACCTCAGTGACGAGGACCGGCAGGCCCTCTTCGATGAGGCGTGGGCCGAGCTACAGAAGAGTCACACCGAGACCTTCACCGAGCTGTTCAAGGGCGAGCACGACAACGTCGAGACCGACGAGTACGGCAGCTTCGAGCACGACGGGCGGTGGGACGACAAGTTCATCGACCTGCGGAACAGCCTCGAGGGCCGGTTCAAGTCCCAGCAGGTACTCGAGGGCACGTTGAAGACCGCGCGAGAGCACGTCGTGCGGACCGCGGAAAGGTTCCTGATCAACGACGGGGAGGTGCCCGGCGAAGGCGAACAGCGGATCCGCGACCAGTACCTCGACGCGGTCAAGAAGGTACACGACGAGGTGTACGGGCCGCTGAAGGAAGGCAAGCCGCTACCCGACGACGCGCTCGAGACGTACCAGCGCAAGCTCGACGACCTCGCCCGCGGATTGTCCGACCGGTTCCGCGACGAGTTCGGGCTGCACGACACACTGGAGGAGGCCGCCGAATCCTTCGCCTCCCTCGGCCCGATCGGACAGCAAGTCATGAGCGAGGAGACGGTGACCACCCTAGCCGAGGGCTACCGCAAGGACTGGGCAAGCGACTGGCACGAGATCCTCGGTGCGAGCGACCTGAAGATCAGCGAGTGGCTGGACGCCGAGCGCGACGACACCAACACGTTCAAGCACTCGCAGAACGAGGCCCTCGACACCAGGCTGGCCGATATCGGCGAGCGGGCGCGGGAGCTGATGAAGAAGTGGCAGGAGGAGCATCCGCAGAGCCCGGACCCGAGCCGTCCCGGTGAGGGTACGCACGAGATCACCGTCGGGGACAGCACCCAGCAACAGGTGGCGTCGGGGGTCCAGGAAACGACCGTCGTGGCGCACAGCGAGGTCGACGGTGTGTCGGCACTGTTCGACAAGGCGAACGCGGTCCACGACGACATACAGCATCTGCAGAAGGTGGAGGCCGAACACGACTGGGTGGACAACAGCGCGAATGCACTGTACGGCGGGGACCAGCCGAGGTCCAGCATCCAGGACCGTGCCGGCCTGACCCAGAGCCTGATGCAGTACCACGACGCTGTCCACGACTACGAGACGTCGGCCACGTCGCTGTTCGACGCGGCCGAGCGGATCCACCAGACCCGCCTCGACTACGACGCCAAGGTCCAGGCATACACCGAGAAGATCCGCAGCGAGGTCGCCGAGCGGCTGACCGCGCTGGACACGAAAATCGACAGCGGCGTCCCGGACGCGCAGCAGACGAAGATCGACCAGTCGGTCCAGCAGCTGCGCGAGTTCGGCCAGAGTACCGACGCGAGTGCCGAGCAGCGGGCGGCCACCCTTATGACCGCGGACGAGTACGCACAACAGCTTCAGGAAACCACTGAGCGCGTCAGGCAAACCACGTCCGCGCTCAACGGCTCCCGCGCGAGCGATGCTCAAGTCCTCGAAGGCACCGCCCTGTCGGATGTGGTCAAGAAGCTCACCGACGCGGAGAAGGCGGTCGCCAAGCTGACCGACTCGGCCACGTACGCGCAGACCACGCTTGCGAAGGCGAAGGCGGCCACTGCGGCGACCGCCCAGATCAAGGTACACACCGACTTTCTCCCGACCGCGAAGGTGCTGTTCGAGAAGGCTAAGGCGATTGCCCGCCTGCACACCGACGAGCCGACGTACAACAACCCGGAGCACCGCAAGGTCGAGAAGGCCTACGCGGACTACCGGCACATCCTGATCCAGCACGAGCTGAAGGCGCCGGTCGGGGATGCGGCGGTGCGCTCGGCGGAGGACCTGGCGAAGGCACGCGAGAAGTTCGAGCAGACGGTCAGGAACTACCTGGACAAGACCCGCACCCGCGTCGACGAGACGCTGGAGAACTGGCAGCGCAAAGGCCCGCCGCAGGTGTCCTTGGAGCTTGACGCGCGAGCGCGCGACTCGATACAGCAGCTACGCCAGGGAGGGCACGACAGCCTCGCCAACACGCACCAGGAGGAGCTCGACAAGCACCTGCGCGGTCTGCAACAGACACTGGACGAGGTGGCCGATGTTGGGCAGAGCCAGCAGGCCACCCTGTTGAGCAAGTCCAGCCAGATCATCCACCACGAGCCGACTTCCGCGCAGCAGCTGTGGGATAAGGCTGCCAAGGTCGCCAACGTCACCACGGCGATCGACCGGGTGGAGGCCGTGGCCAAGAGCGCCGAGCTTGCGGTACGGGTCGAGTCTGCGCGGAAGTACCTCCACGAGGAGATTCCGCAGGAGGATGTCGGACACCTGTACCGGCAGGCGAAGCAGGTCACACAGCTGTACCCGGAAAGGAAGCTCGCGCCACCCGAACTCGACACCGCATTGTCCGCCATGGACGCGGCGTACAAGCGGTACTCGAAGACCAGGAATGAGGCCCAACAGCCCAACACTAACCAAACTCTGGTGGCAATCGCAGACCTGCTACGTAAGGAGCACAGGGACCTGAAGTCGGCCATCGACAATGTGTTCCAGGTGTCGAACGGCCAACTGCGGCGGGTGCACGAGGAGCTGACCCAGGCGAACGAGACCGGGCTGCTCGATTCGCTGGACAACCGTGGGGCGAACGTCGTCACCGAACTGCGCCAGATCGGCGACGGCGGCGCGGCGCTGAACCAGCAGCAGATCCTCGTGACGCACATCGCGGACACCCGTGCCGCCTTGAACGAATACCACACAGCGGCCGGCGGCAAGAACGCGACCGACCTTGTCACGAAGGCTGTCACGGCATACCAACGCCTCCGCGAGGCCAAGCAGGCTCTGGCGACCGCGGAACAGCTGGAGGACACCCTCCGCAAACCGCTCGTCCACATCGCCGAGGACCTGGCGCACCTGGACAAGTCGCAACCCGGGTTGCAGAAGGCGCTGACCAACGACTGGGCGCTCGACAACGGCGGCTTTGAGGCCGACGTGCTGCGCGAGGACCTGCGGGCGGCGAACGAGAAGTACCGCGAGCTGGTGAACGCCTACCGCGAGCAGCCGCCCACCGGCAAGGAAGTGCTGACTTTCGCCACGGAGCTCCGGACGGCCCGCAAACGCTTCGACTCGATATTGGACGAGTACGTCGAGGAGGTGCGGGATCAGGTTCAGCAAGTCCACAGCAAGCTGATCGACGAGAACACCGGTGTCATCACCGAACTGGGGCGGAAGGCCACCGAGGTACTGCACGAGTTCGCCGAACTTG
>WNGE01004682.1_pt1 | contig 30170 bp, 31 predicted proteins | sample 5400651 | NCBI WGS metagenome assembly WNGE01 (sample SAMN13153370, study PRJNA577476) | soil metagenome | isolation source: 60 cm soil or saprolite under grassland replicate 2 | place: USA:California | collected 2016-06-15
CGTCGAGGCCCTCCACCAGCGCGCGCTGGGCCCGTCGTTGCCGCTGCTGGGGGCGTATGAGCAGCAGGTAGAAGATGCCGCCCATGACCACGAAGAACAGGAGGAGCGAAATCCCTCCCCCGGAGCTGGAATTTCCCCCCTGAGCGATCAGTGGCATGAGCGAACCGAGCACAACGAACCTCCTCCGGGCCGAAGCCCGGCTTCGGGGTCAGAACCCCGCGCAAAAAACGGCGGCCTGCGGCCGCCGCACACCTCAACTTTACATTTTATTGCGGATGGCGGGCACTCGCAACGATTTCTACCGTCGGAAGATCAGGTTCAGGAGGATCGTCAACACCACGGACAGCACGATCGACGTGCCGAGCGGGATGTACACGCGCGTGTTGCCCTTGCCGAAGGTCAAGTCTCCTGGCAGTCGAGGGATCACCCCCTTGCCCGCCAGGAGGAAGACCAGCCCCAGCACGACCAGCGCGACGCCGGCCACGAGGAGGAACTTCCCCATGCCCGACAGGTCCACGACTCCACTGTATCCGGCGGACCAAAGGGGACGAGACCGATTCAGAAGAGCCCGGGAGAAGTCTCGGGCGCTTGCCCGAGATGGGCGTACGCCGCCGCGGTGGCCACTCTCCCCCGCGGCGTCCTTTTGAGGAAGCCAAGCTGCATAAGGTACGGCTCATACACGTCTTCCACGGTGTCGGTCTCCTCGCCCACAGCCGCGGCCAGTGTGGACAGCCCCACAGGACCTCCCTGGAACTTGTGGACGAGTACTTCCAGGATCGAGACGTCGAGCTTGTCCAACCCCCGCTCGTCCACCTCGAACAGCGCCAGGGCCTGGGCGGCAGCCTCCAGGGTGATCCGGCCGTCCCCCCTCACCTGGGCAAAATCCCGGACCCTTCGGAGGAGCCTGTTGGCGATCCGTGGCGTCCCTCGAGACCGTCCCGCGATCTCGCCTGCGCCCTCGGAATCGACCTCCACCCCCAGGATGCCGGCCGACCGGCGGACGATCTTCGCGAGATCCTCGGGCGAGTAGTAGTCGAGTCGGGGCGAGAACCCGAAACGCTCCCGCAGGGGCAACGTGATCAAGCCCGGGCGGGTAGTGGCCGAAATCAAGGTGAACCTCGGGAGATCGAGCCTGATGCTCCGGGCAGAGGGTCCCTTGCCGATCACCACATCGAGCTTGAAGTCCTCCAGAGCTGGATAGAGGATCTCCTCCACCGCCCGAGGCATCCGGTGCACTTCGTCGACAAACAGAACGTCGCCTTGCTCCAGGTTCGTGAGGATCGCGGCAAGGTCCCCGGCCCGCTCGAGGGCGGGTCCCGAGGTGGGCCGGAACCCAACCCCGATCTCGTTTGCCACGATCCCGGCGAGGGTGGTCTTGCCCAGACCGGGCGGGCCCGAGAGCAGGACATGATCGACCGGCTCGCCCCGCTGACGTGCTCCCTCGATCAGGAGGCCGAACTGCTCCTTCACCTTGTGTTGGCCGACGAACTCCGAGAGCCAGCGCGGCCGCAGCGCCGCGTCGAACTCCTGCTCCTCCTCGGTCGCCTCCGGGCCGACCACCCGGGGTACGTCCTTGGCCTCCGGTTCTTCGCGCACTTCGGTCATCGTCCCACGCTCCGCAGGGCCTCTCGCAGCAACTCCTCGACGGGGCGGTCACCGTTCGGGGTCACGTTGGCGAGCGCTTCCCGCGCCTCCTGAGCGCTCAGGCCCAGGGCCAGCAGGGCCTCCCGAACCTCAGCGATCGCGCCGGTGACCACATCCTGCCCCGCCAGGCCCAGCTGGTCCTTGAGATCCAGGATCACTCGCCCGGCCACCTTCTTCCCCACACCGGGGATCGCGGTGAGCGCGGCCACGTCGCCCGTGGCGATGGCCCTGCGCAGGGCGTCCGCAGGCATCGACGACAGGATGGCCATCGCCACCTTGGGCCCCACCCCGGTGACGGTGATGAGCTGATCGAACAGCACGCGTTCGTCCCGAGAGGCGAACCCGTACAACACCATCCCGTCATCCTTCACCTGGAGCCGGGTGAACAGCCGAGCCGGCTTGCCCTGGGGCGGGAGCTGCGCCAGGGTGTGAGCGGGAACGGCCACGTCGTAGCCAACGCCGCCGACGGCCAGCACGACCCGGCCAGGGCTCTTCTCGGCCAGCTTCCCCTCGAGGAAGGAGATCATGTGGTGGCCTCCCGGACGATCTCGCGCATGCGGGATTGCCGAAGATGGCACAGAGCGACAGCCACAGCGTCGGCTGCGTTCGGCTCGGTGGGCACGGCTCCTTGCCCGAGGAGCAGCGTCAAGCCCCTTCGGACCTGCTCTTTGGATGCGTTGCCGGAACCGGTCACGGCCATCTTCACCTCCAGCGGCGCGTACTCCTCCACCTGAACTCCGGCTTCGGCTGCCGCCACCATCACCGCGCCCGACGCCCGAGCGACTTCCATGGCGCTGCCGATGTTTTTCCCCCACATCAGCCTCTCCAGGGCGACGGCGTCCGGTCGGTACGCCTGGATGGCCTCGCCGATGGCCCGGTAGATCCGCTGAAGCCTTTCGGCGCCGGGCTCGGTGGGCCGCGTCCGAACCGTGCACGACCAGGTCAGCCTGACCCGCGTTCCATCCCCAGCCACGCATGCCAAACCGATCGCACTCGTGCCCGGATCCACCCCCAGGACGGTTCGCTCGAACATATGTTCCCAGCAGCCTACGACGCCACCGGGGGCGCCGCAATCACACCTGTGTAATTTAGCCCATGGCTGAGACCGAATCGAAGCGACGCAGTCGACGGATGGGGCCTCAGCCCGCCTGGGCCAGGATCTCCTCGGGAATGTCGAAATTCGAGTAGACAGCCTGGACGTCTTCGAGATCCTCCAGCCCCTCGACCAGCCGGAGCACCGATTCGGCCTTGTCGCGACCGATGGGGATGCCTGTCTGAGGAAGCATGGTGAGCTCGGCCGAGACGATGGTCATGCCTTCGTTCTCCAGCGCCTTGCGCACGGAGACCAGAGCCTCGGGCGGGGTCACGACTTCCCACTGCTCCCCCGAGTCGCGAAGGTCCTCCGCCCCCGCCTCCAGGATGAGCTCGAGCAGCCGGTCCTCGTCGGGCGCCGAGGACTTGGCGATGGTGATGAAGCCCTTGCGGTGAAACATCCAACCAACACTCCCGGGGTCGCCCAGGCTCCCGCCCAGGCGGGTAAAGGCGTGTCTGACCTCCTGGCCAGTGCGATTTCGGTTGTCGGTCATGGCCTCTACGAGGACGGCCACGCCACCGGGGCCATAGCCCTCGTAGACGACTTCCTCGTAGTGCGCGCTACCCGATTCGCCGGCGCCGCGCTTGATGGCCCGCTCGATGTTGTCCATCGGCACTGAGTAATCCCTGGCCTTCTGGACCGCCGAGGCCAGAGTCATGTTGCCCTCGACGCTCGGGCCGCCGTCCCGAGCGGCCACCTCGATCGCCCGTAGGAGCTTGCCGAACATCCGACCGCGCTTGTCGTCGGTGGCGGCTTTCTTCCTCTTGATCTGTGCCCACTTGGAATGGCCGGACATCGACGACTTCCCCCTTCCCTCTCAGGCCGCCAGGCGCAAGAGGTGCTCGTGTAGCCGCGGGTCGCCGGCCATCTCCGGGTGGAAGGCAGCCGCGATGATCTTCCCCTGCTTCACCACCACGGGAGCGCCGCCGTGCTCGGCGAGCACCTCGACCTCCGCCCCCATGTTCCCCACCTGTGGAGCGCGGATGAACACGGCGCGGACCGGCCCGATGCCACGGACCTCCACATCGGCCTCGAACGAGTCCACCTGGCGGCCATATGCGTTTCGTCGCACTGTTACGTCCAGGAGCGACAGGAGCCGGTCGCCTCCTTCCACCCGCTGCGCCAACACGATCATCCCCGCGCACGTACCGAAGATGGGTAGGCCCTCCGCTGCCCGGTCCCTGATCGGATCGACGAGTCCGTACTTCCTTGCCAGCTTGCCGATCGTGGTCGACTCCCCTCCGGGAATGCAAAGGGACGAGACTCCCGCCAGATCCTCGGGCGCGCGAACCAGAACGGGGGTGGCGCCGCACTCGGCCAGCATCTGTGCGTGTTCTCGAAAATCGCCCTGCAGGGCGAGGACTCCGGCCTTCATGACACGAGCAATCTTAGCGAGGGAGGCTCACCCTGCTACCAGCCGCGGGTCTGCAGGAGCTCTTCCTCACTCATCGTGGCCACGTCCAGGCCGCGCATCGGCTCGCCGAGCCCCCGGGAGACCTTGGCCAGGATGTCGGGGTCCTGGTAATACGTGGTCGCCTCGACTATGGCCCTGGCCCTGGGGGCCGGGTCGTCGGACTTGAAGATCCCCGAACCAACGAAGTTTCCGTCGGCCCCGAGCTGCATCATGAGCGCGGCATCGGCCGGGGTGGCAAGACCGCCGGCTGCAAAGTTCACCACAGGGAGCTTCCCGGTGGCGCCAACCTGTCGAACCAGTTCCAGCGGAGCACCGAGCTCCTTGGCCGCGTGGCCAAGCTCGTCGCCCCGGAGCGTGGCCAGATGCCGGATCTGCCCCTGGATCTTCCGCATGTGGCGAACCGCCTCGACGACGTTACCGGTACCGGCCTCGCCCTTCGTCCTGATCATGGCCGCGCCTTCAGAGATGCGCCGAAGGGCTTCGCCCAGATCCCGGGCGCCGCACACGAAGGGCACGGTGAAATCCCATTTGTCGACGTGGTGCTCCTCGTCGGCGGGGGTGAGCACCTCGCTCTCGTCTATGTAGTCCACGCCCAGCGATTGGAGGATCTGGGCCTCGACGAAGTGGCCGATCCGGCACTTGGCCATGACCGGGATCGAGACCACCTCCATGATCTCCAGGACCTTGGTCGGGTCGGCCATTCGGGCCACCCCGCCCTCCGCTCGGATGTCGGCCGGCACGCGCTCCAAAGCCATCACCGCGCAGGCACCGGCATCCTCGGCGATCTTGGCCTGCTCGGCCGTGGTGACGTCCATGATCACGCCGCCCTTCAACATCTCGGCAAGACCGGTCTTGACCCGAAGCGTGCCGGTTTCGTTGTCCATCGGTGACCTCCTCGACGCCGGCCGATCCACCCCGTCGGCGTCCCCCGCTAGTGTACCTGCGGCCGCCCGGCTCCCCTTGGACGAAACGGCCTTCCATCCGCGACGGATCCGTACCATCGGTGGGGGAACCTCACCATGTAACCTGAGCCGATCATGCGCATCTTCTCCGGCATCCAGCCCACCGGCCGAAAGCACCTGGGCAACTACATCGGGGCCATCCGGCAATACGTGGAAGGCCAGGACCGGGGCGAGGCCATCTACTGCATCGTCGACCTCCACGCCCTCACGGTCGCCTACGATCCGAGCGAACTGCGGGAGCGCCTCTACGACACGACGGCGATCCTGCTCGCGGCCGACCTGGATCCGGACCGATGCATCCTGTTCCGGCAGTCGGACGTCAAGGAACACACCGAGCTCTGTTGGCTGCTGGCGAACGTCACCGCCTACGGCGAGCTCGGGCGCATGCATCAATTCAAGGAGAAGTCGGCCGAGCAGCGAGAGTTCGTCTCGGCCGGCCTGTTCTTCTATCCCGTGCTCCAGGCGGCCGATGTCCTGGCCTATCAGACGAACGAGGTTCCGGTTGGCGAGGACCAGAAACAGCACATCGAGCTGATGCGCGACATCGCCACACGGTTCAACTCCCGCTTCGGCGATACGTTCGCCGTGCCCGAACATCGGATCCCCGACGTGGGTGCTCGGATCATGGATCTGCAGAACCCGGAGAGGAAGATGTCCACGACCGGCGGGACCGAGATGGGGACGGTCTACGTCCTGGAGGAACCGGGTTCGATCCGGCGCAAGTTCAAAAGCGCCGTCACCGACTCGGGCCGTGACATCGTGCGTGGGACTGACAAGGCCGGGATCACGAACCTCATCGAGATCATGTCGGCTGTCCGAGGGACCACCCCAGAGGCGGTGGAAAAGGAATTCGCTGGCGCCTCGGGATACGCCGAGTTCAAGCAGGCGGTCGGGGAAGCCGTCACGGCATGCCTGGCCCCCGTCCGGGAGCGTTACGGACGTATCCGGCCCGATCAGGCAGTCCTGGAAGCAGCGCTCTCTGCGGGCGCGGAGAAGGCCCGGGCCATCGCCTCTGAAACTGTGACGAAGGCCAGAGCGCGGATGGGGATCGGCTCAGTTACTTGATCGTGACCGGGATCTTCTCCGGCACCAGCTCGACCCAGGTGTTCCCCGGTGTGAGCGGAATCTCGTCCCCGTTTGCATCCACGTACTTCGTGAGGTCGGCGGCCGAGTCCCGTTCCCACGTGCCCTTGATGACCTTGCCATCGCGGAAAACATAGGCCTTGCCCGTACCAACCGAGATGATCAACGGCGAGCGGACCCCGTTCGCGTCGACGATGTCCGTGAGCCGGGTCTTCACTACCTGAACCACCACGTTCTTGGCGGAGAACTGTGTCCCGTCCGATGACACGTGGGGAATGGTCCCGTGGAACCGCAGCCATACTTTCTTCGTCTTGCTCCACTTCCAGAAAACATCCGAGGAGGACGAGAAGGGCACGTGGACCTTGCGGGCCCTCACCGCTCCTTCGGGAGGCGCGCCCGAGTACGTGAAGATCGGATCGGGCGCCATTGGCTCGAAGAGATCCTTCGCCGACGAGTAGAGCTCTTTCGTGCTCGTGTACAGGTTGTGCGGGGCCCTGCGATTGACATCGCGGTGGTAGGCGCGGGCGACCCGTGCCACGTTGTAGTTGATGTCGATGATGCCGGCCCGTCGCACGGCCTGGATGACGCTCCGCCTCGCTCCTGCGTAGGCGAACAGCGGGCGGCCGAACTGGACCAGGATGTTCACGTCGGTCAGCCGGCCGCTGCGGACCGGCTCGATCCGCGATGCGTTCTGGCACTGGTAGATGGCGATGAAACGGGTGATCCCGCCCTCCACCGGCTCCTCGTAGACGATGTCGGCCCATGACAGCCCGGTCTGTGGCCGGGCCGCCGGCAAGTTCTCCACCTTGACGGCGAGCGCTGGACGCGAGGGGACTGGGGACTTCGGGTTGAGGCCCGAGAGGGGGCACTCGGGAGGTGGAGGAGGGGTCGTCTGCCCACCGCTCGACCCGCCGGGCGACCGCCCGCCTGCAGATGGTCCGGTTCCGCCGCTGCCGCCCAGCGCAATCACCGCACCCACGCCGCCGGCGATCAGGACGAGCAGGACGAACAAGCCGAGCGTGATCCGGCCGCGTCTGGTCAGACTCATTTGTGGGGGATCCTCATCGGAACTCTCCTGGTCTGAAGGGGAAGACCGGGCTGCATGCTACCAGCGAGGCAGGTAAAGCCAGCGATCTTTGTGTCACTTTTTCGTGTCACATCTCCTCGAGTATCCGGATGCGGTCCCGGATCGGAGGGTGCGTCGAGAACAGGTTTTCCCACCAATGGTTGCTTTCACCAGGGATCCGCGAGGGCTGATTCAGCCACAGGTGGGCGGTGGCGTTGTTGGCCACCCGCATCGGGGTGTTGTCGGCTGCAATCTTCCGAAGCGCGCTGGCCAGCCCGGGTGGATACCGAGTGAGCAGGGCTCCTTCGGCATCTGCCAAGTACTCGCGCCTGCGGGACATGGCCATCTTGATGACCTGCGCGAAGAAAGGGGCCAGTATTGCGAAGACGATGCCCAGAGCGAACAGGATGGCGAACCCCTCCCCACCATTACGGTCCCGGCCGCGCCCGAGACGCCCGCCTCCCCACCAGAACCATCGAAGCATGAACTCGGCAATGAGGACGACGGCCCCGACCAGGGTGGCCACGACCGTCCCGAGCAGGATGTCCCGGTCTCGGATGTGGGACATCTCGTGCCCGATCACGCCCTCCAACTCCACCCGGTTCATCTTCTCCAGGAGGCCCTGCGTCACTGCGATGGAGGAGTGCTCCGGGTCACGTCCAGTGGCGAAGGCGTTGGGGGCCGCTTCGGGCACGACGTAGACCGTGGGCTTCGGAAGCCCGGCGGCCAGAGCCAGACCCTCGACGATGTTATGGAGCCTGGGCTCCTCCTCATGCGTCACCGGCCGGGCTCTGGAAGCCCTGAGCACCAGTCGGTCACCGTACAGATATGAGTAATAGGAGAGACCAGCCGCTATCAGGAGGGCCACAATGAGCCCAGCGATCCCAACTCTCAGCAGCAGCCCGAAGAGATAGCCGAGACCGCCGGCGAACACGAGCGCTCCGAGGACGATCAAGACGGTTCTGCGCTTGTTGCGAGCGATCTGCTCGTACAAGGTGGGTTAGTGCTCCTCGGAGGCGCCCCGACTTCGGTCGGGTCGCCTCGCGAGCCAGGGGGATACGCAACTCACTCGCTTCGCTCGCATTGCTACTCCCCCTGGACCCCCTAGAAGCGCACCCCCACAGGGCCACGGGCGGGCTCCTCGATGTCGAAGAACTCTCGTTGCTCGAACCGTCCGAGCCCGGCCACGATGCTCGAGGGGAAGCTCTGGATCAAGGTGTTCAGTCGCATCGCCTGATCGTTGTAGAACTGGCGGGCGAAGGCGATCCTCGACTCCGTGCCGGTGAGCTCTTCCTGCAGGGCCAGAAAATTCTCGTTGGCCTTGAGCTGGGGATAGTTCTCGGCCACCGCGATGAGCCGGCGGATGCCCGCGGTCAATTGGTTCTCGGCACGAGCCTGGTCCTGGACCCCGGATGCCGCCTGGGCGCTGGCCCGGGCGTTCGTGACCTCCTCGAAGACCTCGCGCTCGTGAGCCGCATAGCCCTTGACCGACTCGACCAGGTTCGGGATGAGGTCATACCTACGGCGCAGTTGGACGTCGATCTGGGACCAGGCGTTCTCGCAGCGAACCCGCAGTCGGACCAGACGGTTGTAGGTGAAGACCCCGTAGAGGAGGATCAGCCCTACCAAGCCCAGGACGATCCACAGGGCAAGCATCAGCTCATCTTACAGCCCGCTCCCCCAAAGCCTCCTTGTACGCGGCTTCGATCTCCTCGATCACCACGTCCCAGCGGTAGCGTTCGGCTCGGGCCTTTCCGGCCTCCGCCAGCCGGGCGGCGAGCGTCGGACCCGAGAGCACCCGCCGGACCGCTCCGGCCACCGCATCCGGATCGCCAGGCGGTACCAGGATCCCGTCGAGATCGTCTCGGACGACTTCTCTGTACCCGGGAATGTCCGAGGCCACCACCGGAACACCGGCCGCCATGGCCTCGACGAGCACGATCCCGAAGCTCTCCTGGCCCAGAGCGGGCGCTACGAAGACGTCGGCTCCGGCAACGTATCCGGGCAGGTCCCCGTGTGGGACGGAACCGGCCAGGAGGACCCGCAGGCGAGTTTCAGGGTCAAGTGTCGACACCGCAGTCCGATCCCGACCGTTCCCCACCACCACGAACGTCAGATCCGGGACCTCGGCGGCCAGGGAGGCGAATGCTCGAACGGCCACGGGGAACCCTTTCTGCTCGTCTAGCCGGCCGACCCAGAGCATCCGAGGCCCGGGGGGGAGGCCTTCCCGTGGCTGGCTTCCGGCGAACAGTTCGACGTCACACCCGTTCGGGATCACCCGAACGCCGTCGCGGAAGCGCGACCTCACAAACCTCGCCGCGGCCTCCGAGACTGCCATGCGCACGCGGAGCTTCGCCCAAACCGGCCGCAGGAAAGGGGCGGCCACCGAGTACAGAGCCGACCGCTCGGTAAAGGCGTGGAAGGTGGCGACGACGGGAGACTGTGCCCGCAGCGTGGCGAGCATGGCCGTGGAAGGAGAGAACGGCTCGTGGGCATGGATCAGGTCCGGGGCGAAGGAGCGAAGCTCCGACCCGATGAGCCGGGCCGATCGGACGGAGAAGCAGATCGGGGCCACGGTTCCCTGATACGGCACTCGAGCGGCCCGCCCCACCAGGCGTACCCACGGCTGGGTCGACGCTCGCCGCTTCGCTGGGGCGAGGACGAGGACTACGTGCCCACGATGCTGGAGGTGCTCCGCCAGCTGCCCGACGTGGACCTGGACTCCGCCGGGCGCGTCCCAGGCATAGGGACAAGCCAGGGCGATCCTCACAGGGAGGCCGAGCCCTCCGATCCGTCCGGTCTGCCGGACCCATCCTCTTCCCAGGCCGGCTGAAACATGTGCCAGTCGACCGGGGCCGAGGCGATGTAGCGCTCGAACCCGGCCGCGATGACCTTCGTCAGCGTGGCGACGTCCTCGCGCATCACCCCGGTTCTCTGGATCTCAACCGGGGGGCCGATCTTCGTGTGCCATCCGGTCGGGGTTGTGAACACGGCGCACACGGACAGCGGGGTGTTGGTGGCCAGCGCCAGGTACGCGGGCCCGGCAGGCAGGCGCCGGGGCGCCCCGAACATGTCCACGACGACCCCTCGCCCGGTGAGGTCGCGATCGGCCACGAGCGTGATGATTTGATTCTCCGCCAGCAGTTCCAGGAGCTTTCCCCCGATGTTGGCCGCGGTCGACAGGGGCACGATGCCCATCCCCAGCGCTCGTCTGTGACGAAGGAACAGCTCGAAGACAGATCGGGGTTTGAGCTCCTCGGCCACCGCGCTCATTCGGTATCCCTTGATGCAGAGCCAATGCCCGGCAGCGTCCCAATTGCCCATGTGCGGCAACGTGAGCACGACGCCCCGGCCCTTCTCCAGTGCACGATCGACATGCTCGAGGCCCTCCACCGAGAACCGCCGGTCTACCTCCTCCGGGGGCATGCTCCGCAGGGCAAACGTCTCGTACCAGTACCGGCCGTACAGGGCGAAACACTCCTTCGTGGCCGCCACCACCAGCGGAGAGTGAGGTGGGTGACCGAGAACCCGAGAGAGGTTGCCTGCCACCACGTCGCCCTGACGGGAGCCGTTCGCGTAGAGGAATCGGAAGTACGCCTGCGCAGCGGGGAGCCCGATCCATCGCGGCAGATGCATCCCGAGCCACTGTGTAGCCCGCATGGAGAGATAGGTCAGGTTGCCCGAGAAGGATTCTCGTGGGGGCGCGTCCTTCTCCGCCTCCAGGACCTCGACCTCGGGGCTCACGGTGGCGACTCGGAGGTGGAGGTGGCGCGGCGCTCCTGAAGGACGATGTTCCAGGCCCGGGTGACCGCGGCGGCCGCCGCGACAACCACGAATGCCCACAGAGCCCCGGCTACCCAGCCCGTCAGCAGGCCGAACACGAGCAGGGCCTCGCGCGTCACCCGATAGCCCAGGCTCTCCGATCCCGCATAGCCAAGGGCTTGTCCCCGCGCCCGTTGATATGAAGCGAGGTAGGCGACGCCGAGTCCGACGATGGCGAGGATAGCGTCCCAGTTGGACCCCGCCCGCATCACCCAGGCCAGCGGGACCAGGATCGAAGCATCGAAGAGCAGATCCACGACTCGTTCGGCGAGGTGCGCACGCCCACCGATACGTTCGGAGCCTGAAGGATCTCGCCGCGCCAGGACGCTGCCCGCCGCGAGCGCGACGCCGGATCCCAGGCCGGATAGACCGGCGAGGAGGCGGTGACGGGCCAAGAGGAGGGTGGCGGTGAGTCCCGATAGGACACCCGAAATGACCATGGCCGCCAGGGCCCCTCGCAGGGCCTGTTCCGGCCGAAAAGAAGCCTCCCTCGACACGCGGTGGGGAGCCTACCATTCACCCGTAGGGGGTCGGCGCCGGTAGTAGGTCAGTTGTATTAGGAACCGTACGCTGCCGGTGTCTTGCTGGAGGACGGAACGCCGTGTTAGCTAAAGCACTCTACGAGAGGGGATCCGATGAAGCGTATCGCGTTGGCACTTGCCCTCGTCTTCTTGGTCGTGGCCGTGGCAGCAGGCAGTGCCCAGGCTGCGACATCGAAGTCCTCGTTCTTGGTCTTCGTCGAGCCAACGATCTCGGCCGCGAGTCACGGCCTGACGCTCGAAACCGAACTGGAGGGGACTTTCAACGTCCCCAGCAAGACCGCGAGCGGCAGCGGTTCCTACGCCGTCATGGCCGGCGACACAGTGATCGAGAGCGGTACGTTTTCCCTTACCCGGCTGGTCGCGTTTCAGTTCTACGGCTGCGGAGAAGTCGAGGGCACTCCCCTTCCACCGAACTTCTGTGGAGGCCGGGCAATGTTTGGGTTCCACGCCACGTCCTCGACGGGCGCCGAGCGCGACGGGCTGTTCGAGGTGAACTGCCAGATCCACGACCCGGGCGGACAGGCGCCGCCGGGAACGAGCGAGGGCGTCAAGGTCAATGTCCGGGGAGTGAACTTCAACAAGCATGTGACGGGCGACAACCTCTTCGTGATGGTGTAGCCGACCCTTTACAGGCATCGCGGGGCCGGTCGATTTCGACCTGACCCCCCCTATCCGGGTCGCGGGCAGCCTGCCTTGTCCGCGGCCCAGTCAATGCATTGCCTATAATCGCCGCTCCAGGAGGTCTTGCTCCTCTGCTTTGGTCACGACCAGGGGAAGGAACTCGATGAACGTCTACGAGCCCGAGAACATACGCAACGTCGTCCTCGTGGGCCATAGCGGCGCCGGGAAGACCACCCTCACCGAGGCGATGCTCTTCGCAGCCGGCGCCCTCACCCGGATGGGCAAGGTGGAGGACGGGAACACTGTCTCCGACCACGATCCCGAGGAGGTCCGGCGAGGCATCAGCGTCTCGCTGTCACTGGTCCCGGTCGAATGGCGCAGCGTGAAAGTGAACGTCCTGGACGCGCCGGGGTACGCGGACTTCATCGGGGACGTGAAGGGTGCCCTGCCAGCGGCCGACTGTTGCCTGTTCGTGGTCTCCGCGGTCGACGGGGTCGAAGTGCAGACCGAGGTCGTGTGGGAACTGGCCGTGGAAGCCGGGCTCCCCCGGGCAATCTTCATCAACAAGATCGACCGCGAGCGCGCGTCGTTCGAGCGGACGATGGACGGCCTGGTCGGCGCGTTCGGAACCCAGGTCGCCCCGATCCACTTGCCCGTAGGGGAAGAACACGAGTTCTCCGGGGTGATGGACCTGCTCAACCGCAAGGCCTATCGGTACTCTTCCTCGCCGAACGGCGAGGAGGGTGAGTGGCCCGATGACCTGGCCGCCAAGGCCGAGCCGTACCGGGAGCGACTGACCGAGTCTGTGGCCGAGGCCGACGACTCGCTGCTCGAGAAGTATCTGGACAGCGGCGAACTGTCACCCGAGGAGATCGTCCGAGGGGTGAAAGCCGGGCTCGGCGAGGCCAAGCTTGCTCCTGTCCTGGTGGGTGCGGCCGGGAAGCCGGCAGGGGTCGACCGGCTGCTCGATTTCATGGTGGAGGCCTTCCCCTCACCGGCCGAGCGCCCGGCCGTGAAGGTCCTCGGCAAGGACGGGCAGGATCGGGAGATCAAGCTGGCACCCGACGGGCCGCTCGTGGCCCAGGTATTCAAGACGGTCTCCGACCCCTTCGTGGGACGCATCAACCTGTTCAGGGTCTACAGCGGAAAGGTTCGCCCCGACTCTTCGGTATTCAACGCAAACAAGAACACCGAGGAGAGGATCGGCCAGGTCTTCACCCTCCGGGGCAAGGACCACGAGACCGTCTCGGAGGTGCCGGCCGGAGACATCGGCGCCGTGGCAAAGCTTTCCCACACTGCGACCGGCGACAGCTTCTCGACCAAGCAGGATCCCGTGACCCTCCCCGAGATCGATCTCCCCGAGCCGCTGCTGGCCATGGCCATCGAGCCCAAGACCAAGGGCGACGAGGACAAGCTCTCAACCGCACTGGCGCGGATTCAGGAGGACGACCCGACGATCCGCGTGGAGCGCTCCCCCGAGACCCATGAGACGGTCATGTTCGGGATGGGCGAGGCCCATCTGGACAGCATGGTCGAGCGCATGAAGCGGAAGTTCGGGGTGGACGTGGTGATGCATCCGGCCAAGGTGCCCTACAAGGAGACGATGAAGGCCAAGGTCCAGGCCATGGGCCGCCACGTGAAGCAGTCCGGCGGCCATGGCCAGTACGCCATCGCCAACATCGAAGTGGAACCCCTGCCCAGGGGAAGCGGCTTCGAATACGTCGACAAGATCTTCGGAGGGGCCATCCCCAACCAGTTCATCCCGTCCGTGGAGAAGGGCATCGTCAAGCAGATGTCCGAGGGCGTCGTCACGCCCTATCCCATGGTTGACGTCCGGGTCACCCTGTACGACGGGAAGTTCCATCCGGTGGACTCCTCGGACATGGCCTTCCAGCTCGCCGGGATCCTCGCCCTCAAGGACGCTGCGGCGAAGGCGGGCATCTCCCTGCTCGAGCCGATCGTCCAGGTCGAGGTGCTGGTCCCGGACGCCTACACCGGGGATGTCATCGGCGACCTCAACTCCAAGCGCGGCCGGATCCTGGGCATGGAGACCACCGGCTCGGGCAAGCAGCGGATCAAGGCTCTCGTCCCCCAGTCCGAGATGACCCGGTATGCCATCGACCTTCGCTCCATGACGCACGGCCGCGGGGCTTTCAGCATGATGTTCGACCACTACGAGGAGGTCCCCTCTCACCTCGCCGAGAAGGTCATCGCCGAGGCCAAGAAGGAACGGGAAGAGGGCTAACCCGGCCTTTCGTCTCGCTCCAACTCGTCACGCAACGCCCCGAGCCACTCCAGAGCCAGCTTGTCCTTGGTACGGCCAAACCCGCCGACGTGTTGAAGGTGAAGTGATCCCCGTTCTTGATGCTTTGGGCATCGAGCTGAAACGGCACATCGGGTGTAGCCCCACGGAGCTTTGCCTGCAGTTCCTGGAGCGCTTCCGCCAAGGCCTCCAGGTTTCGGTGGTCGCGCGCGTAGCAGAGGTCGAGATCGCCGGTGATGACGGGCGAGCCTCGGATGGTTGCGGCGAAACCGCCGATAAGGATGAACCGCACACCGTGTTCGTTGAGCACCCGCAACGCCAGAAGCGGTTCGAACGGGGCCTCTCTCATCTCTGTCGCGCTCGCGCGGCAGCGCGTCGAAATGGCTGGGTCCGCCGCCACTCCAGTTCCGCAAGCCGGACCCGCTCACCGGGCGTAAGCCGAAGCCGCTCGCGGATCAGGGTACGATCGACGTCGTAGGTGGGCCGTTCCACTGCCTCCAGCTCCCTTCCACATTGGCCAAGAAGCCTGTCGAGCGTATCGACCATCGGTGACACGACCCCCCGTTCGATGCGAGACACGGCAGCCTGGGGCATACCTGCCCTCCTGGCGAGCTCACGCTGAGTGAGGCCCGACATGGATCGGGCCCCCCGGAGAAGTACTGAGGCATTCATGAGAGCAACGATATCACTTCTGATATCAGGGACGGATCACAACAGCGGCTTCAGCTTCGCGTACGTCTCGGCGAGGAGCTGGGGCAGAACCCGGGTCTCACCCACCACCGAGATGAAGTTCGTGTCTCCGTTCCACCGTGGGACGACGTGCCAGTGGACGTGCCCGGGGATGCCCGCGCCGGCCACCCGGCCGAGGTTCACCCCCACGTTGAAGCCATCAGGGTTCGACGCCTTCCTCAGTGCCTCGAGCGAGCGCTTGAGGAGTGCATCGCAATCGGCCGTCTCATCCGGGTCGAGATCGACCAGGTCGCCGGCGTGGCGGAACGGGGCGACCATGAGGTGGCCGGGGTTGTATGGAAACGCGTTCAGGATGGCGAAGGCTTGTCCGGCGCGGGCAAGGACATAGGTGTGTTCATCGTCTCCGGCTTGAGGTTTCTCGCAGAAGATGCAGGCTTCGGGCTCGTCCGCGGCCTTGGCAGACTCGATGTATTCCATTCGCCAGGGCGACCAGAGGTGTTCCAAGGCGCTAGGTGCTCAGCTGAAGTTGTCCAGGGAGACACCTTCGAGGGCACGCTCATGGGCTTCCTTGGCCACAGCGTCCACGAAGGGTTCGAATAGGATCCCTCGGACTTCATGGCCCGAGCGGTCGCGAACCGCCACAGTGCCGGCCTCGATCTCCTTGTCCCCCACCACGAGTGTGTAGGGGACCTTCATGAGCTGGGCGGCGCGGATCTTCTTCGGAACGGTCTCCCGACTATCGTCGACCTCCGCGCGCAGAGCTCGTTCCCGAAGCCGCCGCGCCAGGCCACCGGCGTGGTCGGCATGGCGATCGGCCACGGGGACGATCCGGATCTGCTCCGGGGCCAGCCACAGGGGGAACGCCCCCGCGTAATGCTCGACCAGCACCCCGGCGAACCGCTCGACCGAGCCGAGGATCGCCCGGTGGATCATGACTGGACGGTGCCGCTCGTTGTCCTCGCCCATGTACTCCATGTCGAATCGCTCGGGCAGGGCGAAGTCGCACTGCACCGTGGTGAGCTGCCACAGCCGACCGATGGCATCGTGGAAATGGAAGTCCACCTTCGGCCCGTAGAACGTCCCCTCACCCTCGGCCACCTCGTACGGGAGACCGCTTCGGTCGAGGGCAGCGAGCAGCGAGTCCGTGGCGCGCTTCCACATGGCCTCGTCACCGATGGCAAGACCGGGCCTGGTCGACAGGTGGACGACGGGCTTCTCGAACCCGAAAGTCCGGTGGATCTCCAGCGTGAGGTCGAAGACCTCCAGGATCTCGTCGATGAGCTGTTCGGGCCGGCAGATGATGTGGGAGTCGTCCTGGGTGAACCCCCGGATGCGCAGGAGCCCGTGCAGGACCCCAGCCCGCTCGTGCCTGTACACGGTCCCCAGCTCCGATAGCCGCATGGGCAGTTCACGGTAGGACCTGGTCTTCGACTTGTAGATCAGCACGTGGAAGGGACAGTTCATTGGCTTGACGAAGTACTCGGCGTTCTCCGCCTCCATCGGCGGATACATGTTCTCCCGATACTTCGCCAGATGCCCCGACGTCTCCCACAGGGTCGACCGGGCGATGTGCGGAGTGAAGACGGGAACGTAGCCTCGGTGCATGTGCACCTCGCGCACGTAGTCCTCCACCTGCTTGCGGAAGATCCCGCCCTTCGGATGCCACACCACCAGACCCGCCCCCAATTCCTCGGGGAACGAGAAGAGGTCGAGCTGTCGCCCCAGCCGCCGGTGGTCCCGGCGCTCGGCTTCCTCCAGACGATGGAGGTATGCCTGGAGGTCTTCCTCCGTGGCCCACGCGGTCCCGTAGATTCGCTGGAGCTGGGGACGTCGCTCGTCGCCGCGCCAATAGGCGCCGGCCAGGCTCAACAGCTTGAACGCCCCGAGGCGCGCGGTGCTCGCCACGTGGGGGCCGAGGCAGAGGTCGGTCCAGCCGTCGTTTCGATAGATGGAAAACCGGTCGCCGAGGGCACCTTCCTCCGTCTCGGCGGCCTCGATGATCTCCTTCTTATAGGGCTGGTCCTCGAAGCGCGCCAGGGCCTCGGGTCGCCGGAGCAACTCCCGCAGGAAGGGCTGGCCCTCCTTCTCGATCTCCCGCATCCTGGCCTCGATCCGCTGCAGGTCATCAGGGGTCAGCTGTGTCGGGAGGTCGAAGTCGTAGTAGAAGCCGTCCTCGATGGGCGGACCGATGGCGTACTTGGCCCCCGGGAACAGATCGCACACGGCTTGCGCCATGACGTGGGCGGTCGAGTGCCGGAGCACCCGGAGCCCATCAGGATCGGAGGCCATGACCGGATCGACGGTCATGTCTTCCTCCACCGGCCAGGAGAGGTCGACCAGGTTTGCCTCCACCCTGGCACACACGGCGTCGCCCGGCAGGACCTCGCCCACGGGCGATCCCGCCGGGATCTCCTTGATGTCCCCTCCCGGGAGCGTGACCTTCGGCATAGCCAAGGATGATAGTGAGCTTTGTCTCCCCGGCCTCGGGCAGGCCCTCCTGCTTTTTTCCGAAGGGAAGCGCGGCCGGCGAGCGATACATGGGTGACGACAGAGGCAAACCCATCGAGAGATGGGGACGCAAAGCCACGGGCCCGGGGCGGGGCTGTCGCGCTCCCTGGGCAGCCGGGCTGCCGAAGGGAGGATCCGTTGGACGACGCTCTGTCCGTGGGGACCTCTGAGATCGACTCAGGTGGAGCCCGCACGGCTCATTGGACCCCCAGACGGCATTGGCGGCGACTGGGCCGCGCTATGCACCGGGGCAACCTGGACAGGGCGGAGAAGCTGGCCATCGCCTACCTGCGGAGACACCCGCAGGACTCCACCTCGTGGGAGGTCTGGAGCGAGGTCCTCCGTACCCGAGAACAGCGGGCGGACGAGGAGCGGATCCTCCGCATGGGGGTCGACTTCACCGGAGCGCCTCGGCTCAGGTTCCGCTTGGCCCAGATCCTTGCCTCGAGCGGGGATCTGGAGGAGGCCAGGGCCGTTCTGGAGAATCCTTACGGGGTGGGCGCGGCAGGTTTTGAACCTGCGACCTCCTGCGTGTAGAGGCTACGCTCTTCGAGCACGCCAGCACGAGTTGCGCTGCCCCACGCCTCCCATGTCCCTCTGTGTCCCTCAGCGCACATTACTCCTTTCGTTACTCCGTTCCGCGGCATTCACGGAGCACCGATCCATTCGCGGCGTTCCAGCTCGGACATGCGCGTCGACCTCGGGCCGAGTTCGGGAGCGGGCTGCCACGGCCCCGAACTCCTCATTCGACACAATGGCGGGGTGGGCCGGTTCCTCCGACCAGGCCCGACGGCCCGTGCCGGATCTGGGCGCCTCGGCGGTCCAGTCCTCCTCGCACCGTTCTTCCGCCCCACGGGCGTTCGGGTAAGTGACGTCTTGCGAAAACGACCGGCGGCCCGGCCCTCCGAAATGACGCTCCCGAGTCAGCCCGCTTGGTTTGAGATCGGGGCCACCGGTCCTTTGCTGGAATCGAGACATCGCTCTAGGATGGCCTCTTCCGACCAGGGCGTTCCTCAGGAGGCCAGCCATGTCTAGACGGTCATCGCGGGTCTTGTCACTCTCATGGTCCCTACTGATTGCGGCGATGGTGCTCTCAGTCGCCCTACCGGCCGGTCCAGCCGGGGCGCAAGTGCCTAACATCAACATCAGCGCTCGGCCCGGGAACGACGCCGAGGATGCCATCGCCATCAATCCGACCAATCCTTCGAACATCGTGGCGATGGCCACCCTGCCCGGCCCGACCAAGGGGCTATTCGAAGGAATCTCCTTCGACGGGGGGCTCACTTGGACCCGGAAGATCATCGGAGATGGCACCGACGAACTGGGCGAGATCTGCTGCGACGAGCAGCTGGCCTGGGACTCGTTCGGGAACCTGTGGATGGTCTACCTGTTCAGCGGCACCAACGGGAACGTCCCCATCGCCCTTTCCACCGACGGTGGTGTGACGTTCCAGAAGGTGGCGGAGATCGTCCCGATCAAGCCAAAGGGGGTCAGCCCGCCTCAGAGCTCGGGGTCGAAGGGCAACAGACATCGGCGGGGGGTCGCCAGCGCGGACCAGCCATCGATCTCCGCAGCGGCCGGGTCCGTGTGGGTGAGCTACACGGTTTACCCCTCGACCGTGGTGCAGGCATTCGGAGCGGAGGTCACCGGACTGGGGCAGCATGGGGACTTCAGCACACCGCAGAACGTTCCCACGGCGTTCGGCAAGGGGAACTACGGCGACACCGCCGTCGGGCCGGACGGGCAAGTCATGGTGATCTACCAGGACCAGACCATCGGCCAGGGAGGAGCGAGGATCTATACGGCGGTCGATCCTGACGGTCTGGGGCCGGCGGGATTCGCGCAACCGCGGTTCTTCGCCCGTACTCGGGTAGGAGGTTTCGACTATCTCCCGGTCCAGCCGGACCGGTCTGTTGACGCAGAGGCCAACCTCGCGTGGGACCGCAGCGGCGGTCCTCACACCGGTCGGGTCTACGCGATCTGGACGCAGGAAGTGAAGAACGAGAGCGACGACATGGACATCATGTTGCAGTACTCGGACGACAATGGTTCGACGTGGAGCCGTGCCGTGAGACTGAACGACGACGCCACGACGAACAGCCAGATCAACCCGGCCATCGCGGTGGATCAGACCAGCGGGTTCGTCGCCGCCTCCTGGTACGACGCTCGAAACGACCTTGGGGCTGGGGGGCCCGGTGACACTGATGGCGTACCAAACGACGACGTCCAGATTTGGGCCACCTACTCCACGGATGGCGGAGCAACCTTCGTTGCGAACTTCCAGGTGAGCGAAGGGACATCGAATTCCAGTGTGGGGGTAACGGGGAGTGGGTTCAACTTCGGTGACTACACGCACGCGGCCTTCCAGTCGGGGCTGTTCTACCCGGCCTGGTCGGACAACTCGAACATCACTGGCGACAACCCCGACGGAGCGCTCCACCAGCTAGACGTCTACACGGCGAGGGTAGCCATTCCGTAGCAGCAGACCGGGCCGAGCGGTTCTGCATTCTCGGGGGGCGCTGAAGAATGGAGGGAGGGGACGCCAGGCCCCCTCCGTCTTCAGCTTCTCCCACTACCGCATTCGCCCTTCTCAGGGGTGACCTGGAACAGGGGAAAACGGCCCACGGCCCGAGCCGACGGCTTACGGACGCTTCGGATTACCCCGGGCCGCCGATCCTCCCGAGCACCCCTCCGGCCATGAGCAGGACGAGCAACGAACCGAGGGATATCGCGAGCCGATAGAGGATCTTCACTCTCTCACCGCCTTCGAGCGGGAGGGATACGACACATACTGTGATGCGTGCCAGATCTTCGACAACGGAACACCTTGGCTGGTCAAGCACGCCTTCAGATCAAGGGCGGCAATGCGAGCCGATCCGAGGACCCCTCAGTGTGCCGGCTTGTACGCTACCTGGAGCTGCACAGCGACGCCTGGAGGAGTGTCGAAGTCGAACACGTCCTCGGTTGAGTAGTGACCAGGGACGGCAGGAATACCGGTGTCCAAATTCGTGAAGTCGAAGGTGTCGCGGTGACCACGGAAGGTGTCGGTCTCCTGGCCTGAGGCGAAGAACGTCTGGGGCCCTGCGTCTCCGGGAGCGACATGCCAGTCGGTGATCTCGATGCTCATGTGCGCCGCTCCTTTGAACTCGCCGTGGAAGCATCCCTCGAGCTCCGCGTCCCCCGTGTTGGCACCAGTCGCAGGGTTGTGGTCGAACTCGACCCAGCCCCAGAACCCGCCCAGATTCTCCGAGCCGCAGAAGTCGCGGTTGTTGCAGTTAAACGAGATGCCGATCTGGTACACGTCCATCTGGCCGTCATGGCCATAGGCAGACGCGCTTGTGGCGGTCATCACCATTGCCACTGAGCCCACGATACCCAGAGCCAAGGCAGACGACAGTAGCCTTCGAAGTCTCATCCCAATCCTCCTCGGAGGTCCCTTAAGTGTGGTCGAGCGAACCCTATGTCTCGGCACCGGTCGAGATCAATACGTTGCCTGCATTAGAAGTCAGCCATAGCCAGGGCAGCAGCGTCCAAGCGTTCGAGAAAGGGGCCGCTGGGGGCGATGTACGGACGTGGCCCCTTGCCAAGACTGTTCCCGACCCCCATCGTTTCCGTCCTTATCCGGTACGCGACGGGAGAGGGAGGGGCACGATGCCGTCCAACTACTCGAACCGCCATCCCTCCCGCTCGAACATCGCTTGCAAGTAGAGATACCCGATCCCGTAGTGGTTGCAGGCATCCACGATCTTTACGCGGCCGGGCTCCAGGCGTGGGCTACGACCGCGGAACTGCCCAAGAGGGTGATGGGCTGGGCGGGGGCGAGAGCCACCACGAATATGTCGGCGTCCGCCGACTGCTTGGTGTGATCGACGAGGCCAGTGACCTCGGCCGCGATCCCCGGTGCCGACTCTCCAGAACTCTTCATTGATCGGCTTGAATATGTCGCGGTGGTCGCGCGCCTACCATGGCCTCAGTGGCGTGGTCCCTGTCGCGACCGTCCAACCCTATGGTGCTCGTCCTGAACACCACGGTGGAGCTGACGCAGGAGACCATCGAGACCTGTCCGCCGTCGAGGCCGCCTCGCCCGCTGGACCGGCTGTTCAAGGTTCCGGGTATTCGATCCGTGGATCTCCATCGCTACCGAGCGCGTTTGAACCTTGCCCCCGATGCCGATCGGGACGAGATCACCCTGCAAGTCTGCGAGCTGCTCGGGAAGGACTGGGGCTCGACATCGTCGAAGCGAGACGAGCCGGCGCAGACCTTCGGCGTGTCCTACGCAGGCCCAAGGCTCGTTGCGGAGAGCCTCCGCATGGCCGGGTCACAACCGATCCTTCGTGAGGTCTTCGGCGTCCGCGGCGTCGCGGAAGCGATCCTGGAACTGGGACAGGTCCGGGTGCGGCTGGGGCGCCTCTTCTCCTGGGCCGAGGTCGAGGGCGACTTGCGAAGAGCGCTGGAGCGCGCGGCCTCCTCTTGGGCTTCTTGAGGGAGCCCAGCCGCGGCGCGTCAACCGGCAGTGGGAAAGGTCACTCGCAGGACGTAAGACCACGCTAGAGCGGCGTTGCGACGCAAGACTCAAAATCTGTACAGGGGGCCCTGCCTCCGAATGTATGCTCGGCTGACTAATAGAAGGAGTGGTTATGGCGGAGAAGACCATCCTCGTCTGCGATCGATGTGGTGGTGACGATGCGCAGCGAGTCGAACTTCATTGAGGGTTCCCGCAGGCTGATTGTTGATCTGTGTCCGACGCATCTCACTGAGCTGACGAGTGCTGCTCGCCTCTTGCGTCGACCCCGTCGCTCAGCCTCTGCGGCGCGAAAGACGTCGGCGAGACGGCCGCCGGCGAAAGCTTCGACCAGCAAGAGAGGATCGACCCGAGCCCGCAAGGGCAGGGCCACCGGTACACGCCCGGCTGCCGGGCGCTCGGATCAGAACCTCGAGGTGGCCGATGAGGTCAATAGGCTCCGCAGCCAAGGTCTCTCGTACCGCCAGGTCGGTGACGCGCTCTTAGAGCGGGGCATCAAGCCGAAGCGAGCGGTGCGTTGGAACCCGATCGTCCTCTCCCGAATGGCGAAGAGACCAGCGGCCTGATTGGCCGACCACTCGATCGCGGCCGGGGCACGGGGGACAGCGCCCGATTGGCTTGGCTGCCCGGCGGTGTTTCCGGCCCGTTCGTTTGGAAGGTGACGACGGTCTCGGGATGGCCTTTGCTGATGTAGATGTGCCAGATTGCGGCGGCTCCATCCTGAGGCGAAACGCCACCGTCCGGGATCCAACTCGCGAAGGAACAGATATCTCTCCAAGCGAAACTGCTTGACAGGTTTCCCTAGGCATGCACGCTTCCGACAGGAACGGTGCACATCGGAGCAACCGGCCTCCCGACCGGCGAAACAGGCGAGGAAGCAGATAGAGGCGGGGAACCTTGACGCTGCGTCTCTCGTCCAAGCCTCAAAGCGGTCACCAGCGAGGTGATGGACAATGACAACGAGAATGCGTCTGACCGCCGCGGGCGGAGTGGTCGCCGCGGCCCTGCTCGTCGCGACGCTTGCCCCGGGGTCCGGTGCGGAGCCGACAGCATCGTCGAGCCCGGCATCGCCGAGAGCACCGGCGGCTGCGCCATCCGGCTTGCCCGCGTCGGTGGTGGGCTCCGGCATGGCCTGCCCCGCCGTGGCGAAGAGGAGCCCCGGCCCCGCGTGCGCTCCTTTTCCCATCGCGTGGTGCTGCCCCGACGGATCAGTCCTTGGCGTAACGGTCACCGGGCAGGCCGCTTTGAGGGGGACCGGTGCGAAGATCCGAGATCAAGCCATCGCTGCGGCAGTGGCCGATGCCAGAGATCAAGCTGAGGCCGCTGCCGAGGCGGCTGGCGTGGGACTCGGTCACGTCATCGCCATGCACATTTCGTCCTCTGGCTACCCATATCCGCTGGAGGCGGGTGTCGGGAAACCATCCATCTGCGGACAACCAGGCACGTCGGTTCCTGCCGGTCCCACCGCGGCGCGGTGCCCTCGGCCGGTGCCTGTCCAAACGTTCGTCAGCGTGACGGTAACCTGGGCGATCGGCTGAGAATGCCCACGAAAACAAGACTCTGCGCGACACCCTTCCGCACCGATTGGCTGATCCGAGCGGCGGACAGCACTCGGGCCAACACCACGAGACCAATGACCTGCTGCGCCTGAGCGCAGCCGACCTAGGACAGTTCTGCTTCGACGGTCCCTCGAGGCCTCCTTCAACACGGTCGCTGTGCTACTGATGTGTACGTAGCATCGAGGTGGGGGCATAGGCTGGCTGGCCTCAAGGAATGTTGGGCTGTGTATGGGAGGAATAGGCCACCAGCGGGGCGCGCCAGACGCCGATGCCCCGGCTCGGGCGGTGCTTCCGTGGAAAGCGGAGTGGCCCTCGACGGTGACCACCCTGGAGACCGCGCAGCGGGACTTGGCCGCACTCGCGGCGAGGGTGCCTCCCTGGATGCCTCTGGCTGGCGGGAAGCTGCGGGTCGGAGCGGTCTTCCTGGCGAGCGCAACCGGAGTGGAGGGGGCGGGTGAGGCGCGAGTATGCTCAGAGGAACGATGCAAAGGTTGCGGGTCACAACTGTGACTGTCCAGCAGACCGAGATCCGGTTCGGCGAGCGAGGCGTCGCTCGGGCAGGATCCCGACGCATGCTCAACCGAATGGCTCGCGAGTTCGCAAATGGACTCAGTGCCGAGACACTGGTTTCCCTCGGAAGAGTGGCCGCTTGGCTCGCGTTCGCCGGAGCCAGTGCCCTCGCGCGCCGAGCGTGGCGCGCTTCGCTGTCGGCGCCCCGGACCACTCTCCCCGCGGGCGCCCAACCCGAGCTCCCAACGAGTCGGAGGGCGCTTCCCGAACGGACTGCCACGTCGGGCGCGTGAGGCTCCCCCTCGCCTGTTGCCTGGTCGAGGGCAATCCCGCTCGTAGGTCCGGCCGAACGACCGCGATGCCACCCTTGTCTTCGTGTCGGTGTCGATCAACCTGCGACTCTTGGCGCGGTTGACTGCAGAGCAGTCCCTGCGATAGGGGTGCGGGCTCCAGGGGGTGACGGTGGATCCTCCCTGGAAACGCTCGGCGTCACGCCCTCAGGCTAGATTCGCTGCGCTGACGCGCCTGGTGCCATCCCTGCCTGCGACCCGCGGTAGGCTGAGATGGTAGGCGAAGGAGGTGGCACATGGTTTCGGCCTACGTCCTGGTGTCCGTTGATCCCGGCAAGAATCAGGAGGTGCTCTCGGCCATGCTCAGCGTGCAGGGCGTGAAGCAAGCCCACGCATGCTGGGGCACACCGGACATCTTCTCCTTTGTCGAAGTACCCGACACGAAGGCCCTAGCGGACACGGTCCTGACAACGATCCAGAGCATCTCCGGGGTGCGGGGCACCGACACGCACGTCGTTATCGACTAGAGTGCGCCGCTCTTCCTCCTCCGGGTGCCTGGCGAGTGGCACCACCGTGGCCGGGTCGCCGCCGAGCAGGTCCTGTCCGCCAAGGTTTGAGTGTGGGAGATGACATCGAAGGCCACGCCTTTCGTCCGCAGATGTTCGGAGACGGTGGGCATGCTGACCACCTCCTTGAGAAGGCCAGCGTAGCTCACCGGGCCACGGACAGGAGCTCACGCCGATGTGTAGGGAGCCAGGTTCGTCCGATCACCCGTGAGGGCCGCTCTCTCCTATCCGCACTTTATGCGCCGAGCGAGGCCAAGGTAAGACCGTTGCGATGCCGGGGTGAGGCAATAGGAAGGGGTGCCACACGAGCTTCCCAGTGTCAGACATCCGGTCGAGTGGAGAGTCTCGCGTTATGGCGAGTGTTGCGGGGTGGTTGCAGAACGGATCGCCGTTCGATGCCGGTCGGGTCTGTCGGTGCTTCCGGAAGCCTACCCGTGGTGCCGTTTGGCGACCGCGCGATGGTCGCCACCTTTGTGGTTGAACGGGCCGAGTTTCAATCACTGTCCGGACGACCGTGATGGTCTTTCGGACTTCATGGATCGACACCGGGCTCAGGGAGGCCGTGCGGCCCATGATCTCTGGGGGGGATATCCCTATCGAGGGACGACGCGTCCGGTGGCCACGTCCGTTCATACGCCATGTAGTCCCCCTGGCGTTCCGAGGCCTGCTCCCTGAACAGACATGCCGATCAGTGAAGCAACGTTGGCGGCCGGGTGGGTTGATCTCCAACCGGATGGTTTAGGCCGTCTCGGTGGTCAGAAGCGCGTCCAGGGCGGCGATCTTCCGCTTCTCGGTCCTCGGGGAACAGGTGCGTATAACAGTCAGTCATCGTCGCGTGGGAGTGTCCCAACTGCTCCTGCGCATCTCACTTGGACCAGCCGGCCCGGGGCATCAGCGAAGCAGCCGTGTGTCGCAGGTCGTGCACCGTTGGCACCGGTACGATCCCGGCTCGGCTGGCAGCGGGCTGAAGATCCGCTTGCGGAAGTTGTTCTGTCGGACTTGGCCGCCTTCGGGACTGGTGAACACGAACGACTCGGGATCCAGGGGCGTGCCGTGCGCGGATAGGTGAGCCTTGAGGATCGCGGCCAGCCCAGCGCCGAACCGCACGGTCCGAGCCTTGCTGGTCTTCGTTGGCCCCATGTGCTTGCGTGCACCGACTTCTGGTGAGTTCTGGATCACGCGTACCGTCCGGGCGGTCAGGTCGAGGTTCTTGACGCACAGCGCCGATGCCTCACCGATGCGCACGCCAGTCCACGCGAGGAACGAGATCAGCGCCCGGCAGTGTTCCGGGACCTCTTCCGCGATCCGGCGGACCTGGTCTTGGGTGAGAAAACGGGGCTCCCGGGGCTCGACCTTCTCGACCTCGACGCCGGAGACCGGGTTCTTCGCAATCCGGTCTTCCTCGACGGCGACGGCGAATAGCCGATGAAGCAGCCGCCTCACGGCGTTAACGGTCGCTGCGCTCTTGTCGGCTGCCCGGATGTCCGCCAGCGTCACCTTGATATCGCCCATCGTCACGGACTGCAGCTGCTTCTTTCCCAAGGGGTGGCAGGATGTAGAGGCTGCCGTGGGTCTCGTAGAGCGCCCGCGTGCTTGGCCGGATGGCCACCGTCGTCATGAAGTGTCCCCAGAACTCCACGACAATGATCCGCCCGGACACGGGGTCGATCCGCACGCTCTTGGACTTCTTCAGCCCGACGTCCCCCTGGAAGGCCTGGGCCTGCTTCAGGGTGAGGAAGTTCTTGGTCCGCTGCTTGCCTTCCGAGTCGAGGTACACGATCTTGTACCGGACGCCCCTCGATCCTTCGTTCCGGTAGATGCCGGGGGTGCGTGCGCTCCCAGGCTTTCCCCGCCACCGCTCCTCCTCCCCGGCACCGGGAGTTACCCAGAACCGTTACTCCGTTCTTTTACCGGGAGGGATGAGGAGGGACTTGAGCCCGTGACCACTTGAGCCCGTGACGAGCAGCTACGTGGTGGGCGCGGCAGGTTTTGAACCTGCGACCTCTTGCGTGTGAAGCAAGCCCGGGCATCCGAAGCGCCGCAGGTCAGAGACGTTTCCGCAGGTCAGAGGGCATAAGTAACAGCGCGGGAGGAGTCGGTTTCCGTCTATCTCCGCGTCATTCGCTCCCAAATCGCTCCCAAGTTGCGCCTAACTACACTTCCGCGAAAGCTCAGCTAGGCGGCTCGCCGAGCTGATTCATGCGTTCGCGGTCTTTCTCGTCAACCTTCTCAATGACGGCGCGCCAAGCCTCATCGTCGGGGATCCACGCATAGCGAAAGACCGCCTGCCAAGGGACCATGGTGACGCTTCCTGCGATGGTTGACCCAAGTATCAGCTGCCGGTAGCGATTCATAGTCCGAAAGATCAGGTCGATTGCCTGGTGGATATCTCCAAAGGTCAGGCCGTCGCTGAACCGACCTGTCGCCGGGTCGTAGTGCGCCACCTCTTTGTCAACCCAAGTCTTGATGCTCGCCGTCTTGGCTCGAAGTCGCTCCAGATCAGCCGTTGGAACGGCGGGGTCGATGGCCTTCGCCCCCGGAGAAGTCAGCTTGTCGAAGACCTCATTCCCGATGGAACGATCCCCCCCATGAAGCTCGGCCAAGTACCGCTCTCGTGAGAGCACAAATGGATCCTTGGCTATCCGATCCAGGAGTCGGCCAAGAGAAACTACGTCGTCGCTCACCTCGACCTGACGGCGAATCGCTAGTCCCTGGGTGCGCAAGTAACTCGAGTTAAACCAGGTATGGAAGGTGCTGTGCTTGCGAGCCTTCTCTGGCGCAACGCCGACGATCTCATTGAAACTCTCCCAGATCTGTCGTGCGGCGAGCATGTCGACAACGTCCTTGTAGATGGTCCCTGGGTTTGGGTCTCGGCCCAACCACTTGCCCCATGTGTCCCAGGTCGGATTCGGCTTCATGTCATCGACAAGATCCAGCTACGTGGAAGGGGCAGACGTGAGGGTCGGCGATCGGAGTCACGGGTGGAATGCTAGCTCGTGCGGGTAATCGCTCTTCTGCGAACGGCAGGGGAGCCGTGACCAATTCGGCTGATGTGCGTTATCCGAACGGCCTCACACACACACCCTGTACTGAGTGCGGCTGATAGTCGTCTTGCGCAAAACCCCCGTCGTGTAACGGGCGTCAATCCTTGGTGCGGCGAATGGCTTTCTAGCCTGCTGATGACCGGGGCCACCCGAAAACCATGTGTCAATTAGTCGAGGTCCCAAGAGAAGGGGGGCCCCAAAGGAGCCCCCTTCCCCTTACATAGGTGCTTCGGGCTAGCGGTTCGTCTGACCGGGTGCCGCGTTAGTCCGACCGGTTGCCGCGCGCCCGGTGCCTACTGTTGGGCAAGTGCCACACGGTGGCACACACACCCCGGAGCCGCAGGAGCCAAAGCAGCCATCAGCCTGGCAGAACCACCCAGGTCCTTTCGCTGTCACGCAGTCAGCGGAAGTGGCACAAGTCGTGGCCCCAGCACAGAAGAAGTTACCGCCGCAGTGGAACACCCCGTTCTCGTCCGAGAGGCAGATGCAGATGTCAAGCGGCGGTGGACAGGGAGGGGTGCCGCATACGCCCCCACAACCTTGACAGACAGGAGAGACAGCAAAGGCCGGCGCTCGGAAGCTGGTGAGGACCGGAGCCGACCATGCGATGGCTGCGCCCGCCCCGATCCGCTTGAGCATCCTTCGACGGGAGATACCTTCGATTTCGGGCCTATCTGGTTCCATCTGTCACCCCCTTTCGGGATTCCAGTCAGCCGTTGTCTTTGAAAGTCTGCCCGGAGCACCGATGGGTGGCATGATGCTGAGGCGGTAGGTTCTCTCTTGGCCGACCGTAGTTGGCCTACGTTCCGTAGGGCGATGCACGTACCGCATAGCGCGTAGGGTTGCTCATGGCGTGGCAACCCAGTTGTTCGAGATGAGCTGATCATGAATGGCCTTATCGCTCAGCACGCCAAGAGGATGCCACCGAGAGATCGGCCGCCAAGGCTCCCTTCTGCTGGCGTGCGCAGAACTACTCTTGTGCGCGGCTAACTAATCCCTTTGGCGACTCGGTCACCCCCTGGACTCAGGCGTGAACCGGACCAGAGAACTGTGCCACATCGTCGTGAGGTCTTCCTGCACGACTTGAAAGCCGGCATGTGCCACCATCGCTCTCATCCTGTCCGGGGTGTTCTCGGAGAAGCTTTTGTTCTCTTGTGCCATCACCTTGGTTTTGTCGGAGTAGTGAATGACTGCGGTGCCGCCCTCCTTTAGGATCGCCCGCATGTTGTGTAAGTAAGCTTCGATAAGAGGAGCATCCAAGTGCACGAATGTTCCGAAGCTGAAGACGAAATCGATCTCCCCCTCGGGTATGCCGGGGAAATCAGTGCCCGTGTTGTGCACAAACACTATCTCCGGCTGGTTGAAGTTCTTTCTAAGCTCCTCGAGCAGCTCTTTGTAGTAGTCGACGACGTACAGCTTTCCAAACCCCAGCAGGTATCGTGTCCAACGGCCCCCGCCGGGTCCTATCTCGACTGCATTGTGATCGGGTCGTACGTATGGAAGAACCCAGCGCTTCTTGATAAATGCCAGCGGTTCAACCGTCTCAGGGTCACCCCACTGCAGTCCGTAGATGGCTTTGGCTGAGAGCTCCCCCCGAATGGCGCGGTAGAGCCGATACGGCATCGAGCGAGCCCGCTGAAAGCGTCTCAGCGCGTCGACGTGCAATGACGTGTTCAAGTCTGGCATGCTCTCCTCCTCCCCGTTCACCTCACCTCCAGCAACGGAATTATCCAGCCAGGCGGGATAGCAAGTTGACTACAAAGACCTTATCCCCGTGTGGTGCAATCATTTCTACGAACGGTCGCGAGGACTATGGCGACGCCGCGGCGGCCGGAACAGCGCCCACCCGCCGGCCAGCAGGAACGCGGCGGCCATGAAGACGGCGATGAAAGAGTGGGCTGACGGCGATCACCGCGACCGGCTTGGGTCGGCCGTGGAAAACCTGTCCGTCTCCAATATCCAGCTCGGCCC
>WNGE01008570.1_pt1 | contig 30169 bp, 26 predicted proteins | sample 5400651 | NCBI WGS metagenome assembly WNGE01 (sample SAMN13153370, study PRJNA577476) | soil metagenome | isolation source: 60 cm soil or saprolite under grassland replicate 2 | place: USA:California | collected 2016-06-15
CCCGGCGACAACCTGTACGAGTGCGGGCCCGACCCGCGCCTCCCGGGCGCCGATCGCTGCGAGCTCTCGGCGGACGGCGCGACCGTCGCGCCCGGCTACGTGCCTCCCCGCGATCCGCGCTTCGAGGAGCGCTTCGAGCGGCCGTTCCCGGCGCTCCTCCGGCGCGGCGAGCCGGTGCCCGTCTACCTCGCGCTCGGGAACCACGACGTCGCCGAGGTCGGTTGCCGCGAGGGTCCGCTCCCTCCCGAGCGGCTCTCGCGCGTCAGGGCCTGCCTCGAGGTGGCGCACCGGGGTCCGCGCTGGAGCATGCCGGGGCGCCACTACGTCGTGGAGCGCGGCCCGGCGCGCTTCATCGTCCTCGACTCGAACCTGCTGCTCGGCGACTATGGCGGGTTCACGCTCGACGCGGAGGTCGCGTTCCTGCGCGGCGCGGCGGAGGGGTGCGAGCGGCGGCCCTGCTTCGTCGTCGCGCACCACCCGCCCGCGACGGCCGGCGAGCACCACGGCGAAGCGACGCCGGCGTATGTCGAGCGCGTGCGCCGCCTCCAGGAGGCCGCCGGCGGGCGCATCGCGGCGTGGCTCGCCGGCCACGATCACGACTTGCAGCACCTGAGGTCGGCCGCGGGCTACGACGTGGTCATCTCCGGCAACGGGTCGCGCGGCCGGAGCCAGGAGCGCTTCGAGCGGATCTCCACGCCCGGCGCTCAGCTCTTCTTCGCCTCGACCGCGTGGGGGTTCGCGAGCCTCGAGGTGTCGGAGCGCGCCTGGGTCGTGCGCTTCGAGAGCACCGAGGGCGAGCCGCTGCACTGCTGCCGGGCGGTCTTCCCGGGCGCCTGCCAGCCCGTGGCGTGCCCCGCCCCTGCCGCAGCGCCCTGACAGCCTCTCGGAACCCGCATGGGGATCGGCTATGCTCCGCGGTCCCCCTGCGCCCCACGAGCTCCACGTGCGCCATCCCCTCCGCGTCCTGCTCGCCGCGCTCGCCTTCGCCGCACCCGCCGCCGTCCGCGCAGACGAGGCGATCAAGGTCGGCGCCCTCCTCGCCATGACCGGGCCCGCGTCCTTCCTCGGCGCGCCCGAGGCGCGGACGCTCCAGCTCCTCGCCGACGATCTCAACGCGAAGGGCGGCGTCGGCGGCCGGAAGATCCAGCTCGTCCTGAAGGACACCGGCGGCAGCCCGGAGAAGGCGATCTCGTTCGCGAAGCAGCTCATCGAGGAGGAGAAGGTCTTCGCCATCATCGGGCCCGCGACGAGCGGCGAGACGATGGCGGTGAAGAACCTCGCGGAGGAGGGGAAGACGATCCTCCTCTCCTGCGCGGCGGCCGAGGTGATCGTGAGCCCGGTCGCGCGGTACGTCTTCAAGACGCCGCAGAAGGACAGCCACGCCGTCGCGAAGATCTTCCAGCAGATGAAGCGGATGGGGATCTCGAAGATCGGCGTCCTCTCCAGCAACACCGGCTTCGGGAAGGCGGGCAAGGAGCAGATCGAGAGGCTCGCGCCGGAGCACGGGATCCAGCTCCTGGTGGACGAGGTCTACGACAAGGCGGCGACGGACCTCACCGCGGAGGTCACGAAGCTCAAGGCCGCGCGCGTCGAGGCGGTGCTGAACTGGTCGATCGAGCCGGCGCAGTCGATCCTGGTGAAGAACGTGCGGCAGATCGGCCTGGCGGTCCCCATCTTCCAGAGCCACGGCTTCGGAAACGTCCAGTACGTCAAGGCCGCGGGGTCCGCGGCGGAGGGCGTGGTCCTGCCACACGGCCGGATCCTGGTCGCGGACGCGCTGCCGGACGCCCACCCGCAGAAGGCGGTGCTCGTCGCCTACAAGCGCGCCTACGAGGCGCGCTTCAAGGAGGACGTGAGCGGCTTCGGCGGCTATGCGCACGACGCGTTCGCCCTGCTCGTCAAGGCCATCCAGGCGGCCGGGCCAGACCGCGAGATGGTCCGCAGCGCCATCGAGGGGATGAGGGGGTTCGTGGGGGCGAGCGGCACGTTCAACTTCTCGGCCGCCGACCACAACGGGCTCGACGCGGACTCGTTCGAGATGCTCACCGTGAAGGACGGGCGATTCGTCGTCCTCGCCAGGTAGCGTCCGGGTGAGCGCCATGACCACGAGGAGCCTCGCCGCGGCCGTCGCGTCCGCCGTCGCCGTCCTGGCCTGGGCCGCGCCGGCCCCTGCCAGGGAGACCATCCGGGTGGGCGCGATCCTGGCCGTCACCGGTCCGGCCTCGTTCCTCGGGGCGCCCGAGGCGCGCACGCTCGAGATGCTCGTCGCGGCGCTGAACGCGCAGGGCGGCGCCGACGGACGCAGCGTCGAGCTCGTCCTCAAGGACTCGGGCGGCAGCCCGGAGAAGGCCATCTCGTTCGCGCGGCAGCTCATCGAGGAGCAGAAGGTGCTCGCCATCATCGGGCCCTCGACGAGCGGCGAGAGCATCGCCGTCAAGCCCATCGCCGAGGAGGGCGCGTTCGAGATGCTGACGGTGAGGAACGGCGCCTTCGCGGTGCTCGGGAGGTAGCCCCTCGCCGTGGTCGGCCTCTTCTTCCAGTACCTCGTCGCGGGCCTGACCTACGGGACCATCTACGCGGTCGTCGGCATCGGGTTCAACATCATCTACAACACCACCGGCATCATCAACTTCGCCCAGGGGGAGTTCGTGATGCTCGGCGGCATGACCGCCGTCGCGCTGCACCGGGCCGTCCCCATGCCGCTCGCCATCCTGGGCGCCGTCGCGGTGACGATGGCGGTGGGCGCGGTCGTCGAGGTGACCTTCATCCGCTGGCTCCGGAAGGCCTCCGTGCTGCGGATGATCGTCATCACGGTGGGCATCTCGATCCTCCTCCGCGAGGCGGCGCTCGCCCTCTGGGGCGAGGGGGTGCGGTCGCTCCCCTACTTCTCGGGCGACGAGGTCACGTCCGTGTCGCTCGGCGGCGTCCACCTGTCGCCGCAGGTCCTGTGGAGCCTCGGGACGTGCGCGCTGGTCGTGGTGCTCCTGAGCCTGTTCTTCCGGTTCACGATGCTCGGCCGCGAGATGCGCGCCTGCGCCTCGAACCGCGACGCCGCCGCGCTGTGCGGGCTCCCCACCAGGAACCTCGTGACGCTCTCCTTCGTGCTCAGCGCCGGCATCGGCGCGCTCGCCGGCTGCGTCGTCTCGCCGATCACCTCGACCCACTACGCCATCGGCGGGGGGCTCGCGCTGAAGGGGTTCGCGGTCGCGATCCTGGGCGGGCTCGGGAACAGCATGGCCGCGGTCGCCGCCGGGTTCATCGTGGGGACGCTCGAGTCGTTCAGCGTCTGGGTCCTGCCGGCCGCATACAAGGACGCCGTCGCAGTGTCGATCTTCCTCGCCATCCTCTTCGTCCGGCCGAGCGGGCTCTTCGGCTCGAGCGAGGCCTCGCGCCTCAAGGACTTCTGACTCGTGTATCTCCGATCCGGTCGATTCGAGGTGGGGGGTGTGGGGGAGCGTCGCTCGCTCCCCCCACCTCGAGGGCTTGCGAAGCAAAGCGTAGCAAGCCCGGAAATCCCTCAGACTCGCCTGTGAACCGCCCGGCGAGCACGAAGAACGGCGAAAGGCGAGTCTGAGGCGATGGTACGCTCGCGCTACGGCCAGATCGGGCTCCTCCTCGCCGCGGCGGTCGCGGTCCAGCTCGCGACGCGGGCGGCGGGGATGGAGTACCTCCTGACCCAGCTCACCATGGCGGCCTACTACACGCTGGTCGCGGTCGGGCTGTCGCTGGTGATGGGCTACGCAGGGCAGATCTCGCTCGGGCACGCCGGCTTCTTCGCCATCGGCGGGTACACCTCCGCCGTGCTGACGACGCTGGACCGCGGCGCCGCGCGCGGCCACCCGCTCGTCTCGGCGCTCTCGCGCGCGCACCTCGTCGCGCCCCGCGCCGACCTGTACGGCGGGGAGATCCTGTCCGTCGAGCCCTGGGCCGCGTTCGCCTGCGCGCTCCTCCTGACGCTCGCCGTCGCGTTCGCGATCGGCGTGCCGGTCCTGAAGCTCAAGGGCCACTACCTCGCGATGGCGACGCTCGGGTTCGGCACCATCGTCTACAGCGTCATCCTCGGGACGCAGCGCTTCGGCGCCGCGGACGGCGTCTCGGGCGTGCCGCCGTTCCAGCTCCTCCCCGGCCTCGCCGTCCACGGGAAGGCGTCGGCGCGCGTCGCGAACTTCTACGTCGCCTGGGGCCTCGTCGCGGCGTGCATGCTCGTCCTCCTCAACCTGATCCGCTCGCGGGTGGGCCGCGCGCTGCGAGCCATCCACGGCGCCGAGGACGCCGCGCGCGCGATGGGCGTCGATGCCGCGCGCTACAAGCTGCGGACGTTCATCCTGTCGGCGCTGCTGGCCGCGACGGGAGGCGTCTTCCTCGCCCACTACAACGGCGGCATCGGCCCGTCCGAGGCGACGGTGCTGAAGTCGATCCGCTACCTGGCCGTGGTGGCCGTGGGGGGCATGGGGAGCCTCTGGGGGACGCTCACCATGAGCGCTGTCCTGAGCTTCCTGTCGCTGCGCGGCTCCTTCGGCACGTACGACGACGCCGTGTTCGGCCTCATCCTCATCGGGGTCATGCTCTTCTCGCCGGACGGGCTCCTGCGCCTCGACCTGCCGCCGGCGGTGCGGGGCGCGCTCCGGCGGCTGCGGCCGCCGCCCCCGGAGGTGCGGCCGTGAGCGCGCTCCTCGAGGTGAGCGGCGTCGGGAAGCGGTTCGGCGGCGTGCAGGCGGTGAAGGACGTCTCGTTCCAGGTCGCGCCCGGCGCCATCAAGGCCGTCATCGGCCCGAACGGCGCGGGCAAGACCACGCTCTTCAACCTCGTCTCCGGCTTCCTCGCGCCCGACGCGGGCGAGATTCTCTTCAAGGGCGAACGCGTCGGCGGCCGGCGGCCGCACGAGATCGCGGCGCGCGGGATCTCGCGCACCTTCCAGCACATCCGGCTCTTCGCAGGCATGACGGCGATCGAGAACGTGATGGTCGGGGTCCACGTGCGGAGCCGCGCCGGGTTCCTCGCGGGCATGCTGCACCTCCCGTGGACCTGGCGCGAGGAGCGCGACATCCGGCGGCGCGCGCTCGACGCGATGCGGCTCCTCGACATCGAGGGGCTCGCCGGCGCGGACGCGACGAGCCTCTCGTACGGCCAGCAGCGCTCCGTGGAGCTGGCGCGCGCCCTCGCCGCCGAGCCCGAGCTGCTCCTCCTCGACGAGCCCGCCGCCGGCCTCAACATGCGCGAGACGGCGGAGCTGGCGGCCCTCGTCTGCCGCATCCGCGACCGCGGCGTGACGGTGCTCATCGTGGAGCACGACGTGTCGCTCGTGATGAGCGTCTCGGACGAGATCGTCGTGCTGTCGTACGGGGAGAAGATCGCGGACGCCGACCCGGAGACGGTGCAGCGCGATCCAGGCGTGGTCCGGGTCTACCTGGGCGAGGACGAGGATGCTCAGGGTTCGTAACCTCGACGCCGGCTACGGGCCGCTGGCGGTGCTGCGCCGGGTCTCGCTCCACGTGAGCGCGGGCGAGATCGTCACGCTCATCGGGGCGAACGGCGCGGGCAAGACCACCCTCCTCAAGACCGTCACCGGCCTCGTCCGCGCGCGCGGCGGCGAGATCGCGTTCCGGGGCGAGGACGTGCGCCGCCTGCCCGTGGAGCGCATCGTCGCGGCCGGCTGCTCGCTCGTGCCCGAGGGGCGCCAGGTGTTCGCGGCGATGCCGGTGCGGGAGAACCTGCTCCTGGGCGCCTACGTGCAGCTCCGCCGCGGGCGGCGCGACGAGGTGAAGCGCGACCTCGAGCACGTCCACGAGCTCTTCCCGGTGCTGCGGCGCCGCGAGCACCAGCTGGCGGGGACCCTCTCCGGCGGCGAGCAGCAGATGCTCGCCATGGCGCGGGCGCTCATGGCGCGCCCCGCGCTGCTCATGCTCGACGAGCCGTCGATGGGGCTCGCCCCGCTCGTCGTGAAGGACCTCTTCGGGATCGTGAGGCGCATCGCCGCGGAGGGGACGACGGTGCTGCTCGTCGAGCAGAACGCGCGCAGCGCGCTCCGGATCGCGAGCCGCGGCTACGTGCTCGAGCTGGGACGCATCGTCCTGCAGGGGACGAGCGAGGAGCTGCTCGCGAACCGCGACGTGCAGCGGGCGTACCTCGGGAGCGAGGTGAAGGTGGAGGTCCGGAAGGCGCGGGGACGCTGAGCCCGGGTACGCTAAAACGGAGGTCGCGATGGTCTGGCAGCCCGACAGCGAGTGCATGGACCGCGGCGAGATCGAGCAGCTCCAGCTCGAGCGCCTCGAGGCGACGCTCACGCGCGTCGCGCTGAACGTGCCCTTCTACCGCAAGCGCTACGCCGAGCTCCGCTTCGAGCCCGACGACCTCCGCTCGGTCGAGGACCTCCGTAAGCTGCCCTTCACCACGAAGGCCGACCTGCGGGACAACCACCCCTACGGCCTGTTCGCGGTGCCGCTGCGCGACGTCGTCCGCGTGCACGCCAGCGCGGGGACGACCGGGACGTCCACCGCCGTCGGCTACACCCGCAACGACCTCACCACCTGGTCGAACCTGGTCGCCCGCGTCCTCGTCGCCGGCGGGGTGACGAAGGGGGACGTCGTCCAGGTGGCGTTCGACTACGGCCTGTTCACGGGCGCGTTCGGGTTCCACCAGGGCGCCGAGCGCATCGGGGCCTCGGTCATCCCGGTCTCGAGCGCGAACGTGAAGCGCCACATCGCCATCCTGCAGGACTACCGATCGACGGCGCTGGTGGGGACGCCGAGCTACGCGCTCCAGCTCGCCGACGCGCTCGCGGAGATGGGGGTGAACCCGAGCACGCTCTCGCTCGAGTACGGCCTCTTCGGCGCCGAGCCGTGGTCGGAGTCGATGCGGAAGGAGATCGAGCAGCGCCTCGCGCTCACCGCCACCGACAACTACGGCCTCTCCGAGGTGATGGGGCCGGGCGTCGCCGGCGAGTGCCTCGAGCGGAGCGGGCTCCACGTCGCGGAGGACCACTTCCTGGTGGAGGTGATCGACCCGGACACGCTCGCGCCCGCGGCGCCCGGCGCCGTGGGCGAGCTCGTGGTGACGACGCTCACGCGCGAGGCGCAGCCCGTCATCCGCTTCCGGACGCGCGACCTCGCGTCCATCGACCCGGCGCCGTGCCCGTGCGGGCGGACCTTCGTCCGCATGAGCCGGGTCAAGGGCCGGACCGACGACCTCCTCATCGTGAAGGGCGTGAGGGTGTTCCCGTCCGAGATCGAGCGCGTCCTCTTCGAGGCGCAGGGCGGCGCGTCGCACTACCAGATCGTCCTCGACCGCGCGGGCGGCGCCGAGCGGGCCGCGCTGCTCGTCGAGGTCTCGGAGTCGACGTCCTCCGACGAGATCAAGTCGCTCACGGCGGTGACCGACCGCATCCAGCGGCAGGTGGCGGCGGAGCTCGGCGTCGCGATGGACGTGAAGCTCGTCGGCAGGAAGACGCTGGAGCGATCGCACGGCAAGGCGAGGCGCGTGCTGGACCGCCGGAACGAGTAGGGTCTCGAGGCGGGCGGCGCGCGGCCGCGGCGCCCCACCGGCTTCCCTTGATTCCGGGGTCGTCCCCGCTATGATGCGCCCGCACCCGAGGCGGGATCCCACCATGGCCCAGCGTACGCCGCTTTACGACGTCCACGTCCGCGCCGGAGCGCGGATCGTCGAGTTCGCCGGCTGGGACATGCCGGTGCAGTACGAAGGCATCCTGGCCGAGCACGAGGCGGTCCGCGAGCGCGTCGGGCTCTTCGACGTTTCGCACATGGGCGAGGTCGTCTTCCGCGGCCCGAAGGCCCTCGCGTCCCTGCAGCGGCTCTTCACCAACGACCTCGCGCACTGCGCGGATGGGCAGGCGCAGTACGGCTGCGTCTGCCGCGAGTCGGGCGGCATCGTCGACGACATCGTCGTCTACCGGCGCGCCGCCGACGACCTGCTCGTCTGCGTGAACGCCGCGAACCGCCAGAAGGACTTCGAGTGGCTGCACGGGCACGCCTTCGGGGCCGACGTCGCGAACGAGTCGGACGCGTGGGCGCAGCTCGCGCTCCAGGGGCCGCTCGCGGCCGACGTCCTCCAGCGGCTGACGAGCGTGCGGCTCTCCTCCGTCGGGACCTATCGTTTCACCTTGGGCGAGGTGGCCGGGATCGCCTGCCTCCTCGCGCGGACCGGCTACACCGGCGAGGACGGCTTCGAGCTCTTCTGCGATCCGGCCCACGCGGCCCGGCTCTGGGCGGCGCTCATGGAGTCGGGGCAGTCCGAGGGCATCCGCCCCTGCGGCCTCGGCGCGCGCGACTCGCTCCGGCTCGAGATGGCGTACCGGCTCTACGGCTCGGACATGGACGACACCACGACCCCGCTCGAGGCGGGGCTGTCGTGGGTGGTGAAGCTCGACAAGGGCGACTTCGTCGGCAGGCAGGCGCTCCAGAAGCAGAAGGAGGCGGGCCTGTCGAGGAAGCTCGTCGGCTTCACGCTCACGGAGCCCGGCATCCCGCGCCACGGCTACGCCGTGCTCCAGGACGGGAAGCAGGTCGGCGTCGTCACGAGCGGCACGAAGTCACCCACCCTCGGCACGTCGATCGGCCTCGCCTACGTCCCGCCCGCCGCCGCCGCCGAGGGCTCGACGTTCGCGGTCGACATCCGCGGCCGCGCGGCCGCCGCCAAGGTCGTGAAGACCCCGTTCTACGCGAAGAAGAAGTGAGCCCCCGCTCTGGAGACGCCATGAACTTCCCCGACGACCTCAAGTACACGAAGGAGCACGAGTGGTGCCGGCTGAAGGGCAACCGCGCCGTGGTGGGCATCACCGACCACGCGCAGGACCAGCTCGGCGACATCGTGTACGTCGAGCTGCCCGAGGTGGGCGACCCCGTGAAGAAGGGCGAGTCGTTCGGGTCGAGGTGAACGACCCGCTCTCCGACGCCCCCGAGACGATCAATGAGGATCCGTACGAGGAGGGCTGGATGATCCAGGTCGAGATGGCCGACCCGAAGGAGCTCGACGCCCTGCTCGACGGCCCGGCCTACCAGAAGTTCATCCAGGACGAGGCCGAGTAGCGAGAAGGAGCAGCGGCCGTCGCCGGCCACCCCCTGCCCACCGCGGAGCCCACGTGCGCTATCACCCCCACACGCCCGACGAGATCCGGGAGATGCTCGCGGTCGCCGGGGCGAAGAGCCTCGACGACCTGTTCCGATCGATCCCGGAGAAGCTGCGGCTCCGCCGGCCGCTCGACGTCCCGCCGGCGCTCGACGAGATCGCGCTCTTCGCCGAGATGCGCCGCCTCGCCGCGCGCAACGAGACGGACCACCCGCCGTTCGTCGGCGCGGGCGCCTATCCGCACCACGTCCCGCCGGTGGTCGATCAGCTGCTCCTGCGCGGCGAGTTCTTCACCGCCTACACGCCGTACCAGCCCGAGGTCTCGCAGGGCACGCTGCAGGCGCTCTTCGAGTGGCAGACGTTCGTCGCCCTCCTCACCGGGCTCGACGTGGCGAACGCCTCCATGTACGACGGCGCCTCTGCCACCGCCGAGGCGGCGCTCATGGCGGCGCGGGTCACCGACCGGAAGAAGATCGTGGTCTCGGCGGGCGTGCACCCCGAGTACCGCCGCGTCCTCCGCACGTACCTCGCCTCCACGCACGACGAGATCGTGACCGTCCCGTACGGCGACGACGGGCGCACCGACCTCGCCGCCCTGGCGAAGGCGGTCGACGGACAGACGGCCGCCGTCATCGTCGGTTACCCCAACTTCTTCGGGGTCGTGGACGCCGTGGCCGAGGCCGCCGCGCTGGCGAGGAAGGCGGGCGCCCTCTCCGTCGCCGTCACGACCGAGGCGGTCGCGCTCGGGCTCGTGAAGGGGCCGGGCGAGCTCGGGGCCGACGTCGCCGCCGGTACCTTCCAGAGCTTCGGGAACCCGCTCGACTTCGGCGGCCCCGCGCCAGGGTTCTTCGCGACGCGCGAGGCGAACTTGCGGCAGATGCCGGGCCGCCTCTGCGGCGCCACCGTGGACAAGGAGGGCCGCCGCGGGTTCGTGCTGACCCTCTCGACGCGCGAGCAGCACATCCGCCGCGAGAAGGCGACCTCCAACATCTGCACCAACGCCGGCCTGTGCGCGCTGGCCTCGACCATCCACCTGGCCCTGCTCGGCCGGAGAGGCCTCGCCGATCTCGCCGCGCTCAACTTCGCGCGCGCCCGGATGCTGCGCGACGCGATGAAGCGGGCGGGCTTCGGGCTGCGCTTCTCGGGCCCGACGTTCAATGAGATGGCCTTCGAGGTGGGCGACGCGGAGGCGGTGGTGGCGCGGCTCGCGAAGCGCGGCCTGGCCGCGGGCGCGCCGCTCGCGCGCTGGTACCCGGACGACCCGAAGATGAAGGGCGCGCTCCTCTGCGTCGCGACGGAGCTGCACACGCCGGAGCTCATCGAGCTGTTCGCACAGGCCGTGAAGGGATAGCCATGTCGAACCCGACCGGCTGGAAGCCCATGATCGAGAAGGAGGCTGGCGCCGCGGGCGCGGGCCTCGACGTGGGCGCGGGCGGCGCGACGCGCGGCATCGCCTACGAGGAGAAGCTGCTCTTCGAGCGCGGGTCGCACGGCGGCCGCAGCGGCGTGTCGCTGCCGGCGGCGACCGGCGACTTCGACGCGCGCAAGGAGCTGCCGCCGGAGCTCCTGCGGGGAGAGATCGCGGAGCTGCCCGCGCTCGGCGAGCTCGAGGTGGTGCGCCACTTCACGCGGCTCAGCGCCTGGAACCACGGGATCGACACCGGCTTCTACCCGCTCGGCTCCTGCACCATGAAGTACAACCCGAAGTCGTCCGAGGCGCTGGCGCGCCTGCCCGGCTTCGCGAACGCCCACCCGCTCCTCCCCCCCGAGCTGGCGCAGGGGTCGCTCGAGCTCATGTGGCAGCTCGAGCGGGCGCTCTCCGAGATCTCCGGCTTCGCCGCGACCACGCTCACGCCCGCCGCCGGCGCCCAGGGCGAGCTCACGGGCGTCATGACGATCCGCGCCTACCACGTGGCGCGCGGGAATCCGCGGAAGAAGGTGCTCATCCCCGACACCGCCCACGGGACGAACCCGGCCACCTGCGCGCAGAACGGCTACGACGTGGTCCAGCTCGCGAGCGGGCCGGACGGCCGCCTGCACCCGGAGACCGTGCGCGCCGCGATGGACGAGGACGTCGCGGCGATCATGATCACGAACCCGAACACGCTCGGCATCTTCGAGTCGCACATCGCGGAGATCGCGGAGATCGTGCACGCGAAGGGCGGGCTCGTGTACGGCGACGGCGCGAACCTGAACGCGCTCCTCGGCGTGGCGCGCCCCGGCGACATGGGGTTCGACGTCATGCAGTTCAACCTGCACAAGACGTTCGCCACGCCGCACGGCGGCGGGGGGCCGGGCTCGGGGCCGGTCGCCGTCTCGCAGAAGCTCGTCCCCTTCCTGCCGCTGCCGCAGGTCGTGAAGGAGGGCGCTTCCTTCCGGCTCGTCACCGACACGAAGGAGCGGCCGCAGTCGATCGGGAAGGTCCGCGAGTTCCACGGCAACTTCGGCATGTTCGTGCGCGCGCTCGCGCTCATCCGCGAGTACGGCCCCGAGGGCCTCCTCGCGACCGGCCAGCTCGCCGTGCTGAACGCGAACTACGTGCGCGCCCGGTTGAAGGACGTCTACCACCTGCCGTACGAGACCGACTCGCTGCACGAGGTCGTCTTCACCGACAAGGCGCTGAGGCCGACCGGCGTCACCACGATGGACGTCGCGAAGCGCCTCATCGACCACGGCTTCCACCCGCCCACCGTCTACTTCCCGCTCGTCGTGCACGGCGCGCTCATGATCGAGCCGACCGAGACCGAGTCGAAGGAGACGCTCGATCGCTTCGTGGAGGGGATGCGCGCCGTCGCCGAGGAGGCGAAGCGCGACCCCGACGCGGTGAAGGCCTCGCCGCGCAAGCCGGTGCGCGCCCGCCTGGACGAGGTGCGCGCCGCGCGCAAGCCCATCCTGCGCTGGCGCCCCGGGATGAAGGTCGAGTAGCGGTCGTTGGAAGGGGGCTGCGCCCCCTCCCCGCCGAGCAAAGCTCGTCGGGGCCCCACCCCGCTCGCCGGGTCCCGTGCACCTGCGCGGCGGCTTCCGCCGCCCTCGCGCAGGGGCCCCGGCGCGCGCGCTTCGCGCGCGTGTTCCCGAATCACGATTGGTCATCTAGCGCGGCGGGATGGCGCCGCGGAAGATCCGGTCGAGGCCGAGCGACGCCTCGAAGGTGAACCCGAACGCGAAGACGATCTCGCCGCGCTCGTCCGCCAGGCCGCGGGGCGGGTTCACGAACGGCTGCGCGCGGTAGAAGGCCTGGACGGCGACGCTGTCGAGGAACTCGAGGCCGCTCGACTTCTCCACGACCGCCTCCTTCAAGGAGCCGCGATCGTCCAGCTTCACCACGACGAGCGTGGAGTAGTCGCGCGCCGTGAAGCGCGTCCCGCCTGGATCGCGCGACTGCCAGGCCTTGTTCGGATCCCAGAACGGCTGGACGGCCTGCTTGATGCGATTGATGTAGCCCGCGTACTTCCACGACTTCGTGTTGAGGAAGGTGCCCTCCCCCTCCTCGACGTTCTCGAGCCTGTCCGGCGCCGGGCCTCCGGCGAGCCGATCGTACGTCGAGGCCGACGGCCGCAGCTGGAGCTGGGAGAGCGGTCCCGCCTTCCCGGGGAGGGCTGCCCTGCCCTCGTCGCCGGTCGGGTTCTCGGGTGCGCGCGCCGCCTGGGCGTCGCCCAGCGACGGAGCGCCTGCGTTGCCGCGCACCTCCTGCTGCTCGCCGTGCGCACGCACGTCGCCGCTCGCGTCGGGCGCGATCGCCAGCCGCTCGCGCGCGGGCTGGTCGGGGAGGGGCGCGCGGCCCGCCGCCGCCTCGGGCGGCTTCGCGAGCGGCCTCGCGCCGGGCGCCTTCACGCCCTCGCGTCCGCCCTCGCCGGCCTCGAGCCCCCGCTCCCGCTCCCAGATCGGCGTCGGGCGGGAGGGCTTCGGGTCGGAGGGGGTCGGGAGCGTGTTCTCGTATCCGCCCCGCGCATGCTTCGAGCGCGTCTCCTTCTCGACCGTGCTGTCGTGCTCGGCCAGGAACCGGCTCTCCTTCGGGGGCGTCGCGTCCTTGGAGGGCGCGACGTCCACCACCTGCCCCTTCATCCTGTTCGGCGGGGGCGGTGGCGGCGGGGGCACGAGGGCGGCCGTCGGGGGCGGGGCCGCAGGGGGCGTCGGCTGCGCGGGCGCCGCCCACCGGTTCGCCTCCCACTGCGACGGAGAGAGGGGGGCCAGCGCAACCGGGCGCTGCACGGGCCCTCCCTTTGCCGGGCCGGAGATCCCGCCCACGTGCACGGCGCGCAGGAGCGCCGCGTTCACGAGGAGCGACACGGCGAGAGCGCCGGCGAACCGGATCCACGGGCGGGAGCGCCTGCGTGCGCGGCGGAGGCTGGGGCCGAGAGAGGTCAAGGCGTCGCGATTCTAACAAAAGGGCGGACGATCGCTTCCCGTCATCGGGGCGGCGGCCCTCGCCGCGTCGCCCGCCCGGGGCGTCGTTGACCGCCAGAGGGCGCCACCGGTAAAAACCGAGCGCCGCCATGGGTTCTGCCCTGCCTCGCGACGCCGCCGACCCCCCGCCCCCCGCCCGACCGCCTGCACCGCGGCCGCCGCGCCGGAGGCGGTGGCGAGCACTCTCGGCCGCGACGCTCGTCCTGCTCGTGCCGGGCGTCGCATGGCGCGCGCTCCAGACCGACCGCGCGCGCCACCACCTCCGCACACGCGTCGAGGAGGCGCTCGCCGCGCGGCTCCCTTCCGCCCGGCTCGCCGGCGGCGCCCGCGTCGATTGGACGTTCCACCTCGTCGCCGGCCCGGTCGTCGTTCCCTCGCGCGCTCGCGACGCGCCTCCGGCGCTGACGGTCGAGCGCATCACCGTGCGCCCGCGCCTCATGGCGCTGCTCGCCGGTCGCATCGAGGCCGCCGAGGTGGCGCTCGACCGGGTGCGCGTCGAGGCTGGCGCGGGGGGCGATGCGCTGTCCGATCTCGCGGCGGCGTTCGCGGCGCGCGTGCCGCCAGCGCGCGGTGCGGCGGCGTCCACCGCCCCCGACGTGGCGTTCTCGAACGTGACCGTCCGGATCGGCCTCACGCGCGGCGCCCGCGCCGTCGTGGCGGACGTGGGGCCGCTGTCGGGCACGGTCGTGGTCGAGCGCGATCCCGCGGGCGCCGGCGCGACCGCGCACGGAGCCCTCCGCTTTCCCGGCGCGGGGCGCGGCGAGGTGCGCCTGCGCTGGGGTGACGGTCCGGTCGCGCTCACGGCGCGCCTGCGCCGGATCGACGCGGAGGCGATCCCGGCGGCGCTCCGGGCGCGGCTCTCCTTCGAGGTTACCGGCGGCACGCTCGACGTCGCCGTGGACGCGCCGCACCTCGTCGGCCTGAAACGAGGCGAGGCGCGGATCGACGCCGCCCTCGACCGCGGCGAGGTGCGATGGGATCGCCTCGCCGCCGGTCCCGTGGGCCCCTTCGCGCTCCGGCTTCGCGGGACGGTGCGGTGGGACCTGCCGGAGCGGCGCGCCGCGCTGGCGGAGGCTCGCCTCGACCTCGGCGCCAGCGGGCGCGCCGGGATCGCGCTCGACGTCCAGGCGTCGGGCCGCCCCGAGCCGCTCTTCGAGCTCGCGGCCCGGGCCGACGCGCTCGACTGGGAGGCCGCGGTCGCCGCGCTCCCGGCCACGCTGGCGCCGCCCCCCGAGGCACCCGCCGTGCGCGGGACCCTCACCGCCCGGCTGCGGATCGGGGGCGCCCTGCGACGCCCGCACGAGTGGCGGGTGGACGGCGCGCTCGATGCGAGCGGGCTCGGGCCCGCGCCCGAGCGGAGCGCCGCGCTCGCGCTGGGCAAGTCCTTCACCTGGCGCGCGCCGGACGCGAGCGGCTCGCGAGAGGTGGTGGTGGGTCCCGCGAACCCGCTCTTCGTCCCGATCGCCGCCCTCCCGGCTCACGTCGTTCGCGCCGTCACGACGAGCGAGGACGCCGGGTTCTTCGCCCACCACGGGTTCGACCTCGCCGAGATCCAGGACGCCCTCGCGCGCGCCGGCGAACGGCCGCGCCTGCGCGGCGCCTCCACGATCACGCAGCAGCTCGCGAAGAACCTCTTCCTCTCTCCCGAGCGGACCCTCGCGCGGAAGGGGCGCGAGGCGCTCGCGACGCTCGCGCTGGAGGCGTCGGTCGGCAAGGCCCGGCTGCTCGAGATCTACCTGAACGTCGCGGAATGGGGGACGGGCGTCCACGGGATCGGTGAGGCCGCGCGCCACTGGTTCGGCAAGGACGCGCGCGACCTCACCGCGAAGGAGGCCGCGTTCCTCGCGAGCGTCCTGCCGAACCCGGTCCGGTACGAGATGTACCGCCGGCGCGGCGCGCTGACCGAGGCGTGGGAGGAGCGCGTGCGCGCGCTGCTCGTGAAGCTCCGCGCGGCGGACGTGCTCAGTGACGAGCAGTTCTACGATGCATGGGAGGCACCGCTGGCGTTCGCTCGCGGGTGATCCACGTCACGGGACCGGCGCCGGGGAGGCGCCGCCGCCGGTGCCGCGCCGCGCGAGCGCGAGCCGGTCCGCCAACGACGCCAGCGCCCAGGTCGCCGCGATCATGGCGGCGATGCCCGCGAGGACGGCCGGCAGCGCGAGCGCGCGGTGGAACGGCCAGCTCACGTGGCCGTAGGTGAGCTCGATCGAGGCGAGATAGCCGAGGAGCGAGTGGCGGCCGAGCCCGCGCAGCCACGAGAGCGCGCGGTCGGCCGAGGCGGGGACGAGCTGGAGCGCACCAGTCAGCGTGACGACGCCGCCGAGGCGCATCGCGAACCACGACGGCGACGTCCGCCAGAAGTCCTGGTGCGCGTAGACCGGCGGCAGGAGGTCGGCGGCCCAGCCCGCCGCGAAGAGGGCCGCGCCGAGCGCGAGGAACAGCGCGGGCCGATCACGGCTGGCGAGGATCCTCCCGGCGGCGCTGCCGGCGAAGAGGAAGGCTGCCCAGTTGAAGAGCGAGAAGTTCGCGCGCGGGTAGCCCGCGTGCAGGTAGTCGAGCAGGCGGCTCGGTGCGTGGTGCCAACCCGCCACGAGCGGCGTCGCGAGCACGACGGCCGCCGCGGCGAGCGGGGCCAGGAGGAGGTGCAGGCGGCCCGGGACGCTCGTCGCGAGGACGGCGCCAACCGCGAGGGCGAGCGCGATGACGTTGAGGATGTCGACCCGGAGGATGTCCTGCCAGCCCCCGTCGATGCGCCATGCGCCGCCGAGGACGTACTCGGCGAGCCGGAACGCATACGCGACGCCGAGCAGCCACGCCGCCCGGAGGAGCGCCTTGCGGCGCCGCTCGGGCGCGCCCACGCCCTTCCGGGCGAGGCTCGCGTCCCCGAGCACCTGCGACAGGCCGGCCATGAAGAGGAAGGACGGGGCAGCGAACCCCCCGATCATCATGAGTACGTCGTGCGTGAATCCGCGACCGGCCCCGGGCGCGAGCCAGGCATCGAGCGTGTGCACCTCGACCATGAAGAGGACGGCGAGGCCGCGCTCCCAGTCGAGCCAGAGCTTGCGGGGGGACGCCATGCGAGGCCAGCAGCGCGCGCGACGGACGGCTACTTGTCTCGGTAGGTGATGCGGCCGCGGGTGAGGTCGTAGGGCGAGAGCTCGAGCTTCACCCGATCGCCCGGGATGATGCGGATGTGGAACTTCTTCATCTTCCCCGACGCGTACGCGAGGACTGTCGGGCCCTGGTCGACCTTGACGCGATACATCCCGCCGGCGAGCGCCTCCTCGACGGTGCCCTGGACTTCAATGCCGGCTTCCTTTTCGCTCATCGCTCTCCTAGATGACCGCCTCGCAGCCCCGACCGGACCACAGGAGCCCGACCCGGGCGCGAAATATCCCCGAGGTGGGCCGCAATCGTCAAGCATTTGAGGAGTGTGCGGCCGTGGGCGGCGGTGCGTGCCGGCGCCTCCGGTCGGCCGCCGTCAACCACCGGCCAGCCAGCGCGCGGCGGCGATGCCCAGCGCGCCCGCCGTCGAGCAGCCGAGCAGCGTCAGGCCGAGATACCCGCCGCCGAGGAGCCAGGCGCCACGCTGCAGGTAGCCGAGCGTCTCGTGGTTGAAGGACGAGTACGTCGTGAACCCACCCATGACGCCCGTCGCGAGGACCACCCTGAGGTCGGCGGAGAGGAGACCGTGGCCGGCGCCGAGCTCCATGACGGCCCCGAGCAGGAGCGATCCGCCGAGGTTCACAGCGAGCGTCCCGAACGGAAAGGCCGGGCCGAGCCAGCGCAACATCCCGGTCCCGACGAGGTAGCGCGCGCCGGTTCCCGCCGCGCCGCCGAGGCAGATGAGGAGGAAGCTCTTCATGAGGGGCGCCGTCGAGCCTGCGCAGCATACCGCGTCGCGGGCGATGGCGACCCTCTTCGGCGCCCGCGGCTCACGTGCCGAGCGCAGTCAGGAGCGCCTGCGCGCGCGCGCCGACCTCGCCCTCCACGGGCGCGAGACGGGCGAGCTCGGCGGCCGCGCGGGGCCGCTCGTCCGGCGTGGAAAGCAGGACCTCGGCGCGCACGAGCCGGACCTGGGGGTCGCCCGGCGCGAGCCGGAAGGCCGTCTCGGCGCAGATGCGCGCCGCGAGGAGCTTGCCCCGGCGACGCTCGACGAGCGCGAGCATCGCCCAGGCGGCCGGATCGTGCGGGTTCGTCACCGCGAGCCCCTCCAGGATCCGGCGGGCCGTCTCGAGCCGGCCCGCCCCGATCTCCTCGCCCGCCACCTGGGCGATGGCGCGCCCGATCTCCTCCGTCATCCCCTGCGCCTCGGCGAGCGTGGTCCCGCTCGCGAGCTCCTGCATCGTGATCATGGTGGCCTCCGCTAGCGGATGTTGCCGATCGCGATCATCTGCGCGTCGTGCATGGACTTGAGGGTGTTCGAGATGGCCCCGAACATCTCCTTCTGCTTGTCGACGAGCCGCTCGAGCTTGAGCATCTCGAGCTTCTCGTCGAACGCCTCGGCGTCGGCCGGCGCCTTGCTGGCGGAAGAGGACGACGACGAGCTCTTCGACCCGGAGCCGGACCCGCCGGTCGAAGCGGCGGGCGCGCTCGAGCTGGCGTGCGATCCCGGGAGGAGCCCGACGGCGCCGGCGAAGCCTTCGACGGCGGTCGCCGCGAGGTCGCCCCCGAACTTCAGCGCGAGCGGCGCGAGGGCGGGCAGTCCGACGGCCGTCGCCACCGCGGCGAGAGCGGGGCCGCCCACTTGCTTGGCGACGGCCTCGGCCGCGCCGACGAGTGTCTTGCCGAGGCCGCCGAGCGCGTCACCGAGCTGTGCGAGCAGCCCGCTGCTCGAGGAGCCGCTCGCGGAGGACGACTTGGCCTGGCCCGCGGAGCTCTTCGCGGTCGAGCTGCTCGCCGCGGTCTTCTTCGCGTCGTAGTCCTTCATGGCCTGCTCGAGCTCCGCGTCCGTCTTCTTCGTCATGAGCGCCATGAACTGGAAGAGCTTGTCCTCGATGCTGAGGTGCTTGTCGTCGAGGAAGGCGAGCTCCTTCTTGCTCGACGCGCTCGTGCTCTTCGTCGAGGCGCTCTTCGTCGCCGTGGCCTTCGTCGAGGTGGCCTTCGCGGAGGAGCTCTTCGCGATGGCGCTCTTCGCCGCGGCTGGCGGCGCGGGGCGCGCCGTCGCGGTGGAGCGCGCGTAGCCGCGCGCCGCGGGAGCGACCAGGGCGGGCCGCAGCGTGTACGGCGCCGTCGTCGGCACGGCCTTGTAGAAGGGCGCCGGCGCGTGGGCGGCGCGGGGCCGCGGCGGCGCGTGCTGCCGGATCGCGATCTTCGGGCCCTGCGCCGGGGTCGCCGTCTGCGTGCGGACTCGAAGCGCCGCGCCCTCCGCCTCGGCCGAGGTGTCGTGAGAGGCGCGGTGAGCCGAACCCGCTTCGCCGCCGATCGCAATCGCCATCGTGATCCGTCCTTTGTCGGGGTTGAGGACCGCTGCGCGAGGGCCACAGCGCGCGGCGTGCCAGCTCGGTTCGCCGCGAACTCCGGGGGGTTGCGGCCGCGTCCCGGTACGCGACGCGGTCGCCCCCGTCCGCGCGACGGACGCTCGACGCGCGGTTTGACTCGCCTCCGGAGCGCCGCCTAGATTCGATCGATGCGGTACCTCGGCCTCGACCTCGGCCGCGCCACCATCGGGCTCGCGCTCGCCGACGACGTCCTCCGGACGGCGCGCGCGCTCGAGACGGTGCACCGCGTGAGCGAGGGGGCCGACCTGGAGGCGCTGCGCCGCGTCGTGCGGGATTACGAGGTCACGCGCGCCATCCTCGGCCTTCCACTCAACATGGACGGGACCGAGGGCGCCTCGGCGCGGCTCGCGCGCGCCTTCGCCCCGAAGATCTCGGCTGCGCTCGGGATCCCGGTCGAGCTCTTCGACGAGCGGCTCTCGACCTTCGAGGCGGAGATGCGGCTTCGCGAACGTGGCCTCTCGGCGCGCGACCAGCGCTCGGTGATCGACGCCGAGGCGGCGGCCGTCATCTTGCAAGGCTGGCTCGACGCGAGGTTGGCATGAAGGCGCTCCGCATCCTGCTCGTCGTGCTCTTCGTCGGCGCGGTCGCGGCGGCCGCGGGCGCGGCGAAGGTCTACCGCGACCTCGTCGCGTTCAAGGACACGCCGTTCGGGACGGAGCAGGAGAAGCTCATCGACCTCCCGTCGGGATCCTCGCCGCACCAGGTCGTGCGTCTCCTCGCGCGGGGAGGCGCGCTCGCGGACGACCGGCTCGCGTGGCGGTATCTCCGCTGGTGGAAGCGCGACAAGCGGCCGATGCGCGCGGGAGAATACGCGTTCGCCGGCGCGCTCCGGCCCGACGACGTCCTGGAGCGGGTCTATCGGGGCGAGGTGAAGACGTACCAGGTCACCATCCCCGAGGGTCTCCGGATGGAGGAGATCGCCGCGCTCGTCGAGGAGGCGGGGCTCGGCCGATCGGGCGAGCTCCTGCCGCTCATGCACGACGCCTCGCTCGCGCGCGAGCTGGGCGTGCCGTTCGCGAACCTCGAGGGCTACCTCTACCCCGACACGTACACCTTCACGCGAAACCCCAAGGCGCGCGCCGTCCTCTCCGCGATGGTGGCGCGGACCAAGGAAGAATTGCGCAAGGCCGAGGCTCAGCGCCTCCCCGGCATCGACCTCGACGAGCGGCAGACCGTCACCCTCGCGTCCATCATCGAGAAGGAGACGGGGCGGGCGGACGAGCGGGCGCGGATCTCCTGCGTGTTCCACAACCGGCTCAGGCGGAGGATGCGGCTCGCGACCGATCCCACCGTCATGTACGCGACCATGCTGCGCAATGGCGGCCGGTGGTCGAAGAACATCACGAAGGCGGACCTGCTCACGCCGCACCCATACAACACGTACCTCGTGGCGGGCCTCCCTCCCGGTCCCATCGCGAACCCCGGCGCGGCGGCGCTCGCAGCGGCCCTGCGCCCGTCCGACTGCACCGATCTCTTCTTTGTGTCGCGCAACGACGGGACACACGTCTTCTGCCCGGACCTGCGCTGCCACGACGCCGCGGTCCAGAAGTGGCAAGTGCAGTTCTTTCGACGCCACAGGCGAGGCTGAACGCGGTCCTCGGCCCTGTCGAGGGACTTGCGATCCAGCGCGAGCGGACCAGCCACGGACTTCGGCCGCGCGACGCGCTGGCAGTCCCGGTTCACCACCGTTATGGAGACGGCTCGGTAGGGACGAGGGGCGCCCCGCCTGCACATCGAGCGGGCGGTCACTATGCTGGGGAACGGCGGGCGCCGGAGGAGCTTTACATGCGAGAAGCTCGGGAGATGGCGAACGGTAGCTGGGTGTCCCGCATCGCCGAGATGCAGGATCGGAACAGCTACTCCGAGCAGCACTGGGAGGGGTCTCTCGAGGACTACCTCGACATCGTGCGCAAGAACCCGAAGGTCACGCGGACCGCGTTCCAGCGCGTCTACGACATGATCCTCTCGCACGGCAAGACCGAGTACCTCGACAACAAGAAGAAGCTCATCCGGTACAACTTCTTCACGGACCCCGACTTCGGCGGCAAGGACGCCATCTACGGGCTCGACATCGCGCTCATGAAGCTCGTGAACGTCTTCAAGAGCGCGGCGCAGCGGTACGGCACCGAGAAGCGGGTCATCCTCCTCCACGGGCCGGTCGGCTCCTCCAAGTCCACCATCGCGCGCCTGCTGAAGAAGGGCCTCGAGGCCTACTCGAAGACCGCCGAAGGCGCGCTCTACACGTTCGGCTGGGACATCGAGCGTACGAACCTGGAGGGGCAGCGGCGGCGCGAGTTCATGCCATGCCCCATGCACGAGGAGCCGCTCCACCTCGTCCCGCACGAGTGGCGCGAAGGGGTGTACGCCGAGCTGTCGCCGGCGGAGAGCGGCTACATCGTCCCCGACACGGGCGACCTCTGCCCGGCCTGCCGCTTCGTCTACAAGGAGCTCATGACGGAGTACAAGGGCGACTGGCAGAAGGTGATGAGCCACGTCCGCGTGCGCCGCCTCGTCCTCTCCGAGAAGGACCGCGTCGGCGTCGGCACGTTCCAGCCCAAGGACGAGAAGAACCAGGACTCGACGGAGCTCACCGGCGACATCAACTACCGGAAGATCGCAGAGTACGGGTCCGACTCCGACCCGCGCGCGTTCAACTTCGACGGCGAGTTCAACATCGCGAACCGCGGGATCATCGAGTTCGTCGAGATCCTGAAGCTCGACGTCGCCTTCCTCTACGACCTCCTCGGCGCCACGCAGGAGCACAAGATCAAGCCGAAGAAGTTTCCGCAGACCGACATCGACGAGGTCATCGTCGGGCACACCAACGAGCCCGAGTACAAGAAGCTCCAGTCGAACGAGTTCATGGAGGCGCTGCGCGACCGCACCGTGAAGATCGACATCCCGTACATCTCGCGGCTGGCCGAGGAGGTGAAGATCTACGAGCGCGACTACAACGCGCACAAGATCCGGGGCAAGCACATCGCCCCGCACACCCTCGAGATGGCGGCGATGTGGGCGGTGCTGACGCGGCTCGAGGAGCCGAAGAAGCACAACCTGACGCTCGTCCAGAAGCTGAAGCTCTACAACGGGAAGAGCCTCCCCTCGTTCACCGAGGACAACATCAAGGAGCTGCGCAAGGAGGCGCACCGCGAGGGCATGGAGGGGATCAGCCCGCGCTACGTGCAGGACAAGATCTCGAACGCGCTCGTCTCGGACAAGGGCGACGGCTGCGTGAACCCGTTCATGGTCCTGAACGAGCTGGAGGCCGGCCTCCGGCAGCACTCGCTCATCAGCTCGGACGAGCAGCGCAAGAAGTTCCGCGACCTCCTCACCGACGTGAAGCGCGAGTACGAGGACATCGTGAAGAACGAGGTCCAGCGCGCGATCAGCGCCGACGAGGACGCCATCACCAAGCTGTGCGCCAACTACATCGACAACATCAAGGCGTACACGCAGAAGGAGAAGGTCCGGAACAAGTACACCGGCCAGTACGAGGAGCCCGACGAGCGGCTGATGCGGTCGATCGAGGAGAAGATCGACATCGCGGAGAGCCGCAAGGACGACTTCCGGCGCGAGATCATGAACTACATCGGCGCGCTGGCGATCGAGGGCAAGACGTTCAATTACCGGACGAACGAGCGGCTGCACAAGGCGCTCGAGCTGAAGCTCTTCGAGGACCAGAAGGACTCGATCAAGCTGAAGAACCTGGTGGCGAGCGTCGTCGACCGCGAGACGCAGGAGAAGATCGACGTGGTGAAGGAGCGGCTCGTCAAGAACTACGGCTATTGCGAGATCTGCTCGACCGACGTCCTCAACTACGTGGCCTCCATCTTCGCGCGCGGGGATGCCAAGGAGTGACGGGGCGGCAGGGCGTCCTCATGATGGCGGTGGGGGGCGAGGAGTGAGTCCGGCATGTCGCTGAAGATCAAGCAGGACCACGCCCGCTTCCGCGACATCGTCCGCGGCCGGATCAAGAACAACCTCAAGAAGTACATCCAGAAGGGAGAGATGATCGGCAAGAAGGGGAAGGACTTCATCACCATCCCCGTGCCGACCATCGACATCCCGCACTTCCGCTTCGGCGAGAAGCAGCAGGGCGGCGTCGGGCAGGGCGAGGGCGACCCGGGCGACCCGCTCTCCCCCTCGCAGCAGGGCGACGGCTCCGGCCAGGCGGGACAGGGCGAGGGCCAGCACCTCCTCGAGGTGGACGTCTCGCTCGAGGAGCTGGCCGACATCCTGGGCGAGGAGCTGCAGCTCCCGCGCATCCAGCCGAAGGGCAAGGACCGGATCGTCGCGACCCGGCTCCGCTACACGGGGGTGGCGCCCTCGGGGCCGGAGTCGCTGCGCCACTTCAAGCGCACCTACAAGCAGGCGCTGCGGCGGCAGATCGCGAGCGGCAACTACAACCTGCTGCGCCCCATCGTCGTCCCGGTCCGGGAGGACCGGCGCTACCGCACCTGGAAGCAGGTGCCGCTCCCCGAGACGAACGCGGTCGTCATCTACATGATGGACGTCTCGGGCTCGATGGGGGACGAGCAGAAGGAGATCGTCCGCATCGAGTCCTTCTGGATCGACACCTGGCTCCGCAAGCACTACAAGGGCCTCGAGACGCGCTTCATCATCCACGACGCGGTGGCGCGCGAGGTCGACCGCGACACCTTCTTCCACACGCGCGAGTCGGGCGGCACGATGATCTCGTCCGCCTACAAGCTGTGCAAGGAGATGATCGACGCGGAGTACGGCCCGTCGGCGTGGAACATCTACCCCTTCCACTTCTCCGACGGCGACAACTGGAGCGCCGACGACACGCGGCTGTGCGTCGACCTCCTGAGGAACAGCATCCTGCCCGTGGTGAACCTCTTCTGCTACGGGCAGGTCGAGAGCCCCTACGGCTCCGGCCAGTTCATCAAGGACCTGCGCGAGACGGTCGGTCCCGCGGAGAACGTGTCGCTCTCGGAGATCGCGGACAAGGACGCCATCCACGGCAGCATCAAGCAGTTCCTCGGCAAGGGGAAGTGACGGTCCACGCGATGCGCGAGAAGAGCACCAACCTCCCCGCTCACCTCTACGACATCCGCCAGCAGGTCGAGCGGTACGCCAAGGAGTACGGGCTCGACTTCTACGACACCGTCTTCGAGGTGCTCGGCTTCGACGAGATCAACATGGTCGCCGCGTACGGCGGCTTCCCCAACCGCTACCCGCACTGGCGGTTCGGGATGGAGTACGAGCGCCTGTCGAAGGGGTACGAGTACGGCCTCTCCAAGATCTACGAGATGGTCATCAACAACGACCCGTCGTACGCGTACCTGCTCGAGTCGAACATGGACGTGGACCAAAAGCTGGTCATGGCCCATGTCTTCGGGCACGTCGACTTCTTCAAGAACAACTTCATGTTCCGGCACACCAACCGGAAGATGTGGAGAAGGTCGAGGACTTCATCGACCGCAGCCTCTCGCTCGAGAACCTCATCGACTACCAGTCACCCTACGTGAAACGCCGCGCCGACCCGAAGCTCGAGGCCGAGCAGCAGGCCAAGGTGGCGAAGGGCTTCAAGACCGACCGGGAGTACATGCGGCAGTACATCAACCCGCCCGAGTTCCTGAAGGCGCAGCAGAAGAAGATCGAGGAGGAGCTGCAGAAGGCGAAGAAGGTCCCGGAGCGCCCGGAGCGCGACGTCCTCCAGTTCCTGCTCGAGTACGCGCCGCTGGAGGCGTGGGAGCACGACATCCTCTCGATCATCCGGGAGGAGTCGTACTACTTCGCGCCGCAGGGCCAGACCAAGATCATGAACGAGGGGTGGGCCACCTACTGGCACTCCACCATCATGACGCAGAAGGCGCTCACCGCGGCCGAGCTCATCGACTACGCGGACCACCACTCGGGCACGCTCGCCACGCACCCGGGGCAGCTCAACCCGTACAAGCTCGGCGTCGAGCTGTGGCGCGACATCGAGGACCGCTGGAACAAGGGGCGCTTCGGCAAGGAGTACGAGGAGTGCGACTCCTTCGAGGAGCGGCGCCGCTGGGACACGAAGCTCGGGCTCGGGCGCCAGAAGATCTTCGAGGTCCGCAAGCACTACAACGACGTCACGTTCATCGACGAGTTCCTCACGCTGGAGTTCTGCATCGACCAGAAGCTCTTCACCTTCGGCTACAACGAGAAGCACCAGCGCTGGGAGATCCTGGAGCGCGACTTCAAGAAGGTGAAGGAGAAGCTGCTCCACATGCTGACCAACTTCGGCCAGCCGAGCATCGCGATCGAGGACGGCAACTACGAGAACCGCGGCGAGCTGCTCCTCATCCACAAGCACGACGGCGTCGACCTCAAGATCGATTACGCGCGCGACACGCTCAAGCACCTCCAGTCGATGTGGCGCCGGCCGGTGAACCTCATCAGCAAGATCGAGGGCCGAGGAGTGCTCTTCCGCTTCGACGGGCGCGATCACTCGGACCGCAAGGTCGACCTCTGACCACCGGGCGAACGTCCGCCCCGGGTTGCCGACCGTCGCAGGGCGTTCCTCTTCGGCGCCGGCGCGCGCACCTTTCCTCACGTCGGAGGCGTGTCCCAAGTCTTGGGGATTTCGGCGCCGGCTGCTAGAGTGAACCAAGCGTGCCCTCGTCCAGCGATCCCGTCCCCGGACCCCGCCGCGGCCCCGTCCTCTTCGCGACGGCGGGGCTCTCGGCGGTCCTCACCGTCGCATTCCTCGGCGCGCTCGGCCACCTCCGCGCGGCGCCCGAACCCGAGCTCGGGGCGCCCGTCGCCATGGTCCCGAGCGTGGCCTCGCCCTCGCACCCGGAGCCGCCGGCGCTCAGGATGTCGATCCTGACGGTTCGCCTCGGGCGCAACCAGACCCTGGGGCAGGCGCTCGCGCGGCTCGAGCTCGCGCCCGGCCAGGCGCAGGCCATCCTCAGGGCGCTCGCGGACAAGTTCCCCTTCCACCGCTCCAAGCCCGGCGACCAGCTCCGGCTCGAGCGCGTCGAGGGGGACAAGACGCTGCGCCGCTTCACCTATCGCCAGAGCGCGGCCGACGAGTGGCTGGTCGTGCCGGGCGAGGGCGGCGCGCTCCGCGGCGAGAAGCGCAACGTGGCGCTCTCGACCGAGGTCGCGCGCGTCGAGGTCGAGATCCGCGGCTCCGTCTGGGAGAGCCTGCAGAAGGCGGGTGAGGATCCCACGCTCGCCGTCCTCGCCGCCGACGTGCTCGCCTGGGACGTCGACTTCTACCAGGACGTCCGCGCCGGCGACCGCATGAAGGTGCTGGTGGAGAAGGTCTTCGCGGACGGCAAGCTGCTCCGCTACGGCGAGGTCCTGGGCGCCGAGTACGCCGGCAACGTGACCGGCCGCAAGCGGCTCTTCCGCTACACGGACCCGGCCGGCCAGACGAGCTACTACGACGACCAGGGCAACAGCGCCCGGCGCGGCTTCCTCAAGTCGCCGCTCAAGTACGCCCACCTCACCTCGCGCTTCGGGACGCGCGTGCACCCGGTGCTCGGCTACGTGAAGGCGCACCAGGGCGTCGACTACGGCGCCCCGGTGGGCACGCCGGTGTGGGCGGTCGGAGACGGCACCGTGGCCCAGGCCGGCTGGAACGGCGGCTGCGGCAAGTCGGTCACGCTCCGCCACCGCAACGGGTTCGACACCGTCTACTGCCACCTCTCGGCCGTGGCGGTCCACGCCGGCTCGCGCGTCATGCAGAAGCAGGTCATCGGCGCGGTGGGGCAGACGGGGCTCGCCACCGGCCCGCACCTGCACTACGCGGTGCGCCGCGGCGGCGGCTTCGTGAACCCGCTCAGCCTGAAGGTGCCCCGCGAGGCGCCGGTCGCGCCGGAGCACCGCGCGGACTTCCAGGCGAAGGTGGCGCCGCTCCGGTCGAGGCTCGACGGCGCGCCGATCGCCTAGCCGCTACCGCCGCCGCCGCCGCGCCTTCTCGGCGGTGAGGGCCCTGCCGTCGAGCTCCTTGCCATGGAGCGCGGCCACGGCCGCGTCGACCGCCTCCGGCTTCACCTCGACGAAGCTCGCGTTCTGCCGGACGTCGACCGCGAGGACCTCGATGCCGGGAGCGAGCGCCGACAGCGCCGCCCGCACCTTCGCCTCGTCGGCCCCGTCCTTCTGTCCCAGCGTGAGGAAGACGCGGGCCTTCTGAGGGACGCGCTCGTCCGCCTCGGGCTGCCGCGCGGCGCCATGCTCGACGCCGTTCGTCGGCTCCTGCGCCGCGGCGCGCTCGACGCTCACCTCGCGGGTCGGCGTGGCGCTCGTGTCCACCGTCTCCGGTGCGCTCCGCACGTCGTCCACCCTGCCCTCGTGCCGGCGGCCGCGACCCGCGTCGCGCCGCTCGCCGCGAGCCTCCACGCCGCGCACGGCGCGATCGCCTCGCGGGCGGTCCCCGCGGTCGCGGCGCTCGGCGCGCTCGGGAGCTCCCTTGAGCTCCGCGCGCTCGGCGTCCACGCGCGGCCGGTGCTCGCGCTTCTCGTGCTCCTCGCGCTTGTGCTCCGCCTTCTGCAGCTGCTGCACGCGCTCCATGCGGTGGTGCGTGAAGAAGTACTTGAGCGCGAACGCGACCAGCCAGTCCCCGTCCGACCGCGACTTGAGCTGCTGCGCGAGCGGGATGTAGGCCTCGAACACGGTCGAGCTCATCGCCTCCTTGAGCTCGTTCACGTGCCGCTCGGTCCAGACGCGGCGCGCGTCCTCGGGCGCCGGCAGGATCTTCTCCTCGAAGGCGATGCCGTACTTCGTCTGCAGCGCCTTCAGCGTCATCATCTCCGAGCCGGAGACGAGCGAGAGCGCCGTGCCCTTCTTCCCGATGCGCCCCGTGCGGCCGACGCGGTGCAGATAGCCCGCCGGATCCTCCGGGAGCGAGTAGTTGATGACGTGCGTGAGGTCGGAGATGTCGATGCCGCGCGCCGCGATGTCGGTCGCCACCATGAAGCGCAGCTCGCCGCGCTTCACCTTGGCCATGACGCGCTCGCGCTCCTTCTGCGGGAGATCGCCGTTGATGAGCTCCGCGTCGTAGCCATTGCGGTTCAGCACCGCCGAGACGAGCCCGGTGTCGCTGCGCGTGTTGCAGAACACGATCGCCGACTCCGGCTCCTCCATCTCGATCATGTAGAGGAGGTTGCGCGGCTTCGGGTAGGCGTCGACGGTGTGGAAGAAGACGTTCCGGATGTTGTCGACGCGGAACTCGTCGCCGGAGAGGAGGATCGTCTCGGGCTCGTGGAGGTAGTCGTGGATGAGCTGCTCGATGTCCTCCGGCACCGTCGCCGAGAAGAGCAGCTGCTGGCAGTCGTCGGGCAGGTGGTCGAGGATGCGCGTCACCTCCTCGAAGAAGCCCATGTTCAGCATCTCGTCCGCCTCGTCGAGGCAGCACACCAGCATCCCGTCGAGCTTGAGCGTCCCGCGCCGGATGTGGTCGTAGATGCGGCCGGGCGTCCCGACCACGATCTCGGCGCCCTTCTTCAGCCGATCGAGCTGGTCGCCCATCGACGCGCCGCCGTAGATCGCGACGACCGAGACGTCCTTGTGCTTGCCGAGGCCTGCGATCTCGTCGGCGACCTGGAGAGCCAGCTCGCGCGTCGGGCACATGACGAGCGCCGCCGGGCGCCGGTAGCCGCTCGGGATCCGCTCCAGGATGGGAATGCCGAAGGCGGCGGTCTTGCCGGTGCCCGTCTTCGAGCGGACGATGACGTCGCGCCCGTCGAGGAGGGGGCGCACCGTCGCGGCCTGCACGGGCGTCGGGCGCAGGTAGCCGCGCTCGGCGATGCCCTGCCGGACCTGCTCGGAGAGGTTGAAGTCGTCGAAGGAGCCCTCGGCGACGTAGTCGGAGACCGGCGCCGGAGCGCCGGCCGGATCGTTCACGCTGTCCACACGCAACTCGCTTTCCAGGGCCGCGCGCCGGGCGCGCAGCTCGCTTCAGCGGCGCATGGCGGCTCGCTCGAACGCGTGGCCCCCCGTCACGACGGGGAGCCGCGCCATCACGCGAACGCGCCATGCGCCAAGACACGCCTTGATTGCAAGGCGCCAGGCTTATATCACAACGGTTCCGGGCCGCAGAAACTTCCCCTGGAAGGACGCGGCCCTCCGCCGCCAGCGCGCATGCCGACCCCTCCGCACAAGCCGGGCGCGAGCCCGACGAGCCTCCGCTCGGCGAAGGCGCTGCCGGCGCCCAAGCCGGCGCCCGCCGACGGCGGGCTCGTCCGCTATGACCCGCTTCGGGCTTACATGGCGGAGGTCTCCCGCCACCCCCTGCTCTCGCGCGAGGAGGAGCAGGCGCTCGCGCACAAGTACCGGCAGACGGGCGACGTCGACGCCGCCTACAAGCTCGTCGCGTCGAACCTGCGCCTCGTCGTGAAGATCGCGAACGAGTACCGCCGCAGCGCGTTCCACCTCCTCGATCTCATCCAGGAGGGGAACATGGGGCTCATGCAGGCGGTGAAGAAGTACGACCCGATGAAGGGCGTGAAGCTCTCGTCGTACGCCGCGTGGTGGATCCGCGCCTACATCATCCGCTTCATCATGGACAACTGGCGCATGGTGAAGCTCGGGACGACGCAGGCGCAGCGGAAGCTCTTCTTCAACCTCGCGAAGGAGCGGGAGAAGCTGCTCGCGCGCGGCATCGAGCCCACGCCACGGCTGCTCGCGAAGAACCTGCAGGTCGAGGAGCGCGACGTCGAGGAGATGAGCGCGCGGATGGGGAGCGAGGACGTCTCGCTCGACGCCCCGGCGCGCGGCGGCGGAGACGACGACGCGCGGCAAACGCGGCTCGAGCGCTTCGCGCACGCGGAGCGGCCGCCCGACGAGGCGCTCGGGGACGAGCAGCTGAAGCGCCTCTTCCGCGAGAAGCTCGACGCGTTCGCCGCGTCGCTCACGGACGAGAAGGAGCGCTTCATCTTCGAGCACCGGCTCCTGCCGCGCGACGGCGCGGAGCCCCTCACGCTCCAGCAGGTGGGCGATCGGTTCAAGCTCACCCGCGAGCGCGCCCGCCAGATCGAGGCGAAGATGGTGAAGCGGCTGCGAGAGGAGCTCGCGGCCGAGGTCCCGGACTTCGAGCTCATGACGCCGCCGGAGTAGTCCCGCCGCCCTACGGACCGCGCCCTGCCCTCGACTCCGACAACCTCGACCGCGACCTCGACCTCGACCTCGACCCCGACCCCGACCTCGACCTCGACCCCGACCTCGACCCCGACCCCGAC
>WNGE01006505.1_pt1 | contig 30143 bp, 25 predicted proteins | sample 5400651 | NCBI WGS metagenome assembly WNGE01 (sample SAMN13153370, study PRJNA577476) | soil metagenome | isolation source: 60 cm soil or saprolite under grassland replicate 2 | place: USA:California | collected 2016-06-15
GTCCTTGCCGGCAACGCTCCAGGCCCGCCGTTGCCAACTGCGGGCGGAACCTCCGCCCATCGCGTCCGGTCCCAGTGGCAGATGGGCCGTGCGGCCCGCCAAGTCGGCGATGACCTTTCCCGGATCATGCACCGCCCGGCCTGGACGCCATCTCTGCAGCGCTGCCGACAGGCCCGCATCCAGGCCTGTTGCCCGCAAGGTCTTGAGTCAGCAGAACCCCGCACGCCTGGGAAATGATTCCTGTTCCATCGCCGGACACAGTAATCTTCGGGTGAGCAGCGATATTCTTCACGGGAAAAGTGCCTTCGGCCGGTGGCGGACAGGTCCTTCGACAAGCCCTATTCTCCCAGGCTAAAGGCACTTTACGTGAAAACGATCAAGCTAGGCCACGCTCACGCGAAAGCCCGAGGCTAACGCAACTTGCTCCCTCCGCCGAACCCTGCATCCCCCGATGATACCGACAGACTCCTACAAGACTCGACTTTCGCATTTCTGGGTCCGGTCGGCTGGTGCCGAAGAGCCGGGAGCCAGGTGACCGCCTGCCGGGCGCGGGCGCTGCGACACGCCGGGTGATCCGGGATCCAACGGCCGGAACCATGATCAAGGGAGCATCAGCGCTGTTCACGACGTCTCCCGTAGAGAGTCGCGCTGATGCTCCCGGACTTGACCCTACCGCCGTCTGTGATGGCACTGCTGGCTTCCTTCCAGCCGTTGTTCACCGCCCCGTCATTCCGCACGTTCTGCGCGTTGGCTGGGGGGTTCCTCGCGCAGACCGGGCGGCGCACCGTGTGCGGCATGCTGACCGGCGCCGGGCTGTCGCGGCTGTGGGACCATCACCGGGCGCACCGGTTCTTCTCCCATGCCCAGTGGAGCACCGAGGCTCTCGGCCTGGCCCTGGCCAGGCTGGTCGTGTCCGCTCTGGTCCCCGATGGCCAGCCGGTGCTGGTGGCCATCGACGACACGCTGTTCCGGCGGACCGGGCGTAAGGTCCACGCGATCGGCTGGTTCCACGACGGCTCGGTGAAGGGCCCGCACCAGGTGGGGCTGGGCAACAACTGGGTCATTTGCGCGATCATCGTGCGGCTGCCGTTCCTGACCCGGCCGGTGGCGCTGCCCGTCCTGGCGAAGCTGGTGCACAAGGACATCAAGCCGGCCCCGGCGTCCCGGCTGGTCCTGGCCCGGCAGATGGCCGCCGCGCTGGCGGCGGCGCTGCCGGGGCGGGTCATCCATGTGGTGGCCGACGCCGCCTACGCCGGCAAGGAGCTGCGCCGCCTGCCAGAACAGGTGACCTGGACGACCAGGCTGCGCAAGGACGCCGCCCTGCATGAGCTGCCCGGCCCGCGCACCGGCAAGCGCGGCCGGCCCCGCGTCAAGGGCAGCCGGCTGCCCTCGCTCGAAGGCGTGGCCAGCACAGCATCCTTCGCGCCGGTCACCGTGCGCCGCTACGGCAGCACCACCACGGTGCAGGCCGCCGTCATCCGGTGCCTGTGGCACGGGGTCTTCGGCGCCCGTCCGGTCCAGGTGGTGCTGGTCCGCGAGCGGGCCGCCACCGGCTATGACCTGGCCCTGGCCACCACCGACCTGGCCGCCACCTCGGCGCAGGCCATCGAGCGGTACGCAAGCAGGTGGAGCATCGAAGTAGCGATCGAGGACGCCAAGCAGGTCTTCGGCGCCGGGCAGGCGCGCAACCGGCTGCCCGCTGCGGTGCACCGCACTGTCCCGTTCACCCTGGCCTGCCAGAGCATCGCCGTCCTCTGGTACGCCACCGCGGGCCATCACCCCGGCGACGTGGACGAGCACCGCGCCCGCGCCCCCTGGTACAAGTCCAAGGCCGAGCCATCCACCGCCGACATGATCGCCAAGCTCCGGCGTGTCCTCATAGCCGCCAAATATCAGCCACTTCACCCCAGCGAGCCGACCCCCGAAGAAATCCACGCCCTCCGGCTGGCCTGGAACGGTGCCGCAGCGTAACCGCGAAAGTCGAGTTGGACGGCTCGGCTTGCCCGTGGGCCGGGAGCAATCTACAACGGCAGGACAGCTCCAGCGCTTCCAGCATGGCTATATACTTCTGATTAATCAGGTGGCCCGCACCAATTTGGAGCAGGCAGGCCACAAGGAACCCGCAAACCCGCGAGCTGTCGCAAGCCTTCAACAGTGCATAGCACTCACGAAGCGATGAAATAAAGGCAACCTTCACACCCGCTCCGCACTATGGCAGGTAGCTAGAGCCTACGTGGCACCCTCACTTCTGCCCACAACGTTTGCTGCCCGTCTGTCGTGCCACAGTCACTCCACCTGTGAGCAATCGCATCAAGCAGCGCCATGCAGCCACCTTGGTCGTAGTAGGGCTTACTAATCTCTAACCGAATGCACTCGGGCGTAACGCGGATACCTCCCGCGTCAGTCAATACCGGCCACCAAGCCTGAGCAGCGTATTCACGCCAATGGCCACACCTCTTGTGTCAGCCCGGAGTCGCCAGCCCGACGAATCGCCCCGTTGCCAGCTCCACACCGGTCGTTTAAGCCGTGGCCACCGTGTATCGGCTCGTCTTCCTGGCACAACCACGACCGTGATGTCTTCCTGCTCGGGTAACCAGGCATGGACCGCTCCGCCTCGTATCTCGGCCTTCACTCCAAAGCCAGCCAAGGCAGTAACTAACGCCAGCGGACTACCTCGCCGCATCCAGTGTGGTACGCGGCTCCTCGGGTGTGCGGGCTGCGGTACGGTCATAAGCGTGCCCTTTCAATTCAGCCTGATTACTTGGGGTATTGCCAAGCAGCTAATCGTCTGCCTGGTCGCACAGCGCCCACACCACCTTGCCTCCCATTTCGGTATGGGTATACCAGTCCCATTTAGCACTGAGTGCTTCAACCAGAAGTAGCCCGCGTCCGCCCTCGGCTTGCTCGTCTACGTCCATTCGGACTGGCGGCTGAGGGTTGGCGTCCCACACCAAGATGAGCACCCGTTGCCGGTCAGACAAAAGCCACAGCCGTATCGGAGAAATCCAGTCCAAGGCCGTAGACGCTTTGAGCGCATTAGTAGCAAGCTCGGAGACAATTAGTTCCACCCGCTCACTAAGCGCTGACACTCCCCATTCCCATAACACGTGTTTGGCGTGCAACCGGGCACATGACACGGCAGCTGGCAGAGGGCCAAGTTCTAAAAAGCTGCTGAGCGGCCAGTCCCAGGCCATGTTCATTCCTTGGTAATGGGAAGGCGAAGCGGAGCACTCCTGCTTGCTCACTGCCTTGGTCGTCATGGCTGCACCTGCCAAACGTCATCCAAGGTGCATGGAGGCAGGACCGGCACCGGAGCTAAGCTCTGCGGATTCCCGGCAGCGGCAAAGGAGTATCCGCACGTACAGCGCCGGTCCTGCGTCTGTGGGGCCACTGGCAGGGCTCGCCTCTGGATCACGCTCCTGCATCCTCGCCACCCGCCTCGTTTAGCGTGTCCTGCGTCCCGCCTACCCGCGTCATCTGGCAGACTCTCCCCAGGATGCCAGCGGTGCCACACCGTTGACAATATGTCAGTGGCAAATTACCAAATCGCTCTGGGAACGCCATGCCCATACGCCCCAGCCCCACGGTGCGCGGACGCCGACTGCGCTACGAACTGCGCCGCCTGCGCGAACAGCGCGGCCTGACCATCGAGCAGGTGTCGGAACGATCAAGCGGCGATTGGACGGCCTCAGCCATCAGTCGCTGGGAGACCGGCGACCGCCGCATCCGCCCGGCCGATCTGCGGGTGCTGCTCGATATATATGAGGTGCACGGCAAGCAGCGCGAAGTTCTGCTGACCCTTGCCCGCGAGGCTCGTACGCGCGGCTGGTGGCAGTCGTACTCAAGCGACGCCGTACCCGAGTGGTTCCAGGTCTACCTCGGCCTGGAGGCCGAAGCCGCCTCCATCCATGAGTACGCCGCCGAGCTGGTACCAGGTCTCTTCCAGACGCCCGACTACTACCGCGCCTTCATGCGCGCCGCCCCCGCCGCCGGTAACGAGGAGGCTATCGAGCGCAAGATCGCGGTGCGCACCGCCCGCCAGGAGCGTCTCACCACCGACGCCCCGCCCGAATGCTGGGCTGTGCTGGGCGAGGCCGTCATCCGTCGCGTCGTCGGCGGCCCACAGGTGATGCGTGCTCAGCTTGAGCACATCGTCGGCCTGGCCGACCGGCCACACATCAGCGTCCAAGTGTTGCCGTTCAAGGCCGGAGCGCACCCAGCAATGGACGGATCGTTCATCATCTTGGGCTTTCCGGAAGCCCCGGACCCCGATGTGGTCTACCTGGAGAGCCAGACGGGTAGCCTCTACCTTGAGAAGCCTCCCGAGGTCGAGCGCTACCAGACGGTCTTCAACCACCTCGTCGCAAAAGCGCTCGACCCGGACGAGTCCAAAACCCTGATCGCTGACGTTGCGGCCGGACTGGCCTGACCTAAAGACAGAGGAGGTGCGGGATGGCTACACGTGACATCGACCTGTCCCGCGCCGTGTGGCGCAAGAGCGCCCGCAGCAACAACGGTGGTGCCTGCGTCGAGGTCGCCGACCTCGGCAACGCCGTAGCCGTACGGGATTCCAATAGCCCAGATGGGCCGAAGCTGATTTTCGCCTGTGAGGTGTGGCGCGCCTTCGTTCAACGCGTCCAGGCTGGTAGTTACGAGCTGTAGTAGACACCGGGCCTAACGCCAGCAGTAAAGCAGTTTCGTCAATGGTCCGATAGCTGCTTAACCAAGGCCCCACGCTTGGGCGCACTGGCCATGTGAACTAGGTGTCAAGCTTGCCAATAAAATGGGCAAGGATAATAGGCTGACAGCTATTCGCTGCCGGGACCGCCTGCTTGATTCGCCTATCGGTGCTGACCAGGAAGTCGCAACCCAGCTCGGCTGCTCGTTCATAGATAACAGCATCAGCCTGAGTGTTGTTCTTATTGTTCCATCTCTCGATGCTCTTGACAGGCAAGCCGCTTGCCTCTTGGTGCGTCCGGTATCTTTCATACGCGCCTCGGATGTCGTATGTCTCCCTTTGTATGCCGTCACGTGCCGCCGTACTACCACGCAGAACGTCTGGTCCATCAATGGTGCTTACACCGATAGTGAAGTATCTTTTGTCGTCGTGAGCTCAAGCAGCCTCCAATCGCCGGAGATTTTCACGCGCCCGCTCCCCAAGCCGATGCTCGTCCAGCTCGTCCCTGGTTTGTGCAATCAGAACCAAAGTGTCATTTTTATGACTTGCAAAATGACGTACCGCTCTGTCGGCCCAGCCATCGTTATTGCACAGGTCGATGATCGCGTTAGTGTCGAGTGCTGCCATCGCCTGTGTGCGTGTGGCGCTCAGGCGAGGGATGGGGCCGACGCGTGCGATAAATGTGTTTCACGTGCCCGCTGGTCACGCCGCAAGCAACGGCGGGCAGAACGCGACAGCCAATAGCCCAGTACCGTAACGCCCGCTTGTGCCCCCCAAGGGTGGGCGGGTCTTGTAGGGGTTGGTGGGTCTTGTAAGGGTTAGCGGCCGAGCGCCTGGCCGGTCGCGGCGTCGAACAGGTGCAGCTTGGTCTTGTCGAACCACAGCTCGAGCGGCGCGCCCTCGCGCGCCTTGGTCGCCGGGCTCAGCCGTGCCACAAGCTGCTCGCTGGACCCAGGAGCGTCGACCGTGCTAGGCTGAGCAGGCCTCCCGTGTTGCGCTTGGCCGGGTCCACCAGGGACGCGTCCTCGAACTCCTCAGGGCGGATGCCGACCACGACGTGACGGCTCCCCTTGTCCTGCTCCAGCTTTTGCACGGTCTGGGCTGGCAGGGTCACCTCGCCGAGCGGCCAGTGCAGCGTGCCGCCTTCGAGCTGGCCCGGCATGAAGTTCATGGCCGGCGACCCGATGAACCCGGCGACGAACAGGTTGTTTGGCAGCTCGTAGAGTTCCTGCGGCGTGCCCACCTGCTGCATCTCGCCAAGGCGCAGCACCATGATCCGGTCGCCAAGGGTCATCGCCTCGGTCTGGTCGTGGGTGACATAGATGGTGGTCACCCCGAGGCGCTGCTGCAGCCGCGAGATCGAGGTGCGCATCTGCACGCGCAGCTTCGCGTCCAGGTTGGACAGCGGCTCGTCCATGAGGAAGGCCTTGGGGTCGCGCACGATCGCGCGACCCATCGCGACCCGCTGGCGCTGCCCGCCGGACAGGTTGGCTGGCTTGCGGTCCAGGTGCTCGGTGAGTTCGAGCATCTTGGCTGCCTCGTTGACCTTCTGGTCGATCTCGGCCTGCGGCATGTGGGAGAGCCGCAGCGCGAAGCTCATGTTCTGCCGGACGGTCATGTGCGGGTACAGCGCATAGCTCTGGAAGACCATCGCGATGTCCCTGTCCTTTGGGGTGAGCTGGTTGACGACCTTGCCGTCGATGCGCAGCTCGCCCTCGCTGATGTCTTCCAGGCCCGCGATCATGTTCAGGGCGGTCGACTTCCCGCAGCCGGACGGGCCGACGAAGACGATGAACTCGCCGTCGGCTACGTCCAGGTTCAGGGCTCTGACGGCCTCGGTGCCGTCCGGAAAGCGCTTGGTGACGCCGTTGAGTGCGATGGTGGCCACGCCTGCCTCCTCATCCCTTGACCGCGCCTGAGGTCAGACCGGCAACGATGCGACGCTGGAAGAACATGACGAATATTACGATCGGAACGGTGATTACTGCCGCCGCGGCGGCGACGGAGCCGATGGGCTGGGTGAACTGGGAGACGCCGGTGAAGAAGCCCATCGCCGCGGGCGCGGTGCGCGCCGCGGTGGTGGAGGTCAGCGAGATCGCGAACAGGAACTCGTTCCAGCAGAACATGAACACCAGGATCGCCGTGGTGGCAATGCCGGGCATCGCCAGCGGCGCGATCACCTTCATGAAGATCTGCCGCTGCGATGCGCCGTCCACCTTGGCGGCCTTCTCGAGTTCCCACGGGATCTCACGGAAGAAGGCCGACAGCGTGTAGATGGCCAGGGGCAGCGAGAACGCCAGATACGGGATGATCAGCCCTGGCCAGGTGTTGAACAGGTGGATCCGCCGCTCGATGTCGAACATCGGGTTGACCAGCGATATCGCAGGGAACATCGCGATCATCAGGGAGACCCCGATGAGCACCTGCTTGCCGGGGAACCGCAGCCGCGCGACGGCGTAGGCGGCCATGGTGGCCAGCACGACCGAGATGAGCGTGGCGATCAGGCCAATCCCGATCGAGTTCACAAGCGGCCGGACGAACTGCGAGGTGTGGAAGATCCCGGAGTAGTTGGCCCACGACCACTTGGCCGGCCAAAAGTTCCCGTCGGCGAGCGTCGTCGGTTCCTTGAACGACAGGGCGATGAGCCACCAGATGGGGAACAGCGTCCACAGCACGGTGATCACGTTGGTGGCCCCCCAGCCGACCCTGTTTCGCGTCGGCGCGGCAGCCCGCGGCGGACGGCGCGCGGTAGGCACCGGGGTTGCTACGGCGGTCATCGGTGTCCCTCCAATCCGGTTGGCATCAGCGTCTCTCCAATGCGCTGCCGGGTGCGGCCGTGCCGAAGCCCTTGATGAACAGGAAGGCGATGATCGCCACCGAGAGGAAGATCAGCACCGAGATCGTGGACCCGATCCCGAGGTTGAGCGCGGTGAACAGGTTGTCGTACCCGATGATCGACACCGAGCCGGTGCCGTTGTTGCCCTTCGTCAGGATGAAGATGTTGTCGAAGATCCTGAAGGCGTCCAGCGTGCGGAACAGCAATGCGACGAGGATCGCCGGCTTCATCAGCGGCAGCATGATCTGGGTGAACCGCTGCCACGCGCTGGCGCCGTCGACCTTGGCCGCCCGCAGCAGCTCATCGGGGACCAGGGACAGGCCCGCCAGCAGGAGCAGAGCCATGAACGGCGTGGTCTTCCAGATCTCCGCGAGGATGACGACGGCGATCGCCTGGACCTGGCTGGTGAGCGGCGCGCTGCCGGCTGGCAGCAGGTTGGCGAGGTAGCCAACGCCAGGCGTCCAGGCGAACTGCCAGCTGAAGGCCGCGGCCACGGTCACGATGCCGTAGGGGATGAGGATCGACGTCCTGACCAGTCCGCGCCACAGCGGCGTTCGGTGCAGCAGCATGGCAAACGCCATGCCGAGGACAAGCTCCACGGCCACCGAGATCACCGCAATGATCACTGTCACCCCGAACGCGTGCCACCAGTACCCGTTGGATAGGACCGTGGCGTAGTTCGAGAGCCCAACGAAGTGGGTCAGCTGCGGGAACCGCAGGTCATACCGCTGCAGCGACAAATAGATCGCGTAGGCGATCGGGTAGAACGCGACGAGAGCCATGACGATCACAGCGGGCGCGCAGAGCAGCCAGCCGAAGCGCCGCTCGGCGCGGGCGCCCTCCGACAGTCGCTTGCGCTCCGCCCGGTCGACGGTCGGCGCCTGCGTGGTCACTGTCTGGGTCATGCGGGCACCCCCTTGCATCTGCGGCCACTCGTCACGGGATCAGCTCCTTGTCGGCGAGCGCATTCTTGACTCCGCCGGCGATCTGCTGCAGGGTCGCAGCGGGCTTGATGCTCTTCGGCGGCGAAATTGCGTGCGAGATGACGATCGAGATGTTCTGGTAGGCAGGGGTCTTGGCGCGCACCGACGCCGCAAGCAGCGCCTGCTTGATCGCTGCCGCGTAAGGGTAAGCCTTGACGAATGCCGGATCGTCGTACAGCGACACCAGGGTGGGCGGCAGGCCGCCCTTGATCGCGGCGACGGACTGGTTCTTGCGGTTGCGCAGGCACAGCGCCGCCCGGAACGCGTCCGCGGCGTGCGGAGAGTACGCGCTGATCGCCAGGTCGATCCCGCCGATGGTGACATGCGCAGGGATGCTCGGGTTCACCCGCGGGTACAGAGCCCACTTGAAGTTCTTGAACATCGCGGGCTGGTCGGCCTTCATCGAGGGATAGACGAACGGGTAGTTCAGCTCGAAGGCGGCCGTGCCGCCCTCCATCGCGAGCCGGTTCTGGTCCTCCTGCTGCACGCTGAGCGAGGGGTCGGCGGCTGGCGAGTGCGCGAGCTGCGACATGATCTTCAGTGCCTGCAGTGCTGGCGCGCCAAGCGCAGGCGCCTTGGCGTTGGCGGTGAGGACGCTGCCGCCAGCGCTCGCAAGCAGCGTGTTGAACCACACCGTGATGCCCTCGTACTGGGCGCCTTGGATCTCGATGTAGTGCGGCTTGCCCTCGCTCGCGAGCCGCTCCGAGTCCGCGATCATCTCCGCCCAGGTCTTGGGCGGCGTGGGCACCAGGTCCGAGCGGTACCAAAGAAGCTGCGTGTTGGTGTTGTAGGGCACCGCGTACAGCTTGCCGTTCCACGTCGCCGTCTGAATCATCGTTGGCAGCGTGTCGCTGACGGCTTCCGCCTTGTTCTGGCCGGTCCACGGCTGTATCCAACCGGCCTGCGCGAACTCCGCCTCCCAGGTCACGTCGAGCCCGAGTATGTCCATGGACGAGTCATGGGCAGCGAGCCGCAGCACCATCTGCTGCCGCTGGCCGTCGGCCGCGGTCGGCAACTTGTTGTAGAGGATCTTGTAGCGTCCCCCCGACTGGGCGCTGCAGGTGTTGACCGCCTGCTGGAGCGCGCCCGAGTTGTCGGGGAAGCTCCAGTAGTTGAGCGTGACCGGAGCGTTGGCGGACGCCGACGTGCAGGCGGTCACCCCAGCGGCCAGCATCGCGAGGGCCGCCGCCACCGCTACGCCGCGCGGCAGGGCGCGCCATCGCGGCGGGAACCGTCTCGGCGAGCGTTGTCTTGGTCCGGGCCTGGATCCGGGTCCTTCCATCGCCCACCACCCTCACGTCGCTGCCGGTGGCTTGCCGACAACCTTGAACACGGCGGTGGTCGGCGTTTGTAATCCTCCCTACCGCCGGCGGCGGTGATCCAAACACGGTGAAATGCGGCGATTGGGCAGATCCGGCGACCGCGCAAGACCCGGGGTTTGGCGCCGCGGCTCAAGGGGAGGGGCGAGCCAAGTCATCGAGGCCGGAACCGGTGTCGGTTTGGCATGGAGGGCACGCTGCCGCGGTGTGGCCGGCCCTGCGGGCGGAAAAACTGCCCGTCATGCGGCGCGAGGGCCGCGGTTTCGTGATCGCGGTGGCCTGCCAGTCACTATGACTGCGATCATGAAAGGAGACTGGGCTGCGACGCCGGCGGCGCGGCGGATCTGCTCGCCGCCAAGGCGGCGCTTCGGGAACAGGTGTGGGCCGCGCTCAGCGCGGCGAAGGCCGCCAGGTTCCCCGGCGCCGCCGGGCGGATCCCCAACTTCACCGGAGCGGAGGCGGCGGCGGAGCGGCTGCGCGGGACGCCACAATGGCGGCGCGCCCGCACGGTCAAGGCCAACCCGGACTCCCCGCAGCTGCCGGTGCGCCAGCGTGCCCTCCAGGACGGCAAGATCGTCTACATGGCCGTGCCGCGCCTGGCCGAGCCCGAACCGTTCTTCCTGCTCGACCCGGGCCATCTCGCCGACACGCCGCACAAGGCGGCGTCGATCAGGGGAGCGGCGCGTTCGGCGCGCCGGGTGGCGGTGACCAGCCTCGCACCGGTCGACATGGTGGTCACCGGCTGCGTCGCGGTCGGCGAGGATGGGGTGCGACTGGGCAAGGGCGGCGGTTTCGCCGATCTTGAGTACGCGCTCGCCAGCGCGGCCGGCCTGATCGGCCTGGACACTGTCGTCGTCACCACCGTGCACGAGCTGCAGGTGTGCGGGCCCGGATCGATTCCAGCCACCGCCCATGACGTTCCTGTCGACCTGGTGGTGACACCGGATCGCGTCATCGACTGCCGCGGGCGCCGCGTTTACCGCCCGACTCACGGGATCTGCTGGGACGAGCTCACCGAGGAGAAAATTGCCGCCATTCCGTTACTTGCTGTCTTGCGCTCCGCACGCGGCTGAACGCCAGCGGTTACGGTTCGCTACCTAGGGATGTGCCCGGCGGTCCCGCGTGCTGCTGCGGGCCGTTGTCGTTTGAACTCCTGTTGTGCCGCTCGGAATGGTCTGATGTTGCCCGTGGCAACGCGTGTGCCGCCTGCGGACGGCAGACTGGGCACATGGCTGTCACAGTGGTCTCCGGTCCCGATGGCGCGGAGAACATCTTCACAACGAAGATCATTGCGGCGGGGCACGAGCTCATCGCGGACGAGCCGACCGACGCAGGTGGCGCCGATACCGGACCGAGCCCCTACGACCTCCTGCTGGCGTCGCTCGGCAGTTGCACCGTCATGACGGTTCGCGTGTACGCGCGCAGGCGCGCCTACCCGCTCACCGGGGTCACCGTCACGGTGTCGCACGACCGCATCCACGCGGAGGACTGCGCCGACTGCGAGACGAGGATCGGCTTTCTCGACCGCATCTCCAAAAGGATCGTGCTAACCGGCGAACTCACCTCCGCGCAGCGCGCGGACCTGCTCCGTGTCGCGGACAAGTGCCCGGTGCAGCGGACGCTCAACTCCGAGATCGTGGTCGAGACCGTGTCCGCGTGAGCGACCCAGCCGTCGGCTACGGGGCGGGCTCGAACCGGATGTCGTGGGTATCGGCATCCGGCGCGTAGCCGGCGAGCAGGCGGCCGCCCTCGCGTGTGACGGCGTCGCGGTCACGGCCCCGAATCGGATCAAACAGCTCAACGGTCAGCGTTGCGGCGCCGCGGGACCTCGCGATACGCCATATGCCGACCGCGAAGCCGTCCACAAGCACCGTTCCTGGGAAGATGCCGTTCCTTGTGAAGAGCCGCTTGCGGTTGCGCTCGCTGATGACGCGGGTGCGGTCGGCGTGGGACAGGATGAGGTTGTCGAACTCGGCCACCAGGCGAACCGGCGCGCAGACGTCGGCGCCGGGCAGCGGCGCGTCAGGTAGATCGAACAGCTCCGCTCCGCGCTCGTCGCGAAACGCCCGCAGGCGCGGCCTCAGCCGCTCGATCACCTCACGCAGCCCGGTAAGCCCGGACCAGGCCTGGGCGTCCTTCACGCTGGCCGGCCCGAACGCGGCCAGGTAGCGCGTCACCAGCCTGTCCACAGACGGGCTCGCGGCGGCCATTTCGCTGCGTGCGCAGCCGAGCCAGGATTCGGCGGAGGTGTGCAGGGCTTGCCCGCCGGTGCCCCAGACCGCGCGCGGCGGCACCTGGACGAGCGGCACAAGCGCGCGCACCCCTTGGGCCAGGTCGCCAGGACCGTGGTCAGACCATCGCTTCGCAAGCAAGGCGCCAAGCTGGCTGAACGTCCGTGGTTTCGCCTCCACGAGAGCCCGTCCGGCAGCGGCGCAGCGGCAGGCAGTCCCGTGCGGAGACGAGGTGGATGGTCCCCCGCATCAGCGCCATCCGTACCGCCCGACGGTCAACGATCAGCTCGGCCAGCACCTCAGCGGGCATCGCCATCATTGTAGGAAGATCCAGACATGACCCGCCCGCACGGCGCCGTTAGTGGTGGCGCAGCCGGTAGGTGACGGTGATGGCCAGGTCACCGGGATCCACGCTGAGCTGGGTGTGCAGCGGCCCCGCGTAGTCCTTGCGCAACGTCACGCCGATCTCGACGCTCTCGCCTTCGGCCAGCGAGCCGGTGGCGGGCGTGACCGTCAGGTCGCCCACGTGATCGGCTGGCACTGTGATCGTGAACGCCGCGACCGGCCCGCCGTCGGCGGTCAACGTGAACGACCCGGTGGGTGGCCCACCCTTCTTGGGCCGCCGCAGGTTCACCGTCGTCGGCGACGCTGTCAGCGTGCCCTGCGAGACCGACGGCACGGGAGGCGCGGGCGTGGTCGGCGACAGGGTCGTGGGACCCGGCGGCGCGGTCGCGCCGACAGGCGCAGCGGGCGCCTTAGCGCCGCGGCCCGGCGTCGGACTTCCGCCTGGGGGAGTGGGCGGCACCTGTTGCGCGGGCGCGGGCTTGGTGGCCTGAATGCCCGGCCCCGACCCTGGGTTACGGTCCGGCCCTTCGGTGTTCGGCAGGGTGGTCATGATCACAGTCCCGGTGCCGAGGACCGCCAACGCCGCGAGACCGACCACCGCGGCGAGCACGGGACGCTTCGGCGTTCGCGGGGCGGTCGGCGGGTCGAGCGGCACGGGAAAGCCGGATTTGCCGAACGGCTCGGCCCGCTCCGCCACGTAGGCGCGGTATGCGACCCGGTCCGGAGCGTCGTCGCGGACGAGGGCGATCACCTGCCGCCACAGATCGTCAGGGAGGGCCAGCAACGGCCGCAGGCCGAGCAGCATTGCCGACTGCAGCTTGCGCCGCTTGCGCTCACCGCAGACTGAGCAGCGCCTGATGTGCCTGTTGACCTGCTTGCGCAGCGCAGCGGTCAGCTCACCGTCCCAGCCGGCCAGCAACACGGCTAGGTCAGGGCAGAACTCCAGGCCGGCTCGCGCGACGAGAAGCGCGCTCAGCGACGCCTCAAAATGCTTGCGGGCGCGCGACACAAGCGTGTGCGCCTGGCGGCGTGACAGCCCAAGGATGGCCGCGAGGCCAGCCTCGTCGACGTCATGACGCAGGTGCAGCTCGACCACGTCGCGCTCGCCCGGGTCAAGCGCAGCGATCGCGGCGGCCACGAGCTCGTGCGGCTCGGATCGCTCCCCGTCGGCGGTGAAAGCCGCCAGATCGGCGGACACCTCCCCCGCCTCGAACGGCGCAGGTCCGGCCGCCCAAGCCAGCGGCGGCTCGGCACCGGACGGCGGCCAGGCGGCTGCCGTCTCTGCCGTTTCTGCCGTCTCGGTCGTCTCGGCCGGCCCGGTGGCAGCCGCGCGGTCGCGGTGCCTGCCGTGGCACTCGTTGCGCGCGACGGCGTACAGCCACGCCCGCGCGCTGTCGGGGTCCCGCAGGAGGCCGAGCCTCGCGATGGCGATGACGAAGATGTCCTGCACGGCACCCGCCGCATCGGCTGGGTCGGCGAGCAGCGACCAGCAGTAGGCGTGCAGGGACGCGGCGTAACGATCGTAGGCGGCGGTGAGCCCGGCTGGATCGCCTGCCACGATCGCGCTGACCATCTCCCTGTCGCGCATGGCCAAAAGGTAAGGCGCAGGCCATGGGTGGCGCGCACCTTCCGCGTGAACTTTCTAGCTATATATTCCTTTCCTACCCGATTTGCCGCGCGTGGCGGTCGCGCCGCGGTCACCGGGCCGTTCGGAGCGCCCCGGGGTGCCCGGCGAAGGGCTTGACGCGCGCTGCGGCAGCCGTTCTGGATCATTTTTCTTAACGGCTGCCGCTGATGCGCCACGGCCCAGCGCCCCCGCCTCGCGCCCGCCGGGCCGGCTACTCGACGGTAACGCCCAGGTCGGCGAGGGCCGTGCGGGCGGCCCCTTGGCCGCACATGCCATGGACGCCGCCTCCGGGCGGGGTCGACGCCGAGCAGAGGTAGACGCCGGGAAGGGCGGTACGGTAGGGGTTCCACCGCGGCGTGGGCCGAAAGATCGTCTGCCGCAGCGTCCCCGCGCCGCCGTTGATGTCGCCGCCTATGTAGTTCGGATTGTGCCGTTCCACGTCCGCCGCCGTCCGCACCGCCCTGGCCAGGACCAGGTCACGAAAGCCTGGCGCGAAACGCTCGATCTGCGCCTCGATCGCCTCAGACATGTCGGCGGCCGAACCGGGCGGGACGTGACAGTAAGCCCACAGCGTCTGGCACCCGGCGGGAGCGCGCGTCGGGTCCACCACTCCCGGCTGCGCCACGATGCAGTAAGGGCGCTGCGGATGTCGCCCGGCCGCCACGTCCGATTCGCTTCGAGCCACCTCGGCCAGCGTGCCGCCCAGGTGCACCGTGCCCGCCTCGCGGCAGGCCGCGCCGCGCCAGGGCACCGGCCCGCTGAGCGCCCAGTCGACCTTGCAGACTCCGGGGCCGTACCTGAAGCGCTCAAGCGCCCTGCGGTGCCTGGCCGGTAGCCGGCCGTCGGCGAGGGCGACGAACTGGCGGGGAGTGAGGTCGAGCATGACCGCGCGGGCCTGCGGCAGGCTGTCAAGCGAGGTGACCCAGCGGCCGGTCTCGACCCGGCCGCCCAGCGAGATCAACTCGTCTACCAGGGCGTCTATGATCCGCGCGCTGCCGCCCTCGACGATGGGCCAGCCCACCCAGTGCGCCGTCATCGCGAGCACGAGCCCGAACCCGCCGGTGAGCGGCGCGCTGAGCGGCAGCATGGCGTGCGCGGCGAGGCCCGCCACCAGAGCACGGGCCTCCTCGGTGTGGAAACGCCGCGCGAGAACGCTGCCGGGGAGCACGCCGTCGCGCCCGAAGCGCGCCATGGCCAGCGGATGAGCCGGGACCGACCGCAGCGGCGCAAGGATCGAAGGCATGGTGAGCTGCGCGTCGCGCACGAGCGGCGCGAGCAGCCGCCGGTATGCGCGGGCGTCTGATCCGAGTCCGCCCGCCGTCTCATCGACCGATCCCGCGACCGCCGCCACACGGCCGCCGTCCAGCGGATGGGCGAACGCCACCTTCGGGGTGCGCAGCGTGACCCCGCGCGCCTGAAGGTTGGTGCGCAGGAAGAAGGGGGAGGCGGCGGCGAGCGGGTGTACCGCCGAGCAGACGTCGTGGTGGAACCCGGGCAGGGTGAGTTCTTCGGTCCTGCAGCCGCCGCCTGGCGTTGCCGCACCCTCGATGACGTCGACGGTGAGCCCCGCGCGGGCCAGTGTCAGCGCCGCCGCGAGCCCGTTCGGCCCGGCGCCGACCACGATCGCGTCGCGGCTAGCCATGGGGCCAGTTTCGCGGCTGGCGTGGCGCTTGTGCGCGGTTCGGCCTCATAGGCCTCATAGGTCGAGTATCTCGCCCGCCGCGGCCACGATGACGCCGGCCGGCCCCGCGGTGGCGCCGGCGGGCCCCGCGGTGGCGCGCGGTCCCGGCGTGACGCCGGCCGGCTTCGCGCCGAGGCGCCGCGCGAGCCGGTCGAGCGCCTCGTCGGTCCGGTCCGGCTTGTGGTGGGCCAGCACGACCCGCCGAGCGCCAGCCCGCCGGCCAAGTTCCACGGCGTAGTCCGCCGCGGCATGGCCGAACGACGCCTCGGCCCCGACCTCCTCTGGCAGCAAGAAGGCGTCGTGGATCAGCAGGTCCGCGCCCGCGGCCAGATCGAGCGCGGCCTGATGGTACTCGCCCCAGCCCTGCGGCCCTGGCCCGAGGACGGTCGGGCAGTGATCGGGGATGTAGGCGATCACGCAGCGCCCGTTGCTGACCCGGTAGCCGAAGGTCCGGCCGCCCTTATGCGGCACCTCCCGCGCCTCGATCATGAAACCCTCGGCCTTCAGCGGGCCTGCCCCGACCGTGCCGAACGTCCAGTCCCCCCGCAGGCCGCTCGGCCCGATGGGAAAGTGCGGTGGCGACATGCCCCGGGCCAGCACCGCCTCTGGTGACTCGCCACTGTCTTGTTCGGGCAAGAGCAACGTGACCCGGGCGCCGTCCCGATCTCCCGCCGTGAAGAAGGGCAGTCCATGGACGTGGTCCCAGTGCAGGTGGGTGAGCAGGATCGTGCCGCAAAAGGGCTGGCCGCCCGTAAGCGGGGTGACCTGGCGCAGCCCGGTGCCCGCGTCGAGGATGAGGGCGGGCACGCTGGTTGCGTCGTGGGCGACGGCCACGCACGAGGTGTGGCCGCCGTAGCGGACGAATTCCGCGCCAGGCGCAGGGGTCGAACCGCGGACGCCACACAGGTGAATGCGCACACTCAGTCCCCGCCGACGTCGGCAAGCGGGCGGTCAGGCGCCGCGTCTTCCGCCGGGCGGTCCGGCGCCGCGTCTTCCGCCGGGCGGTCCGGCGCCGCGTCTTCCGCCGGGCGGTCCGGCGGTGCGTCTTCACGCCGGTGCCCTCCGGACAGCTCCACCAGGTCGGTCCGGGCGAACTGGCCGGCCTGGCGTACGAGCACGTCGCCTGCTTTCAGGCTGCGAATGCTCGGCTTGGCGCCACCGTGCATCAGTTGCACGGAAAGCGACCGCTCCAGCGCCGTCTCCACGGCGGTGACCAGCGCGGGCGAATCCTCGTCGCCCCACGGGCTGTGACGGCCGAACGACTTGCGGTACCAGTCGCGAAAATCTGCGAGGCCGGACTTGTGCGACAGCTTTCCCTCGCCGTCGTACACCCAGTGCCGTGGGAACCGGCTCGCCCCGGTAAGCGCGCCCTCCGCGCGGCCATCGGCGTGCAAGGTGAGCGACAGGGTGGTCCACACCAGCGGCGCCTGCCACTGCACATATGGCCGGCGGCGCACTGGCCTCGGCGCGGGCAGCCCGGTCCGGCCGCCCGTCGTCTGCACGAAGCGCACCCACCCGTCGCCTTGCTGCGGATCGTGGTGGAGATCAGGCAGCTGAATGGCCTGGAACCGGTGCCGCAGCCCGCCGATCTTGACCATCGTCGAGCCCATCAGGCCACCCCCGTCGTAACCGGAGGCGGTGATCTGGCCGGAATCGTCGACGTCGATCCACGCCCGCAACACATTGGCGAAACGGAACCGGTCAGTCGCCCGCAGGCGCTCGATGTCACCGAGCTCGTCCGGCGGCGGCTCGTCGTAGTGGGTCAGTCCCGTATCGAAGGCCATCCGGGTCCCCCCGGTGACCGCCTCCGACGGGATCCAGGACAGTGAGGTAACGCAGCTTTCATGTCGCATGAGCACATGCTCGCCCCGGCGCCGCGCGCCCGCCAGGGTGGTGGCTGGCGTTTCCCGGTGTGCCTACCACCACACGCCCGCGCGGTGGCCGCGCGCCGACAGGGGTGGCCGCGCGCCTGGCGGGTAGCACTACCCCGGTGGGGGGGCCTGCATCCTTGACCGTGGGCGCCCTCTGTAGCTGAATCGCCCCATGGGATCGGTGTGGCTCGCCTTGGGCGCCGGGCTGCGGTCGCGGTGGCGGGCAATGCTCGGGCTGGCGTTGCTGCTTGGCTTGACCGGCGGCGTCGTGCTCACCGCGGCCGCCGGGGCCAGGCGCACCGACACGGCCTACCCGAGGCTGTTGCGCTGGGCCAACGCCTCGGACCTGCTGCTCAGCCCGGCCCGGAACGGATTCAGCGGGTATTTCACCGCCCTGGCGCACCTCAGGCACGTGACGTCGATGTCCTCCCTGGCATACCTCGACATGGCATTGCCCGCGGCTGGCAGCGCGCCGGATTCCCAAGTCGTTGCCGAAGCCAGCCCCGACGGCGCGGCGGGCATCTCCGTGGACCGGGTAAAGATCGTGTCGGGCCGGCTCTTTGACCCAGCTGATCCGCACGCGGTCATGATCGACCAGCGGCTCGCGGACATGGAGCGGCTACGGTCGGGCGGCACGCTGCACCTGCTCGGCTACCCACAGAAAAACGGCAACCGCGTGGGCTCGCCGGTGCCGCTGGCGTTTCGCGTCTCGGCGATCGTGGTCTTCGACGACCAGATCATCTCGTCAACCGAGGAGCACGGCGCGCCGAGGGCGCTGTTGAGCCCGGCGTTCGCCCGCACGCCCGCTGCCCGGTCGTTCAACCCGGCGGGCGGCGGCGCGAACCTGACACTGCGGCCAGGCGCAGACAGGGCCGCGTTCGCCCAGGCGGCTGGCGCGCTGGCGGCGCGCTACCAGGTCGGCCGGATCGACATCGTCAACATGACCACCAACTTCGCGGCGACCGAGCGGGCCATCCGGCCCGAGGCGGTTGCGCTGGAGATCTTCGCCGGGCTCGCCGGCGTGATCGCGCTTGCCATCCTCGCCCAGCTTCTCAGCCGCCAGCTTCAGTTGGACGCGACGGATTTCCCCATCCTGCGCGCGCTCGGCATGACACGCCGTCGGCTCGCCGCGCTGTCGATCGCCCGGGTCGGCGCCGTGACGGTCGCCGGAGGCGTGTTGGCCGTGGGTCTGGCCATCCCGGCCTCGGCGCTGATGCCCATCGGCCCCGCCCGCCTCGCTGAACCCAGCCCCGGAATCGAGATCAACCTGGCCATCCTCGCCGTCGGCTGCGCCGCCATCGGTTTCCTGCCGGTCATCCTGGTGTTGCCGGCCATATGGCGGGCAGCGGCACGCGCACAAGGGCCGCTCGGAGTGGCCGAGCCAGCGGCGCCGATGCGCGCCGCACGGCTGAGCACAGCACTCGGGCTGGCCGGATCGGTGACAAGTGGCATCGGGGTGCGGATGGCCTTTGAACCCGGTCATGGACGTACGGCCGTGCCTGTGCGCAGTGCCCTTGTTGGGACCACAGTGGCGATAGCGGCAGTTGTGGCAGCCGCAGTCTTCGGTGGCAGTCTGATCGGCCTTGTCAGCACGCAACACCGCTACGGGCAGAACTGGTCACAGGAGCTGGATCTCCAGGTCGGGGCGGCACCCCTCGCCGTCGTTGCGAAGCCGCTGGCTAGAGTGCCTGGTCTGACCGAGTACGCGGGTGGCAACTACGGACAGGTCGGCATCGGCGGCACAACCGTGCCCGCGATCGGCCTCGACCAATTTCGCGGGCAAGGTTATCTCACCCTGCTGGCGGGCGCGCCTCCGGCGGCGCCCGACGAGATAGTCCTCGGCGCCCGAACCCTCCGCGCAGCGCAGCGGCGGCTCGGGCAAACCGTGCCGGTCACGGTGAACGGCAGGACCCGCCCGATGCGCATCGTCGGCGCCGCGGTATTTGCCGCTTTCAGCGTGGGCGGCGGCTCTGCCACCGACTTGGGCAACGGTGCGGCGGTCCTCGCGTCGGTGCTCTCCAGGCCGTCTCCGCCGGACTGCGCTGGCCGGAATACCTGCTACAACTTCTTCCTGCTTCGCTACCAGCCTGGCACCAATCTGCCCGCGGCGAGCGCACGGCTGGAGGGGATCATGAGGGCCGCAGGATGCCCTCCGCAGCTGTGCATCGCAGCCACCGACCAGCGGCCCACCGACATCCAGAACTACACCGGTGTGCGTGACACGCCCCTGGCGCTGTGCGCTGTCCTCATTCTGCTCGCCGTCGGCACGCTCGCTCACGTGTTGCTTACCGGGGTGCGAAGGCGACGCCGCGATCTCGCGGTGCTCAAGACGCTGGGGATGCTGCGATCGCAGGTGCTGAGGGTGGTGTCCTGGCAGGCCAGCGCGCTCGCCGCGGCTGCGCTCGCCGCCGGCGTGCCGCTCGGCATCGGCGCCGGCCGCTGGTCGTGGGCGCTGTTCGCCGGCTCGGTGGGCGTCGCAGGCAATGCCGAGATCCCGGTCACGATCGTTCTGCTCGTCGTTCCCGTGACACTGCTGCTTGCCAACCTCATCGCCGCAGGCCCGGGATGGGCCGCCGCACGCCTACGCCCAGCGGCCATCCTGCGCGCCGAATAGCAGTCGCATGACGTGTCATTCTGCAGATCTGTGCCGTCGCCCGATGCCCAGCTCCGCGCCACGCCGCGTGAGCCGTTCAGGATAAGTCTTGGCGCCTGCCCGTGCGTTCGGAGTCCCGCGAGCCGTGCCGCCCAGCCCGTGCGGCGGCATCGCGGCCCCGCCGCAGGGGCCGGTGGCTGGCAGGGGCGAGCACGGTGTGCCTACTACCACCGCCGATGGCATGCCTGCCCACTGGCAGGCGCGTCCCTAGTGTGCGACAACTGGATAGATGAAACAGCGTGATATGTCCGGGGGTAGCACGATTAGGGTCTTCCTCGCTGACGACAACCTGATCGTGCGCGAGGGCGTGCGTGCGCTCATCGAGAGGCACAGCGACATGCGGGTGGTGGGCGTCGCCGCTGACTACGACGAGGTCGTGCGCGGTGCCACCGCCACCGGCCCGCAGGTCCTCATCACCGATATCCGGATGCCGCCGACGTTTCGCCGCGAGGGCATCGATGCCGCCAAGGAGGTGCGCAAGCGCCATCCAGGCACGGGGGTCGTGGTGCTGTCGCAGTACGAGGACCCCGAATACGCCGTGTCGCTGCTCGCCGAAGGCTCGGCCGGCTATGGCTATCTTCTGAAAGATCATGTTGCCGAGGGCAATCAGCTCGTCGACGCCATCCGCGCGGTCGCGACGGGCGGGACCGCGCTCGACCCCGCGATCGTCGAGGCGCTGGTCCGCCCCGTCATCTCGCCAGGTGAGCTGCAACCGGGCGAGGAGGAGCTGCTCGGCATGGTCGCGGAAGGCAAGCCGATCAAGGCCATCGCGGCGGCGCGGCGCGTTCCCGCGCAGGCCGTTGACGCCGAGGTCGAGGCGCTCTTCGTCAAGCTGGCCGAGGGTGTGTCCGCGGGACGCCAGGGCGCGCTGCGCCGGCTGCGGATGCTCCACCAGGCGATCATCGACCGCGAGGAGCAGGGCGAGACCCTGTCCCGCCTGCTGCCCAGCGGACTGGCAGAAAAGCTGCGCCGCGAGCGGCGGGACATCGGGGAGACCGAGCGTGTGGTGGTTACGGTCCTGATGAGTGACATCAGGTCCTACTCGACGATCGCGGAGCACGCCGACCCGAGCCAGCTCGCCGGACAGCTCAACACCCATCGCGCGGCGATGAACAAGGCCATCCTCGGTGAAGAGGGGACGGTCATGCAGTTCGTGGGCGACGCGGTCATGGCGGTATTCGGCGCGCCGTTCCCGCAGCAGGACCATGCGGACCGCGCCGTGGCCGCGGCCTCAGCGATGCACACACTCCAGGCCGAGATCAACCTCGAATGGACGGAGAACGGCCTGCCGCCGTTCGGGCTCGGGCTGGGGCTGTCGACCGGTGAGGCTGCGGCGGCCCTGCTTGGTTCGGCGGAGCGGCTTGAGTACACACTGGTCGGAGACACGGTCAACCTCTCGCAGCGGCTGCAGCAATTCGCGGGCGTCGGTGAGACCGTGCTCTCCGCGGCCACGCTCGGCGAGCTGAGCATGAAGGTGGAGACGGTCGCGCTCGGCGCTCAGACCGTCAAGGGCCGTGACGCCCCCGTCGTCGCCTACAAGATCATTCACTATGGCCCTCGGCCGGGTCGCCCGCATGGAACTGCAGCCGGGTCGCCGAGCGCCGGGGCGGGGTCGCCAACCAGCGGGGCGGGGTCGCCCAGCGGCGGGGCGGGGCCGCCAACCAGCGGGGCGGGGTCGCCCAGCGGCGGGGCGGGGTCGGCCCGCGGTGGCGGTGCTGCTGATTTGACCACCGATTTGACCACCGATTTGACTACGGATTTGACCACCCGAAGGGGGGCGTGATGAACCAGAGCCTTCCCGCGCTCACCATGCGCGGCGTACGCAAGACCTTCGAGGCCGAGAACGCGCCGGTCCGCGCGCTGCGCGGCGTGGACCTGACCGTCGCAGAAGGCGAGTTCCTCGCCTTGATGGGCCCCTCGGGCTGCGGCAAGTCCACCCTGCTGAACCTGGTGGCAGGGCTCGACACCCCCGACGAGGGGGACATATCCGTCGCAGGCGAGGAGGTGACCGGGCGCAGCGAAGATGACCTGGCAAGACTGCGCCGCCGCCACATCGGCCTTATCTTCCAGTTCTTCAACCTGCTCGAGGGCATGACCGTGCTGGAGAACGTGGCGTTGGCGGCGGTCATCGCGGGCCGCAAGCGCAAAATGGCGGAGACCCGTGGCAGAGACCTGCTCGACCTGCTCGGCATCGGCGACAAGGCCGCCGCCGTCCCGGGAGTGCTCTCCGGCGGCCAGCGTCAGCGGCTGGCCATCGCTCGTGCCCTGGCCAACGAGCCCACCCTGCTCTTGGCCGACGAGCCGACCGGGGCGCTCGACTCCGAAGGCGGAAGCGAGGTCATCGAACTGCTCCGCCGTCTGCATGATGGCGGCCAGACCATCGTCCTGGTCACCCATGACGAGAGCGTGGCCGCAGCGGCCCGGAGGGTGGTGCGGATGCGGGACGGGCGGATCTTGCAGCCTGAGCCGGCGCCGCAAAGCGGCGAGCCTGTCGTCATCGAGGCCCGCTGACCATGGACAGGCCAGTAACCGCGCATCGCCCTCCGCCGGGGGACCGGGGGCAGCCGGGCTCGCCGGGGGCACCGGCGGCGCCGCGCTCGTCAGTGGCGCAGGGGGCGGAGGGTGCCCAAGAGGCGCAGAAGTCGCGGGAGGCGCTGAGGGTCGCCGCGGAGGCCAGGCGAGGCGGCGGAGCGCGCGCCGGTCGCCTGGCGACCGGTGTGCTTGGACCGGCGTGTACGGCTGCCGTCGCAGTGTTTGGGCTCTGGTACGTGCCCGGCGGCATCTCGCCCCTGGACGCGGTCGCCTTCGGCCTATCACTCGCCTGGGCGCTCGCAGGAGCGATCGCGGCCCGCAATCGGGAACGTGCTCCGCAGTGGCCGGTGGCGTCCGGGGCGTTGGTGGCGGCGGTCGCGCTCACAGCCGCCCGTCTTGGCAGCCAGGGGCCAGCAGGCCAGCACGAGGCGGCGCGCGCGGTGGCCACGCTCGCCGCGCCGCTCGTCATCGCGATCTCGTTCCACTTCTTGCTTGCCCTCCCAGATGGTCGGCTGGGCGGGAGGGCGAGGCGCGTCGCTGCGGGTCTGGGGTACGTCACCGCGCTTTCGACCGGCCTGGCGCTCGCGCTGGCTCACCAGCCATTCACGATCGCGGCGGGTGCGCCAATCTGGGCGCTTGCCGTTTCGTGCGCCCTGCCAGCCCTTCGGCTCCGCTACGGCCGCGCGACCGGACCCGCCACCGGACGCGCGACCGGACGCGCGTCCGGCCTCGCGTCTGGCCGCGCGTCCGGCCGCGGCAGGGAGCGAATGCAGTGGCTCGGGATCGGCGCGGTCGTGGCCGCAGACGTCGCCCTGATCGGTGCCGTACTGCACCTGCTCGTCGGCTGGCCGGGCCCGGTCGCCGCGGTGGCGGCTGGGGCGAGCTTGGCGGTGCCGCTCGGGCTCATCGCTGGTGACAGCTCCCTGCTCGCGCCACACGGCGGCCGCCTGCTTGTGCATGTGCTCTCAACCGCTGGATTCAGCCTTGTTGTCGCGGCTGTCTACGTGGTCATCGTGCTTGGCCTCGGCAGGGCGCCGAGCAGCGCCGCCGACCGCCAGATGCTGGGGTTGTCCATGCTCGCGGCGGCGGTGGCGGCGGTCGGCTACCTCCCGGCGAGGGACCGGCTCATCGCCTCAGCGACCCGCTTCGTCTACGGTGCGCGCGAGGCGCCTGACGAGGCGGTGCGCACCTTTGGCAGCAGAATGACCCGGGCAGTCGCCATGGATGAGCTGCTGCTCCAGCTCGCAGAATCGCTGCGCAAGTCGATGGGGCTGGCCACTGCCGAGATCTACACAGGCGGCGGCGACGTCCTGGAACGGACCGTCTCCGTGCCCGACGCAGGCAGTAGGTCCATCATCGTCACCGAACGTGAGCGCCCCGTCGTCACCAGGGCAGGGGTGTCGGGAAGCGCGTGGGCAGCTGTCTGGCTGCCGGCCCTGCTCGACGGCCGTGAGCAGGCTCAGCTGCGGGTGGCGCCGATCAGCCATGGGGGCAAGCTGCTCGGGCTCATCGTGGTGGAGCGCCCGCCGGGGGCACACGCGTTCGCCGATGAGGACGACCGCGTGCTGAGCGAACTGGCCAGGCAGGCCGGGCTCGCGTTCCATAACGTTGAGCTTGATGCGGCGTTGCAGACCACACTTGATGAGCTGCGCAAGCAGGCGGACGAGTTGCGCGAGTCGAGGGCACGCATCGTCGCGAGCGGCGACGCCGAACGTCGGCGGGTAGAGCGCGACCTGCACGACGGTGCGCAGCAGCACCTGGTGGCGCTGGCCGTGAACCTGCGCCTGGCCAGGGACATCATCGCTGACGATCCTGCGGCAGGTGCGGAGATACTCGCCCAGATGGCCGACGACGTGCAGCTGACCATACGGGAGCTGCGCGAGCTTGCGCACGGGATCTACCCGGCGCTGCTCGCCGACGGCGGGCTCGCCGACGCGCTGCGCGCCGCCGCCAGCCGCACCGCCATGCCCGTCTCCGTATCGGCCGATGGCATCGGCCGATACTCCCCCGGCGTGGAGACAGCGGTGTATTTCTGCTGTCTGGAAGCCTTGCAGAACGCGGCCAAGCACGCGGGTGGCGCGGCGGCGCAGGTGCGGCTTTGGGAGGAGTCGGGCGGGCTGTTGTTCTCGGTGAGCGACGAAGGGCCGGGTTTCGATCCGGACAAGGCGCGCGCCGGCCACGGCTTTGTCAACATGGCGGACCGGCTCGGCGCCATCGGCGGCACCGTGCGGTGGGAGTCGTGGCCAGGGCACGGCTCGAAGGTCACCGGGTCGGTGCCGATCATCTGAGCCATCGCGTCGGCGCGGCGAGCCCGCTGCCGCTGCCGGGGTTCGTCCGCCGGGCCGCGACCCTGTTCAGGCCGTTGCGAACGAACCGGAGTTCCGGCTCGCCCAGAGACGGCGCAGCGTATCGACGCCGAACCGCTCCTTGTTGAGGTAAGCGCTCGCCCCGCTGTCGGGAGCGTCGGCCGGGAGATCCTCCACGTCGTAGGTCGAGCAGAGAAAGACCACGACATCCGGATGGGCGGAAACGATCCGGCGCGTCGCCTCGATCCCGCTCATGTCCGGCATGTTGATATCCATCAACACAAGCGCCGGCCGCAGCGCATCGACCAACGCGATCGCCTCGGGTCCGCTTGATGCTTCTCCCGCCAACTCGAAGCACGCGAGGCGGCGAAGCACGGCCTTGGCCGCGAACCGGAACGGCGCCTGGTCGTCTACCACGACCACGGCATGCGGGGTGGTCATGACTCCAGCTTCCCATCCGCCGTAACGCCTGCGGAGGGTGCTGGCACCCTCACCGCAGTGTGGTCACCCCCCCTCGCCCGGCCGCGGCGCGGTCAGCGGCTACGGTCCGGTCAGCGGCCGCGGCGCGGTCAGCGCTGCACCTCGCTGAGGTAGAGCAGGACGGCCTTCACCCGCCGGTTGAGGTCCCTCTCCTCGCTCAACCCGAGCTTTGAAAAGATCGAATTGGTGTGCTTCTCGACCGCGCGCTCCGAGACGTTTAGCGCGGAAGCGATCGCGGCGTTGCTCTTGCCCTGCGCCATCTCCGCCAGGATCTCCGACTCTCTCGGTGTCAGCAGCGACATGCTCGAGGCGTGGTCGCGCGCCCGTGATCGCACTAGCTCATCAACGACCAGCGGGTCGATCACCGATCCGCCGCGCGCGACCGCGCGGATTGCCCTCGCCAGCTCATCGATGCTGGCCACCCGCTCCTTGAGCAAATACGCGCGTCCCGCCGAGCCGCGCTCGAGCAGGGCCATGGCATACCTCGGAGCGGTGTACTGGCTCAGCACAACCACGCCGACCTGAGGGTGTTTTTCCCGCAGCCAGGCCGCAGCCTGGATTCCCTCATCGGTTCCCGTAGGCGGCATCCGGATATCGGTGATCACCACGTCCGGCAGCTGCTCGCCGACCAGCGCGAGCAGCTGCGGCAAGTCGGAGGCCGTCCCGACAAGGTCGAAGTCTTCATTCGCGGCGACGAGCCGGGAGACCCCCTCCCGGAGCAGCACATTGTCCTCGGCCAGCGCGACCCGGATCGTTCCCATTGATCGGTGATGGTAGCGCGCCGCCGAACTCGCGGAACAGAGCTGCGACGACTTTGTACGCCAGAGTGTTGTGCCAGCCCTCGAAATACCGGCCGGTAACGACATTCTGGAGTACAAAGCGGCGACCGCAGACCTAGGCCGCTAGAGCTGGAAAGCGGCCCGGATTCGTTCGTTCGACGCATCAACCTGGTCACTGTCTATTTCAAAACCTATGTAGCGGCAGCCAGTGCGAACAGCGGCGATCCCAGTCGTGCCTGAGCCGCTGAATGGATCGAGCACGACCACATCGCCTCCGGCCTTACCGTAGGCATAGATGCACCGGCGGGCAAGTTCCTCAGGGAAGCGCGAGTAGTGCTTCGTGCCATCAATCTTTTCATTACCGAACTCCCAAACCGAGCCAACCGGTGGATGTGTGCGGAATGAGTGGCGTTCGGTGCGGGTGAAAAGATAGATGGCTTCATGTCGTCTATGCGGTCGCCTGCACTTACCCTCCGGCATCGGGTTCCTTTTCCGCCAAATAACCTCACCGCGAAAGAGCCAGCCCGCGTCGCACAACGCGATAACAAGTCTATAAGGCAGGGCAAGCAGGTTGCCGTATTGCAGCCACGGTGTACTTCTGTCGATAAACGCCCGCCGCTTGTGTCGCGGCTTGGTGTAAGCGGAATTCTCTGGGTCCAGTCCAGTTCCATTTGGGCCAAGCGTGCTGTACGAATGATCTCCACGGCGCCAGTTGACCGGCGTGTTGTACGCGTCAGCTATATTTATCCACAGCGCTCCATGCTTTTTCACCTTGGGCAGCAGATCGGTAAATATCTCGGTAAGCTCTATTATGTACCGTCGTGGGTCTGACTCAACGCCGTTGCCGTATGACATTCGCTGGCCCCAGTAAGGCGGGCTCGTGACCACAATGTCGATGCTCTCGTCACCTAGATCCGGGATGAGCTTGCGGCAGTCGCCCGCGATGACACTATTCATTGGGCAGTAACCAGGCTGAGCATTGTTCACCGTGGCCCTCCAGGACCTGGATTTGCTACCGACGCTCTAGACAGTAGCTCGGAAGGTCCGCCGCCGGGCGGGCACATGGCCGCAGCGGCAAAGGTCCCATCAGGCAGCGGCCAACCGCATTGTGTCGGCGGCGAGGTCGAGTACGGCGCGTCTGATCCCCCAGTGAAAGCTGGGGGATCACGCGTCTTGACTTGGGCCGTTCTGCCGACGTCAAGGCCGCCGGTTTGGCGGCGCCGAGGCCGCTTCCGCCACTTTGTACTCCACAGTGTTGTTCCGGCCCCCGAAATACCGGCCAGTAGCGACATTCTGGAGTACAAGGCCGCAGCCGCTGCCCGGCGAGCTTACGAGGATCTAGGGGCGGCGCGCTGCCGCCCGATCACATCCTCGAGGCTGGTCGCGGGGATCGTGGGGAACTGGTCGCGGATGGCAGACGTGTCGAAGGTCATGTCGGTGGTGTTCATGACGACGGCGGCATGGCCCTGACGCGCAAATGCCGACGATACCGGCCGTGCGAGCACGGACATGGCGCGCAGCACAGGCAACGGGATGTGTTTGATTCGGCCAGGCTTGCCGCTGCTGGCGATCAAACGGTTCGCGATCTCGGTGAAAGTCAGGTTCTGCGGGCCCGCCACATCCAGAATCTGACCCCGCAGCGACCGGTCGCTCGCGGCGCGATCGACGATGGCCGCCACATCGTGGGCGGAGACGAAGTTGATCGGGTTCTGCCCGGGGCCGAGCACAAGCGCCTGGCCGCTTGTGGCGATCTTGGCGCCGATTATCGCGATCCAGGTCTCCAGGTAAGCGGCCGGCCGGATGATCGTCCAAGCCAGTCCGCTGGACGCAAGATCCTGCTCGGCGGCAAACTTCATCCGGTGCAGTGACATCGGGTGATCCGGCGCGGCGCCAAGCACAGACACGAGGACGACGTGACCAGCGCCGGCGTGCGCGGCGGCACGGATGAGCGTCCGGTTACCATCCCGGTCGACCGACTCTGGGCTCGGCTTGCCCGGTCCGACAAACCCATGTACCGCCGAGATCACCGTCTCGCAGCCGCGGACCGCCGCAGCCACCGCCGCAGGGTCCCGCAAATCGCCGGTCACGATCTCAACCCCATTGGGCAGATGCGCGCCCCGGCCCGGGTCGCGGGTGAGCACCCGCACGCCGCCGCCGCGCACGGACAGCAGTCGCACCACCTGGGTTCCGAGCGCGCCGGTCCCGCCAGCCACCAAGATCATCACGTCACCTCGCCACCGGCGCGCCTGCGACCCGGCGGGCATGCGCGCTGACGCCGCCGCTGGCCTCTTCGACAGGCTCGAGGTAGAACCGCACCGAAGTGATGACGGTGCCCGTGACGCTGAAGATGGCCACCCCGCGCATCAGGAACTCGCCTCCGTTTTGCCGGGTGCCGGACATGTCCCACTCGGTCCACACAGTGTCGCCGTCCTCGGCAGATCTCGGTACCCGCGCCGCGATGTCGGGAACACCCGCGAAGATCTGCGTCCAGTTCGTGCGGACCTGTTCCTTGCCACGAAAGCTCCGCTGTGGGTGTGCCGGGGTCTCGTTGACGAAGCCCTCGGCAAAACAGGACACCAGTGCCTCGATGTCGTGCGCGTTCACCGCCCCCACCAGGCGGTTCAGTACCACACGCGCGCCCTGGACCGTTGCGCCCATGGCAACCCCCCAAACTTTGTTACACTAAGCTGTAATCGATACGTAAGTATGGAATTAATTAATGGGCCAGGTCAAGAGCAAGAGACGCTACGACTCCAGCGGCCGCCGGGCCCAAGCCCGACGCAACAGGGATGCGGTGCTCGACGCTGCCCAGCGCAAGTTCCTCGCGGCCGGGTACGCCGCCACCACCATCGCCGAGATCGCCCGCGAGGCAGGCGTCTCTGTCGAGATGGTCTACAAGGCGTTCGGCGGGAAGTCCGGGCTGGTCCGCAACATCTACGAGCGAGGGCTGCGCGGACGCGGATCAACCCCCGCCTACGAACGCTCAGATGAGATGCGGGAACAAGAAACCGACGCGAAAACGATCATGCGACGGTGGGGCGCGCTGGCCGCCGAGGTCGGCTCGGTCGTGACACCGATCCGGCTGCTCATGCGGTCTGCCGCGGCAAGCGACCCGGAGATCGCCGCGCTGCTCAACGAAAGTGACGACGAGCGCCTCGAGCGCATGCGCCACCACGCGCGCTTCCTGGCCGACCGCGGCTGCCTGCGCGACGGCGTTGACGTGGGTCAGGCCACCGACATCATGTGGGCCTGCACCTCACTCGAAATCTACGACCTGCTCGTTCTGCAGCGCGGTTGGCCCCGCGACGAACCAGACGCACCCGTCGGCGCGGCAGCGGACAGCCTCGCGCTCAGCGCTCCGTTGTCGGCTGTGAGGTCTCACCATCATGGGCATTGTGCTCGATAATAAGAATGAAAAAATAAATTCATGGCGGCCAGGGCGGCACAGGATCCGCTGCGCGACGCCGAGCAGCTCGACGGCGCGCTCGGCCGGTTGGCCGTAGCCACGTGGCCGATGGCAACGGCCAGCGGTGGCGTGGGCGGGAATGTCCGGCGCGACCGCGCAACCGCGGCCCGGGCAGGGCCGACCGACTGTGGGGCCGCGCCACTGCGGCCGCGCGGGGAGGACGCGGCCGCGGGGCGCCCTCGCGGCCGAAGCTCGTGGTCGGCCGCCACCCGCCTCACGCAGCGCACAACGGGTCCGCCGGCGACAGCCGGGCAGCTCGTCCGCGTTCACCAAGCCGCCGCACGGTTCTTCCGCGGGCAGCTTCGCGCGAGCTGGGCGCCGGGCTACCTCTCGAACCGCGGATTCGACGCCGTCAC
>WNGE01001438.1_pt1 | contig 30105 bp, 30 predicted proteins | sample 5400651 | NCBI WGS metagenome assembly WNGE01 (sample SAMN13153370, study PRJNA577476) | soil metagenome | isolation source: 60 cm soil or saprolite under grassland replicate 2 | place: USA:California | collected 2016-06-15
CGGTCTGGCGCCCAACCAGGCGACGCTGATCGCCGCCCGCATCGGGCAGGGGCTTGGCGGCGCGATCCTGTCCCCGGCGACCCTCACGATCCTGACCACCACCTTCTCCGACCCCTTGCGCCGCGCCAAGGCGCTCGGGGCGTGGAGCGCCATGGCCGCGGCGGGCGGCGCGGCCGGTTCGCTGCTCGGCGGCGTCCTCACCGACGTGGCCAGCTGGCGCTGGACGCTGTTCATCAACGTGCCCGCCGGCGTGGCCGCGATCATCGGCGCCCGCGCCCTGCTGCGCAGCGACGATGGCGCCGCGGCCGCCGCCGTCGGCAACCGCCGTGGCCGGCGCAGCCTCGACGCGCTCGGGGCGGTGCTGGTGACCGGCGGGCTGATGGCGCTGGTGTACGCGATCGTCGGGACCGACCAGCACGCCTGGACGTCGGATCGCACGCTCGGCACGCTGGCGATCGCGGTCGTGCTGCTCGGGTGGTTCGTGTACCACGAGGCACGGGTCGCCACCGCGCCGCTGATGCCGCTGAGCCTGTTCCGGTCGCGCTCGGTCAGCGGCGCCAACGTGGTGATGCTGTGCATGGGCGGCGGCTTCTTCGCCATGTGGTTCTTCCTGTCGCTGTACATGCAGAACGTGCTCGGCTACTCGCCGCTGAAGGCCGGCTTGGCCTTTGTGCCGATGACGTTGTCGATCGCGGCCGCGGCACAGGTCGGCTCGCGGCTGCTGCCGCGCACGGGTGCTCGCCCGCTGCTCTTGATCGGGCCGCTGGTCTCGGCGGTCGCGCTGCTGTGGCTGTCGCGCATCACCGCCGACGGGACCTACCTGCGCAGCCTGCTCGGCCCCAGCGTGCTCGTCACGCTCGGCCTCGGCCTGGCGTTCGCCCCGGTCGCCTTCGCCGCCACCGCCGGCGTGCCCCGCGAGCAGGCCGGCCTCGCCTCGGGGCTGCTCAACACCACCCGCCAGGTCGGCGGCGCGATCGGCCTGGCCGCCCTGGCCACCGTTGCCACCACCCGCAGCCAGGCCATGCTCGCCTCGGCCACCCCGCCGGCCGCCCTCACCGCTGGCTACGCCAGGGCGTTCATGGCCGGCGCCGCCATCGTCGCGCTGGCCGCCGCCGCGTCCTTCCTGCTGCCCGCGCCGAGCAGGACGCCGGCCGCGGCGACCGTAGAGCCCGAGCCCGAGCCGCGGGCCGAACCCCACCACGCCGCCTGACGGCATGGTCGAGGCGCACGCTGACACGGTCCTCCCCGTTCCCGCTTCGCGGGCGTTCGAGGAAGCCACGGACCTGACCCGGGCGGACTGGCTCCCGGCGGTGCGCCGACTGCGGCACATTGGGGGACCGGTCCACGGCGTCGGCGCCCGCTACCAGGCCGAGGTGGACGTGCCCGGCCACCGCCTGCACGGCGTGCTGGTCTGCCAGGAGCTCGAGACGCCGCGCCGGGCCGTCTACGTGCTGGAGAGCGGCCTGGATCTTGCCATTGTCGTGACGGTCCATCCCGCCGAGCGGGGCTGCCGCCTGGAGCTGCACGTTCGCTACACGATCGGTGGTTTCGCCGGCCGGGCGCTGGAGCGGGCGACGATCGGTCCGGCGCGGCGGGAGATCGTGCGCGCGCTGGCGACCCTTGCCACCCGGTTCTAGGGTCGTGCCAGGTCGCGCCAGGAGTGGCTGGGGTGGACGACCGCGGGTGGGCGGTTGACACGCCCCGCTCAGCCCTTGACGCACAGGACCTGCTTGAGCTCCGCCTGGACTTCGACCAGGTCACGCTGCGCCGCGATCACTGCGGCGATGTCCTTGTAGGCGCCAGGGATCTCGTCGACCACGGCGGCGTCCTTGCGGCTCTCGACGCCGGCGGTCTGGGCGGCCAGGTCGGCGGGCGAGAAGGTCTTGCGCGCCTTGTTGCGGCTCATCCGGCGGCCTGCGCCGTGCGCGGCGGACTCGTAGGACTCGGCGTTGCCCAGACCCTGGACGATGTAGGAGCCCGTGCCCATCGAGCCGGGGATGATCCCCCACTCCCCGGCGCCGGCGCGGATCGCGCCCTTGCGGGTCACCAGCACGATCTCGCCGTAGTGGAGCTCCTCGGCGACGTAGTTGTGGTGGCAGCGGACGGTGCGCAGCACTGGGACCTCGCGCCGGAGCGTGGTCGCGATGGCGCCGCGCACCAGGCGCAGCATCGCCTCGCGGTTGGCCGCGGCGTAGCGCTGCGCCCACTCGAGGTCGCGCCGGTAGGCGGCCATCTGCGGCGTTTGCGCGAGCAGCACTGCCAGGTCCGGGTCTGGGAGGTTCGCGTTGTGCGCGAGCCCGCGCGCGACCTCCATATGGTGCTCGGCGAGCACCAGCCCCACCCTGCGCGACCCGGAGTGCAGCATGATCCAGACCCCGCCGTCGGTGTCCAGGCACAGCTCGATGAAGTGGTTGCCGCCGCCAAGCGTGCCGAGCTGCCGCCGGGCACGCTCGAACAGGTCCTGCACCGGCCCGCTGAGCTGGCGGAACTCGCGCCACAGCGGGTCCTCGTCCTCCAGCGGCTCGGGGTGCATGGCGAAGCCGACCGGGACCGCCGCCTCGATCGCCGCCCGCATCGGCCCGAGATCGTCGGGCAGGTCCTCGGCGCGCAGGTCCAGCCGCATGGCGGCCATGCCGCAGCCCATGTCGACACCGACCGCGGACGGCGCGACCGCATCCCGCATCGCGATCACCGAGCCGATGGTAGCGCCCCTGCCGAAGTGCACGTCCGGCATGACCGACACATGGTGGAACACCCACGGGAGGGCGGCGATCCGCTGGAGTTGCGCGAGCGCCTGCTCTTCCACCTCCTCAGGGCGGACCCACAGGTAGATCGGCGCCGTGGCGCCTGGAAGCACAGCGGTTGGCACAGGAGTCTCCTTGGCTTGACGCTTGGTGCCTGTTTCTCAACCTCGTGTCATGCAGGGCCAGGTGCTGCTGGGGGCTGAACACCTGGTTCACGGCGGCCGCGGACAGCACGGTCACCGCCGCTGTCGCGACGCTGACGAGGGCTCTGCGGATCAAGACCGCCTCCACTCGGGCGTAGACCACCGACGGTGCGAAGCGCTTTGGAGGTGCGGCACCTATGGACCCGCCGGCGCAAGGCAACGGAACGTTCACAGTGTCCATCGTGGAACAGGAGAGGTCCGTCTCGGCGCCAGCATGGAGCCCCCGGTCGCAGCGAGTGTACTCCGTGGCAGGCGGTGCCCCCGAGGATCTGCACGGTAGCCGGGCGACGCCGTGTCACGGTCACGCGCCGTGCGAGGCGCCCGGGTGGGCTACGGTGGCGTGGTAGCGGCGGCCACGAGCCACCAGTGGCTGCTGACCGACGGAAAAGGGGGCCAACGCCATGGCGCCGTGGAACGAGCTGACCTGGGACAAGGCCATGCAGCGGGCCTACGAGGCGGTCAGCCTCTCCGAGCGGCTCTACGAGGAGATCGATGCGGAGGAGGGCCGTTCGAACGTCGACATCGAAAAGCACCTGCGCAGAGTCGAGGTGAAGGCCGCCCATGCCCGGACGTGGGTCGCCATCGCCCAGGCGCTCGGCACCCAAGGTGACCGGTACGAAGGCGTGTAGCTGCGCCAGCGGGGTGCATCGCCAGGCCCGCCTCGATGAGCCGGTCGCAGCATCCAGGGCAGGTCTCCCTGTTCCGCCACGAGCGCAAGTCGAACCGTCCTACCCCGCCCCTTCCGGGGGATGACGGCTGTTCCCAGCCCGCTGGCCGTTTCGCCTCCATGTTGGCGCACGTGGGGCAGATGCGGGAGGGCATGGTCATAATCTCCAGGAGCGCTCAAAGGGAGGACGGCGGCAGATGAAGGAGATCGACACCAGCGTGGCGCACTCGGCTCGGATCTGGAACTACTGGCTGGGGGGCAAGGACCACTACCCTGTCGACCGCAGGGTCGGTGACCAGATCGCTGAGATGTTCCCGGACATCGTCCGCTTGGCCCGCGCCGACCGGGCGTTTCTGGGCCGAGTCGTCCGGCATCTGGTCGGTGAGGCGGGGATCCGCCAGTTCCTGGACATCGGCACCGGCCTGCCCACCGCTGACAACACCCACGTAGTCGCGCAAAAAGTCGCCCCGGCGTGTCGCATCGTCTACGTCGACAACGACCCCCTCGTGCTGGCGTACGCCCGCGCCCTGCTCACCAGCACCCCCCAGGGCATGACCGACTACCTCGACGCCGACCTGCACGACCCCGACAAGATCGTGCGGGAGGCCGCGAGGACGCTGGACTTCACCCAACCGGTGGCGGTCATGCTGCTGGGAGTCTTGATCCACATAACAGACGACCGCGAGGCGTACGCGATCGTCGACCGGTTGCTGGACGCTGTACCCTCCGGCAGCTACCTCGTGATCGCCCACAGCACCAACGAGATCACCGGCGCCGCGATGGACGAGGCCGTACGGCACTGGAACGAGTTCGGCAAACCCCCGATGACCCTCCGCACCCCCCAGGCGATCGCGCGGTTCTTCGAGCGCTTGGAGCTGCTGGAGCCTGGCGTGGTGTCGACCACGCGGTGGCGGCCCGACCCCAGCGACCACGGCAGGCGCGACGTGGATGAATTCTGTGGTGTCGGGCGAAAGCATCCTCCGCCGAGGTAACCAGTCGCATCCTCACCCAGCTCTCCGTGGTGCGAGTCGGCCGTGAGGCGGGTGAGAGCGACACCGCACCGACCGCCGCCGAGCCTGGCCTGCTCGACCCTGGCTGTCACGGCAAGACCGTATGATCCGCCATGGAAACCCCACCCACGCCATCCACCAGAGCTCCACGACCGGCCGCTGAGGTCACGAGCGGCGAAGCGTGCCGCGACAGGGAGCGGGAGAACGCTCATGGACCCATCGACCAGGAAACTGAGCACGTGACCGCCCCTGCTGCCACGCGGGCCGGGCGGCGCGAGTGGATCGGGCTGGCGGTGCTCGCCCTGGCCTGCGTGCTGTACGCCATGGACCTGACCGTGCTGCACCTGGCCGTGCCGTCGCTGAGCGCGGACCTGCGGCCAAGCAGCACCCAGTTGCTGTGGATCACCGACATCTACGGGTTCATGGTCGCCGGGTTCCTGGTCACCATGGGCACCCTGGGCGACCGGATCGGCCGCCGCCGGCTGCTGTTGACCGGCGCCGCCGCGTTCGGGGTCGTCTCGGTGCTCGCCGCGCGCTCGACCAGCCCCGAAATGCTGATCGCCGCCCGCGCGCTGCTGGGCATCGCCGGGGCGACCCTGGCACCGTCGACCCTGTCGCTGCTGTTCAGCATGTTCGCCGACCCGCGCCAGCGCTCGACCGCCATCGGCGTGTGGATCACCAGCTTCTCGGTCGGTGGCGCGGTCGGGCCGGTGCTTGTCGGGGTGCTGCTGGAGCGCTTCTGGTGGGGCTCGGTGTTCCTGCTGGCGGTGCCGGTGATGGCGCTGCTGCTGGTGCTGGGACCGCGGCTGCTCCCGGAGTACCGTGACCCGGGTGCTGGCCGGCTGGACCTGGTCAGCGCGGCCATGCTACTGGCCGCCGTGCTGGCGGTGGTGTTGGGGCTGAAGCTGATCGCCCAGGACGGGCTCGGCTGGCTGGCTGCCTCATCGGTTCTGGCCGGGCTGGTGGTCGGGGTCGGGTTCGTGCGCCGGCAGCTCACCTTGGCCGACCCGATGATCGATCTGCGGCTGTTCCGGACCCAGGCGTTCACCGCGTCGCTGGCGACCAATCTGCTCGGCATCTTCATCGTGGTCGGCTATTTCCTGTTCGTCGCGCAGTACCTGCAGCTGGTGCTGGGGCTGTCGCCGCTGCGGGCGGGCCTGTGGTCGCTGCCGTCGGCCGGCGGGCTGGTGGTGGGGTCCAACCTGGCTCCCCGGATCCTGCGCCACATCCGCCCGGCCTGGGTGATCGGCGCCGGGCTGGCACTGGCGGCCGTCGGTCTTGGGGTGCTCACCCAGGTCGGTGGCTCCGCCGACGCCGACCTCGCGATCCTCGCGGCCGCGTCGCTGGTGGTGTCGCTGGGGCTGGCGCCGGTGTTCACCGCCACCACCGACCTGATCGTCAGCTCCGCCCCGCCCGAGCGGGCCGGGGCCGCCTCGGGGATCTCCGAGACCGGCGCCGAGCTCGGCGGCGCGCTGGGCATCGCGATCCTTGGCAGCATCGGCGTGGCCGTCTACCGCGGTGAGCTGGCCGACACCCTGCCGGCCGGTGTCCCCAGCGCGGCCGCAGCGGCCGCCCGTGACACCCTCGGCGGCGCCGTCGGCGTCGCCCACCAGCTCCCCGATGGGGTCGCCGCGGCGTTGCTTGCCGCCGCCCGCGCGGCGTTCACCCAGGGGCTGCAGGTGACCGCCACGATCAGCGCCGCCGTCGCGGTCGGTATCGCGGTGGGGGCTACGGTCCTGCTGCGGGGGGTGCGCGCAAGCTCCCAGGCTGCGCCCGCCGAGCAGCCAGCCATCGCCACCGAGCCGGACATTGCCGCCCAGCCCGAGGAGGCCGTCCAGCTCATCCGGGTGGGTTCGGGTTGCCTTGCATGCCCGGGTGAGCGCCGGCTCTCGGATGTCCAAGGCGCCGAGCGTTGAACTCCCAAAGACTGCCATACAAGAGGATCGCCGGTTCCGGTGACAGGCACGGACGGCGCCCCTGCAGATGAGACGGATGCAGCGCCTGGACGCTGTCACGGGGAAGCGCGAACCTCTGTAGGTTGCGATGGATCTTGCGAAAGTCAGAATTACCCTGCGAGTCGGCCAACACCGCAGAATTGATCCACTTCGGGAGCGCCGAGGTCGTCGGGCGCGGGCCGCCAACGTGAACACGAGACCACACCGGGATCGAGCAGTTCCACCCGGTCGAAGAAACGAGTGATCTGCTGCGCGGCGCGGAAGGTGATCGGGGGCTTGGCATTCTCGTTCCAGAACTGCCGTGCCGCCTCCGCCTCTTCGGCGTTCACCTCGTTGCTGGCGTGGGCGATCGCCAGGTAGCTGCCGGACGGCACCGCATCGAGTAGCCGGTTCACGATTGCCTGCGCCTCGTCGTCGTCGAGGATGAAGTTCAACACGCCCAGCAGGGTCAGCGCGACCGGTTGGGTGAAGTCCAGCGTCCGGGCGGCCTCCTGCAGGATCTTGTCGGGGTCGTGCAGGTCAGCGTCGATGTAGTCGGTGGCGCCCTGCGGAGTGCTGGTCAGCAGGGCGCGAGCGTGAACCAGAACCAGCGGATCGTTGTCGACGTAGACGATCCGCGACTCCGGCGCCACGGCCTGGGCGACCTCGTGGGTGTTGTCCGCGGTGGGCAGGCCGGTGCCGACGTCGAGGAACTGGCGAATCCCGGCCTCGCCGGCCAGGTATCGGACAGCGCGGCCGAGGAAGGCCCGGTCGGCGCGGGCGGTGGTCCGCATGTTTGGCAGGAACTGGAGGATCTGCTCACCGACCTCCCGGTCGGCCGGGTAGTTGTCCTTGCCGCCCAGCCAGTAGTTCCAGACCCGCGCGGTATGCGCCACGCTCGTGTCGAGCCGGGACTCGATCTGCGGGTCGCCGGAGGTGAGCGAGCTGTCGGTCACGGATGCACCCCTTCATTCCACGCTGCGCCGCGTCTTGACGTCAGGCGCAGCATAGTCTTCCGTGCCCTGTGTACAAAGGCTCGCGCTTCCAGGTGACAGGGGCGAGGCCGTGCAGCCCGATGAGCTGCAGGGGCACCGTCCGTGCCTGTCAGCCTCTGCAGGGAAGACCCAGAAGTACGTGCTGGGTGAAGCGGCGCCGAACCTGGCACGGCAATAGTCGGCAATCGCGAGAGGTCGCTATGACGGAGCCACTGGTCCCAGCGTCCCGCCACCACTGAGGGGCCATACGCCCACGGCGCAGGCAGCATCGACGGGTTCCAGCGGGAGGATGTGCACCTGGATGTCGGTGAAACCCGCCTCCCGCAGCGCCGCCGCCATGCGTTCGCCGGCCTGGTGGGTGTGCTGGTTGGTGACGCCGCGGCCGCGGGCTGCGTGGTCAGCGCGATCCTGGCCCCGGGCAGCAGCACCCCGGCGACCTGGCGCAGCACCGCGACCGGGTCTGGCCAGAACCCGAGCACGTTGACGGCGAGCGCCTTGTGGAAGGTGGCCGGCCAGCCGGCCAGGTCGGCCACGCTGCCGCACAGCAGTCGCACCCGGCCCGACGCCACGGCGCGGCGGTTGCGGCGCCGCGCCTGGCGCAGCATCACCTGGGAGTGGTCGATGCCGACCACCTGGCCGTGGGGCGCGAGCTGGGCGATGTGGTGGACGGCAAGGCCCGGCCCGTAGCCGATCTCGAGGACGTGGTCGCCTGGCTGGAGGTCCAGCAGCTGGACTGTCCAGGCGTTGCGCCGCTGGTTGCTGTCGCGGCGGGCCATCACGACACCGGCGAGCGCGCCCACGGCGCCGGTAGGGTGGCGGAACTGGCCGAGGATGCGGCTACGAAGCCTGCCGCGAAGACCGCTGCTGCTCATGGACTGCTCCGATCGCGGTGCGCAGGGTGGCAAGCGTGTGGCGGGCGTGGGCGAGCTCTTGTGGGTCCAGGGGCGGGTCGAGCCGGGCGAGGAAGCGCCGCTCACGGTCGGTGATGCGCCGGATCATCCGGGCGCCGGCGGGGGTGAGGGCGATACGTGGGGAGCGCCGGTGCGCCGGGTTGTCCTCGGCCGCTACCAGGCGTTGGACGAGCAGAGCGTTGACCTGGGTCTGGATGTGCTGGCGGGTGACGTGGCGGCGGCGGGCGATGGCTGGGACGGTGGCCGGTCCGGTGCGCTGCAGCAGCTCCAGCACCGCGCGCATGCTGACCGTGATCGGCTCGGTGGCGTGCAGGTCTTCGGCGACCTGGGTGGCGAGGTGGAACAGCATCCGCACCTCGTCGAGCAGCTCAGTGACCTGGTCGGGCATGTGGCCTCCTTGTCAACAAAGTTGTCATATTGACAATAGTATTGTCAATAGGCTCTGGCGTGCTCGCCGGTCTGGCAATGGCTGGGCCCCCAACGCTTGCGACGGCGCGCGGTAGCATCTTCGGCCCGGAGTCGAGCCCGGAGGTGAAGCATGGAGCGGATGAGGGCGCGCCGTTATGGGTTGAGCTTTGGCCGGTTCCCCCCTGGTGGGCGCAACGCCATCACCGATGTCTCGGGTGTCCGGGTGGGGCAGGTCACGGTCAGCCGGGAGGAGACGGCCGACGCGAAGGCGGTGCGCACGGGCGTGACGGTGATCTGGCCGCATGCAGGGGCGCCCTGGCGAGACCGCGTGTACGCCGGAACCTCCGTCCTGAACGGGTACGGCGAGCTGATCGGCATCAACCAGATCAACGAGTGGGGGCTCCTTCACTCACCGGTCGTGATCACCTCCAGCCTCGCCATCGGACGTGCCTACGACGCCACCGCCCGCTGGATCGCCGGCCACGACGCTTCCCAGGGAACCGACGACGTGTTCATGCCCGTGGTCACTGAGTGCGACGACTCCTTCCTGAACGATGCCAGGTCCTTTCCGCTGTCCGACCAGCACGTCTTCGAGGCCCTGGAGCGTGCGGGGGACGGGCAGGTCGCCGAGGGCTGCGTCGGGGCGGGCACGGGGATGCAGTGCTTCGATTTCAAGGGAGGAATCGGAACGGCCTCGCGCGTGCTGCCGGCAGAGCAGGGAGGCTTCACCGTGGGTGCCCTGGTGTGCACCAACTTCGGGGCACGGCCAGACCTGCTCGTCCAGGGGGTTCCAGTGGGCCGGGAGATCTCCGACCTCCTGCCCGCGGGTCATGGGGAAGGCTCGTGCATCGTGGTTCTTGCGACCGACGCACCGATGCTCCCTCACCAGCTCCGCCGCCTCGCGGCGCGGGGCGGGCTGGGACTTGCCAGGTGCGGGTCGATAGGTGCGAACGGATCGGGCGAGCTGCTCATCGCCTTCTCCACGGCCCAGGTGGTCCCGCGGCAGACCGAGGACTCGACCCTCCAGGTCCGGGCCCTGCTGGACGGGGCGTTCTGGCACCTCCCCAGCGTCTTCGATCCGCTGTTCGTCGGGGCGATCGAGACCGTGGAGGAGGCCGTCGCCAACGCACTCTTCACCGCGACGACCACCCGCGGGCGGGTGGGGCACGTTCTCCACGAGCTCCCGATCGATCGGGTACTCGGGATCCTCGATCGCCATGGCCGGCTCGCGCCGACCGGTCGCTGACGAGCTGACGAGTTGACGAGGACGGCTCCCGATCCTAACCTGTTGCGGCCGTATCTATCGAACGATCGATAGGCAGATGATGCAATCGGCGTCAGCAGCCGCGACGGGGGAGCCGGCTCGGATCACCGAGCAGAGCATCTACAACGCTGCCGTTCGGCTGATCTTCGAGCGCGGGTACCACGGGACGTCCCTGCGGGCCGTGGCAGGCGAAGTAGGGCTGCAGATGTCCTCGCTCTACTACTACTTCCCGAGCAAGCAGGATCTGCTGATGCAGATCATGCGGCGGACCATGAGCGACCTCATGGCGACGGTGGAGCGGGCGATCGCGAAGGCCGCGGATCCCGAGGGACGGCTTCGAGCGGCCATCCGGGCCCACATCCTGTTCCATGCCAAGCGCAGGGAAGAGGCGTTCGTCGTCGACGCCGAACTGCGGGCGCTGGCGCCGGCGAACTACGCCGCCGTGGTGGCGACCCGGGATCGGTACGAGCAGTTGTTCGCCGAGGTACTCCGGGACGGCGCGGAGCAGGGCCGGTTCCGGGTCCCCGACGCAAAGCTGGCCGTCTTCGCGTTGATGGCCATGTGCACGGGGGTTGCCGTGTGGTATCGGCCGCACGGTCGACTCTCCCTCGAGCGGGTCGCGGACATCTACACCGACCTGTTCCTACGTGGAGTCCTGGCGGGAGGTGCCTAAGATGACAGACTCGACGTCACCCGTATCAGGGGCCGGATCGCCGGTGTCGAGGACCGGCGCGGCGGGCGCGCCGCAGGTCGCGGCGTCCGGTGAGCGCGTGGCGGGGGCAGGTGAGCTCAGGCGAAACGTCCTCACCCCTCGTCATGTCTTGATCGTGGCCATCGCCGCCACTGGGCCCATGTCCGTCGTCGCCCTCAACTACGGCCCGATGGCGAGCTTCGCGGGCCCGGCCCTGGTGCTGGCGTTCGTGGTGAGTCTCGTCGGCATTGTCCTGCTGGGTCTGTGCTTCTCGCAGTTCGCCAGGCACTACCCCAGCGCTGGTGGACTCTACGCGTGGGCGGTCCGCTCCTTCGGTAACAACGGCGGGTTCGTCTACGGATGGTTGTTCGCCGGGTCCTACCTGGTGTTCGCCGCGGCAGGCTTCGCGGTGTTCGGGGGATGGGGCGAGCAGTACATCGAGACGATCTTCGGAGTGAAGATCGCGTGGTGGATCTTCTCCCTCGCGGCGATCGCCTACACCAGCGTCCTGGCGTACTTCGGCATCCGCACCAGCGTCGGGAGCGCGTTCGTGCTGCTCGCCTTCGAGTTGATCGTAGCGTTCGTCTTCGCCGCCTACGTCTGGGGGGATCACCCTGCCGGGGTGAGCGCATTCACGTCCAAGCCCTTCCTTCCCTCGTCCTCACCAGGAGGCTGGGCCGCGATCGGGCTGGCCATGACGTTCGGCGTGCTGTCGTCGGTCGGGTTCGAGGAGGCCTCCACCATGTCGGAAGAGGCCCGGGACGCCCGGCGGACCATCGGGCGCGGCATGGTCTGGGCGGGATTCATCACCCAGGCCTTCTACATCCTGACGGCCTACGCGCTGCTGATCGGCTACGGGGACTTCGCCAAGTTCTCCAAGGACCCCGCGCCGCTGCTCACGCTCGGAGAAGGGCGCGGCAAGGTATGGCTGACCTTCGTGGTCCTCGCGGCCCTCTCGAGCATCCTCGCGTTCTCCCAGACAGCGTTCAACGCCGGGATCCGGGTCATCTACGCGCTGGGTCGAGAGGGCGTGGTGCCTCACGTGTTCGGAAGGACCCACCACAGGCATCACACCCCGCACGTCTCCATCGCGCTCATGACGGTGGTCGCGGTCGCGCTGGCGTTCCCGCTGGCTTTCTCGGTCGGTGCGTTCAACGTGTGGTTCTACTTCGGGTTCCTAATCTCGATCGCGTTCCTGGTCCTGTACGGGCTGACCGCCATCGGGCTGATCTTCACCGCGTTTCGGGACAAGCGGGCGTTCCCCACTGTGAACCCGCTGACACACGTCGTGATCCCGCTGGCCGCGGCCGCGCTCATGGCCTACCCCCTGTACCGGACGGTCAGCCCGCTGCCGCCCGGGGTGTACAGGACGCTCCCCCTGTACCTGATCGGGTGGCTCGTCATCGGGGTTGGCGTGCTCTTCTACCTGCGGCGGTCCCGGCCTGACGCCATTGCTCGCGTGGGGTCCCTCATGGCGGGAGGAGAGCCCGAGCCGACGGGCGGCGGGGAAGCGACATCGTTCCGGGCATGAGCCAGCGCCCGTTCTCCGCCGTCGAGCTGGCCGAGCGGGAGGAGGCCCAGCGCACGGCCCGCCGGCTCCTGGTCGAGCAGCTCCGCTACGTCCGGGCGGCGTCGGTGTTCTACCGGCGCAAGCTCGGCGGCGGCCCCGACCTCGGTCCCGAGGACCTTCCGGAGCTCCCCTTCACGACGAAGGACGAGCTCCGGAAGGCCCAGGCGGTGGACCCGCCCTTCGGCGAGATGCGGGCGGCGGGCCTCACCGACATCGTTCGGCTCCACGTGACCAGCGGGACGACCGGCCGGCCGCTCGCCATCGGGTTCACCCGCGCCGACCTCGAGCTGTCCTGCGAAGTGGGGGCCCGCGCCTACTGGGCCGCCGGGGTGCGCGAGGACGACGTGCTGCTCCACTGCCTCAACTACGCCCTGTACGTTGGCGGCTTGGCCGATCACCTGTCCATCGAGCGGATCGGCGCGACCATGGTGCCGATCGGGATCGGCCAGAGCCAGCGGGTGCTGGATCTGTGGTGGGATCTTCGTCCCTCGGCCATGTTCTGCACCCCGTCCTATGCGAGGCACCTCGCCGAGGTGGCGCGACGCCGGGGGGTCGATCCGAGGACGCTCGGCCTGCGGCTGGTGGTGGTTGGAGGAGAGCCGGGAGGCGACGTCCCCTCGATCCGCCAGTCCCTCGAGGCGATGTGGGGGGCCGAGGTCGGCGACGCGTACGGCCTGGGGGAGGTCTGGCCGACCTTCGCGGGGCAGTGCGAGGCCAGGGACGGCTTCCACATGACCGCGCCCGACGCCCTGTGGTGGGAGCTGGTGGATCCCGGCAACGGCGAACCGGTCCCGGCCGAGCCCGGCGCGGAAGGAGAGATCGTCTACACCCACCTTCGCCGCCAGGCCACTCCGCTCGTCCGGTACCGGAGCCGCGACGTGGTCCGGATGCTCGGGGAGTGCTCATGCGGTCGGACGACCCCTCGCTTCAGATTGCTGGGGCGGGCGGACTCGATGTTCATCGTGAGAGGCGTCAACGTGTTCCCACAGGCGATTGAGGCCGTGCTGAGCGAGCTCGCCGTGGGACACGGGGCGTTCGCGGTCCTCCTCGACGACCCCACGCCGATCCCGCCGATCCCGCTCGTCGTCGAGTTCCACGACCCCGCTCCCGATCTGGCTCGGCGGGTCGAGGAAACGGTCCGCGCCCGGTTGCAGTGCCGATGCTCGGTCCGGGCCGTCCCCATGGGCCGCCTGGGGCTCGGCACCGAGCACAAGAGCCGGAGGGTGTTCCGAACCTACCTGGGGGAGCGCCCGCCCGGGCTGGAGCCAGCGGCTTCACGAGGGGAAGCCGATGGCAGGTGAGCGGTTCTTCGACTATGGCAGGACCTTCGTCCAGCCCATCCCGATGCGCCCGCAGGAGACGGCCCTGCTGATCATCGACATGCAGTACCACGACGCCTCGCCCGACCACGGGTTCAACCTGGCCCTGGACAAGCTGGACCCCGGCTGCATGGACTACTTCAACAAGCGAAACGAGGAGGTCGTGATCCCGACGATCCGCAGGCTCCTGGAGTTCTTCCGGTCACGGGGCCTGCGGGTGGTATACCTGACGCTGGGCTCGAAGTACCGGGACCTCCGCGATGTCCCCGACCGGCTCAGGCGGTGGATCCGCCAGCTCGAGCACGAGAGCGGGGTGCTGGACATCTTCTGGGCGGGAAACCCGGCGTTCGCCATCCGTAAGGAGATCGAGCCGCTCCCCGACGAGACCGTCATCGCCAAGACGACCTTCGGCGCGTTCAACAGCTCGCCGATCGAGCAGGTCCTCAGAGAGCTCGGGGTGCGGACGCTCATCATCACGGGGATCTCCACCAACTGCTGCGTGGAGACCACGGCGCGCGACGCCGCCGACCGCGGGTTCGCCTGCGTGATCGTTGACGAGGGAACCGCCGACTACGACGAGGACGCCCACGACGCCGCGCTGCGGGCGTTTCACTTCAACTTCGGCCGAGTCGTGCGGACGGCTCAGGACGTCTCGGCGGCCCTGGGGGCGGAGGCCGCCATCTAGGCACCAGGAGAGGAGTACCAGGCGTGAGCTGGTCTACCGAACCAGTGGTCATCACGGTGGCGCCGACCGGGGCGGAGGTCACCAGGTCCCAGACGCCGCATCTCCCCATCACTCCGGAGGAGATCGCCCAGGAGATCGTGAGGTCGGCCGAAGAGGGCGCCTCCGCCGTGCACGTCCACGCCCGGAACGACGATGGCCGGCCTACCACCGATCCCGAGATCCTGAAGCGGATCGCGGGCCTGACCCGGGACCGGACCGACGTCGTCATCGGCATGTCGACGGGCGCCGAGGTGGGCATGAGCCAGCGGGAGCGGATCCGCGTCCTCGACGCGGCCCCCGAGGTGGCCAGCCTGAACTGCGGGAGCATGAACTTCGGCGACGACGTCTTCGACAACTCCCCGCGGCTCATCGAGGCGCTGGCGAACCGGATGCGCGAAGACGGTGTCCGCGCTGAGCTCGAGATCTACGACATCGGCATGCTGGGCGCCGTGGGTCGGCTCCTGGACGCGGGGCTGGTCGACGATCCCCCTCTCTACAACTTCGTCATGGGAGTGCGCGGCGGCATCTCCGCCTCCGCGGAGAATCTCCTGGCGCTGCTGCACAACCGTCCGCGGCCGGGTCGGTGGACCGTGACCGGCATCGGCCGCAACCAGCTCCCCCTCACCACCCTGGCGGCGGCGATGGGGGGCCATATGCGCGTGGGGTTCGAGGACAACATCTACTACCGCCGCGGCGAGCTCGCCACGTCCAATGCCCAGCTGGTGGCGCGGGCGCGCAGGATCGCCGAGGAGCTCGGGCGCCGGCCCGCCACGCCGGACGAGGCACGACGGATCCTGGGGGTGGCCCGTGGGTAGCTCCACGGTGCTCGGCCTGGACAGACAAGGAGCTCTCGCCATCCTCACCGCCGAGCGCCCCGACGTGCTGAACGCCTTGAACGCCGAGCTGCTGGAGGAGCTCACCCGAGCGGTCCGGGAGCTCGGTGACGACTCCTCGGTCCGGGCGATCGTGCTGACCGGAGCGGGCCGCGCGTTCATGGCCGGGGCCGACGTGGGGTTCATGGCGCGATCGACGCCGGGGGAGTTCCGCCGTTTCGTCGAGGGCATCCAGGAGCTCACCAGGGTGATCCGTGGATGCCCGGTGCCAGTCGTGGCCGCGGTGAACGGCCCGGCGGTCGGCGCGGGGTGCGAGCTGGCGTGCGCGTGCGATATCAGGATCGCTTCCACCGAGGCCACGTTCTCCTTCCCCGAGTCCCGGATCGGGCTGGTGGTCACGAGCGGGGCGAGCTGGCTGCTTCCGCGCCTGGTGGGTGCGGGTTGGGGCCGCCGGCTCCTGCTGACGGCAGCGACCGTCGATGCGGAGCTGGCCCTGCGGATCGGCCTGGTCCAGGAGGTGGTGGCGCCGGAGGCGATGGCGCGCCGGGCCGTCGAAGTCTGCGCGGAGGTCGCGGAGGCGGAGCGGCTCGCCGTGACGCTGTCCAAGCGGCTGCTGGTATCGAGCGAGGAGGGGGGGCTGGAGCCCGCCCTGCGGCTCGAGGTGGAGGCCATCTTGTCGTGCTTCACCGAGGGCCAGGCCCTGGAGGGACTCAGGGCGTTCTTGGAGAGGCGGGACCCGTCCTACCGCGGGAGGGCGGTCCGATGATCCCGGTGGTGGGCGTGACCTCGATTCCCAAGCGGGCCAGGAGCGGATTCGGAGAGCTGCCGCACGAGACGGTCCCGGAGCTCTACCTCGAGATGGTGGCCAGTCTCGGGGCGGCACCGGTCATCCTCCCCGTCCACGTCAAGCCGAGCCCAGAGGTGCTGAGGCGGCTGGACGGCCTGATGCTCACCGGAGGAGGGGATGTGGATCCCGCGATCTACGGCCAGGAGCGGGGACCACGCACCGAAGGGGTCGACCCCGACCGGGATCGCTTCGAGATCGAGATGGTGCGCGAGGCGCTCGATCGGGATCTCCCGATCCTTGCCATCTGTCGGGGGATCCAGGTGCTGAACGTGTCCCTTGGGGGCTCGCTGACGCAGGACCTTCCGAGCGTGCTCGATGGCCGGGTCAACCACCGGGACGTCGAGCGCTGGGACCGCGGCTCCCACGTCGTGCGCACCGACCCGGAGAGCAGGCTGGGGAGCCTGCTCGGCGGGCAGGCCCCGGTCAACAGCATCCACCACCAGGGAGTGGACCGGATCGGGCGGGGTCTGCGCCCGGTGGGCTGGGCCGAGGACGGCGTGGTCGAGGCCGTGGAGCTGCCGGAGGCCCGGTTCTGCCTGGGCGTCCAATGGCATCCCGAGTGCCTGGGTCGGGACGACCCCAGCTACGGCCTGTTCCGGTCGTTTGTGGACGAGGCAAGGGAGGTTCCCGCGTGAGCATCGAGTCACGTCGGCGGCCCGAGCTCTGCTACATCGACGTGGGCGGGACGTTCACCGACGCGTTCATCGTCGACGCTGAGGGTGAGTATGTGACGGGCAAAGCCCCTTCCACGCCCGGGGAGCTGGCCAGGGGCTTCTTCGCCGCAATCGGCGCGGCGGCGGAGAGCTGGGGGATGACGGTCGAGGAGGTCCTGCGCTCACTCAAGGTGCTCGGCTACGGCTCCACGGTGGTCCTCAACGCCATCCTCACCCGGTCGGGACGCACGCCCGGCCTCATCACCACCAGCGGGTTCGAGGGCATCCTCCTGATGGAGCGGGGCAAGCAGACCTGGGTGGACCTGGACCGGGCCGCGCGCCTGCACCCCATGACCCACCGCCACAACTCCCCGATCGTCCCCCGCCGCCTCATCCGCGGGGTCACCGGCCGGATCGACAGTCTCGGGCGCGAGGTGATCCCGCTGTACGAACACGACGTCCGGGCCGCCGCGGAGGAGCTGGTCGAGGCGAGGGTGGACGCCATCGTCATCTGCCTGCTGTGGTCGTTCCTCAATCCATCGCACGAGCGGCGAGCGGCCGAGATCGTCCGGGACGTGGTCCGCGAGCGGGGCCGGCAGGTCCAGGTGGTCACCTCGGTCGACGTGTCGCCAATGATCCGGGAGCTGCCCCGAGTCAACACGGCCATCCTGGAGGCCTACACCGGCGACCTGGCCCGAGCGGCCTTCCAGGACATGCAGGGCCGACTGGAGGAGCGCGGGTTCCGCGGGCAGCTCCAGATCATGCAGTCCACGGGAGGACTCGCGCCCGCGGTGTACGTCAAGGCCGTGGAGACGATCCAGTCCGGACCGGCCGGCGGCGTGATCGGGGGACGGTACATCGGCGAGATCTACGGGTTCGAGAATCTCATCACGACCGACGTGGGAGGCACCAGCTTCGACGTCGGGCTCGTCTCGGAGGGGTTCATCAACGTCAACCGGGAGCCGGCGGTGGCCCGCATGCTCCTGGGCGTCCCCATGATCGAGATCCTCTCGATCGGCGCGGGCGGCGGCACGATCGCGCGGATCGATCCGCTCACCGGTCGCCTGGAGATCGGACCCCAGTCGGCGGGATCCGAGCCGGGGCCCGTGTGCTACCGACGGGGAGGGACCGAGCCGACGGTCACCGATGCCGATCTCGTGCTCGGCTACCTGGACCCTGACTACTTCATCGGCGGGCGAATCGTCCTCGATGCCGGATCCGCCCGGCGTGCCATCCGCGAGCGGATCGCCGAGCCGCTCGGCATGAGCATCGAGAAGGCCGCCGAGGGTATTCGGACCATCGCTGACGCCAAGATGCGTGACGCTATCTCGGGGCTCATCGCGACCCGGGGGTTCGACCTGTCCGACTACCACCTGCTGGCGTTCGGCGGGGCGGGCCCGTCGCACGTGGCCGACTACACCAAGGGCCTGTCGCTGGCGGGAACCATGGTCTTCCCGTTCTCGGCCGTGTTCTCCGCCTTCGGGGCCGCGTCCGCCGACTACGAGCACCACTACACCCGGGCGGTGAACGTCATCGTGCCACCCCGCGTCTCCGACGAGGAGAAGCTCGCACTGGGCAGGCGGATCTCGGAGGCCTGGGAGGAGCTGCGGGTCCGGGGGAGCCGCCAGATGGAGCATGAGGGCTTCGATCGGGCCCGGATCCAGTTCCGTCCGCTCGCCATGATCCGGTACGGACGCCAGCTCAACGACCTCATCGTGACCTCGCCGGTCGACCGGATCGGATCGCCGGCGGACTGGGACCGCCTGATCGAGGCCTTCGAGCAGCTCTACACCCGGGTCTTCGCCGTCGCCGCGAAGTATCCCCAGGCCGGCTACGAGATCCTCGAGGTCGGCCTGGCGGCCTACACCGAGAAGATCCGGCCGAAGCTGCGGTTCGAGGCCCCAGGGCTGTCCGCGCCGCCAGAGGACGCTGCCAAAAGGCTCAGGCCGGCGTGGTTCGAGGGGGGCTGGCAGGAGACGGCCGTCTACGAGATGAGCCGCCTGCGTCCGGGCAACGAGCTGTCGGGGCCGATCATCGTCGAGGACCCCACGACCACGCTGGTGGTGCCGCCGGCCCGGCGGATCCGTCTCGATGGGTACCGGACCATCTGGCTGGAGGAGGAGCGGTGAGCCCAGGATCGCTGAAGGATCGGCTGCACGAGCGGGACCGCCGCGTGGCGGAGCTCGGCGTGTACGAGGAGAGGCTCGATCTCAAGGAAGGGGACCCGATCGCGTTCGAGCTGCTGTACTCCAGGATCCTGCAGTCGGTGACCAGCGCCCACGAGGTGGCGCGGCTGGTGTCCGCGTCACCCATGAGCCGCGAGCTGGGGGAGATCATCTTCGGCCTGTACACGCCGGAGGGCGACGCGGTGGCCCTGTCCCGTGGGCTCCTCATCCACATTCACACGATGAGCCGGATGATCAAGTGGATGATCGAGAACGACTACCAGGATGACCCCGGCTTCAACGAGGGGGACTACTACTTCAACAACGACCCCTACATCGGGGGAGCGCACTGCCCGGACCAAATGATCGTGACGCCGATCTACTGGGAGGGGGAGCTCGTGGCCTGGGCGGGCGGGCTGACCCACACCCCGGAGACCGGGGGTTCGGAGCCCGGCGGGTTCATCCCCTTCGCACGGTCCCGTTTTGATGAGGGTCTGTTCCTGCCATGCGTCAAGATCGCCGAGAACGACCGGATCAAGCGAGACTTGGAGATCCTGGTCGAGCGCGGGATCCGCAGTCCGATCTTCTGGCTCACCGACAACCGGGCCAAGATCACCGGGACCCAGATGATCCGCCAGGAGATCAAGGGCCTGATCGAGCCGTTCGGCGCGGACAACTTCGGCAAGGCCTGTCGGGAGTACATCGAGGACACCCGCCGGGCGGCGAAGCGTCGGGTGCGAACCGTGCTGTTCCCCGGCCGGTACCGGGAAGTGGGGTGGCGGGGCAGCGTCATGCCGCGGCAGGAGACGCTGCTGCACGGTCCGGTCGAGCTGACGGTGAGCACGGAGGGGCGGCTGGTCCTGGACTACCAGGGGATGTCGCCAGCCGGCCGCCATCCGTTCCAGGGGACCCTCCCCACGATCGAGGGCCTCGTGATGAACGTGCTCATCCAGCACCTGTTCTACGACCTCAAGCACAACGAGGGCGTGCTGATGGTGGTGGACCTGAAGGTCCCGGAGGGAAGCGCTGGGAACCCGCCCTCCATCTTCTATCCCACCGCCTTGTGGGGGATCACCTACGGAGCGGGCCTCGCCTCGGGGCAGGCGCTCAGCCGAGCCTACTACGCCCAGGGGTACCGGGAGGAGGTCCACGCCACCAGCGCGCTGTCCTGCGCCTATACCGCCGGCGGCGTCGACCAGTACGGGCGGCCGTTTGGCGCCCACAACTTCGAGTTCGCCGCGGCGGGGCTGTTCGCCAGCGCGGTGGCGGACGGGCTGGACACGGCCGGGGTCGAGTTCAACCCAGAGGGCGAGATGGGCGACGCCGAGATCTGGGAGCAGGTGCTGCCTCCCGTCTACCTTGGTCGGGAGATCCACATCGACGGCGGCGGCTTCGGCAGGTACCGCGGAGGGAACGGGGTCCTGTCGCTCTACCAGGTCTGGGGCACCGACGAGATCGACGTCGGCGGGTTCGGCGCCGCTCCCATCTTCTCCGCGCCCGGGCTCATGGGCGGGTATCCCGCTGGCGCGGTCTACATGTGGGTGGGGAGCCGGACGAACATCCGCCAGTTGATCGAGGAGCGCAGGCCGATCCCCGCGGGTGAGGGCGAGGATCCGGAGACCCCGGACTTCGTCCGACAGGTGGCGGCCACGTGGGAGCTGGTCCACGGCCACAACCGAGTGGGCACGCCCGCTCGGCCCGGCGACCTGTTCACGGCGATGACCGGGGACGGCGGCGGATTCGGGGACCCGATCGAGCGCGACCCAGAGCTTGTCCGCCGGGACCTCGAGAACAAGGTGACCACCCCGTGGACCGCTCGCAACGTCTACTGCATCGCCGTCGATCCCGACACGCTGGAGGTCGACCGCCAAGAGACCGAACGGCTGCGCGCCGCGCGGCGGGAGGAACGCATGCGGATGGGGATCCCAGCCCAGCAATACAAGGCCCGCGAGCGGGAGCGAGTGCTGTGCGGGGACTTCCCGCCGCCCGTGGCCCGCATGTACCACGCCGTGCTCGGGGCGTCCGAGGTGTTCCAGAGCGCCTTCCGGGAGTTCTGGGATCTGCCTGAGGAATGGCGGATGCCCGATCCCGACCGATTGGCCCAGGAGATGGCGTGATGCCGGAGTACCCGAGGGAGCTGATCGCCGACCTCCTTCGGGGTCGGCTCTCCAGCGACGAGATCGGGGGGCTGCAGCGCCACGAAAAGGACGCAAGTCGCTTCCAGACGGTGCTGGCCGTGGAACAGCAGCGGCTCGGCTGGACCGACCGGATCCTGCTCTGCCTGCAGGAGCACCTTTACGTGGTCCAGCGGCCGGAGGGCTCTCGGACCGTCCGCTGCGAGTGCGGTCACGAGTTCGGCGACCACCGGCGCAACTGGAAGGAGTCCGCGCTCGTCCACGAGCGAGACGCGTCAGATGGTCTGGTGTACCGGGGCCCGCGCAGGGCCGATCCATCCTGGACGGTCCTGCGGGAGTTCTACTGCCCCGGGTGCGCCACGCAGCTCGACGTCGAGGTGGTCCCGAGAGGCTACCCGTTCATCTTCAACTTCCAGCCCGACTTCGAGGGACACGAGGGTAGGGGGGAGGCCGAATGAGAGCCATGCGTGCGGTCACGGTCCCGGCTGACCCGGATGGGTTCGCGAAATGGTGTGAGGACCACGGCGTGCGCACAGCGATCGTGGGGGCGGCCGACACCCACGGGATCTGGCGAGGCAAGCGTCTACCGGTCGAGGACCTGGTGCGCGCCTCCGACCATGGCGTTCCCTTCAGCGACGTGCTCTTCGTCATCACCCATTCCGAAGACACCGACGAGGGCCAGGAACTGGTCGAGCCGCCGGGCGGGGCCGAGTTCCCCTCCTATTTCCCGCGGAAGGAGCTGGGGTTCGGCGACGTCTTCCTCAGACCCGATCTCGCCACGGCCCGGTACTTCCCGTGGCACGACGGCACCGTCGGGCTGACCGGGGACTTTCACCTCGCGTCCGGGGAGGAGGCGCCGATCGCTCCTCGAACCGTGCTCCGTCGGGTCGTCGATCGAGCCCGGTCGGCCGGGTTCGAGGCCAGGTTCGGGCTCGAGTACGAGTTCTACATCTTCCGTGGAGATCTCCGGTCGCTCCAGGAGTCCGGGTACCAGCTCGACCCGATCAGGGTCCGCCCCTACACCTACGGCGTGTACGGCGGCAGCCTGGATGAGGGCGTCGTCGCCGACATCAGGGGGAACATGGCCGCAGCCGGCGTCTGGATCGAGGCCTGTAACCCGGAGAGCGGGCCGGGGCAGTTCGAACTGAACATCCGGTACTCCGAGGCGATGAGAGCCGCCGACGACGGCTTCTTCTACAAGCACTGCGTGCGCGAGATCGTGGCGCGCCATGGAATGCTCGCCTCGTTCATGGCCAAGCCCCGGCGCGACTGGGCGGGCTCGTCCTGCCACGTCCACCAGTCACTCTGGGAGCTGGACGGGAGCCGCAACGTGTTCTTCGGCAGTGCCGCCAGCCACGGCGCTTCGGCCATCGCGCGCCACTATGTCGGCGGCCTGCTCGCGACCATGCGGGAGCTCAGCGCGTTGTTCTGGCCGACCCCGAACTCCTACAAGCGGAACGCCCCGTACTCCTGGGCGGCGAGCAGCGTGAGCTGGGGCTTCGACAACCGGTCCACCGGCCTCCGCACGCTCATGGAGACCCCGGCGACGGCCCGGGTGGAGCACCGGATGCCCGGGGCCGATTCCAACCCGTACATCGTGATGGCGGCCTGCCTCGCCGGAGGGCTCTACGGAGTGGAGGAGAAGATCGAGCCGGCGGAAGCCTTCGCCGGGGACGCGTATGCGGTCCCCGAGCGGTTCGAGCAGCTCCCGGTGACGATGGAGGACGCACTCGAGGCCCTCGAAAGGAGCCCGCTCGCTCGGGAGCTGCTCGGAGAGGACTTCATCGAGCACTACCTGGTCATGAAGCGGTTCGAGGTCGAGAAGTACCGGCAGCAGGTCTCCGAGTGGGAGGTCCGCCGGTACCTGGAGCTGGCGTAGCGGTCTCCCGCCAGCGCCGCCCGGGCGCTCATCGCAGATGCAACAGCGCCCGTGGGGCTTGCGAGCGGGGAGTGCGCTGTCCACGATGGGGATCGTGAAGTGTCCCGAGAGGCTGAGGATCACCTGGCATGGCGCTGAAGAAGCAGGCGACCCCGAAGCGCTGGCGCTCCAAGGAGGCAAAGGAGATCGTCGCTGCCGTGCAGCGAGCAGGTGGGCAGGTGGAGCGCACGGCGGGCGGGCATCTGAAGGTCATCGGGCCAGCCGGCACCGCCATCGTCGCCTCGGCACCCAATGCCGGCCGCGCAGGTGGGCGCGCCATCCACAACACCCTGGCCACGATCAGGAGCAAGACCGGGCTGGAGGTATGAAAGGCTCAGCTACCGGTACCAGCGGGTGCCGCCGCCAGAGTGCCGGCTACCAGTCGGCCATGTCGCAATCGGGTGAGACGATCACGGCGCGGTCGCCGCGCAGGACCCATGCCTCGGCCTTGCCGTGCCGGCGGGCAAGGGTGAACAGCAGGTGGGTGCCTGAGGCGTCGAAGGCGATGCGCTGCAGGATTCCGCCGGTTTGACCGCTGGCCAGCGTGGTCCGGCCGGCCAGCCTGCCACTGTGCCGGTCGTATGCCAGCAGCTGGTCGTGGATGCGCTGGCAGGTCGAGCCGACCACCACCCGGTCGCTACCCGGCTGGAACCGTGGCGGCAGCAGCTGGCAGTCCTGGCCGGGGGCTGCCAGCAGGCGCCCGGCCAGCCGAGGCCCGTTGGCGGTGGTCAGGTCGAGCAGGTAGGCCCGGGCGGTGTTGGCGCCGACGTCTCTGGTCTGCAGCCCGTAGGCGAGCTGGGTGCCGTCGGGGCTCCAGTCCAGGTCGGTGAGGGAGCTGTTTGGGACGGTCCAGACCCGTCGGGTGTTGGTGCGCAGGTCGACGACGACCAGCTCGCCGTCGTGGCAGTCGACACTGACAGCATCGCCGCTCCCGCTTTCCTGGGCGACCGCCCGCGCGAAGGCGATCCGGGTCCGGTCGGGGCTGATGGCCAGCGCCTCGACGAACCGCTCGCCGGGCAGGAACGGCCGCACCTTCCCGGTCGCCACGTCGACCTGGTGGAAGGCGTTGCCACAGGCGTCGGCGTTGTCGGCGTAGTAGACGATGCCATGGGCGGCGTCCAGGACCGGTATGCGCACCAGCGGGGGGGTCAGGTAGCGCCGCGGCCGGCCGGTGGCGGTCTCGACCACGGCGACACGGCCGTTGCGGCCGATCCCAAGGAAGGTGCGCGGCTCGCCAGGCTCCCGCCCCGCCGGCCGGAACGCCGGCACCGCGCCGTCCCCGCCCGGCCGGGTCGGCAGCCAGGAGACAAGCCCAGCCGAGATGGTTGCGATGGCGACCACGGCCACCGCCGCCACGGCGACGCGGCGGTGGGCGCGCCGGCGGCCTCGCCGGCGCACGGCGGCCGGGTCCGGCCCGTGGGTCGAAGCCGCAAATGTCTCGGCGTAGGCGGTGAGCCTGGCTTGCAGGTCCTGATCAGCCATGGTGGGTCTCCTTTGCCTGAGCGGGGTCGCGACCGTCGAGCATCCCGGCCAGCGCGGCCCGGCCGCGGGCGAGCCGGCTCTTGACGGTGCCGGCCGGGACGCGCAGCTGGGCGGCGATGTCTTCGACCGGCAGCTCGGCCACGTAGAACAGCACCAGCACCTGACGCTGGCGCAGCGGCAGCCGGGCCATGGCGCGGTGCATGTCCACGCCGTCGGCCGACAGCTCCGGCACGGCCGGCGGCGGGCCGAGCCGCACCAGCAGGGCGAGCCGGCGGCGACGACGACGAAGGCCGCTCAGCGCCTCGCGGAATGCCACCCGGCGGACCCAGGCCAGCGGCAGGTCATAGGCGCGGATCCGTGACCAGTGCCGGGAGGCCCGCACAAACGCCTCCTGCACGGCGTCCTCGGCGTCCCCCAGGTCCCCAACGACCGCGGCGACCTGCCCGACCAGCCGCTGGTAGCACGCCAGGTAGAACTCGTCGAAGCCCTCGCTGTCTCGCACCCGTCCTCCCACCCGCTCGCCGCTTCACACCTCAAACAGGCAGCCGGACGCCGTCTGGTTCCATCGGCGGCAGTGGAGGGTGCGGAATGGAGTGTCGCTCGGGGCTGTTCCCATGCCCAGGGGGTATCTCTTGGACTGGAAAAGGTGGTCGTCATGGCGACAGTCGAGCTGACCAACGACAACTTCGACGAGGTTACAACCGGCAGCGACATGGTGCTTGTCGACTTTTGGGCCGCCTGGTGCGGGCCGTGCCGGTGGTTCGCGCCGGTGTTCGAGCGCGCCGCGCGGCGGCACAGTGACATCGTCTTCGGCAAGGTGGACACCGAGGCGCAGCAGGAGCTGGCCGCCGCGTTCGGGATCATGTCGATCCCCACGTTGATGGTCATCCGGGACAGGGTCGTGCTGTACGCGCAGCCGGGCGCGCTGCCCGAGCCGGCGCTTGAGGACCTGATCGCCAAGGCCAGGGCGGTGGACATGGAGGACGTCCGCCGGCGCGTCAGCGAGCAGTCCGCCAGCGCCTGACGCGGCGCCTTCTACCGCTGGCGTCCACCACCGGCAGCGCGGTGAAGCCGCGCTCCACTCGCGTGAACGCGCAGCAGCCTTGGCCACGTATTCCACCAGGATCGAATCATTGAGGCCCGTCCGTGCGGAATGCGAGCATGTGCGAAGGAATCCAGGGGCGCGCCCGAGGCTGTTCCGGAGTGCGGGCACGCGCAGGCCCAACATCAACATGGAGGCTGTGGTGGACGACGTGGAGGCTCTCGGCGATCGTAACCTGCGGTTCATCGAGGCATGTCGCCAGGGCTCGTGGGAGATGCTGCAACCGATCCTCTCGCCGTCCTTCGCGTACCTCGATGGAGCCACCGGCGAGGTGTGGGAGATGGAGCGCTACATCAAGGATCTCCGGGAGAACCCGGCGCCGACGCTCGTCATCGACCAGCTGGCGATCCACGTGGATGGCGACACGGCGGTCGCGTCCGCGCGGACGCAGAGTCGTCCCGGCAAGAGCAACCGATACATCGACACCTACGAGCGGCGCGGCGGCGAATGGCTGTGTGTGCACGCGTGCGTCTGGCCGCTGCAGGCGAGCTGACAAGGATGGCGCGATGATCCGCCTGCGGATGAGCGCGACCGACCTCGAGCGCATGCGATTTGCCTATTCGCCGCTCGCCGAGGTGGCCGAGAGCCTGTACATGGTCAACTCGGGGCGCATCCACCGCCTGCATCGCGCTTGGTTCGACATGGCGCGTGACGGCCTGCGTCGCGTCGACATGGCCTTGCTGCGGGCCATCGTCCCCGCGCCGCGTCCGCACGTCGCCAGTTTCCTCCTCGGCGGTGCGACCGACCCCGCGACGACCATTGAGCAGCAGCTGAAGCTGGTCGCCGACTGCCCAGCGGATCGCTTGCGCACGGATCTCGAGGTCGTCTGGCGTGGCGTCCTGCCACCGGCCGCAGAGCAGCTGGTCGCCGATGGCGTCAGCGGCGCGAGGCACCTCGCTGAGGTCCTGTGGCAATACTGGGCAGTCGCCATCGAGCCGCACTGGCGACAGATTCGTGCCGTCCTCGATGCCGATATTGCCTACCGGGCGGCCCGCCTCGCCAGAGGCGGCATCGAAGCGCTGCTCTCGGACCTGCATCCGGAGCTCGAGCTGGCCGAGCACGCGATCCAGATCGTCAGCGAGCGGCACAGCACCGAACACGATCTGTGCGGCGTCGGGCTGTTGCTCGTGCCGTGTGTCTTTGCCTGGCCGCACATCATGGTCGACCCGGGCACGGCCGGCTCGCCGAGCATCACCTACGGTCCCCGAGGAATCGGCGAGCTGTGGCCGACGGCCGCTGCCGAAGAATCGACCGGTGAGGACGCCTTGGGTGCGCTCCTCGGCCGCAGCCGCGCCGCCATCCTCATCAGCGTCGCCCTGCCGAAGTCGACGACCGACTTGGCGCGCGAGCTCGGCCAGAGCACGCCGGCGGTCAGTGCGCACCTCTCGGTCCTGCGGCGCAGTGGGCTGGTGACGTCGTGGCGTTCCGGGCGTCGCGTGCTGTACCAGCGCACACCGCTCGCCACAAGCATCGTGGTGGCCAGCGCTGCCGCTCTGGACATCGCTTCGGGGAGCCCTACGTAATTCCGATCCGTAGGCACCTGACCTTGCTTGATCTGCTGGTCCTGACGCCCAGGAATCCCACTGCCGGCTCGGGTTGGCTACCCCCTTGGGATGATGCCTGTACCGTTCCTGATGCGTCAGCGTCTGTCAGCGCTGACGGGTGACACCGGACGGTCTTGTGTCACCTGGTCCCCAAGCCCTGTCCGTTCAGCCGGGCGGGTCTTGCGCGGCTGTGCCGCTGCCCGCTGGCCTCCCGGGGGTCCAGGTCCCTCACAGCCAAGGGCTCGGGGGTCCGGCCTGGCCGGTAGCTCTCCCATCCCCATCCTCTGGTGGGGCAGGGGCACACCTGGCCGCCGCCGGGCACCAAACCCAAGGCCGCGCCTGCCGATCACCACCGCCGCCGCATGATGGCCCGTGACGGTGATCGACGATCTCGTTGATCTGGAAAGGGGCGTCTGCCAGTAGCGCTTGCCCCATTTGGAGGTCCAGCCCGGATCGACCGCGATGACCCACAGGCCGGCGTTGGCGGCCATCCCGACCAGCAGGTCGCGGAACTTGCGGGTCGGGATCCCGGCAACGGCGCGGCGAAACCGCCTGCCACGCTTCCCACGGCCAAGGGTCTCGCGGCCGACCTGCCTGGCGTCGGCGAAGTCCAAGTTCTCGACTGTGATCGAGCAGCAGCCGGCCGCCTAGGCGAGCCGGATTACGGTGGCGACGGCTGCGCGCAGCCGTCCGTCTCGAGTCGAAGCGGGCTGCCTGTCGAGGTCCAAGGGGACCGTGTGCGGGGTGTCGACCGGGTTGCCGCAAGGGTCCAGCACCCAACCGGCCAGATGGCCAGCGTTGAGGTCGACGTTGAACGTCTGGTGCTGGCGAAGTTCTTCCAGCGACGGCGGGGTGACGCTGGACAGCTTCCAGCTTGCATCAAGCTACCAACGGTTCTTTGCGGTGCCGAAGGAAATGTCATAGCGGACGGCCCCGGTGGTCGCCTGGGCGGCCACCTCATCGCCCCGGTAGGGGAAGGCGACCGGGACCGACAGCCGGTAGCGGCCATGGGGGCGGTTGGCCAGGTGGACAAGCGGCACTGGCAGCTTGATCTCGACCCAGTGCTCGTCGGGATGCCAACGGATCGTCTCGTTGCCCCACACCTTGTCCGACTCGCCGTCCGCGCAGATGAACAGCCGCGCCGCCGCCCACCGTGCTCGCCACTGCGCCGCGGTCAACCCGGCCTCGGTCAGATGGTGTCGGCTCCGTGCCAGGTGCCTCCCGCCCCGGCAGATCGACACCCGGGCCTGCTGCAACCGAGCCTCCACCTCCACCAGCCGGTGTTCGAGCACCTGGAGGCGTCGCTGCTTACCGAACCGCTCCGCTTGGGACCCGTAGCCACGCAGCTTGCCCCGCCTGGCGCCCACCGGCACGGCGAGCCGACGGCGGATGCGGCCGATCCTCGCCCGCAAGCTCCACGCCTCGGCGTGGAGATTGCGGAGGCCGAGCTGCCAGGCGTCCTCCCAGGTGCGGGTGATCGCGCCTGCCCAGCGCGACGAGGACTCAGCGGTCAACGCCCGCTTGCGTTCCCGGCGCGAGACGGCCCGAGCCTTCGCGTCCAAACGCCCCACCGACCCTCGCCGCGCCAGATCGGACCCCGCCAGCGTCCCAAGCTGCTCACCGACCGCCCTGAGCACCCGTTCGTCGTCGCCCGACACCGGCAACCGGGTCCGCACCCTGGCACCCACAGGCCGAGCCACCACAAACGGCGCGGCAATCGGTCGAAGACGGCGGGTCACAAGCTCGGACCCCCGATCACCATCGTGCGCACAGCGCTGCGGGCCAGATGCTCGTCCGCCAACTCCGGGTGGTCAGTGAGCACCGACACCGATATTGCACGCGCTCGCTGGATGCCAACCTCGTCAACGAAGGCCTGCTCGACCGCTCCCAACACCTCGTCGACCGCCCCAGCAGCAGTCGGCCCCGTCCCGATGAACACATCCCAGGCGCCATCGCAGGAGAGGACGGCGGCGGCAAGCTCACTGCCCGGCTCGGTCATCGCTGAGGGGATCTGGCGGGTCTCGAGCCCGACCTCGCCGACCTCAGGAAGGGAGACGAACGCCGCGCCGTCGGGCCCCTGACGCACCCGCACGCCGCGGTAGAGGACCAGCCGCCCCTGGCTCAGCTACCACTGCACGGCCGCCGGCCAAAGGCGGGCCCACGTCGCGACGTCGGCGACGTTCCACTTGGGATTGGGTCCGATCCTCCCATGCAGCCCGCGCGACCGCCTGCGCTTCTGCTGGCTCATGTCACCAGCTTCTGCCTGGGGCGTGACAGCGCCATTGGCCCCACATCACGCTCCGCACAGCGCAAGGCCTTCTCCGCACGGTTGCGGGCCGACCGCGGTCCGTACAGCCGCGCACAAAAGCTGGTGAGCACCTCCACCACGTCGCCGATCAGGTCGTCGGTGACCTCACCATCGTCGAGCACCACCAGCCGCCGGCCGTGCGCGGCCAGCGCCGCCTCCACCAACTCGGCGTTCATCCGCGCCAGCCGATCACGATGGGTCACCACCACCGTCATGACCGACGGGTCGGCCAGCAGCCGCCGCAGCTTTGACCGGCGCCCCGTCATGCCGGAGGCGACCTCGGCCTCGACCCGGACCACCGGCACCCGCGCCGTCGCCGCCCACTGGGTGAGCCGCCTGACCTGGCGGTCAAGGTCGGCCCGCTGATCGTGGGAGGACACCCGGGCATACAGCCCCAAGCCCCCACCAGTGATTGGCGTGGTGTTGGGCTGGACCAAGATCGTGCCCGAGGGTGTCTGCTGTGCAGGGACCGGGAGCTTGCCGTCCCGGAACCACTTCCAGGCCGTCTGGTAGTGGACGCCCTGCTGCTCCGCCCAGTCCTTCAGTCGCATGCAGGCAGATTAGATCACACGTTCGATGATAGTCAATGATCAACTACCGAGCAGTTCGCCACCCCGTTGCTCGGAGCCAGCTCGTCGCCGTAGTAGACAGTGCCGTTGGGGTAGATGGCGTTGCCCT
>WNGE01004990.1_pt1 | contig 30085 bp, 40 predicted proteins | sample 5400651 | NCBI WGS metagenome assembly WNGE01 (sample SAMN13153370, study PRJNA577476) | soil metagenome | isolation source: 60 cm soil or saprolite under grassland replicate 2 | place: USA:California | collected 2016-06-15
GGACGCGCTGCTGCGGCAGTGGTCATAGCTCTGGCGGCGTAGGGCCGCTACTTGCTCGGCGGGGCGGGGCCATTAGGCGGTTGGCCGTCGAACAGTCCTTGTCCTCGGAATTTCCGTCGAATGCAGACTGCGGTGCTCGGCTGTTCAATCCATTTAGAGTGATCAAGCAGACCACGCTCACCGCCTACCCCTCAGGAAAGGGCGCGCAGCAGCCGCTTCAAGACCGGAACTACGGCGTGAAGCAGTGTGCTGTGTGCGGCGAGCAGTTTGTCCCTACCGGGCCGACGCAGAAGTCCTGCTCCGACGAGTGCAAGCGCACCCGACGGAGGCAGAAGTCCGGCCAGCCAACGCTTTCCGAGGTTGACGAACTGACGGCTACCGAGATCGCGGTCTACGAGCGGATGATCGACGGGCTGCCGTCGGACGCACTCGTCCGCGCCCGCACGCGAAGCGTGGCAGAGAAGCGCATGGACATCATCCTCGGCATGCTGAACCCGATGTTGGCTCCGCCGAGGTACTCGACCTCGACGGTCTTGGACTCGCTAGAGGCTTGATGTGAAACCCAACAGAAAGAGACGGACCACCAAAGCAGCCCGTCTCTCTCTCGCAGATTCAGAGGGGGAGTTACGTGTCTGCAAGTTCGGCGCAGAGATCGCGTTCCGTCCCGTTGAACGTCCTCGAAATCACGTTTCCGCTGGCGTCGAGCACGAGGACGCCGTGACCGGAAAAGATGGTGCCGAATAAGGTAGAGAGGACGAAGCCATCGGAGGTAATAGTGGTCGTGCCGTCGCTGTTTTCCACCACCGAGAAGCTGCCCGAAGTGTTGATCTTGACCGTCTTGCCGGTGTCGAGATTGGTGGCGGTCCCGACGAATGGCCCGGCCCCGAAGATCTCGCCGTCGCTGAAGACGAAGAAGTTCAAGACGTCGGGCGCGGTGGGCTGGATCAGGACTGGAAAGCTGCACGTCTCGTCAAGCGTGAACGGGCCTTGCACCTGCCGCTCCATGAACGGCTTTGTGGCGCCAGCCGTCCCCGCGAGAGCGAGCACACCGAGTACCAGGGCCGCGGTGACCCCCGACAGACGCTTCATCTGAAAACTCCCTTCCCCCCCGCGGGATCGAGACAACGAAGCTACGAGGCACTTCCCTCGCCCGAGCGACCAACCTGCCGCAGCCTCGCCGCTCCACGCTACGTTCGTGGCAAGAAGTCTCTGCCTCTGCGCAGGAAAGTCAAGAGCTGTCGAGTTTCACATCAAGCCTCTAGGCGTTAGCCAAATCACTCTCGGGCTAAGCGCCGCCGCCGCGCACTTGACCGGTTCGGCTGCTGCTGAATCCTAGGTTCAAGTTTGAACCTTGGGCCGTTTAATCAGGTATGGCCCGATATAGGCATCCTCGCAAGCACCGTCGTCTTCGCTGCTCCACCTGCGGCGAGCCGACCCACGTTGTTCGCACCGAGCCGCTAAGCGACGCCGTAACGATCCGCGAGAGGTACTGCGAGGGCTGCGACGAGATCTTCGTCAGCCGAAGCCTCGAGCGGTGGGTACAGCCCGCTGATGTCACCCGAAAGGAGCTGCTAGCACATGCCTAGGAAGAAGAACATCGAGGAGTCGCGCAACCTCGTTGACGACGCGCGCGCTCGCGTCCGCGCAGAGAAGGAGGCGGCTCGCGAGCTTGCCGCGGCCGAAGCGGTAGTCGCTCAGGCCGAGGCGGATGAAGCTGCCGCGGCCCGCAAGTCATTCCTCGACGGCCTCCTCGCCGACTACCACCAGGCGCTCGCCGACTACGAGCAGAAGCGGGGCGTCGCGGTGCAGGCCGCCCTCACATATGCCCCGCACCAGGCCGAGGTGGACAAGTCGCGGAAGGAGATCGAGCGCTGCTACGGGCAGATCGCCAGCCAGATTCGTCCGCAGGGATTCCTCGCCAACAAGGCTGAGCAGGTCTACGAGGACGCCATCTCGCACGCGCCGACGGTCGGCATCGATCAGCTCGGAGTTGCCCGCGAGAACAAGCGCCTGGAGCTTGGGCTATCGCCCGAGGAGATGGACGCACTCCAGGCAGTCCTCAACCGCCACATCTATTAGCGGAGGCTCCAGTGAAGATTCCCGACGGAACGGTTCACCCTCGCGACATCCTCCGTGAGGTACTAGCAAACGGCGGTGCCGAGCGACTTGTGCGCGGCGAGGTTCTCTACCGAAGCGCCGCAGGAAACCGCTGGAAGAAGCGCTCTCGGAAGGACCTGCACCGCGCCCGCCAGGAGCGCGTTCGCAGGATTCGCAAGCGGGCGGGAATGTTCCCCAGGATCACGGTTGATAGCGAGCCGCAGAATCGTCATTTCAGCGTCGCCCAGATTCGTGGCGCCTGCAAGATCTTGGAGATCACGCAGCCCGTCCGGATCTCTACGGTGACCTGGAGCCGGGAGCATCCCCGGGAACACGACCGCGGCGACTACAACTTTCTCGGTGGCGAGCACGTCATCCGGCTCGATGACGATCCTCGCGCCAGCGCCGCGAAGCTGAGCGAGCGTTTGTGGCACGAGCTCTGTCACGCTCGACAGCGCGAGGAGCACGGCGCGAATTACTCCGCCAAGTACGCCGCTGAGCAAGCCCTCGTCGGCTACGACGCAAACTGCTACGAGGTCGAGGCGACCGAGCTGTCCGGCGACCTCGCACCCGGGATGCCGCTGTGTCGATGAGAGACAATCCCTTCCGCGTCGATCTGCTCGGTGCCGCCTCCGACGATGAGCCGGAGAAGATCGGCATCGTCTTCGAACCGGGTCTCGGCTCGGAGGAGGATGCGGTGGCGATCGACCTGACGCCGGAGGATGCACTTGAGCTGGCCGCAAAGATCGCTGACGTGTACGGGCTGCACAAGCGCTGGCTCGATGCGCGCGAGAGCGATCCCCTCGCGCACATGCCCGAGCCGCTGCGCCGAACCGAGGTGACCGGGCTCGATCCCGAGAGCTGGTGGTTGCGGCAGCTGTTGGAGGCTGGTTACCCGCTCAGGGATGCCGAACGACTGGCGAGGGACAAAGACGTTGACCTTCACCGGTGAGCAACGGCTCGCCCCGAAGGGCTGGCCCGGGCAACTCGTCACCCAGGGCCGAATTCGAACGATAAACGTCCGAAACGAGCCCTCGCTACTCAACCGCTAAGGAGTGCCGTAGCGCCCGCCATTAGATTGCCCGAGGGTTAGATATTGGCCGCTCAGAATCGAGAAGAGGCGCTTCTGCGCCCCTTCTCGTGACCCGTTTGGCGTCTTCCCGTGCTACGCGGCTGCGTCCAGCAGCTTCTTGAGATCAACGGTGGGCACGGGCGGCACCGGCCACGCCTCATCCTGCCCCTGCCACCGCATCATCAGGCGGTGCTCTGAGGCCTTCGGGAACACGAGGACTTCCGCGATTAGCCTCGGGTAATAGAGCTTGGCGTCGAGCTTCAGAAACTCCTCGCGTGTCATCGCCTGCTCGAACGGGCGAGGCACTTCCCGCAGCGCTCGGCGTGCGGTCTCGATTCCCGCCTTCTTGACCTTGAGGCCCTCGGCAAAAACCTTCGGACCCAGCTCGCGCAGGATATCCGGGCTGTCGCGGTAGTCGGTGAGATCCGCGCGCGCCTGCTCGACGGCGGCAAGCGCGTCGGCGTACCGGGTATCGCCCTGGATCACCGCCGCGACGTGCGGCTCGTGCTCCTCGAGGGCGTCGTCGAGCTCGCGTAGCACCGGCGGCTCAACCAGGTGTGTCGCCATGCTCGCCTTGCCGCAGCCGTTGGTGCACGCGTAGGTGGACTTCCCATTGCCGTAGGAGGAGACCGTTAGCTTCGCGCCACATAGTCCGCACCGGACGATGCCCTTCAGCGCGACCGTCTCGGACAGGCCGGTGTGAACCGGAGGCCGGCCGGTCTTGACGGCATTCGCACCCTCCCACTCCTGCTCCGTGATGAGCGGCTGGTGGCAGTTCTCGATGACCAACGGCTCGCCCGGGTTCTTCGGGTCGGGGATTCGCTGCTCGCCTACATATGCCCGGTTCATGACGACCTTGCGTACGCCCGAGCGCGTGAGCGGAATGTCCTCGCGCGCGGCGATCTCGCTGAACCGAAGTCCCTCAGCGCGCAATTTGAAGATCAGGCGCACGGTGTCGACGTCGGCATTCGGAGTCAGACGGCCCTGCCCGCGCTTCGCGTTCGTCGGGACTACCTGCCCGCTGTCGTCCAGGCCCTCGCCTTCCTTTCCTTGCCGGCGAGATACCAACTGCGGTTGCGGTCGTAGACCTGCTCGGCGAAGGCCATCATCATCGTGAACTGGAGCTTCGACCCGTCGCGCGACGAGTCCAGCCCGTCCGCAACCGCCACGAGTCGAGCGTCCGCGTCGGTGATCCGCTTGTAAGCGAGCGAACCCTCGCCCACGTTGCGACCGAACCGGTCGAGATGACGGCAGAGGATCCCCTGGGATTCGCCCGTCTCGCAGCGCCGAACCAAGTAGCCCAGCCCGCGCTCATCGGCGGCGAGCTGGCTGGATGTCGCGGACTCCTCGACGACCTCCTCCACCTCCCAGCCCTGTGCCTCGGCGTGGGCCCGGCAGGCGGACTCCTGTAGCTCGGACGACACCTCGGTCTCCTCACCCGACTGCCTCACGTACACGTCCACGATCATGGCTACTCCTCCGTTGACTAACTAAATTGTAATTTAAAATTACGTCTAGGAGCAGGCGAGCCACAACGGCGAGCTCGTGCACGCCGTCGAAGCCGACGCGATCACTCGAACAGACGTCACCGAGTTGGGCTCGGTGCTCGCCGGACTCGCACCGGGCCGTGAGTCGCCGGACGACATCACAAGCTTCGACTCGACCGGCCTCGCGATCCAGGACCTCGCGATTGCGCTCGCGGCGATGGAGCGCGCAGACGAGCTGGACGTCCCCACGCTCGATCTCTGACGGCACGGCGCCGAGTATTAGGAGGTCGCGTTGGTCCAGGTCCATCCGGACGCCGACTCGATGCCCGCGTATGCGGATTCATGCGTCGTTAGAGCCGGCGCGCGGGATCGAAGAGGTGAAGCTCCGGCGCTGGACGGGCCAGGATCGCCGACGCGACGAGATCACCGCATTCGAGTCCAAGCACGTTGCCGTGGCCTGAGTAGCCACACGCGACCCAGAGGCCGTCGTAGCCCGGCATCCGGCCCGCCAAGGGCAACCGGTCCTCTGTGACGCCGAAGATGCCCGACCAGCGATGGGTGATCTTCGGGGCACGGCCGACGAGCTCGCGCGCGAAAGACTCGAGCCGCGCCTGGATGCCGGGCGTCGTCGCTTCTTCGGCAGTGGACTCCTCTTCGAGTGCGGTGTCTCGGAAGCCGCCGAGCACGAGCCGAAGATCCGGCGTCTGCTGCCAGTAGTCGTGGCCGTGGCGGGAGTAATGCGGGCAGGCGAAGTACTCCTCGCCGAGAGGCTCCGTGACGACCACCTGCCCGCGGACCGGCTTCACGACGCGATCCAGCGGCTCGAGGAGGCCATGCGTATAGCCGTCGGTGGCCAGCACGACCTGGTCGGCGTCCAGCAGCTCGAGCGCCGTCACAGGATCGTGCTCGCGGATCTCGGCTCCCGCGTCCGCTGCCTGAACGGCGAGCCGGCGCACCCAACGCGCAGGCTGAATTGACCCGTCGGGCGGGTGGAAAATGGCGCCGTGGAAGCGGCCGGCGAGGCGGCCGTTTAGCTCGGGTCGCCACTCGACCTCGAAGCCGTCGTCGCGTAGCGCTTCGTACTCGGCGCGGAGCGACTCCGCCTCCTCGCGGTCTGCTGCCAGGCGCAGGCTTCCCGTCCGCCGGAAGGCGTCTCCGGCGAGCCCGGCCAGCCGCTCGAGGGAGCCTTCGGTCAAGCGCCAGAGCGATGCGGCGCGCTCGGCGCCGAGCTCGGCACGGGCGACGTCGTATGGCGCGGCGGCGCCACGGAGCGCGAAGCCGCCGTTGCGGCCGCTGGCCCCGCCTGCGACCTCGCGCGCCTCGTGCACGCGAACGCGCAGGCCCGCGTCCGCGAGCGTGAGGGCGCAGGAGCAGCCTGTGACACCCGCTCCGACGATCGCCACGTCGACGCGGCCCGAGTGGCGGTTCTTCGGGAGCGCTGGCGGAGCTTCCTCGAGCCAATACGAGCCCTCGATGTCGTCGATGCTAGCCCGGCCGCACCACCGCCCTATAGCGCCCGTCGGCTTCCGAGGCGAGGCCTGCGAGCTCAAGCTCGGCGAGCGCAGCCGCGAGCGGCCCCGGCTCGAGCCCGGTCGTGCGCGACAGCTCGTCCGCGCTGGCCGCGCCGTCGGCAAGCCGCTCGAGCACCGCAGCCGCACTCTCACCCACCTCAGGCATCCGCGGCCGCTGGCAAGCCGCGAGCCCGAACAGCTCGAGCACGTCGTCGGCAGTCGTGAGCGGGCTCGCGCCCTGGCGAAGTAGCCGATTGGTGCCGCTTGAGAGCGTGCCGGTGATCTCCCCCGGAACCGCGAACACCTCGCGGCCATCCTCGAGCGCGAAGTCGGCTGTGATCAGCGCGCCGCTTCGCTCCCGTGCTTCGACGATCACCGTCACGGCCGTAAGTCCGGCAATGATCCTGTTGCGTGCAGGGAATCTCCAAGGGGCAGGCTCGACCCCCGGCTCGTACTCCGAGACGACGAGGCCTCGTTCGCAGATCCGTCTTGCCAGCTCGGAGTGGGCGGCCGGGTAGTCGCGGTCAATGCCACAACCGAGCACGGCGACGGTGACGCCGCCGGCGTCGAGCGCGCCGCGGTGCGCCTCGCCGTCGATCCCACGCGCGAGACCGCTGACCACGACCAGACCGGCCGCGGCGAGCTCCCGCCCGAGCACGCGCGCGACCTGTGCGCCGTAGGGCGAGCAGGCCCGCGCGCCGACGATCGCGACCGCGGGCCGCGCAAGAATCTCGGGGTCCGCGGCCCCGCGGAGAAAAAGCGTCCGCGGTGGATCGTGGATCTGCTGAAGCAGCTCCGGCAGATCGCGGCGCCGAAGCCTTCGCACCGCGCGGATCGGCTCAACCGCTGCCGCGCTCACGCCGCCGCCGCCAGCTCGGTCGGTGTTCGGAACGAAAGCGCCTCGGCGAGGTGCTCGGGCCCGACTGCTTCGGCGCCGGCAAGGGCTGCGACCGTCGCCGAGACGCGGGCAACACGTGCACGCCCGCGGGCCGACAGCGGCAGCCGTTCGACCGCACGCGACAAGAGCGCATCGGCAGCCTCATTACGAGGCGGGCGGCGCTCTCGCAACCGCTCGCGCGCCGCGACGACCCGCTCCCGCACGAGCTCGGAGGCCTCCGACGGCGCCGCTGCGAGCTCGAGCGCCCGCGGACGCGGTACGGTCACGAGCAGGTCGAAGCGGTCGAGCAGCGCCCGCGAGAGCTTGTCGCGGTAGGCCGCCAGCCGTTGCGTGGAACACGAGCACTCCGCGGCCGGGTCGCCGCGAGCGCCGCACGGACAGAGGTTCATCGTCGCCACCAGCTGAAAGCGCGCCGGAAAGGTGGCCTTCCCCTCGACCCGCGCGATGCTGATCGCGCCGTCTTCGAGCGGCTGGCGCAGCGCCTCCAGGGTCGGCCGCGGGAACTCCGCGAGCTCGTCCAGGAAGAGGACACCGCGATGCGCCAGGCTCGCCTCGCCCGGACGCGGGCCGGAGCCTCCGCCGACGATCGCCGGCGCCGACGCCGTGTGATGCGGGGCCCGAAACGGAGGCGCAGTGACGAGCGGCCGGCCGGGCGGCAGCAGCCCGGCGACCGAGTGAATCCGCGTCACCTCGAGCGCCTCGTCGCGCGTCAGCGGCGGGAGGATCCCTGGCAGGCGGCGGGCCAGCATCGTCTTGCCCGTACCCGGCGGGCCCGCCAGCAGCAGGTTGTGCCCGCCCGCCGCCGAGAGCTCAAGCGCACGCCGGGCGCGCTCCTGGCCACGAACGTCGGCGAGATCGGGCAACCCATCTGGCACCGGCAACTCGTCCGGCTCGTCGAAGGGCTCGGGCTGCCACTCGCCGCGCAGGTAGGAGGCGGCCTCGGCGAGATGGTGCAGCGGCACCGGCTCGATCCCGGCGAGCGCGGCCTCGGGCGCCGAGGCTGCGGCGCAGAACAGCCGAGACAACCCCAGCTCCTTCGCTCCTTCCGCCGCGGCCAGGACGCCCGCGACCGGCCGGACACGTCCGTCCAGAGCGAGCTCGCCGACCGCCGCGTGGCCGCGCAGGCTTTCCTCCGTCACCTGCCGCGAGGCGGCCAACACGGCGAGCGCGATCGGCAGATCAAAACCCGACCCCTCCTTGCGAAGCTCTGCCGGAGCGAGATTGACCGTCAGCCGCCGGTCCGGCCAGTTCAGCTCCGCGGAGGTGATGCTGCTGCGGACGCGCTGCTTCGCCTCCTGACAGGCGCGGTCCGGGAGCCCTACGATCGCGAACGCCGGCAGCCCGTTCTGCAAGTGCGCCTCGACCTCGACTCGACGCGCGTCGAGACCGACGAGCGCGTGGGTGATCGTCCGCGCAAGCACCCCGCCGACGCTAGCGGCGAGGGTGTTACGTGTCTGTCACGCGTTTGTGCCGGAAGTGAATCGGCAGACGATCACATCCTCGAAGTACTCGCCTGCGCGTCGCCCCGTCCGTCGGTTCACATGGCGCCGGTGCCGGCGCTCCTCGCACAAGCCCGCGCGTTCCAGGATCTCCGGATACAGCTCGCGCCGGTCGTTGACGACGATCACCACCGGGGAGCCCGGCCGCAGTGAACGACGCACGTTCCGGAAGGTCGCAACGATTCCGTCCGAATACGCCTCGAGCGCCGCGCGCGACGTTCCGGCGGCCCCAGCCCCGACCTCGAGCTCGCGGCAGTCGTCAAGCAGCAGCAGTTCGTAGGCGTAGCGGTGCTGCTCGTGGTAGTCGATCAGGCCCGGGTAGGGCGGCGAGGTGACGACGCCGTCAAACGGCCCGCCGAAGTCGAGCTCGCGCGCGTCGCCGTGCAGCACCACGGCCTCGCGCGCACGCGCGCGCACGCGCGAGAAGGCCTTGATCCGCTCGAGCGTGTCGAGCGTGTAGCGGCGCAGAAACGGAGCCGCCTCGCCGACGGGGCGACAGGTGCGCTTGTGCTTGTGGCACCAGTACTCCTCGCGCTGGGGCTCACGCGGGAAGTCCAGGTCGAAATGCCTCGTCCGCCGAGCAGACCGCGCCGCGCGGCCGAGCACGACGCGGAGGACGTCAGCATTGACGTAGTCGCCGACGAGCCCGCAGAAGCCGAGCAGCTCTCGAGCGGCCTGTGGCGCGAACCAGGCGCGCAGGTAACCGGGCGGGCGTTCGGTCGAGGTTTCGCCGATTCGCTCGCACGCCGCCCGCACCTCCCGCTCGAGCACGAACGGGTTGTAGCGACGCGTCTTGACTTCCATCAGCAGACAGTTGAAGGCGGCGATATCCGCGCCGGTCGCATCGAGGCCGGACTCGAGGGCCTGCACGAGAGTCGTCCCCGAGCCCGCAAACGGATCGAGCACGTGCTGGCCCGTGACGAAGTAGCGGCCAAGCAACACCTCCACGAGCTGCGGGATGAACTTGCCGAGGTACGGATGCAGCCGGTGGACGTGCTTTGTCCGCTCACGCTCGGGCAGGTCACGCTCCGACCAAGAGAGGTCGACCTCGAGGTCTCGGTACAGAGCATCCTGCGTTGGGGCCACGCCATGAGCTTTCGTCATTCGAACCTAAGGTCCTTGTAAGCGCTTACTAGGACATCGACTAACGTCAACGCGTCGAGTAATGTCAGCGCGCAATGTCACCAACCCAGCGCAAGCATCGAGACCATGCATCGTGGCGAACTGCCCTCATCCGGGCCGAAACCAGCTCGGGTTGCGGCGCCGGGTGGCCCACGACGGTGCGAGCCCATTCCCGACCAAGCGTAGAACCGATGCGATCTACTCGATCGAGACAGAGGCTTATCTCTGCGACAAGCATGCGCTCAGTGGCGGAACCTTTGCTTTGATTTTTGAGCCAGACGATTCGCAAGAGGTAAAGGTTGAGGTCCTTGCGGATCGAGCTGTCGAAGCGCGGAGCAAGCACATCAAACAACCGGAAGAATTTGCTAACTGAGGGAATCGACTAGGCGCTCCACACCCGAAGGGCGAACAGCGGCGAACTCGAAACCAACCCGAAGACGGGCCGGCTGCGGGTTGGCGATGAGCCAGGCTTCGGCGCCGCGACGAAGGCGGTCGCGCTTCCACGAGTCGACTGCCTCCAGCGGGTCGCCGTGACTCGGCCCTGATTTCAGCTTCACCTCGCAGAACACAAGCCGCCGGCCGCGCCGGACGATCAGGTCGAGCTCGACGCCACCGGCGCGGACGTTGCGCGCCAGGATCCGGTAGCCGCGCAACCGGTAGTGCCACGCGACGCGCCGCTCGGCCGAGCGACCGCGCGCAGTGGTATTAAGCGGCGTCCGGCTCCGCGGCATCGCTTGCGATGCCGCTCAAGAGGGCGCGCCGACCTGTGCGGCGCGACCGCTAAACCCGGTCTGCAGGGAATCATCGTTGCGAACTTCGTCAATCGTCGGCTCCGCGCTCTGCTCCGCATAGCAGCGCGCCTCAAACGAGCGGCGGTGGATCTCGGACGGGCCGCGCTCCCGTACGACCGCCGAATGGCCGGGCGTGATGTAGCCGACGTGCGACGAGAAGCCGTAGTGCGGATAGAGCGCGGCCAGCCGCCGCATCGTCCGGTCGCGGACGACCTTCGCGACGACCGACGCCGCTGCGATCGCGGCGCTCTTCTCGTCGCCGTCGACGACCGCCTTGTGCTCGGGCGCGGTCGGGCCGAGCCGGAAGCCGTCGACGAGGCAGATCTCCGCGGGCGGCGCGAGCTCCCAGAGGATTGCGCGCATCGCCGCCAGGTTCGAGCGATGGAGTCCGTTCGAGTCGATCTCGCGGGCCGAGATCGCTCGCACCGAAACCTTCGAGCAACACGCCAAGACGGCGCGAAACAGCTCCTCGCGCCCGGCGGGCGTGAGCTGCTTGGAGTCGTTCAGAAGCGCCAGCGGCCGCACGCGGTGGTCGCGCAGACTTCCGTAGTCCAACAGCACGCCCGCGACGACGAGCGGCCCGGCCAGCGAGCCGCGGCCGGCCTCGTCGGTGCCGGCGACGAACCGCGCGCCCAGGCGGCGGTCAAACGCGAGGAGCTTCCGCCCCGGCCTCTTCGGTTTCGGCTTCGGGCTCGGATTCTTCTGCTGCGGACTCGGGCTCTTCTGCTGCAGGCTCGGACTCTTCTGCTGCGGGCTCTTCGGCGGCGACGGCCTCAGGCTCTGGCTGCTGCTCGGGCTCAGCGGCGGTTTCGGGGTCTGGTTCGGCTTGAGTTCGGTCTTCGACGCCGGCTGCGACAGCATCGGCCGAGGATAGCGGCCCTCTCCGCTGCACCTCGCGGACGCGCGCCTTCTTCCCCACTTTGCCGCGCAAGTAGTACAGCTTCGCGCGACTGACGTCGCCGATCGCGGCGACCTCGATCTTCTCGATCTTGGGCGAGTGGAGCGGGAAGGTTCGCTCGACGCCGACCCCGAACGACTGCTTGCGCACCGTGAAGGTCTCGCGGGCGCCTGCGCCCTGGCGCTTGATAACGATGCCCTCGAAGACCTGCACGCGGCGCCGCTGGCCCTCGATCACCTGGAAGTGGACGCGCACGGTATCGCCGGGCTTGAACCTGGGGCGATCGCCGCGCAGTTGGCGCTGTTCGAGGTCTTGAATGATCCGGTGCATAAGAACGGCCCCCGTGGAGGCCGGGCGTGAATCCTAGCGGACTGCGTTTTGCTTCGACCGACGCCGGCGAACGATCCGGCCTGGCAACCGAAGCATCCCGAGCGCCCCCAGCCCGAACGAGACGTAGGTCGAATAGATCGAGATCCGGTTCGGCGGCCAGTAGGTCGCGAATACCTCACCGATCAGGTTCTTCCTCGGCACCGTGCCCCAGACGCGGGAGTCGCATGATTCGGCCCGGTTGTCGCCCATCATGAAGTACTGCCCCTTGGGGATCACCTGCGAGCCATGGGTCTCGGTGTCGCGACGATCCGGCTTGATGTACGACTCGTTCAGCTTCTTGCCGTTGATGTAGACGTAGCCGTTCCGCTCCGACCAGCTCTCGCCCGGCAGGCCGATTAAGCGCTTGACGAACGTCCCGCCGGCGCCGCAGCGCTGCTTTGCCGCGGGCGGCGTCTTGAAGACGACGATCTCGCCCCGATGCGGGCTCCGGAAGCGGTAGATGAACCGGTTCGCAAGCACTCGGTCCGAGAGACGGGCCTCACAACCCTGGCCCCCGGCGCAGTGCAGGGTCGGCTCCATCGACGATGAGGGGATCCGGTACGGGTTGACGACCCACTGCTTGATCGCGAACACGATCGCGACCGCCCCGGCGATCGTGACGATCCAGTCGATCGCGATCCGCCAGGGCCGCGGCAGCCGGTGCGTGAGCCGGTCGATCGGATTGCGCGAGTGATGGACCACCGGCTTCGGCTCGGCGGGCGGCGAGGGCGGTCCGCCCGGCTGGTACGGCGGCGCCCCCTCGGGCTGGTAGGGCTGTGCGCCTGACTCGTGAGGAGGAAAGCCGGGCTGGTACGGCGCCGGCGCAGGCGGCTCGTAGGCGCCTGCGGAACCCCCATTCGCGGCATCGACCTCGGCGCGGCGCGACGGATCGGACAGGACTTCGTACGCGTCCTGGATCTCGCCGAGATGCGTCGGCATCCAGGCGGCCTCGCCCTCGGTTCTATGGAACCTGACCAGACGCCAGTAGGCGTCGCGGATCTCCTCCGGCGAGGCGTCGGGGCTGACCCCGAGGACTTCGTACGGATTGCGAACCGCGCCGGCGCCGTCTGACTGGTCCATCTCCGTATCGTGCCTCAACCTGCGGTCCGCAGACGGCTCTGCCGGCGCCGCCACTCGTCGATCTTCCCGTGATCGCCCGAGAGAAGGACGTCGGGCACGCGCCAGCCCCGGAAATCGGCCGGGCGCGTGTAATGCGGGTATTCGAGGCCGCCCTCGAGCTCGGCCGAGAAGCTCTCGACGAGCCCTGATTCCGCCGAGCCGAGAGCGCCCGGAAGCCGTCGCGCGATCGCGTCCACCAGCACCATCGCGGGCAACTCGCCCCCGGAGAGCACGTAGGGGCCAATCGAGATCGAGTCGGAGGCGAGGTGTGCGAGCACGCGCTCGTCGAAGCCCTCGAAGCGCGCCGAAAGCAGGGTCAGCCGCTCCTCGCCCGCGAGCTCCTCGACCACTTCCTGCGTCAGCTGCCGGCCCTGCGGCGACAGCGCGACGACGCGATGAGCCGGCGCCTTGCCGTACGCGGCCTCGAGCGCGGCCGCGACGACGTCGACGCGAAGCACCATCCCGGCGCCGCCGCCGTAGGGCTCGTCGTCGACCTGTGAGCCGGAGAGCGGCGTGTAGTCGCGGTAGCTGAACAGCCGCAGGTCCAGCTCGTCGCCGAGCACGGCCGCAACGGGCCGCTGCTCCGTCAGCCACGCGAAGGCTTGCGGGATCAAGGTGAAGACGTCGAGCTGCAAAGGAGGCGCTGCTCAGGGTAGCTGGGGCTCGGCGAACCCCGCGGCGATCACGATCCGCCCTCGCTCGAGATCGACCTGGCGCACGCAGGCCTCAACGAGCGGGAGAGCGAGCCCGGAATCGAGCTCGAGCACGTCGTTTGCAACGCCGGGCGCTACCTGGGCGACCCGGCCGAGCACGCGGCCGCCCTCCTCCTCGACCTCGAGGCCGACGAGCTCGAACGCGTAGAACTCGCCCTCCGCCGTCGGCGGCAGCGCCTCGCGGAGCACGGAGAGCTCGGCGCCGCGCGGAGCTTCGTGGTCGAGCCGGATTACCGGCCGACCGCCGGAGCCGCGCTTCGACGCCACGACCTCGGTCCGCTCGCCCTGGACGTAGACGACCGCGCCGACCGCGAACCGCTCCGGATCGTCGCTGGCCTCCTCGACGAAGAAGGAGCCGTCGAGGCCGTGCGGCCTGCCGACGCGGCCGATCGTTACGTACTCAGTCGACGATCTCGACAAGGATGCGGTAGCTCGACCGCGCCGCGCCCGCGCGGACGATCGTGCGCAGCGCCCGGGCGATCCGGCCCTGGCGGCCGATCACCTTGCCGACGTCGTCCTTCGCGACGTGCAGCTGCAGCACGTGCGCGCCGTCGCGCTCGATCTCCTCGACGTAGACCGCGTCCGGGTCGTCGACGAGCCGTCGCGCGAGCTCGGCCAGCAGTTCAGCCAATGTCCTTTGCCTTCAAGAGGCGCTTGACCGTGTCGGAGGGCTGCGCCCCCTTTGAGAGCCAGTCCTTGACCTTGTCCTCGTCGAACTCGATCGTCGAGGGATCGGTCTGCGGGTTGTAGCGCCCGACGATCTCGATGAACTTGCCGTCGCGCGGGGAACGCGTGTCGGCGGCGACGACGCGATAGATCGGATTCTTCTTCGAGCCGACCCGCGTCAGTCTCAACTTGACTGCCATCTATCTCCTCGCCTTCTTTTTCTTCTTTCGTTTGCTCTTGGTCTTTCTCGCCGTGGCCGCGCGGGCGCCGTTCGGCGCGCCGGGCGCCTCCAATCCTGGCAGGGAAGGCATCTTGCCGCCTTTCATCTGCTTCATCATCTTCGCCATCTGCTTGCGCGCCTCCAGCAGCTGGTTGACCTGCTGGACGTCGGTGCCGCTGCCGCGGGCGATCCGCTGCCGGCGCGAGCCGTCGATCACGTGGGGCAGCGCCCGCTCCCGCGGCGTCATCGAGAGGATGACCGCCTCGACGCGCGCGAGCTGCTTCTCGTCCACCTGGTCGAGCCCCTCGAGCTGGTTGCCGAGGCCGGGGATCAGCTTCATCACGCCTTGCAGCGGGCCCATCCGGCGCAGCATCTTGTAGCTCTTCAGGAAGTCGTCGAACGTGAACTCGCCCTGCATCATCCGGCGCTCGAGCTCCTCGCGCTCGTCCTCCTCGACCGCGGCCTCGGCCTTCTCGATCAGGCTGAGCACGTCGCCCATGCCGAGGATTCGCGAGGCCATCCGGTCGGGATGGAAGTACTCGAGCTGGTCGACCTTCTCGCCGACGGAAACGAGCTTGATCGGTTTGCCGGTGACGGCCTTGACCGACAGGGCGGCGCCGCCGCGCGCATCGCCGTCGAGCTTCGTCAGGACGACGCCGTCGAAGTCGACCCGCTCCTGGAACGCCTGCGCGACCGCGACCGCTTCCTGCCCGGTCATCGCATCGAGCACGAGTAGGACGTTTGTCGGCCTCGCCTCCTTGCGAACGGCGGCGAGCTCCTCCATCAGCGCCTCGTCGACATGCAGCCGGCCCGCCGTGTCGACGATGAGGACGTCGCCCTCGGCGGCGTCGATCCCCTCCCGGGTGGCCTTGACGGGATCGGAGCGCTCGCCGCTGAAGACGGGAACCTGGATCTGCCGGCCGAGCTGCTCGAGCTGCTCGATCGCCGCGGGGCGCTGCAGGTCGGCGGCAACGAGCGCCGGCTGCTTGCCTTCCTTGCGCAGCAACAGCGCGAGCTTGGCCGCAGCCGTCGTCTTTCCCGAGCCCTGCAGGCCGGCGAGCAGGATCACCGTCGGGGGCCGTCCGGCAAACGCGAGGCGCGAGTCGCCGGAGCCCATCAGCGCGGTCAGCTCCTCGTGCACGATCTTCACGACCTGCTGGCCGGGTGTGAGGCTCTTCAGCACCTCCTCGCCAACGGCGCGCTCGCGGACGCGGGCGACGAAATCCTTGACGACCTGGAAGTTGACGTCTGCCTCGAGCAGCGCGAGGCGGATCTCGCGCATCGCCTTCGAGATCGCCTCGTCGTCGAGCTTGCCGCGCTTGCCGAGGTCGCCGAGCGCGCCCTGAAGCCGGTCTGAAAGCGTGTCGAACACGACGGCCAGTGTACTGACGGCCGTTTTCGGTAAGGCCTCTCCTCATGGCCACGCGGACGACCGTCGTGAAGCGCACGCGCGGAGCTGGAGAGCTCCTGCACGAACGCTTCGCCGGCCACGAGCTGCTCACCTACGCGAGCGCGCTGGCGTTCCAGGTTCTGAAATCGCTGATCCCGTTGACGCTGTTCGGACTGGCCCTCCTCGGCGCCGTCGGCCGCCAGGACGTCTGGACGAAACACATCGCGCCGGCGCTGAAGTCCCGCCTGGACCCGCCCGTGTTTCACGCGATCGACTTCGCCGTCGAGAAGATTTTTGCGAGCAACAGCGCCGGGCTGATCGCCTTCAGCGCCGTAGTGACCGTCTGGTTCGTCGCCGGCGGTGTCCGCGCAATCATGGGCGCGATCAACCGCATCTACGAGGTCAAGGACGAACGCCCGTTCTGGGTTCGGTGGCCGCTCTCGTTGGGGCTGGCCCTCTGCGTGGTCGCCGGCGTGGTTGGCGCGGCGCTCCTCGTCGAGCCCGTGCCGAAGCAGGACGGGGCGTGGGAGGTTCTGCTGGTCGCGGTGCGCTGGCTCGGCGCGCTGTCCGCGCTGATCCTGGTGACGGGTCTGCTCGTCCGGCTCGCGCCGGTTCGACCCCGGCCGAAACGCTGGGCGAGCACCGGCGCGGTGCTCGTGATCGCTACCTGGATCGTCGCCTCGCTCGCGTTCCGGTTATACGTGACCTCGTTCGCGAACTTCCAGACGGCCGTCGGGCAGCTGACCGTCTTCCTCGTCTTGATGGCCTATGTCTACGTGTCCTCGATCGTCCTGCTTGTGGGGATCGAGATCGACGAGCTCCTTCGAGAGGACGCAAGCTCGGAAGAGCGTGGCATTCTCGACGTGCTCTTCGGGCTTGGGCGCTGAGCGTTTCCGTTTGGGTCTCGCCCAGGCCGGTTAGAGACTCTGCGGCAACGACCGTGGGAGGACGAGATGGCTGACGTCGCCAAGGTGATCACGATCATCGGCTCATCGCCGGAGAGCTTCGCGAAGGCCGCCGATGCTGCGGTACAGGAGGCTGCGAAGACGGTTCGCGGGATCTCGGGTGCTCACGTGGTTTCGATGAGCGCCGTCGTCGAGGGCGATCGGATCGCCCAGTACCGGACAACCGTCGACATCGCCTTCGCGATCGAGCGCTAGCCGGCGATGAGGGCCCGCGCGAAGTCCTGCGGGTCAAAAGGTCGAAGGTCGTCCAGCGACTCCCCCACGCCGACGAGCGTGATCGGGAGGCCGAGCTCGTTCGCGATCGCGATCGCGACCCCGCCTTTGGCCGAACCGTCGAGCTTCGTCAGCGCGACGCCCGTGACGCCGACGGCTTCGCCGAACAGGCGCGCCTGCTGGACGCCGTTCTGCCCCGTGGTCGCGTCGACGACGAGCAGCGTCTCGTTGGGCGCGCCCTCCTGCTTCTGGGCGATCACGCGGCGCACTTTCGCGAGCTCCTCCATCAGGTTGGCCTGCGTGTGCAGGCGGCCGGCGGTGTCGACAATCACGACGTCGCGGCCGCGCTCGGCCGCGAGCTCGATCGCGTCGTAGGCGACGGCGGCGGGGTCGCCACCGCGCTCGCCGCCGACAAAGTCCGCTTCGGCGCGCTCGGCCCAGATCTCGAGCTGCTCCTCGGCGGCCGCGCGGAAGGTGTCCGCCGCGCCGAGCACGACCGTGCGTCCATGCTCGCGCAGGCGGTTCGCGAGCTTGCCGATCGTCGTCGTCTTGCCGGTGCCGTTGACGCCGACGACGAGAATCACGCTCGGCTGGCCGTCGAGGGCGAGCCGACCCGGATCGCCTAGCAGGGCCGCGGCCTCTTCGACCAGCGCCTCGCTGAGATCGCCGAGCTCCCCCCGGGCCTCGAGGCGCCGCACGAGCTCGGCGGTCGAGGGAACGCCGACGTCTGCAGCGATCAACGCTTCCTCCAGCCGCTCCCAGGCCGCGTCGTCGGCCGCGTCGAAGGTTCCCGCGGCGATCTGCTCGGTCAGCGCCCGCCGGCTCTTGCCGAGCGAATCGCGCAGGCGCGAGAAGAAGCCGCCCGCCTCCGCGCTCTCCTGCGGCCCGGCGGCCGCGTCGCCGAGCAACTCCGCCCAGGTGCGGCTCACGCCTGCGGCGCGTGCTTCCGGATTGCTTCCTTGAGCCGCCGCGAGGCAGGCAGGCGCTGGTCGGCGACAACGGCCGCGACGGTGGCGGCGGCGAGCTTCCACGAGCGCCTTACGAAAGCGAGCCCAAGCAGTGCTCCGCCGATGGTCGCCAACGGGCCGAGTGTGACATCGGGCGAACGGTCCATCGCGGCGATTCTACGGAGCTTGGTCAGGCGACGGCCGAAACCGGCGTCTCCCGCGGCACTCGCCGGGAGACGATCTGCGAGACGCCGTCGGCGCCCATCGTGACGCCGTAGAGGCTGTCAGCCGCCTCCATCGTTCGCTTCTGGTGCGTGATCACGATGAACTGGGCCCGGTCGGCGTAGCGCCTGAGTAGCTCGACGAACCGGCCGATGTTCGTGTCGTCGAGCGCGGCCTCGACCTCGTCCAGGAGATAGAACGGACATGGCCGCGCGAGGAAGAGGGCGAAGAGGAACGAGATCGCGCCGAGTGCCTTCTCGCCGCCGGAGAGGAGCGAGAGCTTCCTCACGCGCTTGCCCACAGGCCGCAGCTCGATCTCGACCCCGGGCTCGCTGCCGTCGTCGGGACCGTCCTCGTCGGGCTCGCTCAGCCGCAGGCGCCCTTCTCCTCCCGGAAAGAGCGTCTGGGCCACGTCCGCGAAGTGCTGCTGGACGGCGGCGAACGTCTCGTCGAAGCGGCGCTCGACCGTCTCGCTCAGCTCGTTTCGGAGCTTCTCCAGCTCCGCGAGGCTCCGCTCGAGGTCCTCCCGCTGCGTCGTCAGCTCGGTGAGTCGCTCCTTCTCCTCCTCATACTCCTGCTTGGCAAGAGGATTGACCGCGCCGAGCATCTCCCGCCGGCGTTCGAGGCGGACGAGCCGTGCTGCCAGCGCGTCCCGATCGTCCCCTTCGGCCGGCTCGGCGCCTGCGTCCTCCAGCCGCCTGCGCGCGGCCGATTGCTCGGCCTCGAGCCTGGCCAGCTCGACGTCGATCGCAGCGGTTCGCTCGCCGGCCTCGGCTGCGCCGCGGCGAAGCTCGGCCTCGCGCGCCGCGAGCTCACGCAAGGCGCCGGCGGCGTCGCCGGTGCGCGAGCCGCCAGCGTCGACACGCGCCCGAAGGGGTGCCTCGAACCTGCGACCGGCCTCCGCCGCTCCTGCAAGCGCGCGAACGAGGCGCTCGCCTGCGGCGACGAGCCGCGTCGAGCTCCAACACACGGCGACGTGCCTCGAGCTCGAGCCAGACCGCCTCGGCCGTCTCGCCCGCGAACCAGAGCTCGCCGCGCTCGGGGTCGTAGCCAAAGCCTTCCGGGGTCACGGCCGGAACGGGCGAGCTCAGCAGCTCGTCCTTCGGGACGACTGCGTAGCGCTCGACGAGCTCGGCGGGACGCGCTCCGACGAGCACGGTCAGATTCCCAAGACCCGCGGCGTGAGCCTGCTCGAGCAGCCGCAAGCCGGCCTGGACGTCCTCAGCGAGCAGCGCCGACCCGCGCGGCCCGAGCGCCGCCGCGACGGCACGCTCCCGCCCCGGCTCGACATCGAGCTCCGAGAGCGCGAGCCGCGCGCCTTGCTCCGCCAGCGCGCGCGCCGCCGGCGGCAAGCCTTCCCGCTCGGCGAGGGCCCGTTCGACGGCGGACAGCCGCTCCCGCGTCGTTCGCAATTGCTCGTCGTCCACCGTCGGCAGCCGCAACGGCTCTGCCCGCAGGCGCTCGACAAGCTCAACGGCCGCCTCGCGGCGCAGCTCGAGCCGGTCGGCCGCGCTCCGAAGCCGGTAGAGCGCCGCGGTCGCCTCCTCGCGCCGACCGGCCGCATCGGCGAGGTCCTCCTCTGCCTGGTTGCGCTCGACGAGCAACTCTTCGAGCTTCGCGTTCGCGGCCTTTCGCGCCATGGAGGCGGCCGTACGGCGTTCCTCGATCTCGGCGGCAGCCTGACCGAGCTCCTCCAGCTCGAGCTCCGCAAGCCGCGCTTCGACCGCGGCGATCTCGTCCTTCAGCTTCTCCGCGCGCTCGGCCGCGGTCGCCTGCAGCGCGAGCGGCCGCAGCCGCTTGCGCACCTCGGCCTCGAGATCGCGAGCCCTCTCGGCCTGAACCTGCACCCGCGCCAGCTTCAGCTCGGCGCGATGCCGCCGGGCCTTGAACTTCCCGAGCCCCGCCGCTTCCTCGAGCAGCGCGCGCCGGTGCCCCGGCTTCGACGAAAGGATCTCCTCGACCCTTCCCTGACCGATCACGGAACTGTGGCCGCCCCCGAGCCCGACATCGGCGAGCAGCTCGACGAGATCCGTGCGCCGCACGGCGGCCCGGTTGACGAGGTACTGACCCTCGCCGCCGCGGTGCAGCCTGCGCGTGATCGAGATCTCGCTGAACTCGAGCTCAGGAAACCGGCCGTCCGCGTTGTCGAACAGGAGCTCGACCTCGCACCAGTCGGCCGCGGGCCGGCCGGCCGAACCGGCGAACAGGACGTCGTCGGGCTTCTCCGCACGTAGCTCCGACGGCGAGAGCGACCCCGAGGCCCAGAGCAGAGCATCCGAGACGTTCGACTTCCCCGACCCATTCGGCCCCACGACCACGGCAACGCCGCGCTCGAGGCGAACCTCGACCGGATCAGGGAACGACTTGAAGCCGCGCAGCTTGATCGCGCTCAGGTGCAAGCCGGCCGAACGCTAGCGGCGAGAGCGGATGCCCTCGGAGCCCTCAGTGGCTGGATGGTTCGCCGTCAGGCGAGAGGACGCTTGCCCAGACCAGACTCCACTCGCGTTAGCCGCCTGGAAGTGCCTTGCGGTTTTCGTCGTGCTGCGCTGCCCCTTCGACAGGCGCGATCCACGTCTCGCGCCGCTTCGTCCAGATTTCAGCCTCCGGCTTTAGGTTGAACGGGGCTTCGTCGAGAGTGCCGATCCGGATCTCGACGAGCGAGTCGTCGGGGTCCGGCGGATTGAGGATCCGCGCGCCGCACCGAGGGCAGAATCCGCGCCCGTCAAAGCTTGCGAGCTCCCCGCTGATCTCAAGCGCTTCGACGGGCCACTGCGCGTACACCGAGAAAGCGCTCCCCGATTCCTTTCTGCAGTCTGCGCAATGGCAGCGCCCGACATGTACGGGCTCGCCCCGAACGAGATACCGCACGTCGCCACAAAGGCATCCTCCAGTGCGGACGACGTCCTCCACGGCCCGATCTTACGTCGAGAGGTAAATGCCTCGACCCTTCGGGACTTCGGAAGCTCCTCGGATGACATTCCGGAACACTGGCCCAAGCGAAGTTCGTTTACATGCCGAGGGTAGGCTCGACTCGTGCGACGCGTGGCAGACATCGCTCTGACCTTGAGCATCGGTGTGGGCATCGGAATTCTGGTCGGCTATCTCCTCGGCTTCACCCACGGAACTCCGACACCAGAGAACTCGTCTCCACCACCCGAGGCGTTTGATTATCCCTTCGGCATCCTTGTCGGGCTGGCAGCGGTCGCCGTCGCACGCATCGTCGGCTTACCAGTTTGGCGGTCGATGCATCGCAAAAGTCGCGCCAAGAGTTCGTAGGTCTCGCTCGGGGTTGTCCTCAGGGGTCATTCCCGAACGCTGGCCCACCCGAGAGGGCGAGCCGCCCGGGTGACTTCAGCGGCGGTCGGTCTGCAAGCCCCTCGATGATCCGAATTGAGTTCCTCGCCCGATAGCCTTGATCTGTGGAGCCCCGTGTCGATGTAATCACGCTGGCCGTCGAGGACCTTGAGCGGGCTCTACGGTTCTATCGCGACGGGCTCGGCTTCGAGTCGCGGGGCGTCATCGGGACGCAATGGACGGACGAGGAATCCGGCGCGAATGGCGCCATCGCGGTGTTCAAGTTCGAGAGTGGGTTGCTCCTCAGCCTGTACCCGCGCAGTGACCTCGCCAAGGACGCAGCGATTCCCGCCGGTCCAGCGCGCCCCGGCGAGTTCAGCCTGGGGCAACTCGTGCAGAGCCGCGCCGAGGTGGATGAGTTGATCGAGAAGGCCGAAGCAGCCGGGGCGGCCGTCACCACGCCGCGCGACAGGGCGTGGGGCATCTACTCCGGCTACTTCCGCGACCTGGACGGCCACCTTTGGGAAATCATCTGGAACCCGAATAGAGACTGATCTAGCGCGGCCTCGGGTGACGTTCCCGCACGCTGGCCCAGTCGAGAGCCCCTTGCATGGGAGCAGCCAGGGCATCCAGAAGGTCGGGTTTACGATCGCGTCATGAGTGCAGTCGAAGCTGCGGTCGCGGTCGCTGATGCCTACGGGGTGCACTGCGAGAAGCCGGTCGTGTTGGGGGAAGCGTGGCACGTGCTCGTGCACCTGTGGCCGTCGCCAGTGGTCGCGCGCGTAACCAGCGGCGCTCCCGGTGTCGATCCGGCCGACGTCGAACGGGAACTCACTGTGGCCTGGCACGCGGCTCAGGCGGGCGCACCGGTCGTCCAGCCAAGCGACCTGCTTCCGCCTGGCCCGCACTGCCACGACGGATATACGCTCGTTTTCTGGCACTACCTCGTGCAGGCCGGCAAGCTCGACCCGACCGCAGCCGGCCGAGGGCTCCACACGATCCACGAGTCGCTCGCTGACTACGCCGGCGACCTGCCCCCTGCAGGCCGCGCAGAAGAGGTGCGAGCGATGCTCGAGCCTTTCGCCCCGTCCGACGACGTCGAACTACTCTGCGAACTCGCCTCGCGCGAGCTCCCCGAGGGGCAGGCGCTGCACGGAGACGCCCATCTTTTCAACTGCATCCAAACTGCTGCCGGGCCGATCTGGCACGATCTGGAGACGGCGTGCCGTGGGCCGCGTGAATACGACCTCGCCGCCCTCGTACTGGACGACCGCTCGGACGGTTCAGATCCCGAAGCCCAGAGCGCAATCGCCGCATATGGAAGCTACGACGAGGAGCTCCTCGATCAAGCGCTCCCGGTCTACGCAGCCTGGGTCGCCGCATCGTTCATGGTTGCGGTCGCCCGCCGACCGGACGCTGCGCCCGCCCTCGAACGCCAGCTGAAGTTCCTGCGACGCTTCCGCCACTAGGCCGCCGTCACGCTCATGCGTCATTCGTGAACGCTGGCCCAGGCGTGCGTCAGTGATCAGGAGACAGTGCCCCTACCGGCACCAGACCGTCTTGGAGCCAGCGCGCGTTCTCCGCGATCTCGGTCACCGGGTCGACGCCGAGGTGGCCGCCTTCCTCGATCTTGACGATGCAGCCCGGGACATGGGCCGCCAGCCATCGGCCGTGCGCCGACGGCACGAGCACGTCGGCTGAGCCATAGATGATCAACACAGGAACGGCGATGTTCGAGACGTCGAAGCCCCAGGGACGGGTGAAGGCGAGGTCGTCGTCGACCCAGCCGCCGACGCCGTTCAACGCCCATTCAGCCGTCGCCTCGCGGACGATCTGCATCACCTCTGGCCGCGCGAGCTGCGCGCGGTCCGAGTCGCTGAGGTCGTAGTCGTCGAGCACTGTGGACGGATCGACTGCGACGCGCGCTTCTGCCTGCGCCTGCTGCGCCTCGACGTATTCGGTCAGCGCCTCCTCGCCCGCAAGCGCAATTCCGAACTCCTTCACGTTCTCGGGGTCCATGCCATCGACCCATTTGTCGTGCTCCAGACCGCCGTCGCCGTATGGGGCCTCGCCGACGCTGCTCGTCGCGCGCACGACTCGGTCCGGACGCAGCGCGGCGCAAGCGAGCGCATGCGGCCCACCCCCCGACCCGCCGGTTACGCCGAAGCGGTCGAAGCCGAGCTCGTCGGCGATGGCGATCACGTCGTCGACCGCATCGGCGACGCTGCGACCGTGGCGCCGCGTGGAGCGGCCGTAGCCGGCGCGGTCGTGCGTGACGACGCACACGCCGAGCTGTTGGTAGAGCTCCTCGTGGGGCCAGCGCTGCAACCGACAGCCCGGCGTCCCATGCAAGGCCATGATCGGGAAACCGCTCGGGTCGCCCCACACCGCGAACGCGAGCGTGCGCCCGTCATTCGTCTGCAGTGTTCGGAGCGGCTCGCCCACGGAGGCGAGCATACGCCCACTACACGCCGATGATTGCCCCTTCTTCGAAGGACATTTTGCGGACGCTCGCCCAGGCGACCGCGAGTATGTCGGCCGGCGGCAAGCCAGGCGCGAGCTCGACCTCGTCGCCGTCTTCGGTCACGAGCCTGGTGTCTTGGGCGCGGCTAATCGCCTCGAGGGAATCCATGCGTGGGTGGTGAGAGAGCTTAGAGCCGGCGACAGGATTGGCAAACGACCGCGGCGGGTCCGCCCGACGATGAGACCGACCAGCACCGGCGGGGTTGCCGCAATCGGCGATGTCGCTAGAAGCAGCAACCCCCAGAGGCCGGCTGCGAGGCCCGTGGCGACGGCCGCCGCCGCTCGCCGCCGCACGAGCAGGCCAAGCAGCGCCGGCCCTGCGAAATCGAGCCACCCCATCGTGGCCGAGCCGAAGTCAACCTGCTGCAGTTCTGGCAGCGGGCGCCCGATCGTCGGCGGCGCCGCAGCCTGGAGCGCATTCATCGTCGGCTCGACCTGACGGTCGCCCCAGACGAGGATCACGTCGAGTACGACGAGCAACACGAGCCCGGCCGTCAGCCACGACCAGGGCGCGACGCCGGCGACAAGGCCCGTGATGGCCAGGCAGGCGCCCGCGATCAGCGCGACCCCCGCGAGGTCGCTCGACCAAGCGTCGGGCCGCAGCCAGGCGAGTGCGTAGAGCGGCGGCACGCAGAGTGCGGGCAACCAGGGAAGCCGCCAACCCCGCGCCCAGCCTGCGCCGGCCGCGAGTAGCGGAGTCGCAACTGCCGCGAGCGCGGTCAGAAAATCAGCTCCTCCGCCGATCTGCGCGATGGTGACGCCGGCGACGAGCGCGGCCGCCGGGATCGCCAGCCCAAGGGCTCGCGAAGAGACGAGCCGAGGCGGTCGCCCTGGTGCGAACACGAGCGCTGACTGGGCGAGGACGAGTACGCCGTATGAGGCTGCGAGGCCGATTGAACAACCGTACTTGCAGGCGTTTCGACCGATTAACCTCTTAGCCCCGTTTGCTACTCCACTGGTGGGATCCAGTCCAAGGCGATCCTCCATTCGCTACGGAGTACGGCCGCGTAGACCTCACCGCCCCGCGCCGACCCACCCGTGGCATCCAGGATCGCCTGCGTGCGTGCCGCCCGCGCGGGCAGACCTCGTTTTCGGGGCACCTCGCCGAGAAGCTGCCACTCGTCCGGCCCCACCTGGCGTAGGACCACGAAGCTCTGCCGTGAGGGCTTGCCGGTTGCTCGGTCAGTCACGCTGATCTCCGCCTGGCGCTAGGAGATGCCGAGCTTGGCGAGCACCTGCTGCGCGGCCGCCTGCTCCGCCGCCTTCTTGGAGCGTCCTTGGCCGACCCCGGCCTGGTCGCTGTCGATGTTTGCCGCACAAGTGAACGTGCGGTCGTGCGGCGCGCCCTCGACGTTCAGTACCGAATAACTGACCGACTTTCCCCGCCGGGCGAGCGCCTCCTGGAGCTCGGTCTTGAAGTCGACGTGGCTCGTCAGGGCGTACTCGATCCGGCCCGCGAAGGCGTCGACGACCGCCGGTTCGATCTTCTGGAACCCGTGCTCGAGGAAGAGCGCGGCCAGCGAAGCCTCGAGCAGCGCGGCGAGCACGTTGCGGTTCTTCATCAAGCGCTGGAGCTCCTCCTCGGGGATCAGGTCGCGGCCGCGTTCCAGCAGCCGCGTCCCGAGGTCCAGCTCCTTCGCCACGACGGCGCAGCTCGCCCGCGAGACGACGTGCGAGCGGATCTTCGCCAGCCTGCCCTCGGAGAAGTCGGGGTAGTCGTCGTAGAGCGCGCGAGCGATCGCGAGCTCGAGCACGCTGTCGCCGAGGAACTCGAGCCGCTCGTACGACGACGCACGATCGGGCGCCCAGGAGGAGTGCGTGAAGACGTTCTCGAGCCGCTCCTCCGGGAGCGCGTCGATCAGGCGGTCGAGACGACCGCGGCTACTGGTGCGAGGAGACGTAGTCGACAGCCTGACCGACCGTCTGGATCTTCTGAGCGTCCTCGTCGGAAATCTTGATCCCGAACTGGTCTTCGAGCTCCATGATCAGCTCGACGAGATCGAGCGAGTCGGCGTCGAGATCTTCCTGGAAAGAGGCTTCCTCGTTGATCTCGCTTTCGTCGACGCCGAGCTGTTCGCTCAGCACTTCCTTTACTCGCTCGTACACTTCCTCTCGCGAAGCTGCCATCTCACCTACCTTGCCGGTTCGGGGTCAGAGCGCGCGGACTCTAACACGCCCTGTTCAAGCCGTTCTTGCAAGCTTCCGACGACGTCGTGCTCGACCCCCCGGGCGGCGAGCCGAATCGCGTTCGCGATCGCCCGCCGGCCGGAGCCTCCGTGCGCGATCACGGCCAGCCCGCGCAGGCCGAGCAGATAAGCGCCCCCGTAGGTGTCGGGGTCAAGCCGGTCGCGCAGGCCGCGCGCCGCGGGGCGGATCAACAGGCCGCCGAGTTTGGCGCGACGGCTGGCGTTAATCTCCTCGCGCAGGGAACCGAGGACCGTGGCGATCGTCCCCTCGAGGGCCTTGAGGACGACGTTGCCGGTGAAGCCGTCGCAGACGACCACATCGGCGGCGCCTTCCAGCAAGTTGCGGCTCTCGGTGTTGCCCTTGAAGTTGAGGTCGTCCGCCTCGGACAGCAGCCGGTGCGCCTCGAGCGTCAGCTGGTTCCCTTTCTCCGGCTCCTCGCCGATCGAGAGCAGGCGCACCTCGGGATCGCTGATCCCGAGGATCTCTTGCGCGAAGACGGAGCCCATGTGCGCGAACTGGCGCAGGTGTTCCGCCCGTCCGTCCGCGTTGGCGCCGGAGTCGATTAGAACCGAAGGGCCGCGCTTAGCCGGTAGGACGACCGCGATCGCAGGCCGGTTGACGCCGCGCAGGCGCCGGATCTCGAGGAGTCCCGCGGCGAGCATGGCGCCGGTGTTCCCGGCGGAAACGGCCGCGTCGGCTCGGCCCTCGCGGACGAGCCGGCACGCAACGACGAGCGAGCTGTCGCGCTTGCCGCGGACGGCATCGGCTGGTTTCTCATCCATCGCGATCGTCGTCCGCGCCTCGACGAGCTCGAGCCCGCCCGTATCGAGGCCCGCGGGGCCGACCAGCACGGGATTGATCTTCGGCGACGCCGCTTCAAGTGCGCCCGCGACAATCTCTTCGGGTGCTCTATCACCGCCCATCGCGTCGACCGCGACGCGTGCTGCCATGACGTTACGAACCGAGCGGGCGGAGCGGCTCGATCTCGCGGCCGCGGTACGTCTTGCACGTCTGGCACATCTGATGCGGCCGCGTCGGCGAGCCGCAATTCGGGCAGAGGCTCAGCCTCGGCGACGAGATGCCGTGCTGGGCGCGGCGCTTGTCGCGGCGCGACTTCGACGTTTTTCGCTTCGGGACTGCCATTAGCGGCCGCGCAGTATATCCAGGGAGTGCTCTAAAGCCTGTCGCGGAGCTCGGCGAGTGCGGCCCAGCGCGAGTCGGACTTCTCTTCGTCGTGCGTGTGTGGCTCGGCGTTCAGGTTCTTGCCGCAGACCGGGCAGAGTCCGGCACAGTCCGGCCGGCAGAGAATCTGCAGCGGCAGCGCCAGCGCGACCGCGTCGCGGGCCCAGGCCGAGAGATCGAGCCGGTCGTCTTCGAGGTACGGCGTCCGCAGCTCGTCGGAGTCGGGGTTTGTCGCCTGGTACTCGCGAGCCGAGATCGGCAGCTCGAGCACGGCGTCCTCGAGGCAGCGGTAGCAGGGGCCGTGGAGCCGGTTGCGGAAGCGAAGCTCGAAGACCGTCCCCGTGCTCGCACGCGTGATCGACAGCTCCGCCTGCACGGTCTCGGGCACCGGCAGATAGCGCTGCCCGCCGAGCTCCAGCGGCTCGAGTTGAATCTCTCGCTCGTCGGCGAACTGCTCGCCGGAACGGAGCTTGAGCGTGCGTAGAGTGAGAACGGTCACCCGCTCAACCTAGCAACGGCTAGACGCGCATCAGAAGCTCGCCGACCGGCTTGCGATTCGCCTCGCCGCTCCACTCCTCGACGGTCTTCGCCTCTGGGTCGAGAGGGCGACGCGGATAGGCGAACGAGAGCACGATCACGGGCTCGAGGTCACCCTCCAGGCCCAGAACTTGAGCCGTCCGTGCTCGGTCAGGCATCCCGTTCGGGCACGAGACGACGCCTTCGTTCCAAGCGACGAGCATCATGTTCTGCATCGCGCGCCCGACGTCGAGAACGCGCCCTCCTCCCGGTGTCGCGATCGCGATCACGAGGGCGGCGCCGCGAACATTGCCGGCGACGTAGACCGACCCGGCGAGGCGCTCCTTCCGCTCCTCGTCCTCGACGACGACGAACGTCCACGGCTGCTTGTTGGAGCCGCTGCCCGCGACCCGACCGGCGTCGAGGATTCGCGTGACGACGTCCTCGGGGATCGGGCGGTCGGCGTAGCTGCGCCAGTCGCGCTTGCTCGCGACGGCGAGGTAGGTGTCCACGGGCCTCTAGAAGGGCTGGTCGTTCGTCGAGCTGCCGTCGATGCCGACTCCGGCTCCGACTCCGGCGACGACGGACTCCTGCGAGCGCTCGTGGAGCCGCTCGCGTCCCCGCTTGACCGCGCCCAGGAACTTGTCGAGATTGACCTCGAGCGTCGAGAGGATGCTGTCGGCCCAGTCCTCCATCTCGAGCCGCGTCTCTCGCGCCTGGCGCCTGGCCTCGTCGACGATCTCCTGTGCCTGACGCTCGGCGAGCTTGACAATCTCCGTCTGGGAGGCCTCGCGAACGGCCTGCTCGCGTGCCTCGCCGAGAATCCTGTCGCACTCCCGCTTCGCCTCGGCGAGCATCTCCTGCCGCTCCTTGACGATCCAGCGGGCCTGCTTGATCTCCTCCGGGATCGTCGCCCGCATCTGGTCCAGGATGTCGTAGATCTCCTCGCGATCGATGCGGACCTGGTCGGTCAGCGGCACTGCCTTCGCGTTGTGCACGAGGTCGTCGAGCTTGTCGATGAGAACGAGTACGTCCATGAATCCTCGGAGTTTACAGAGGAAGCACTATTCGCTAGTTCTGCCGAAGAGGCGGCTGAAGAAGCCCCGCTTTTGGGGTGGTTCCGGCGTGGGCTCTGGTTCCGCTGCGGGCTCCGGTTCCGGTAAGGGCTCCGGCTCCGCTTTGGCTTCAGGCTCAGCCTCTTCCTCCGGCTCAGGTTCCGGCTGGGGCTCAGGTTCGGGCTCGGGCGCGGACTCCGACTCCGGTGGCTTGAGGGACGGCAGTTCCCGCGCCTCGTTCGTGCCGAAGACCCAGCGGCGCCCGCTCTCGCGCAGCTGCTCGAGCAGACTCTTCGCCTCCTCGGGGTTGAGATCGACGTCACCCGGCGAGTTGAGCAGCTCGACGAGCCGCGCAGCCGCGCCCGGATTGCCTCGAACCTTCAGCTTCTGGACGAGCTCCAGCGCATCCTTTCGCGGCAGCGTGACGCTGCCGCCGTTGCCGCCTTCGAGGAGGCTTTCGAGTCGTTGCGTCTCGTTCATTCCCCTGGGTTCTCCGGCGTCCCCGGCCGTCCGTCCGGAAACATCTCCGCGAACCGTCTCGCGACCGCCGCCGGAACGAGCCCGTCAACCTTTCCCCCGAACGAGGCAATCTCCTTCACGCCGCTCGAGGAGACGAAGCTGACCTCCGGGCTCGCCATCACGTAGACCGTTTCGACCTCGGGCGCGAGTGTCCGGTTCAGCTGGTTCATCTGGAACTCCCACTCGAAGTCCGAGATCACGCGCAGGCCCTTGACGATCGCCTTCGCCTCCCACCTGCGCGCGAAGTCGACCACCAGCTCGGAGAAGACGTCGACCTCGACGTTCTCGAGTCCCTCGAGAGCCTCCTTCAGGAAGGCGACCCGCTCGTCGAGCGTGAACATCGGCTGCTTGTGCTGGGGGTTGCCGACGACGCCGATCACGAGCCGGTCGAAGATGCCGGCGGCGCGCTCGATCACGTCGACGTGGCCGTTGGTAACGGGGTCGAAGGTGCCGGGGTAGATGGCTGTGATCACGGTTGTTCGAAGAGGGTTATTCGTGCCGAGCCGTAACGCCGGCTGGTGCGTTGCGTGAGCGACGGCAACTCGGGCTCGTCTCTGGCACCCGTCTCGACGACGACCAGGCCGTCCTCCGCGAGGACGGCCGGAAGGTA
>WNGE01002523.1_pt1 | contig 30067 bp, 27 predicted proteins | sample 5400651 | NCBI WGS metagenome assembly WNGE01 (sample SAMN13153370, study PRJNA577476) | soil metagenome | isolation source: 60 cm soil or saprolite under grassland replicate 2 | place: USA:California | collected 2016-06-15
CGCCAGCGACGCCACCGTGGTCGCGGCGCTCGGCGCCGAGCCCCGCGCCGGCGGCCCGTCACGGCTGGCCAGCACCGTGCTCGAGCTGGCGCGCGCCAGCGGCCGCCGGCGCGACGAGGTCGCCCGCGACTGGTTCCGCCGCTACCTCGAGGTCGTCGCCGACCCGCTGCTGTGGCTGTACGCCGAGCGCGGCGTGGCGCTCGAGGCCCACCAGCAGAACGTCATCCTCGAGCTGGACGGCGGCTGGCCCGCCGGCTGCCGCTACCGCGACAACCAGGGCTACTACTTCAAGGCATCGTCGAGCGACGCGCTGCGGCGCCTGCTGCCCGAGCTGAACCGCGCCAGCGACACCGTCTGCGACGACCACGTCGCCGACGAGCGCTTCGGCTACTACCTCGGCGTCAACAACCTGCTCGGCGTGGTCGGGGCGCTCGGTGGCGCCGGCCTCGCCGACGAGCGCGACCTGCTCGCCGACCTGGGCGCCTACCTGCGCTCCGCCCCGGACTCACCGCTCGCCCGCACGCTGCTCGCCGCCAGGCGCCTGCGCTGCAAGGCCAACCTCCGCACCCGCCTGGCCGGCATGGACGAGCTGGTCGGCCCGCTCGCCACCCAGTCGGTCTACGTGGAGGTCGACAACCCGCTGCTGGCGGCGGGACGGCCGGCGTGAGGGCGCCCGAGCTCGGCGCCGCGCTGCCGGCGCCGTGGGGCCGTGCGGCCTTCCGGCGGCTCGACCCCGCCGCCGACCTCGACCTGGTCCACGGCTGGATGCGCCAGCCGCACGTGGCCGCGTTCTGGGAGCTGGACGTGCCTCGCGCCGAGCTCGCCGGCTACCTCGAGCAGGCTGCGGGCGACGACCACCGGGAGGCGCTGATCGGCTGCGTGGACGGCCGCCCGGTCTCCTACTGGGAGCTGTACTGGGCGGCGCGGGACCGGCTCGCCGCCTACTACCCGGCCCATCCCCTCGACCAGGGAGTGCACCTGCTCATCGGGCCGCCCGAGCTGGTCGGCCGCGGGCTCGGGCGGGCGCTGCTCGGCATGGTGGCCGGCTGGCTGCTCGGGCGGGAGCCGGCCAGCCCGCGGGTGGTCGCGGAGCCCGACGTGCGCAACGCCGCCTCCCTGCGGGTGTTCGAGCGCTGCGGCTTCCGCCGCGTCGCCGAGCTGGACCTGCCCGCCAAGCGCGCCGCCCTGATGGTCCGCGAGCGGGACGCGGTGGCATGAGCGAGCGGGGCACGGGCAGCCCGTACGACCTCATCGGCGTGGGCATCGGGCCGTTCAACCTGGCGCTGGCCGCGCTGCTCGAGCCCGTCGCCGGGGTCGACCCGCTCTTCCTCGAGCAGCGGCAGGAGTTCTCCTGGCACCCGGGGCTGCTGCTGGAGGGCTGCACCACCCAGGTGCCGTTCCTCGCCGACCTGGTGACCCTGGCCGACCCCACCTCGCCCCACAGCTTCCTCGCCTACCTCAAGGCCCACGACCGCCTGTACCGCTTCTACGTTCGGGAGGAGTTCCACGTCCCCCGCCGCGAGTACGACCACTACTGCCGCTGGGTGGCTGGACGGCTGGCGGCCTGTCGCTTCGGCCGGCGGGTGGAGCGGGTGCGCTGGCTCGACCGGCCGGCGCTGTTCGAGGCCGACGTGGTGCAGCCCATGGGCGGAGCGGCCCGGCGGGTGCGCGGCCGCAACCTCGTGCTGGGCGTTGGCGGCGCCCCGCGGGTGCCCGCCGGGCTGGCGGCGGCGCTCGGCAAGGACGTGCTCCACGCGGCGAGCTTCCTTGAGCACCGCGACCACCTGCGCCGCGGCAGCGCGATCGTGGTGGTCGGCTCCGGCCAGAGCGGCGCCGAGATCTTCCTCGAGCTGCTGCGCGAGCAGCCGACCACCGGCTACCGCCTCGACTGGCTCACCCGCTCGGCCGGCTTCCCGCCGATGGAGTACTCCAAGCTCGGCCTGGAGCACTTCACCCCCGACTACACGCGCTACTTCCAGGCGCTGCCCGAAGCGACCAGGGACCGCCTGCTGCCCACCCAGGACCTGCTCTACAAGGGCATCGACACGGCCACCATCGCGGCCATCTACGACCTGCTGTACGAGCGCACCGTGGGCGGAGCCTCGCCGCCCGCGCGGCTGCTCGCCCACACGGCGGTCCGGGGCATCGATCGCCGCGGCGACCACTGGCGGCTGCAGTGCCACCAGTGGGAGCAGGACGCCCGCTTCAGCCTGGAGGCCGACAGGGTGGTGCTGGCCACCGGCTACCGCACCGACCCGCCGGCCTGCATCGAGGAGCTGCGCCCGCGCATCGCCTGGGACCAGGCCGGCCGCTACCGCGTGGGGCCCGACTACCGGGTCGAGACCGACCCGGCGGTCAGCGGCGCGCTGCTGGTGCAGAACGCGGAGCTGCACAGCCACGGGGTCGGCGCGCCCGACCTCGGGCTCGGCGCCCACCGCGCCGCCGTCATCGCCAACGCCCTGGCCGGCAGGGAGGTCTACCGCCTGCCAGCGCGCACCGCCTTCACCGATTTCGCCGCCTTCACCGCCGTCAACCACCCGGGGGTCAACCAGTGCCAAGCGCCGACGTCCTCGCCAGCTCCGCCATCGCCGAGCAGGTCCTGACCGCCGAGCAGGTCCTGACCGCCGAGCAGGTCCTGACCGCCGAGCGCTGGCACCAGGCCGGCCGGCGCCTGGTCGCCAGGCTGCTCTCCGAGCTGCTCTACGAGGAGCTGCTGGAGGCTCGGCCGGAGCCGGGCGCGACCGGCCGCCACCGGCTCGACCTGCCCGGCGGGGTCGCCTACACCTTCACCGCCAGCCGCCGCCTGCTCGACCGCCTGCTGGTCGAGCCCGCCACCGCGCGCCGGCAGGCGCCCGGCGAAGCGGCTGCCGTGCCCGCCGACGACCCGGTACGGCTGCTGCTGGACGCCGGGGACGCCATCGGGATCGCGCCCGCCACCGCGGCGCACCTGGTGCGCGAGCTGTCGAGCACCCTGGTCGCCGACGCGCACGCGCTCGCCGGCCGCCGGCACCACGCCGCCGACCTGGTCGACCTCGACTATGCCGAGGTCGAGGGCGAGCTCGACGGGCACCCCTGGATCGCGGCCAACAAGGGGCGGATCGGCTTCGGCTACGGCGACTACCTGCGCTATGCGCCGGAGCGGGCCGAGCCGCTGCGGCCGCTGTGGCTGGCGGCCCGCACGCCGTGGGCGTCCTACCAGGCGGTGGACGGGCTCGACCAGGGGCGGCTGCTGGCGGCCGAGCTCGACGCGCCGGTGCGCGAGGCGTTCGCGGCCAAGCTGCGCCGGCGGGCCGCCGACACCGGTGGGTGGGGAACCGACGCCGACGTGTGGCTGCCGGTGCACCCCTGGCAGTGGGCCAACGTGGTGCTGCCGCTGTTCGCCGCCGAGCTGGCCGCCGGTGACCTGGTCGTGCTCGGCGAGGCCGGCGACGACTACCTGCCGCAGCAGTCGATCCGTACGCTGAGCAACCTCACCGCGCCACGCCGCCACCACCTGAAGCTGCCGCTGTCGGTGCTGAACACGCTGGTGTGGCGCGGTCTGCCGACCGAGCGGGCGCTGCTGGCACCGCGCGTCACCGCGTTCCTGGCGGGCATCCGCGACGCCGACCCGTTCCTCGCCGAGGAGTGCGGGCTGCTGCTGCTCGGCGAGGTCGCCAGCGTCGCCATCCCGCATCGCGCCTACCAGGGCCTGCCTGGCGCGCCCTACCAGTTCCGCGAGCTGCTCGGCTGCATCTGGCGCGAGCCGCTGGCGCGCTTCCTGGAGCCGGGCGAGCGCGCGCTCGCGCTGGCCGCCCTGCTGCACGTGGACGCGCACGGCACGCCGGTGGTCGCCGCCATGGTGGAGCGCTCGGGGCTGGGGCCGGAGGCGTGGCTGGAGCGCTTCCTCGGCGCGGTGCTCCCGCCGCTGCTGCACTACCTCTACCGCTACGGCACGGTCTTCTCGCCCCACGGCGAGAACGCCATCCTGGTGCACCGCGACGGTGTGCCGGCGCGCCTCGCCTTGAAGGACTTCGTCGACGACGTGAACCTCTCCGACCAGCCCCTGCCCGAGCTGGAGGCGGTCCCCTCCGAGGTCGCCGGTGTGCTGCTCCGCGAGCCGCCCGCATGGCTCTGCCAGTTCCTCCAGGCGGGCCTGTTCGTCGGGCACTTCCGCTACCTCGCCGACCTGATGGAGGCCGCCCTCGGCCTGGCCGAGCGGCGCTTCTGGCGGCTCGCGCGCGCCGAGGTGCTCGCCTACCAGGCGCGCTTCCCGGAGCTGGCCCAGCGCTACGCCCTGTTCGACCTGCTGGCGCCACGCTTCACCCGGATCTGCCTGAACCGCAACCGCCTGCTGCTCGACGGCTACGCGGACCGGCCGGAGCGCCCCCACGCCGCCACCCACGGCTCGGTCCGCAACCCACTGGACGAGGTCGCCGAGCCGCTCGTCAGCGCTCGTCCAGCACACGCAGGGCGACTGGACACCACTGGCGACCATCCAGCACCATAGGGGGGTCATGAGCTCTGCTGGCGCGCGATTTACCGAGGACCGGATGCCGGTCCCCGTCGTGCGCGCCCCCACCTAGAGCTTCACGCGCAGCTCGACGAGAGCCGCTCCGGGTCGCCGCCCAGGGCGGCTCTTCCGCATTCCGGACCTGGTCCGGGCGCCACGGGCGGCCGAGCGGCAGCCAGCAACGCAGGAGGAGGACGAGAAGGCGATGGTGAGACCGACGGACGCGACGGCTCGGTACGAGCCGGCGGGGGCTGACGGCTCGGGCGCGGGCCGCCCGGTCCTGGCCGGCGGCGTGGCGATCGGGTCCGACGCGTTCACGTTGATCGCGCGCTCCCCCGCCGGCGGCGCCGGCGGGCGGCTCGAGGAGGCCGCGGTCCTGGCGCTGCAGGCGCGTGCGGGCCTGCTCGACGTCGGCCGCGCCTGGGAGACGCTCGGGCTCGAGGCGGTGGCGGCCTGCCAGCGCGCCGGCGGCCTTCCGGCCGTGTGCGCCGTGGCCGGTCCCGGCGAGGTCACGGCGGTGGCCGAGGTTGCCGCGATGCTGCGGGTACCGGCCAGCTCCCTGCGTGCCGGCGGCCCGCTGGCGCGGTCGCTGGGCCGGGCCGGCCGTCCTGTCCTGCTGGAGCGCGACCCCGCCGGCGGCGTGGCGGCGTGGCTGCGCGCCGCCGAGGGCATCGCGCGGGAGGGCAACGACCAGGTCGTGCTGTGCGCTCCGGGCGGCGGCCGGGCGGCCGGGCCCGGGCTCGACCTCGCGGCGGTGCCATCGCTGCGGGCGGCCAGCGGGCTGCCGCTGGTGGTCGATGCCAGCGGCATGGAGCGGGGCCACCGCGACGCCGCGGCGCTGGCGCGCGCGGCGGCGGCGGTCTGCGCCGACGGGGTGGTCGTCGGGATCGATCCTCGGCCCGACGCCGCGGGCGGCCGGCCGGCGGGCATGGCCGCGGACGAGCTGGACGGGCTGGCGAGCGAGCTGGAGGCGGTGACCGCCGCGGTCGGGCGCCGCATGGCCGGGCGCCGCATCCGCTACGTGGGTGGTGCGCGCCGCGACGCCGCCGGCCCCGCGCGACGATGGCGCCGCACCTGAGCGCGGAGGGAGCCGCGCTGGCCGTTGCGCTGCTATCCTCACCAACAGTCCGTGCAAAGCGCGGGGGAGCCCCGGGTCGCCGCCCGGGGCTGAGAGGCCCTCGAGGCGACCCCATGAACCTGATCGGGTTAGCACCCGCGAAGGGAGGCGCTCGTCGAATGCGCATCGCGCCCAGTCATCCCTGGCCACCCCGGTCCAACTGATCGAGCTCAAGGGCGTGCGGCAGGCGTTCGCCGGCGTGCCCGCCCTGGACGGCGTGGACCTGACGGTCCCCCGCCACGGCCGCCTGGCGGTGGTCGGGCCCAGCGGCGGGGGCAAGTCCACCTTGCTGGCGCTGATCGCCGGGCTGCTCGAGCCGAGCGGCGGCAGCGTCCGCGTCGGCGGCGAGCGCGACCCGCGCGGCCGGCTCGCCCACTGCGCGCTCATGCCGCAGAAGGACCTGCTGCTGCCGTGGCGGAGCGCGCTCGACAACGCCTGCCTGGCGCTGGAGAACCAGGGCCTGCGTCGCGGCGAGGCGCGCGCCCGGGCGCGGCCGCTGCTCGAGCGCTTCGGCCTGGCCGAGTTCGAGCGCGCGCGTCCGGACCAGCTCTCCGGCGGGATGCGCCAGCGCGTCGCCTTCCTGCGGACCCTGCTCGCGGGCAAAGAGGTGCTCCTGCTGGACGAACCGTTCGGCGCGCTCGACTCCATCACCCGCGCGCAGATGCAGGAGTGGCTGGCCGGCGCGCTGGCGCTGCAGCCGCGCACGGTGGCGCTGGTCACCCACGACGTCGAGGAGGCGCTGCTGCTGGCCGACCTGGTGGTGGTGCTCTCGGCCCGGCCCGGCCGGGTGGTGCACCGGCTCGAGGCGGACCTGGAGCGCGGCGGGCCGCGCAGCGAGGTCGTCTCAACGCCCCAGTTCGTCAAGGCCAGGCAGAGGCTCCTGGAGGCGCTGGGATGAGCGCGGCCGGACGCGGCGCCCACCGAGCGTGGCGGCGTCACCTGCCGGCGCTGGCGCTGGTGCTCGCCGGCCTGGGAGCATGGGAGCTGGCGGTGCGCGCCCTGCACGTGCCGCGGTACCTGCTGCCGGCGCCGTCGGCGGTGGTCCAGGACCTGCGCACGGACGGGCGGCTGCTGCTGGACAGCTCCTGGGTGACAGGACGCGAGGTGGTCCTCGGCTTCGCCCTGGCGGTCGCCGCCGGTCTCGCGCTGGCGCCGCTGCTGCACCTGTCGGGGACGCTGCGGCGGGCGCTCTACCCAATCCTGATCGGCTCGCAGGCCGTGCCGATCGTGGTGCTCGCGCCGATCCTGGCGATCCTGCTCGGCTTCGACCTCGCACCCAAGCTCGCCATCGTGGCGCTGATCTGCTTCTTCCCCATCGTCGTCAACGGCGTCGACGGCCTGCGCTCGGTGGACGCGGACCTGGTGCGGATGATGCGCACGCTGGACGCCTCGCGCTGGGCGATCCTCAGGCGCGTGGAGCTGCCCTCGGCGCTGCCGCTGCTGTTCTCGGGCATGCGCGTGGCGGCCACCTACGCGGCCATCGGCGCGGTGTTCGGCGAGTGGTCAGGGTCGAGCGCCGGCCTCGGCTTCCTGATGCTCCAGGCCACTCCCAACCTCGACACACCGCGCATCTTCGCCGCGGTGACGATCCTGTCGCTGCTCTCGCTCGCGCTGTTCCTGCTGGTCTCGCTGCTGGAGCGCGTGCTGGTCCCGTGGGCGAGGGCGCCCGCCCTCGAGCCGTGACAGACAGCCAGGAGGCACGCACGTGAAGAGAACGCTCCAGCGGGCCCGACCCCGGGCCCCACGCCGGGCCCGAGCCGTGGCCGCCGTGACCGCCGCGCTCGCCCTGCTCGCCGCGGGCTGCGGCGGCGGGGGCGCCGCAGGCTCCGGCTCGCCCACGCCCGGCCGGACCGAACCGGCCCGCATCGACCTGTCGCTCGACTGGACCCCGAATCCCGACCACGTCGGCCTCTACTACGCGCAGCAGCAAGGCGAGTTCCAGCGGGCCGGCCTGCGGGTGACGATGCGCGCGCCCTCCGACCCGAGCGCCCCCATCAAGCTGATCGGGCTGAACAAGATCGACCTGGCCATCTCCTACCAGCCTGACCTGTTCCTCGCCGCCGAGAAGGGCCTGCCGGTCAGGGCGGTGGCCGCGCTGATCCCGGTGCCGCTGAACTCGCTCATCGCGCTGGCGGGCTCGGGCATCACCGAGCCGGCCAGCCTGCGGGGCCGCAAGGTCGGCATCACCGGCATCCCCACCGACGACGCCATCCTGACCACCCTGCTGCGCACCGCCGGGCTCCAGCGTGGCGACGTGCGCGCCGTGAACGTGGGCTACAACCTGGTCACGTCGCTGCTGGCGCGCAAGGTCGACGCGATCCTCGGCGGCTACCGGAACGTCGAGGCGATCCAGATCGCCCAGGAGACGGGGACGCGGCCGGTCGTGCTGCCGGTGGACCGGCTCGGCGTGCCGAGCTACAACGAGCTGGTGGTGGTCGCCAACTCCCGCCGCCTCGACGGCGACAAGGCATACGCGCAGGCGGTGCGGCGCTTCCTCGCCACGCTGGTCCGTGCCAGCGAGGCCGCCGCCGGCGACCCGGAGGGAGCCGTGCGCGCGCTGCAGCAGGCCACCAGCTACCGCGCCGAGTTCCTGCGCCAGAGCGTGCCGGCAACGCTCCACCTGCTGCGCCCGCCCGACGGCGCCCCGATCGGCTGCATGGACCAGGGCGCCTGGCGCTCGTACGGCGAGTGGATGCGGCGCACCGGCCTGCTCGCGCGCGCCGTCGACGGCGGCTCGCTGATGACCACGGCGTACCTGCCAAAGCCCTGCTGAGCACTGGCGTCCGGGCGGGGCGGCCGGGGCGGGCGGGGTCACACCGCGCGGCGGGCGCGCGGAGCGCCGGGGTCGGAGGTCGCCTGGTACAGGCGCTCGGCGGAGTCGAGCAGGGCGGCGGCGACCAGCTCCAGGTCCGGGATCGTGCCCGCGTCGGCGGTGAGGCCGATGGTCAGCCGGTCGCCCCAGGTCAGGGCGGCAACCGTCAGGCCGACGTCCTCGGCGAGCGGCATCAGCGGAAAGGTGACGACCACCCGGGCGCCGGCGATGTCGACGGCCGAGGCCACGCCCCGCAGGGTGGTGACGATCAGGTTGAACCAGCGGCCGCGGTAGGCGAAGCGGGCGGCGCGCGCGTGCAGCGCCGCCGGCGCCCACGCGCCCACCATCTGCATCACGAAGCTCGCGCCGAGCGCCTGGTGAGAGCGCTTTGCCTGCTTGGTCAGGACGCGCACGGCGGCCAGCCGCTCGGCCGGGCACATCGCCCCGACGGGCAGGTCGACCGAGAGGGCGGAGGTCCAGGTCCCCGGGGCGGCGGCCTGGCCCGGCGGCCGCACCGCCACCGGGACCATCACCCGCAGCGTGCCGGCCTGCTCGCCGCGGCGCTCGAGCAGGCTGTGGAGCCCCTCGGCGATCAGCGTCAGGACGATGTCGTTGATGGTGCCGCCGAGCTTGCCGCGGATCTTCTTGACCTGATCGAGGGGCACCTCGGTGAGGACGATCCGGCGCCGCGCCCCCACCGGCCGGTTCAGCGTGGACCGCGGCGCGGTGCCCGACCGGGCGAGCTGCCAGAGGCCGACGATGATCTCGCCCGCCCGCCGGAAGGACCGGGCCGGATGCCTGACGGTGCGGGCGAGCGCCCCGCCGAAGGCACGCCACGGCGCCGCGACCTGGTCGGCGAGCGTTCGCCAGAACAGCCGCGACCGGCTCGGCGGCGGCGCGGGCCGCCATGCCAGGTGCTCCTCGGGGCTGGTCGGCCCGGGGTCCGGGTCCACCGGCCCGCTCATCGCGCGCAGCAGCCGGAGCACCCCGCGGCCCTTGCCTCCCGCCAGGCCGAACAGGTGCTGGGCGATGTTCAGCGCTCCGAGCCCATCGGCGATGGCGTGGTGGAGCTTGAGCACGACCGCCTGGGAGCCGTCCTCGAGGCCGTCGACCAGGTACAGCTCCCACAGCGGCCGGGAGCGGTCGAGCGGCTCGGCCATCACCCCCTCGACCAGCGCGCACAGCTCGGGCCAGCGACCCGGCGCCGGCAGGACCAGGCGGCGCACGTGCCAGCCCAGGTCGAAGGCGGCGTCGTCGACCCAGGCGGCGCGGGCCAGGCCCAGCGGCGGCAGCGCCAGCCGCTGCCGCAGCCGCGGCAGGCGGTGCAGCCGCCTGGAGAGCAGCGCGGTCAGGTCGTCCGGCCGCAACCGGCCGCCGGACCGCCGCGAGGGGTCCAGGATGGCCAGACCGCCGACGTGCTGCTGGACGTGCGGGGTCTCGGTGTAGAGAAAGAAGGCGTCCTGTGGACGGAGCAGCTCCACGTCGTCGTCTCCCGCCTTGAGTGCTGGCGCCGTCATCATGACAGGAATCGGGTCATTGCTCGAACCCGGGCAGGGCAGACGTGGCGGCCGGAGCGCGCGGCCCGGGCAACGGTCACATCCGCTCCGGGACCTCGATCCCGAGCAGGCCGAGGCCGAGCGTGAGGCTCCGCGAGGTGAGCGCGCACAGCGCCAGGCGCGAGCGGCGTGTCGGCTCGTCGGCCTGCAGCACCGGGCATGCCTCGTAGAAGTCGGTGAACGCCGTGGCCAGCTCGAACAGATAGGCGCAGAGCCGGTGCGGCTCCAGGGTGGCGGCCACGGCGGAGACCGCCTCGCCCAGGCCGAGCAGCCTCAGCGCCAGCGCCCGCTCGGCCGGCTCGCCGATGGTGATGGACGCGTCCGTGAGCGCGCCGGGGTCCAGGCCGGCGCGGCGGAAGATCGAGCGGATCCGCGTGACCGCGTACTGCAGGTAGGGGCCGGTGTTGCCGTCGAAGGCCAGCATCCGGTCCCAGTCGAACACGTAGTCCCGCTCGCGCTGGAAGGACAGGTCGAAGTATTTCAGCGCGCCGACGGCCACCACGTGCGCCACCGCCGCGCGCGTGGCCGGGTCCAGCTCGCTGCGCTCGCCCACCACCTCGGCGGCGCGCTGCTCCGCCTCGTCCAGCAGGTCGACCAGCTTGACCGGGTCGCCGCTGCGGGTGCGCAGCCGCTTGCCGTCGGCGCCGAGCACCAGGCCGTGAGCAGCGTGCTCGGCGCGGTGCTCGGAGGTGAGCCAACCGGCCTCGCGCGCGGCCGCGAAGACCATGGCGAAGTGCAGCGCCTGCTCCGCTCCGACCACGTAGACCAGGTGGGTGGCGCCCAGCTTGCGCACGCGGAAGCGGACCGCCGCAAGGTCGGTGGTGACGTAGTTGTAGCCACCGTCGCGCTTGCGTACGATGAGCGGCAGCGGCTCGCCGTCGCGGCCGGTGAACCCGGGCGGGAACACGCACAGCGCGCCCTGGCTCTCGACGGCGATGCCCCTGGCCTCCAGTTCCGCCACCACGTCGGGCAGCACCGGGTTGAAGCGGCTCTCCGGGTCGAGGTCGTCATCGCTGAGCAGCACGCCGAGCCGCTGGTAAATGCCGCGGAAGTGGCGCATGGACTCCGCGACCAGGCGCTGCCACAGCCGCAGAGCGGTCTCGTCGCCCGCCTGCAGCGCGACCACCCGGCGCCTGGCGCGCTCGGCGAAGTCGAGGTCGCTGTCGTACTTCTCGCGTGCCTGCCGGTAGAAGGCGTTCAGGTCGCCGATGACCAGCTCGCTGTCCGGCGCGGCCCCGCCGAGGTCGACCAGGTGCTCGATCAGCATGCCGAAGGGCGTGCCCCAGTCGCCGAGGTGGTTCTGGGCGATCACGCGGTGGCCGAGGAAGCCGAGCAGCCGGCGCAGCGCGTCGCCGATGACGGTGGAGCGCAGGTGCCCGACGTGCATCTCTTTGGCCGCGTTGGGGGCGGAGTAGTCCACCACCACGGTCTCGCCGCGGGCCGCCGGCGGGACCGCGAGGCGCTCGTCGCCGAGCAGGCGCTCGGCCTGCGCGGCGATCCACTCCGTGCGCAGGGTGAGGTTGACGAAGCCGGGTCCGCTCACCGCGACGGTCTCGCAGAGGTCGCCGACGTCCAGGTGCTCGACGATCGCGCCCGCGACCTCACGCGGCGGGCGGCCGAGCTCCTTGGCCAGGCTCATGGCGACGTTGGCCTGGTAGTCGCCGAAGGCGGACGGGCGGATCAGCGGGTCGGTGCCGGCGCGTTGGTCACCGAACGCGCCGGCCAGCGCCGCCCGGAAGCGGACGGCGAGCTCAGTCTTGGGGTCGGCAGGCATGCCCGCCATGTTGCCACAGCGAGGCGTCGTGTCGGGCCTGGCGGGGTATTCAGCAGTGGGAAGAGTGCACCGGGGGGCGGGGACGCATGGTGGCGAGCGCGAAGGAGGTCGTCGGGGGCGCGCGGCGCCTGCTGGCGGACGTGGACCGGTACCAGCAGCGGCACCGGGCGCTGGCGGTGCCCGTCGCGGTGGTGCGGAAGTTCGGCGACGACCAGGCCGGGAACCTGGCGGCCCTGCTCGCCTACTACGGCTTCTTCTCGCTGTTCCCGCTGCTGCTGGTGATGGTCACGGTGCTCGACTTCGTGCTGTCCGGGAACGAGAGGCTGCAGGCCAAGGTGCTCGGCTCGGCGCTGGGGCAGTTCCCGGTGATCGGCGGCCAGCTCAGCAGGAACCTCGGCGCCATCAAGGGCAGCGGGCTGGCGCTCGCGGTGGGCCTGCTGGTCATGCTGTGGGCCGGCTTCGGCGTCACCCAGCAGGCGCAGAGCGCCATGAACCTGGTCTGGAGCGTGCCCCGCAGGCGCTGGCCCAGCCTGTGGCTGCGGCTCGCCCGCGGGCTCGGCGTGCTGGTGGTGCTCGGCGGCGGGGTGCTGGCGAGCACCGCCCTCTCGGGGCTCGGCACGGTCACCGGGCTGCCGGTGCTGGGCCGGATGCTGCCGTTCCTGGGGTCGCTGGCCCTCAACCTGGCGCTGTTCGAGTTCGCGTTCCTGGTCCTGACCGCGCTGCCGCTGCCGTGGCGGCGGGTGCTGCCCGGTGCGGTGCTGGCGGCGCTGGGCTGGAGCGTGCTCCAGCTGCTCGGCAGCTACTACGTCACCCGCCAGCTCGCCAACGCCAGCGAGGTGTACGGCACGCTGGCGTTCGTGATCGTGCTGCTGTCGTGGCTGTACCTGGGCGCGCAGCTGTTCCTGTACGCGGCCGAGCTCAACGTGGTGCTGGCCAAGCGGCTGTGGCCGCGCAGCCTGGTGCCACCGCCGCTGACCGAGGGCGACAAGCTGGCGCTGACCGAGCTGGCCAAGGCCGAGGCGCGTCGCCCGGAGGTGCGGATCGAGGTCGACTTCACGCCCCAGAGCCAGCCACGGCAGCAGCCATGTGAGCCGCCCAGCGACAGCCAGAGCCCCCACTGATCCGCTCGGCGCCCACCAGCCCGGTGCCTGCGGCGTAGCCGCCGAGCAGGACCCTTGGTACGCTCACTGCGCGCACACAACCGCTCGATCCCGACGCCGAGCGAACCGTGAGACGGACACCGGCGGCCGCGCTTGGCGCCCGCACGCACACCCGGCACACACCACCCACGTCCACCCACTGGAGGGGAGTGGTCCTCATTGTCCCGGTTCACGACGCAGTTCGGGTCACTTGACGCCTTCGAGAAGGGCCGGGTGGAGGTCATCGACGACGACCCCCGCCACTACGCCTTCTCCAACATGTTCGATGTCGCCAGCCGCGCCCGTCCCTATGAGCAGGTCGCCGTGGGCAAGAACCGCCAGTACGTGCTGGAGGTCCTCCGCGCCGAGGGCACCTCGGCCTGGCGCACCTGCAGCCACGACCAGTCCGCCCTGGTGATGGACGGCCAGGTCACGGTGGAGCTGGTCCAGGCGGGCGCCGAGCAGCAGCCCGCCGCCGACCAGGAGGGCTCGGTGCCGCTGCCCGCGGGGGAGCCGACCGGCGCGCGGATGGGCAGCGTGGTGGCCAGGCACGGGCACATGGTGCTGCTGCCCGCCAACGCCGCGTACCGGTTCTCGGCCGAGCAGCCCGGGGTGCTGCTGATCCAGACGATCGAAGGCCGTGACACCCGGTACCGGTGGGCGGAGATCTGCCAGACCACCTGACCCCGGCAACCCCCAGCATCCCACGCAGGCGAGACGGGAGGAGGATCTCTCGTGGCGATCGTAGAGTCCGAGTCCGAGATCCAGGTGCAGGCCGGTGCGCCCAACGAGGCCGGCTACCGCAGCTTCACCCTGGGAGAGTTCAGCTTCAGCCGCGACGACTACTTCGTCTACCTGCAGTGGCCCACCGGCAGCCACGTGCTCAGCGCCGACACGTTCCTGAAGGCGCTGCAGCGCGACGTCGCCTGGGACTTCTTCTACGGCATCGTGAACTTCGACGGCGTGCTCGGCACGGTCAACCACTATGGCACGGTCGACCTGTTCGCGGGCCGCTACAACGACGCCTACCGCAAGGCCGAGCTGGACCACGTGGAGAACTTCCCCACCGAGCTGATCCGCGCGACCTTCAAGCGGATGCTGGGAGACTGGACCGTCGAAGGCTTCGACCCGTTCGCGAGCCCCGACGAGACCGGCAGCGCGTTCGGGCCCAAGCGGGGCGACAACACCGCGGCGGTGACCCGCCGGCGCGTGACCGCCAAGCGGATGGTGGGGCTGCCCGAGGACGAGCCGCTGCGCAGCGACGAGTCGGGCTTCCCGGTCAACCGGCATTTCGTGGACGTGGTCCAGGACGAGCCGGAGGTCCACGCCGAGCCCGGCTTCGAGGACCAGGTGAACGCCTTCAACCTGTTCAAGTACCTGTCCCGCTCGGACGTGACCTGGAACCCGTCGGTCGTGTCGGTCTGCAAGGACAGCCTGTACTGCCCCACCACCGAGGAGTACATCCTGCCGATCATCCACGGCAACGACCGGGTGGAGTGGTTCGTGCAGCTGTCGGACGTGATCCACTGGACGGTGGAGGATCGGGACTCCGGGGCGATGCGGGCGCGGGTCGTGATGCGGCCAGGGGACGTGGCGGCGATGCCGGCCGACATCCGCCATCAGGGCTATGCGCCCAGGCGCTCGATGCTGCTGGTGTGGGAGAACGCCGCCGGTGACCTGCCCGAGCTGATCGCCAGCGGCAAGCTGCCCACCAACCCGGTCGAGTTCTGAGCGCGCTGGATCGGCCCTTCTCCACCGCCGCCTACGACTTCGCCGCTACCGCCCACGGCGGGCGAGCGGACCGCGGCCGAGGCCGCCGACCCAGCCGGCACCCTGCCGCAGCCGCCCGACCCACGGCGACGCCGGCCGGCGCGCCTCGGTGCGGCGCGCGATTTCCTCGAGCGCCCAGGCCACGAGCGGAATCGCCACGGTGATGACCACCAGCCGCCGGACCGCTCGCCTTCCGCTGTGTGCCATGCGCCCCTCCCTGGGCGGACCAGACCTGCCTCACCTGCAATACCCGCCGCGGGACCGCGGGACACCCACATACGCGTACCTACTGCGGCCACGTGGGCACGCTTTGGGGATAGAGTCCTACTTTATGAGTAACAGTCTTATGCTATGCTTAAGGCTAGAAAGTGGATCCAGCTATTTGAGTTGAGGCTCAGGCCGGCGCGCTTCAGTATCGCATCCCGCACGCCGGTCGGCCAGATGGTCGCCTTCGGGGGGGTTGACGGCTGGACCGACTGAGCTTCCTTCTGGCCGCGGCGGAGGCGAGGCCGTGAGGCCCGGTCGGGCCGGCATGGCCGGGACCGTGCCGCCCGCCGCGGTGCCGGCCCGGGAACCTGTGCTGGTCCGTGCGAGCTTCCGCTTCTCCCCCAGCGGCGCCCGAGCCGCCTGCCTGGCCGGCTCCGGCGACGGCGACCTCGCGCTGGAGGCCTGGTCCTTCGGTGGCGCGGCCCCCTCCTGGCGGCGGCTCGCCCTGGAACGGCCGGTCACGCTCGGCGTGCAGCTGCTGCCGCTCGACGACGGCCGCGTCCTGCTGTGCCGCAGCGAGAGCAGCCACAGCCACCAGCTCTCGCTGGTCGAGCCGGAGGCGACCGGCGCCGCGCGGGAACGGGTGCTGGCGATGATGGCCTGCCAGGGCCTGCGCCTGCTGTCCGGTCCCGGAGCCGAGGAGGGCGGCCGCGGGACCGGCGCAGCCCACGACGCACCCGCCCGGGCGCTGGCCATCGCCTTCGACGAGCGCGGCGCCTCGACCCTGTGGCGGGTGAGCGAGCGCCGGCCCTGGCTGGAGCGGCTCGCCGAGGTTCCCGGGCTGCTCCTCGGCGGCGCCTGGCTCGACCGGGCGGGCGCGGTCCTGGGCGCCGACCGCATGGAGCGGCCAGAGGACGGGCCGGCCAAGGTCATCGCGGTCGACCTCACGGATGGCTCCTGGAGCACCCTGCTCGACGTGGCCGAGCGCTCCAACGACCGGCTGCTGCTGGCGAGCCCGCGCTCCGGGCTGGTGGTGGTGAGCACCGATGCCCCTGGCGAGGCGCGGCTCGGCTGGACGCTGCTCGGCCGCCAGCCGGTGCGCTTCCCGCCGGCGCTGCGGCGCCAGGGGCTGCGCCCGCTGGCCACCGACCCGGAGGGCCAGCAGGTGCTCCTCAAGGTCGAGGCGGGCGTCCGCTCACGCCTGGCCACCTACGACCCCGCCGCCGACCGGCTGGCGCCGGTCCAGACCCCTGACGGGCACATCGGCAACACCGCCTGCTGGGAGCGGGGCGCGCTCCGCTTCCCGTTCTCCACCCCGGCGCATCCGACCGGCGTCGCCACCGTCGAGCTCGGGCGCGACGGCTGCACGGTGGCCGGGCTGACGACCGGCGCGAGCGGCTGGGCCGGCGCCCGCGTCGAGGTGCTCCAGGGCGCGGCCGGGCCGGTCGAGGCGATCGTCTACGGCGGGCGGGACTGGCGCACCAGCGAGCGGGTGCTGCTGGCGCTGCACGGCGGCCCGCTGGACGCCTGGCGGCTGGAGTTCGACCCGCTGTTCCAGCTCCTGGCCCGCGCCGGCATCGCGATCGTCGCGCCCAACCAGCGCGGCTCCAGCGGCTACGCCCCCGGCCACGCGCTCGCGCTGCGCGGCGCCTGGGGCGGGCCGGACCTGGAGGACGTGCGCTGCATCGCCTTCCGCATCGCGGCCGAGCGCGGCCGGCTCGGCGTCGGCGTCCTGGGCGACCTGGCCCTGCTGGGCCTCAGCTACGGGGCGTTCCTCGCCCTGCTCGCGGCGAGCCGCGGGCCGGAGCTGTGGTCGCGCTGCGTGGCGCTGGCCCCGTTCCTGTCCGGCCCGCGGCTGTACCGCGACGGCGCGCCGGCCGTGCGCGGGCTGCTCGAGCGGCTCGGCGGCTGCCAGGAGCTGCACGACTCCCTCGGGCCTCGGGACCTGCTCCGGCTCGTCCCTCGGCTGCGGGCACGGCTGCTCCTGATCCACGGCAGCGACGACGAGGTGATCCCGGTCGCCCACTCGCGGGCGCTGCGGCAGCGCCTGCTCGACCTCGGCCGGCGCGAGGGCGAGCATTTCGACTACCTCGAGGTCCCCAGCGGCTGCCACGACCTCGTCGCCACCGCCGGCACCCCCGCCCTGCGCGAGCACGTCGTGCGCTTCCTCACCGGCTGTGGACCCGCCGGCGAGCGACCGGCCCAGCCCGGCCTCACGCCAGGCAGCGCAGCGGGCCGCCGTTGAGCTCCATCACCGCCCGCATCACGGCGACCAGGTCGAGCGGCGCCCCCAACGGCTCGCCGCGCAGCTCGCTGTAGGCGCGGGCGAGGTTGCCCACCAGCCGCTCGCGCTCGCGCCAGCTGGCGAAGCGCCCGAGGTCCGCGCGGCGGGCGACCTCGAGCGGCTCCTGCCCCCTTGAGAAGCCGTCCTGCGCCAGCGCGGTGAGCCACTCGGCATAGCCGAGCAGGTCGTCGATCACCCCGATGCCGGCGAGCGGGCCGTGGCCGGGCACCAGCACGCGGGCGCCGAGGTCACGCACGCGCTCCAGCGCCCGCGGATAGTTGGCGAGGCACCCCTCGACCAGGAACGGGTGCGCCCCGTGGAAGACCAGGTCGCCGGTGAAGACCACGCCGTGCCGCGGCAGCCAGGCGATGACGTCGCCGAGGGTGTGGGCGGGCCCGACGAAGGAGAGCTCCACCACGGTGTCGTCGACGTACAGGGTGAGGGTGTCCTCGAAGGTCAGCGTCGGCGGGACGACCTGGAGGCCACCGTACTCGGCGTCCGGGAACAGCGCCGTCACCACCAGCCCGGCGCGCAGCACCTCTTCGCGGCAGAGGCGGTGGGCCACGATGGTGGCGCCCGGCGGCATGAGCCAGTTGCCGAAGGTGTGGTCGCCGTGGTGGTGGGTGTTCACCAGGGTCCGCACGGGCAGATCCCCGGACCGCTGCGCCACCGCGGCCAGCAGCGCGCGGTTGCGCGGCTCGGTCGAGGTGGTGTCGACCAGCACCACGCCGCTGCGGCCGACGACCGCCCCGGTGTTGTTGATCATCCAGCTCCCGTCGGGCTGCACGTAGGCGAGCACGCCCGGGGCCACCTCTGACAGCTCGGGATCCGCGAGCGGCACCTGCGATCGACCTCCTCGTTGGCGGGCCCGAGCTACGCCGGTGCGCCCAGCTCGGCGAGCAGGCGGAGCTGGGCGAGCGCGTCCTCGGTGCTGCGGGCGACCGGGATGGCGAGCAGGGTGGTGATGCCGGCGTCGCGGAAGGCGGCCAGGCGCTCGCGCACCCGCCCGGCGGGGCCGCACAGCGAGAGCGTGTCGATCAGCTCGTCGGGCAGCGCGGCGGCGGCCTGGTCGGGCCGGCCGGACAGGTAGGCATCCTGCACCGTCGCGGCCGCCTCCTCGAAGCCGTAGCGGCGCACCAGGTCGTTGTAGAAGTTGCGCTTGCGCGAGCCCATGCCGCCGACGTACAGGGCGATCATGGGCCGCATCGCGTCGCGGGCGGCATCGAGGTCGTCGTCGATCCGCAGCTGCACGCTCACCGCCAGGTCGAAGCCGTCCAGGTCACGGCCGGCGCGCGCAGCCCCCTCGGCGAGCGCGGCGCGCACCTCGCCGGTGCCGTGGTCCGCGCTGAAGATGATCCCGAGCCAGCCGTCGGCGATCTCGCCGGCGAGGGCGAGGTTCCGCGGTCCCATGGCCGCCAGGTAGATCGGCAGCGGGCGCTGCACCGGGGAGATGGTGAGGCGCAGCGCCTTGCCGTGGCTCTCCGGCAGCGGCAGCTCGAGCGTCTCGCCCTGGTAGGCGACGCGCTCGCGGGCAAGGGCCATGCGCACCACCGCCACGTAGTCGCGGGCGCGGGCCAGCGGGTGGTCATAGCGCTGCCCGTGCCAGCCCTCCGCCACCTGCGGGCCGGAGACCCCCAGGCCCAGCCGGAAGCGGCCGCCCGAGAGGGTGTCCAGGGTGGCGGCGGTCATGGCGGCCATCGCCGGGCTTCGCGCCGGGACCTGGAAGACCCCCGCGCCAAGGCCGATGGTGGTGGTCTGCGCCGCGAGCCAGGCCAGCGGGGTGGCCGCGTCCGAGCCGTAGGCCTCCGCCGTCCAGACCGAGTCGTAGCCGAGCCGCTCCGCCTCACGCGTCAGGGCAAGCTGCCTGGCCGCGTCGCTTCCCATGCCCCAGTAGCCGATGGCCACGCCCAGTCGCACCGCTGCTCGCCCCTTCCCGCACCGCCGGAGTCCTGCCGCAGCAGCACTCTAGCCTGTCGGCGACCTCGGCGAGGTCGTGCGGGCGGGAAGGAGCATCTATCCTATCGGCCTCAGATGGAGGAGGCAGCGATGCTGGAACGGTTCACCTGGTTCAGGCAGTCGTCCTACCGGTGGGACGGCGACGGCCTCACCCTCTACATCGATCCCTGGGAGAGCGAGGGCGGCTCCGCCGACCTGATCCTCCTCACCCACGCCCACTTCGACCACTACCAGCCCGAGGAGATCGAGCGGCTGCGCGGGGAGGGCACCAGGATCGTCGCCCCGCACGACATCGCGCGCGAGCTCGGCGGCGACGTCACCGCGGTCGCGCCGGGGGACTCGCTCGAGGTCTCCGGCGTCAAGATCCAGGCGGTCCCCGCCTACAACATCGCCGAGGCGCGGCTCGAGATGCACCCCAAGGCCAACAACTGGGTTGGCTACCTGCTCACCCTCGGCGGGCACACCTACTACCACGCCGGCGACACCGACCACCTCCCCGAGCTGGAGTCGGTCCGCGCCAACGTGGCCTTCCTGCCGATCGGCGGCACCTACACGATGGACCCGGGCGAGGCCGGCGGGCTGGCCCGAGCCATCGGCCCGGAGCTGGCGGTGCCCATGCACTACGGCTTCGTGGTCGGCTCCCCCAGCGACGCCGAGCGGTTCGCCAAGGCGGCCGCGCCGGTGCCGGTGGGCACCCTGGACCCGGTGCGGCCCTTCGAGCAGCAGTAGCCCACTTGGTAGCCTGGGCCCATGGGCGAGGGCTCGGAGCCTGCGGGCCTGGAGCTCGTCGGCCGGGCCGGGCGCAGCGCGAAGCGGACCGCGGTCGTCGACGAGCTGGGCAGGTTCACCTACGAGCGGCTGCTGGCCGATTCGCGTGCGGTCGCGGCCGCCCTGCTCGGCGGCGATGCGGATCTTCGGGAGGCGCGCGTCGCCCACCTGTGCTGGCCCGGGTACCGGTACGTGACCACCCAGTGGGGCATCTGGCGGGCCGGCGGGATCGCCGTCCCGCTCGCGGTCTCGCACCCCGAAGCCGAGCTGCGGTACTGCGTGGGCCACTCCGGGGCATCCGTCATCGTGGCCGACCCCGACCTGGTGCCGCGCGTCGCGGGGATCGCCGGGACCCGGCGCCCGCGCCTGATCTCCACCGACCAGATCGCCGTGCCGTCAGTCCCCCACCGGCCGCTGCCGGCGATCGGCGGCGGCCGCCGGGCGGCCATCTTCTACACCAGCGGGACCACCGGACGGCCCAAGGGGGCCGTCTGGACCCACCGGACGGTGCAGGCGCAGGTCGCGACGCTGACCGAGGCATGGGGCTGGAGCGGCGCCGACCGCATCCTGTCGGTCCTGCCCCTCCATCACATCCATGGGGTCATCAACGTCGTGACCACGGCGATGTGGAACGGCGCCTGCTGCGAGTTCCTGCGGCGGTTCGACGCCGAAGCGACCTGGCAACGGCTGATCTCCGGCGACATCACCGTCTTCATGGCCGTCCCGACCATCTACGTCAAGCTCATCGCGGCATGGGAGGCCGCGGCGCCGGACCGCCGCAGGGCGATGTCGGACGCGGTGCGCTCGCTGCGGCTGATGATCAGCGGCTCGGCGGCGCTGCCGGTCGACGTCCTCGAGCGGTGGCGCGAGATCAGCGGGCACACCCTCCTGGAGCGGTACGGGATGACCGAGATCGGGATCGCCCTGTCGAACCCGCTCAGCGGCGAGCGCGTGCCCGGCTCCGTCGGCCGGCCGCTGGCGGGCGTCGACACCCGTCTGGTCGACGAGGCCGGCGCGATCGTTCCCAGCGGCACCCCCGGCGCGCTGGAGGTCCGTGGCCCGGGCGTGTTCCTCGAGTACTGGAACGATCCTGACGCCACCCGAGCCGCCTTCCAGGACGGCTGGTTCCGGACCGGCGACGTGGCCGTCGTGGAGGGCGGAACCTACCGGATCCTGGGACGCCAGAGCGTCGACATCATCAAGACGGGCGGCTTCAAGGTCTCCGCCCTCGAGATCGAGGACGTCCTGCTCGCAAACCCCGACATCGACGAGTGCGCGGTCATCGGCCTGCCCGATCCGCAGTGGGGTGAGCGGGTGACAGCCGCGGTCGTGCCGCGCGAGGGCGCGGACCTGACCGTGGACGTCGTCCGGGACTGGGCCGCCGAGCGGCTCGCGCCCTACAAGGTCCCGTCCCGGGTCCACTTCGTGGACGCGCTGCCACGAAACGCGCTCGGCAAGGTCGTGAAGACGGACCTGCGGGGCACGCTGTGAGCGCGAGTCAGCGGCCGTAGAGCCGCCGGGCGACGACTCGACCACCTACGCTGTCCCGCGGCTCCTGAAGCGCCGGCCCGACCTCCGCCCGCCCCGGTGGGTGCAGCTTTGCCGCGCCACTTGTCGCTCGGGCGCCTGGTTTGGGGGGTTGGTGGAGCGATCTGCGCGGCAGAGCTGCACTGACGCGGCAAAGCACGACCACCGGCGCGGCAGAGCACGACCGCCCACAGGTACGCGTCGTCGGTGAACACCGCGCAACTGCACCCGCTGCTGGGCTTCTCGGAGGGGGAACCTGGGAAGCTGGCGAGCTGCCGGCCAGTCCCGTCCAGCAGGACCAGGTGGCCGTCTCGCGGCACGGCGACCAGCGACAGGTCCTCGGCGACAGCCGCGCTGCCGAGCCGACCTGCCGGCAGCCCCACACGCCAGATCGGTGTGAGCTGGCCGTCGACCACAACCAGCTCGTTCACCAAGGTGCGCTGTGCCAGCCAGTGCTCGCCGGACAGTGACACGACTCGGCTGACCTCGCCGACCTCGCCAAGCCGCGACTCAGCGACCAGCACCGCCTCGACCGCGTGCATGGCGGAAGTATGACCCGGCGGGCCGTCATCACGGCCAGCCGACACTCTCCATCCGACCTGAGAAACCACTATTATCGTCAACTCTGACAGGCTGCCCCCGGCCGGTGTGCTGGCCAGCTTGACACCGGACGGGCCTGTCAGAGCCGGCTCGCCAACGCCTGCATCCTCCGCGCCCGGCCAACTCCGCGTCTCGTACTGGAGACGGTCAGCGCTTCTCCAGGTTCTCCCAGCGCGGACGCCCAGGCGGCGGCTGGATGCCGAGCGCAACCGGCAGGTCACCGAACAACGGATGCTCGGGAAACAGGTGCTCGGCGGCCAGCAGGGGCTCCAACTGGTCCACCGCAAGGGGCCGGGGTACCAATAGCGGGCCACGACCTCACCGGGCAGCAACCCGACCACGTAGCCGAAGTCGCTGACCTGCACGTAGCAGCCCAGCAGCGGCACCCGATAGCGCCTGCTCGCATCGATCAGGTAGTGCTCCACATCCGATAGCCAGCAGTCTTCCCGCCAGTTGAGGTAGGTGCCCTGCCAACCGGCGAAGGGCTCGAGGATCTCCTCCACCGTCCATGGGCCGTCGTCGAGGTGCTCGCTCCAGGTCCCTTGGGGTCCGTAGACCATCCACGCTGTCTGGCTCACCTGCCGCCCCGCCACGGTGTCACGCCCGCCCGCGCCCAACCTAGCAGCCGGTGCTCTCGCCGATCGGGGGCTTGGACTCGGACGAATCGCACTTCGCGGGCGGCAGCCGCTGCCGACCAGCACGCACCGTCACGCTCGCTGCCGGTAGAGCCGCTGGGCACGCTCCGCGGTCTCGGGCGGGAGTGGCACCAGAAGGCCGGTGCTCTCCGCAGCGACCCGGCAGTCGGGCAGGTGCATGCGGGCCCAGGCCCGGACCCGCCCACTGCGGGCCTGCGCCACCCCGCCCACCAGCTCGAGGGGGGCGTCGTAGGGAACCGGCGCGCGGAAGCGCACCTCCATGCGCGCGGTCGCGCTCCAGGTCCCCGCGAGCAGGATCGCCGCATAGCCCATCATTTTGACGAATGGTAGGTATATGCTTACTAAGCCGCAAAGCTGGGAAAGGGAGCAAGATGAGCCGCCGCGCTGGCCTCTACGTCCGCTTGTCCTTGGCCAAAGCCGATGTGGACCTCACAGACGACGCCACCGGGCGCCAGCAGGAGCGCGCCACTGCGTTCTGTATCGCCAAGGGCTGGAAGGTCGTCAGGGTCTTCCCCGACGTGGACGTGGGTGCTTACCGTGCGCCCGGCCAGAAGGCACCGCCCAAGCGCAAGGGCTTCGAGCAAGCACTGGCCGCAATCGAGGCCGGGGAGATCGATGCCCTCGTGTTCTTCAAGCTCGATCGCCTCTGCCGCGACCACGGCGACTTCGAGCGAGTGCTGGCCACCTGCGAGCGGCACGGCGCGATCCTCGTCAGCGTGATGGAGCCGATCGACACCAGCACACCGGCCGGCGAGATGAGCGCCCGTATGCTCGTCACCTTCGCTCGCCTGGAGTCGCAGACGATCGGCCTTCGCGTGGCCGCGCAGCGGGAGCAGGTTGCCAGTCGTGGCCTGCCCGCCCCGGGTGGGTGGCGGCCCTTCGGGTACCGCGAGGACGGCCTTGAGGTCAACGAGGCCGAGGCTGCGGTCATCAGGGAGGCTGCCCGGCGTGTGCTTGCCGGCGAGTCGCTGAACTCGATCGCCAGAGACTTGACGCGCCGCGGGATCACTGCCGCGGACGGTTCCAGTGCCTTCTACACCCGGCGCCTCAAGCGGATCTTGGTCAACCCGCGAACCGCGGGCCTCCGCGCCCATAGGGGCGAGATCATCCGCGATGCAGCCTGGCCGGCGATCCTGCCCCGCGAGCAGTGGGAGGCTGTTCGAGCGCTCTTGAGCGATCCGACGCGCGGCCGTGGCGGTCATCCGCCGCGCTGGCCGCTTGCCGGCCTGGCGATCTGCGCTCTCTGCGAGAACTCCCTGTTCAGCAAGTACTCGCATGGCCGCATCAGTTATGCGTGCGACCCGACAAGGGCGGGCTTCAAGGGCTGCGGTCGGGTCTCGATTGATGCACACCACTTCGAAAAGCTCGTGTTGAAGATGATCGCGGCGCGAAACTGGCGCCATCTCGCCGTCACGTTGCGCCAGCAGGTCGCCGCCGGCAACGGCGATGCCGGGCTGGCCGAGCAACTCGCGGCTGACGAGGAGCATTTGCGCCAGGTCGCCATCCAGTACGGGCTCCGCAAGCTCAGCCCGCCCGAGTGGCAGGCCATCAGGGACACGCTGATCCCTCGTATTGAGGCCGCCCATCGGCAGCTCCAGCAGCGCCTCGCACTCCCCCATGAGGCCATCGACGGCTCTGGATCGATCATGGAGGCATGGGACAAGTGGACCGTGGAGCAGCAGCGCGCCGTGCTGCGGGCTCTGTTCCACCGGATCATCGTTGGACCAGCGACGCGGCGCGGCCGAGGGCCAGACCCGGACCGACTTGCCCCGCCCTACGGGCCGATCTGGAAGGTGTAGCCACACGCGCCGGCTACCTCTCACCGATGACTTTGTGCAGCTCACGAGCAATCAACCGAGCCCTGCCTGTCTGGTCCTCCTAGTAGGCGAGCAGAGTCTCAAGGAGGGCAGAGACGATCCGGGCGCGGTCGAGCGCCCGCTCCTGCCATGCCGCCGCCTCAAGTGGATCCCTGGGAGAGTCGCCAACGTCGAGGGCACCTCCGATCGCGCCCAGTAGTTCGCGGCAGACAGGGTCGAGCGATGTCATCGTGCGTCCTTGGAGGCGGTAGTCGTTCGGGCCGTGCATAGGCACCCTCCCGCACGTCACCCCAGACCGGAAGGGCACTTGCTAGACGATTGATTCCAAGGGGTGGGGAGATGAGAGGAGGGTGCCCATGATCGGCGTTGGAACCCAACGTCGACCTCGTGGGAGGCCTCGTGGACGCCGACCTGGACACCCTCGCCACCGCACTGTACGTCACCGTCGACGACCTGCTGAAGCAAGCACCCCACCTGGCACCCTGGCGCCCAGCCGTGGGGATCCCGCCTAAGCTCACCGATGCCGAGCTGGTCACCTTGGCGGTCATGCAGGCCCTGCTGGGGTTTGTCTCCGAGGCCCGCTGGCTGCGTCACGCCGGCCGGCATCTGCGCCACCTGTTTCCCTACCTGCCCGGCCAGTCGGGCTACCACAAGCGGCTGCGCCGCACCGCCGGGTTGCTGCGCTGCGTCATCCGGGCGGTGGCCTGCGATACCGCGCTGTGGAGCGACGACGTGTGGGTGGTGGACTCCACCCCGGTGGAGGGTGGCCGCTCGCGGGAGACGGTCAAGCGCTCGGCGCTTGGCGGGTGGGCGCAGTATGGCTACTGCGCCAGCCATTCGCGCTGGTTTTGGGGGTTGCGGCTGCATCTGGTGTGCACCCTGGGTGGCCTGCCGGTCGCGTTCGCGCTTGCCGGCGCCAAGCAGGGCGAGCAGGAGGTGCTGCTGGACCTGTTCGCCACCGAGCCGGAGCTGGTGGCGGCGCGGCCGGGGCAGGTGCTGATCGCCGACAAGAACGATTTCGGCGGCGAGTTCGAGCGGATGCTGGCAGGGTTGGACCTGCACCTGTTGCGGCCGGCCCGCAAGGGCGAGAGCGAGCGGGCCGGCGCGGGGTTGTTCCGGCCGTTGCGGCAGCTGATCGAGTCGGTCAACCAGACCTTCAAGGGGCAGTTGGACCTGGAACGCCACGGCGGACGTACCGGTGTGGGGGTCGCGGTCCGGGTGTTGCAGCGCATCCTGGCCCTGACCGCCGCGATCTGGCACAACGACAAGACCGGACAGGCGACTCTGCGGTCGCTGGTCGCCTATGACCACTGACCCCTTGGAATCAATCGTCTAGGGACGAGTGGGGTCGGCACCGACGCCGGCACGTCAGCCGGCCTTGGGCGGGCCCGCTGACGGTGAGGGCCTGCGACCGCCAGAGTGCTCCTGACCTGCGAGGAACACCGCAAAACATGCGGAGTATCGGTGCATTGGGCTTTAGAGGTAGTAGCGGAGGAAATACGGCTGAAGGCGTATTGCGCGCATTCGACGCGGAGAGCAGGCTAGGTCGAAGAGCACCGAACAACGCGCTGTCAGGGGGGCGGTTCAGGTGACCAACGGAACCAGCCAGTGGACCAATCGGCCGGGACTGCATCACGCACGCGCCGGGCTGGCCGACGCGACCGTGGGCGGGGACATCCTCGCCATCGGCGGCTTCGTTTTCACGCAGACCGGCGCTGTGATCTTCGACGTCGTTGAGGCTCGCCGCGCCCAAGGGAACGGACAGTGGCGGGACCTGCCAGCCCTACCCACCGCCCGGGCCAACCTGTCGGCGGCCGAACTGGACGGGTTCGTCTACGCGGTCGGTGGGATCGACGCGAACAACCAGACCTTGGATGTGGTCGAAAGGTACGACCCGCAGACATCGTCGTGGGCAGCGAGTCCACGCCTGCCGGAGCGGCGCGCGGCACCTGGAGTCGTCGGGTTCCGCGGCCTGCTGTACGTGGCCGGCGGTGAAAGACCTCCTGGCAACCCTGCGGTCTCCGAATTGATCACCTTCCACCCCCAGAGCGCTGTGGTCGTCGATTCTGTGATCACCTTCAACCCTCAGACCGGGGAGTGGAGGCCAGTCGCCCCAATGCCGACCCGACGAAGCCGGCTAAGGTTGGTGGCGGCGGGAGACCACCTGTACGCCATCGGAGGCTTCAACCAGGGTGGGCAAGCGCTGGCGACCGTGGAGCGCTACGACCCGGACCACGACACCTGGAGCCAGGTCGCCCCGATGAACGAAGCACGAGCACTTCCCGGCGCCGTCACCATTCGTTCTGGGCGCTTCATCGTTGTCGTCGGCGGCGGCGGGGGCAGGTTCCCAGCCGGTAACTTCATTGTTCGGCGGACCACAGAGGTCTACGACGTGGCCAACGATCGGTGGCAGCTGCTTGGGGCGCTGCTTCCACACGCCAGGGTCAGTCTGGTCAGCGCGCTGGAAGACGACGACACGGTGCTCGCCATAGGGGGCGCCGTGCTGAATGGTGATCCGAGCCGCAGCAACTGGCCAACCGCCACCGACCTGGTAGAAGCCCTCGACCTCCACAACCTCACGCTATGAGGCGATAAGCGGCGCTGCGCTCGACCGGCTCGGCGAACTCCCAGGTCCCCTCCAGGTCTGACGGACGACCCGGCGCAACTGCCAGTCCCGCAGCTACCGCCAGCAGGTGACGAGGCTGCCGCAGCCGAGCTCACCAGTGGGCAGCAGCCGCCAGAGGATGCCGCTGCGCAGTAATGGAGACCGGGAAGAAGCAGGAGGCGGCTTTCTTGCCGGTCTCCCAGGAGAGCGACCGACCGGCACCGCAGGTCAGCTCGGCTATCCCGGGTCTGCAACCTTGCCCTGTTGGTCCAGCTGGGGTCCGACATGCCGTCACGGCGAGCTGGTCGACCAGCTGGTTCATCGGGTCGCCCGAGTGGCCTTTGACCCAGCGAAACCTGATGTCACGGTGCTGCACGATCTCGACGAGCGGCTCCCACAGGTCGCGCTTGGCGACCGGCTTCCGCTGACTGTTGCGCCAGTTGTTCCGCAGCCAGCCTTCTCATGGCCGCCAGCGGGGAGCTTCCTGGCCGCCTACGGGGAGATTCTCATGGCCGCCGACACCGGAAACAGTTGATGAGGCCCCGCCCTCCCGAACGTGACCCGAGCCGCAAGGTGGCGGCCGGGGTCAGCGTCGGCGTCGGGCGGGGTCGCGTCGAGCCTGCCAGCGGCCTAGTGCCTCGGGGGAGACGCGGGCGTAGCGGGCTAGCGAGGCGACCGAGGTGTGCCCAGAGTAGGCCAGCAGCGTCGCGGTATTGGCGCCGGCCTCGGCGGCGTGGGTGAGCGCTGAGTGGCGCAGCTGGTGCAGCGTCCAGGGCCCGCCGGAGCAGGCGGCGGTCGCCTGCTCGAACAGCTCCGCAGCGCGCCGGTACGACAGCCGGGCGCGGCCGCTGGCTGGGTCGAGGTCGCCGGGTGGCAGCTGCACGCGGGCGCGCCGGCCGGTGAGGAACACCGGGCCGCGGGTGCGGCCTTTGAGCAGCCTTGGCAGGAGCCGGGCGGTGGCGGTCTGCCAGACGATCACGTCGACGGTGCTGCCCTTGCGCCGGACCTTGGCGCAGCGGTTGCGCAGGTCCAGGTCTTCGACGTCGAGGGCGAGGACTTCGCCGGCGCGGGCGGCGGTCTCATGGAGCAGGCGCCACAGGGTCCGCTCCCGCAGGCCGACGTCGGAGCGGCCCAGCAGCGCCTCGATCTGGTCGCGGGCCAGGGCCTTGGTGCGGTCGACGGCGCGGCCGCGGCGGCGCAGGCCGCGGGTGGGATCAACACCGGGGTCGATGAAGCCCTGGTCGTGCCAGTAGCGGACTGCGGCGCGCAGGGCGTCGAGGTTGCGATTGAAGGTCGCTGGCGCCCGTTGGCCCCACCGGGCGGTGAACCAGGCGGACAGCCGCTCGGCAGCGGCCGGCTCACCCAGATCGGCGACAGGACAGCCGGCGCCGAGTTCCGCGCGCAGCGAGGCGAGGGTGCCGGCGTAGACACGGCGGGTGCCGGCGTTCTCGGGATGGTCGAGGGTGGCCAGGTAGGCGGCGATCGCCTCGGCCAGGGTTGGCTCAGCCTGGCCGGCGCGGAGGCGGTGCACGGTCGCCATCGGTGATCCTTCACCGTGGTATCGCAGAAAAGCTGCGGGAGTCGCCCTCGCCGGGCGGGGGTGTCGTCCCAGGTCTGTGACCTTCGGGGCTGAATGGCGGTATTCCTTCACCGCTGTATGGCGTGAACGTTGACGCCGGGTTCAATGGAACGGCGCGGTCACTGTGGTGCAGGTCGAGCTGCTGGATCACCGCGGCCAGTCGCCGGCCAGGTGTCGGGGTCGTAGCCGTGCCCGGGCTGGTCGGAGCGGCCGGCGCCGCGCAGGTCATAAGCGATGCAGCGCAGGCCCTGCTGGGCCAGCGGGGTCATCTGGTACTCCCACATGTCGGCGCCAAGACCCAGCCGTGGACGAGCAGCACCGGCTCGCGCGTGCCCCAATCCTTATAGAACAGGCGGGTGCCGTCGCCCGTCTCGATGAACGGCATGGTCACAACCTCCGCTGTGTTGCTGTCTGCGCATGCCCGCGACGGCGATCGCTCGTGCGGGATGTGACGGTGAGGCTGCTTCGGTGGTCGGCTGACCAGCATGCTATGGAGGGGCTGGCGGGGCATCACCCGAAGGCGGAGCATCGACTTCCTGCCGCTGGCAGACCCCGCGCTGCTGGCCATCTACCGCAGGCAGCAGGAGCTGGTGTGGACCGAGGATCTGGTCGAGCGCATCGAGCGCGAGCTCGAAGCGGCCGGCGTGCTTCGGCGACCGGGGCGGGTCCCGGCGATGTCGTTCGTTGACCTGGTGGGCTACACGCGGCTCACCGAAGAACGCGGCGACCGGGCCGCCGCCGCGCTGGCCGAGACCCTGGCGGTGCTGGTCGACCGGTCCTCGCGCGAGCACGGCGGCGTGCCGGTGAAGTGGCTGGGCGACGGGGTGATGGTCCACTACCGGGATCCCGCGGGCGCGGTGCGGTCGGCGCTGCGCATGGTGGCGCAGCTCCCCCGGGCCGGCCTGCCACCGGCGCACGTCGGGGTGGCGGCCGGGCCGGTGGTGGTCCAGGGTGGCGACTACTTCGGCCGCACCGTGAACCTGGCCGCCCGGATCGCCGCCCGCGCCGGTGCGGGGCAGGTCCTGGTCAGCGACAGCGTGGTCGAGTCGGCCTCGCCCGAGGGCGTGAGCTTCGTGGAGCTCGGAGCGCTGCGGTTCAAGGGGATCGCCCGGCCGGTGCGGGTGCTGGAGGCCCGCGGCGCATGAGATCCTGGCTGCACCGCCCGACGGCGAGCCGGAGGAGACCATGGACGAGCTGACGGTTGGGATCGCTGCCCTGGAGCGCACCCCGCTGTTTGCGGGGCTGGACCGCGAGGATCTCCAGCAGGTCCTTGGCTGCCGGCAGCGCGTCTCGTTCGAGCGTGGTCAGGCGATCGTCGAACGGTGGGACCCGGGCGATGCGATGTACATCATCGTGTCAGGTGCCGCCGAGGTGGACGTGGGGGGGCGGTTCTTTCGGCTGGAGCGGGGCG
>WNGE01003697.1_pt1 | contig 30058 bp, 23 predicted proteins | sample 5400651 | NCBI WGS metagenome assembly WNGE01 (sample SAMN13153370, study PRJNA577476) | soil metagenome | isolation source: 60 cm soil or saprolite under grassland replicate 2 | place: USA:California | collected 2016-06-15
GCAGGGTGACATCCTCGACGGTGCCCGACACCGGCTCGCCGGTGCCGGGGATCGCGATCCGGATGACGTCGCCGAACCCGTACTGGCGTTCGGTGATGATGAAGAAGCCGGCCAGGATGTCCTGGACGAGGCGCTGCGCGCCGAAGCCGAGCGCGACCCCTACGATGGTCGCCGGCGCGACCAGGCTGGTCACCGGCACACCCAGGCGCTGGACGATGAGGACCGCGGTCACGCAGTAGATGAGCACCAGCATCACCCAGGTCACCACCTGGGCCAGCGCGTGGCGGTGCTTGGCGGCCTCCGAGCGGACCAAGGCGTCGGTCTCCTGCGCCTTCGCGTCGATCCGCGCGATGATCCGGGCACCCAGCCAGGTCGCGAAGCGGGTCAGCAGGATGGCCCGGTGACCAGCAGCACGATCTCCAGCCCGCTGCCGCGCGCCCACCGGCCGAGATCCGTCAACGGCTCCACGGCCAGGAACATCGCCCCATGATTCCCCACGCCAGGGCGCGTGTGGAGAGGCCTCGTCGCGGTCCACCGCCCGCGCCGGCTGCTGCTCCACCCCGTTCCAGCGCAGATCCGGGTCTCCGGGCAGCTCCCGGAGCCGTGCATGATCCCGACCGCCTGACCGATCACGATGACCCTCGCGGCACGCAGGTAGAGCGCCTCTGCGGCAGCGGCAACGGTCAAGCCCGCGCGTCGTCGGTGTCCGCGCCGGCGACTATCTCGGCCGGCATCCTGGTGTGCCCGTCCGGTCCGCGATCTGGGCCGGGTCTCGACCGGGGGGCGACCGCCGGGTCCGGCGGCCGGCTGGTCGCAGCATCGGCAGCCGGCAGGCCCCGTCGTCGGCGTTTCCGCTCACCCGGCATTCCTCGCCTGCGCGGCGCCGTCCGGTTCGCCGCCGGCCGCCGGCCCAACCCCGCGCCCGGCACGCCGAGGCTGGACCCGGCGGCATCGGATGGGCCGGCGGGTGCCGGGCGCGCTCCGGCGGCCCGGCCGGGTCCGGCACGTTCCCAGGCGCCGGCGGCGGTCACGACCAGGACCAGCCAGCCGACGCCGAGCGCCCAGCCGGCCAGCACGTCGGTCAGCCAGTGCACCCCAGGTACAGCCGGGAGAACCCGACCGCCGCGGTCGCCAGCACGGCGACGGTCCACACCGCCACCCGCAGCACCCGGCCGACGCCGGACCGGCCGAGCAGCACGGCGAGCATCCCGAACGCCGTCGCGGCCAGGGTGGCGTGCCCGGACGGGAACGCGTAACCGCCGGCGAGCACCCCGGGCACCGCCAGGTCCGGCGGCGGCCGGGACCGGTCGGCCGCCGCCTTCACCACCGTCTCGATCAACCCGCCACCGGCCAGGACGACCGCCGCGGCGACCGGCGGCGCCCACCGCCTGGTGCGCCACCACACCACACCGGCGACCGCGACCAGCAGCGTCACGCCGGTCGGGTTGCCGACCGTCGTCACCGTCCGCATCAGCGTCGTCAGCCACCCGGTCCGATGCCCGGCCAGGAAGCCCAGCGTCGGCCGGTCGAGCACCCGCGCGAACATCCAGCCAGCGGCCAGCACCACCAGCAGGCCGGCGGTCAGCCACCGCCCGGCCGCCCCGCCGCGGCGACGGCGATCACCGGCCGGCAGACCCGCCGCCAAGCCGGAAACCCAGCCTGCGTTGATGTTCAACCGCCGCATCCCGTCACCATAGGTTGCCGCCGGCGCGTGGCCGCGGTTTCCACCGGGGCTCGGGGCGGCCCCGCGCCCGACGGCTCCGGCGGGCGGCCGACAGGTCAGGGTTCGCGCACGGCGCGCAGCCGGCGCCGGCCGGCCGGCCGCGCCGGGCGGCTGTCGCGCACGTCGTCGGCCCGCCCGGCACCCTCCTCCACCGCGTAGGCGTCGGCCTCGAAGTCCTCCAGCGCCCGCTCGGCCCGGGCCAGCTCGCCGACCGCCTGCTCCCGCAGCGGCGCCGGAAAGTAGTCCCGCGCCACGATCCGCCTGATCCACTGCTGAAACCGGCGCAGGTCCGCCTCGTTCTCCTCCACCTCGACGTAGCTGACCCGGCCCCTGCCCCGCTCGGTCTCCAGCTCGGTGAAGAACCCGGGCAGCCGCCCCAGCAGGTCGGCGTACTCCGCGTCCCGCTCGGCCTGCATCTCGGCCACCAGCGCGTCCCGCTCCGCGGGCTCGGTCACCTCTAGGTGCAGCACCCGCGCCTGGCCGCCCTCGGCCACCACCCGCTCGGTCAGCCGACGCACCACCCGGGCCACCGGCGGGAGGTCCGGCAGCAGGCACACCGACTGCTGCACGTACAACGCGCCCAGACCGCGCAGCCTGCGCCACACATGCACCCGCAACGACGCGGCCGCCCCGGCCGTGGACACCGCGACCATCAGCCAGCCCTCCGCCGGCTCGCCGCCGCCCGCGGCCTGCTGCTCACCACGCCGGTCGAGGGTCACCCAGCAGCCACCCCGCCGTCGCAGTCCACCACCACCGCGTTCCCGTTCATCCACCAACCACCGCCGGTGCCCACCCTACGAGGCCGGCACCAAACCCGCCCTCCCGACAGCCACCGCGGGATCCGCCCCCCGCCGGTCACACGGAGCCGGCCAGAACACGACTGTCCGGACGCGAAGAGCCAGATCCTGACTCTCCTCGTCGTCCGCGGACACACCCACCGGCCACAGTGCCACCGTCGGTACGGATGTAACATCATTCTGTGACAGCCGCACCTCGGCGGCGGTGGGTGCGCCGGGGAGGCGGCGGGCCGCCCTGGCGCCGAGGCAGCTGCGCGATGCGAGGAGGACCCGGTGACCTACCGGCCCGAGCCACCGCATCGGGCCGACCTGCCAGGCGAGGACTGCAACGCAGCGCAGCGCGGGGAGACCGAACACCAGCGGCTGGACCGCAACTTCACCGAACTGCTGGCCGAGCTGCGGGTGGCGCAGACCGGCGTGCAGATCCTGTTCGCGTTCCGGCCGACGCCGGCGTTGAGCCAACGCTTCGGCCAACTGGGCTCCGGCCAGCGGACGGTCTACCTGGTGGCGACGACCGCCGCGGCGCTGGCTGCAGCGCTGATCATCGCCCCGGCGGCCCGGCACCGGCCGCTGTTCCGCCGCCGCCGCAAGGCCGAGTTGGTCAGCGCCGGTGACCGGATGGCCCCCGGCGTCCTGGCCCGCGTACTGATAAGCGTCGCCGCCGCCGCCGCCGTCTTCCTCATCGTCGACGTCGCGGCCGGACGGACCACGGCCGTGCTGCTGGCCACCGCGGTCGGCTGCTGGTATCCGATGCTCTGCTGCCTCGCCCCGCTGTGCAGCCTGCACCGAGACCCCCGGCGCTGATCCCGGTGAGACCAGACCCCGCCCGGCGTCCCTCCCGGAGGGCTGTTGTCACCCGAGCAGCCACCGGCGGCGGCGGGGCGAGGGCCAGAAGCCCTGCTGGTTCGTCCAGGACAGGCCCGATCTGCGATTCCGTCCCCGGCTGCGGGCCGCCGGCTCGACCCAGCGGTCCGGGTGAGCCACGGTGACCAGGGCCGTGGCCGCGGCGTTCGTAGCGGCGTTGTGCTACGGGCTGGCGGCGGTGTTGCAGCAGCGCGAGGCCGCGGCCGCGCCGGCCCGGAAGGTCGGCCGGCCGGCCCTGCTGTGGCATCTGGCGCGGCGGCCGCTGTGGCTGCTCGGCGCGGCGGCGGCACCGGCCGGCGGTGGTATGCATGTCCTCGCGTTGAGCTGGGGGCCGCTGGTGCAGGTTCAGCCGGTAGGCGCGACCGCGCCGGTCTTCGCCGTGTTCCTGCGGTCAGCCCTGGGGGGCGGCCGCCCGCGCAGCGGCGATGTCGGCGGGGCAGCGGCGGTCTGCGTCGGTTTGGGCGGTCTGCTGGCCAGTCTGCGGCCGGAGCGGGGGACGCCGGGGGTGGGTGTCGCCGTGGTGGCGACCCTGGCCGCCGCGGGCGGAGTCGTGCTGGCGACGGCGCTGGCCGGCGGCTGGTGGCTGCGCGGCATGGGTCGCCCGCTGCTGCTGGCTGCGGGAGCCGGGGTTGCCTTGGGCCTGGTGTCGTCGCTGGTCCGGGTGCTGGCCGTGGAGCTGACCGGGGCGCGGGCGGCGGGCGCGGTGCTCGCCTCGGCGGCCGCCGCCGTAGCGGTCTTCGTCGTCCTCGGTCAGCTCCTGCTGCAAAGCGCGTACCACACCGGGGGGCTGGCGCTGGTGCAGGCGGCGGTGACCGTGGTCGATCCGGTCACCGCCGGCGGGTGGGGATCGTCTGGCTGCACGAACGGACCCTGATCGCGCTGCCCGGCCCGGCCATCACCGGGTCGCTGCTGATCGTGGCCGGGGTGGTCGTGCTGGCCCGCTCGGCGACCGGGTCTGGCCCGGCGCCGGCCGCCCGGCCCGCCGCCGAACCACCGGCCGGGCGCCCGGCGCCGGCCGGCGGCGAGACGCGCTCGCGGATCCTGATCGGCACCGACACCTACCCGCCGCACGTCAACGGGGCCGCGGTCTTCACCCGCCGGCTGGCCCACGGGCTGGCTTGCCGCGGGCACGACGTGCACGTCGTCTGCCGGGCCAGCGCGTCGACCCGGGCCGGCGGCACGCAGCCCGAAGGCCCGGTCCTGGTCCACCGGCTGCCGGCCCGGCCGGTGCCCCGGCACGCCGAGCTGAGCTACTGCCCACCCTGGCGGGTGCGGTCGCAGACCGCCCGGACCGTCGAGCAGGTCAAACCCGACGTCATCCACATCCAGACTCACTACCTGATCGGTCGCACGTTGACCCGGCTGGCGGGCCGGTCCGGGATTCCGCTGGTGGCCACCAACCACTTCATGCCCGACACCCTGCTCGCCCCCCTCCGGCTGCCGCGCTTCCTCGGCCACCGGCTGGCCCGGTGGGGCTGGCGGGACTGCGCCCGGGTGCTCGGCCGCGCCCACGCCGTGACCGCGCCAACCCCGACCGCGGCCCGGCTGCTGCAGGACAACGGCCTGCACCGGCCGGTCACGGCCATCTCCTGCGGGATCGACCTGGACCGCTTCACCACGCAGCCCGGCCCCGGCAGCTTCCGGCCGTTCGGGTTGCCCGACCGGCCGACCATCCTTTTCGTCGGACGGCTGGACCCAAGAGAGTCGAAGACCTCATCGACACGCTGGCCACCGTCCGCCGGCACCTCGACGCCCAGCTGGTGATCGCGGGAACTGGGATCCGCCGCGCCGAGCTGCAACGGCGCGCCCGCCACACCGGGATCGCCGAACACGTCCACTTCCTCGGCTTCGTCCCCGACCAGGCCCTGCCGCCGCTGTACGGCGCCGCCGACGTGTTCTGCATGCCAGCCTCCGCCGAGCTGCAAAGTCTGGTCACCCTGGAGGCGATGGCCGCCGGGCGACCCATCGTCGCCGCGGACGCCCTCGCCCTGCCGCACCTGGTCCGCCACGGCCACAACGGCCTGCGGCACCCGCCCGCAGACGTCCCGGCGCTGGCCGCCGCGCTGGTCACCGTGCTCAGCCAACCCGCCCTCGCCCGCACCATGGGCGCCGCCAGCCGCGCCCTGGCCACCGTCCACGACATCACCGGCTCGATCCACGCCTTCGAACGGCTCTACCACGACCTGATCACCGCCGCCGGCCCGGCCCAGACCGGCTGCGGAGCCCGGTGAGCCCGCGCCGGCCCATCGCTCGGGTGCGTCCGCACGCACGCCGACCCACCGGACCAGCAGCGGCAGACCGCCGGCCCCGACCAGACGCGCCGCCGGTTCACGGCGAGCAGCCGCCCGCCCCGGCCTGCCCGGCCGGGGCCGCCGCGGGCGACAATCGCTGGGTTGATCATGAGCGTGGCCGTGCCGGCACCGGGAACACACCGTGCGCCGCCTCCGGTCGCCCGCGTTCGCCACCGGGCTGATCGGGTGGGCGGTCGCCGTGGCCGCAGCCTGCCGCACGGCAGCCGCCGCGGCTGCGACTGGTGGCCTGCAGCGGTCCGACTCGACCGGCCTCAGAGCGTAAGCACCGAAGGGAGACTGATATGACAACGCCGGCCGCGATGATCTGCCCCAAGTGCCGCGGGCAGATGACCGCCTACGAACGCAACGGCATCACCATCGACCAATGCGGCGAATGCCGAGGAATCTTCCTCGACCGCGGCGAACTGGAACGGCTCATCGACGCCGAAGCCGCCTACACCCGCCGCAGCGAGCCCGAACACGACCTGCGGTACCGCGGCGGCGAACCCGACGACGAGGACGACTACTACCGCGGTCACGACAGGCACCGTCGCCGCCGCGGCGGGTTCCTCGGCGAACTGTTCGACTGACCCGTGCCAGACACCGCGGTTCGTGGCAAGCCCGAGCCGCGCACCGCGACCAGCCCGACCCGGACCGGCCGAGCCCGATGTCGATGGTCCGGGTCGCCGGCCACGCCTGCAGCGAACCCCACTCCTGGCAGCGCCGGGGCCAGACCAGCGCCGGGTCGACGACCCGGCCGGTCAGGCGCACCGTCCAAGGCCTGGCGGCGGCGCCACCACCGGTCGCCGTACCCGGTGCCCGCCGGCACCCGGGTCCGCGGCAGCCGGGGGCGGCAGTCGACGGTCGCGGTGTTCGCCGCCTCCACCGTATGCGGCCACAGGCACCACCCCGCGGTCCGGGCCAGCACGTCGTAGGGCACCCCGCGAACTCGGCCATCGCGGTCAGGCCGACAGTCGGCGCGATCACGTACATCAGATTGCGCGCCAAACGCCACGATCGCGGTCGCCCGGCAACGGGCGGCCAGCCTGTCGACCCCGCTAGCCCGCGACCGCCCGGCAACGTCGTGATCACCGCGGTCGGGGTGGTCAGCCCGTCGGCAGCCAGCCGGCGTGACCTGTGGCGCTCCTGAGCGGGCAGGCATCAGGACGGAGCTGATTGTGGGCAGGGCTGTGGAGAAGGGCGAACGCCACCGGCCTGCCAGCGGTGGATCGCCCCGAACACACCGCCATCGGACGGCTGCTCGACGGGAGGCGGGTCCCGATTCACCAGCCGAAACTTGGGCTACCGGGCCGCGGCGGCCGGTCGGGTCGCCGCCGACGCGGTGACCGACAGCGCCATCCAGCCGGCCGCGTAGCCGAAGCCGGCCGCCGGGGACACCGCCGCGTACAGGATGCCGACCAACGCCGAGGCGAGCAGGTCCCCGGCCGACTGGACCCCGCCCAGCACGCCGAAGCCGCTGCCCCGCAGCCGGTCCGGCAGCAACCGCGCCACCAGCGCCGACTCCGCGGTCTCGGCCAGCCCGATCCCCGCCCCGGCCAGCGCGGACGCGGCCAGCAGCAGCACGGGCGACCGCCAGCCGGCGGCGAACCCGGCGTACCCGGCCACATACAACGCGGCCGCGCCGGCGAACACGATCCGGGGCCCGGACCGGTCCACCCACCGTCCACCCAGCACGGACGCCCGCGCCGCCACGACGTTGTGCCCGGCGTAGATCAGGATCGCCAGCGACGCCGCGGCCTGCACCGACCGCCCCCCGCCGGTCAGCAGCTGGGTGGCCGGCAGGATCAACAGCGTGGTCGCCACATTGCCCAGCTCGAACGGGACTATCGGCAGCAGCGCCCGGCCCAGCCCGGCCCGCGGCCAGATCCAGCCGGCGCCTGCCACCACCACCACCACCACCGGCGGCGACGGTGCGCCGGGCCTCCCGGGCTGCGACCACGATCGCCGCCGCCGCGAACAGCCCCGGCACCACCGCCAGCAGCATCGCCGGCCGGATCCCCAGCCAGGCGACCAGCCCGGCGGCCAGCAGCGGCCCGGCCACCGCGCCCAGGTTGTCCCCGGCCCGCTCCACCCCGAACGCCCGCCCGTACGCCGACCGCGGCGCCAGCGAGGCCAGCAGGCTGTCCCGGGCCGGCGACCGCAGCCCACGGGACAGCCACGCGACCGCCCGCAGCGCCCCGGCCTGCCACACCGTGGCCGCGAGCCCGATCGCCCCGGTGGCCACCGCCGTCCCCAGGTAACCGCCGGCCGCCAGCCGCCGCCGGGCCGCCGGGTCATCGGCCAGCGGCCGTCAGCCACCGCCTATCCGCACCGGGCGCCCGCTCGGCATCCGCCGCCCGATCCGGCGGCGGCCCGGCCTCCGTCACCTCACCTCCCGCGCCCGGCCTGTGGCCGCCCGACGCCGGCCGGGCTGGTTGCCCGCAACGGCGGGACCGGCGGAGCGTGAGTGCGGCGACGGGGCTTGCCATCGACCGCGCAACCCGGCGCCGATGCCCTCCACCGCAGGTCGCAGGCAGTCGTGCCGCTGCCGGCCCGAGCGCTGCCCCGCCGCCGACGCGCCGGCCGACGGCGCCCAGCAGCGTCCGGGGAGACCGGGACGCGGTCCCTCCGAAGGCTCGACGAGCGGGCAGTGGCCTTCCAGGACACCGCCGACCAGATGATCCGCGCCGGCAGCGCCACCGGCGGGGTCGACGGCGCTGTTCGGAAACGCGGTGGTCCGGCGGTCACCGACTGGCAGCGTCGGCGGCACGTTCTCACCCCGGCGCGGCCAGCCCGCATGCCACCAAACCGGTGTCGCGTCGGGCCGGCGGACCACCCCACGCCGGATCTCCCGTCCAACCCGAAGCGGCAAGCCGATACCGCTCGGCCGCCGCCGCCTGTGACGCGCTCGCCGACCCGAAACAGCCGCAGACCTCCGCCCCCCGCGACACCTCCCTTGCCGACCCGCCGAGACCGAACCGGCCCAGCCCGGCCGGCCTGCCCACCGCCGACGCATCGCGCCCATCACCGCCAGCACCGCCCCTGGTCGACCCACTCGTCCAGGGACCGTCAGCGGTGCACACACCGCAGCTCAGGTGAGCCCCATCACCCGGCAGGCGACACCTGCCAGCACGCAGTATCCCCTACCGGCTGCTGAATCCTCGGGGTACCCACCGCCTCGGGCGTGGTGGCCCGTCGTCGAAGCCGCCTCGGAGGCGCCGGGCGGGGCAAGATCACCGGCTGCCCCACGCGAGGTAGCGGAGTCGCAGCGGCAAACCTGCATGCCAAGTGGTGCCACGCCGCCTCCACGGTGCGGCTACCCGCCCGTCGCCGCCGACCGGCCGGCGCGGTTCTTCGACCGCTGGCCGTTCGGCGAGCCCCGGGCTGGGTCTGCGGCCCGGTCAGCGGCGACGTGCTGCAGGCCGCCATCGGCACCGGCCTGAACCTCCCGCTCTATCCCGACGGCGTCCGGCTGGCCGGCATCGAGTTCAGCCCGGCCATGCTGGCCCTCGCCGGCGACCGCGCCGAACAGACCGGCCGGGCCGTCGACTTTGCGGGTAGGCGACGCGCACCCGCTGCCGTTCCCGGCCGCCTCGTTCGACACCGTGGTGTGCGCCCTGTCGCTGGACGTCCTCGCCGACCCGCCCGGGCGGTCCAGGAGACGACGCCGGATGCTGCGGCCCGGCGGCCCCCTGCTGGTGCTGGACCACGACGCCGGCTCCAGCCGGCTCGTGCGTGCCATCCAGCGGCTGCTGGAGCTGGTCACCATCCCCTCCGGCGGGAACGCCTCCGGCGCCGCCCACGGCACCAGGCGCAGGCCGCCTGCCTCGACGTCGAACAGCGGACCCGGTCGGCCTCGGCGTGGTCGAACGGCTCGCCGCCCGCAAAGCTGTGACCGCCCCACCGCAGGCCGGCCAGCGGTACACCCCTCTGCCCGACGGCTCGGGTCGCCGAGTCGCCGGCTCCGCGTCGGCCAGCCGCCGGGGGGACAGCCCGGCCTCGGGCGCTCATCCCCTACCCGGGGCCGCGATTCACCGACGGCAGGTCGCCTTCCGCGAAGGGGCGCGTCGGTGGATGCGGCGTTGGTCCGCAGGGTGCTGTGCAGGGCCCTCTCCACTGAGGAGATCCGCGCCATCGCGTCGGCGAGGTCTGCCGGCTGCCGCGGCCGGGCAGGGTGCTCGTACGCACCGTCAGGCGGAATACCGGCGACGCCCGCTGCGGCGCCGGCCTCCCGCCACCGCCAGGACGTCATCGGCACCTCGGGTTCGCCGTGCGGTTGTTCGACCGCCCGGTGGTCGATGCGCTTGCCACCGCCGGGGATCTGACGAGGTCCCTCCGGCAGCGGCAGCGCCGACGCACGTCGTGCACCACGGTGCTACAGGCTGACCCGGCCCTCCGCCTCGCCGCAGCTCATCGTCCTGCCTCGCGCCGGTGGCCGGCCTGGTTGCTGGCATGGACCCCGCAGGCGCTCGTGCCGATCAGGCCGGCCGAATCTGGGCGGCCGGCGGGGGCAGCAACTCTCCTCGCCGCGCCAGGATTCGACGCCCTCGTGGACGGCCAGGCCGGCGATGCCCAGCCCGACCACCGGGTCGAGGCACCACCAGCCGAGCAGGGGGCCAGCAGCCCCGGCCAGCACCGCGGCGGCCAGGTACGCGCAGAGCAGGTTCTGGCTGCCCTCGTCGGCGGTGGCTGCCGAGTGCAGCCGCGCGGCGAGCCGCCTCCACGCGACCCCGAGGGCCGGCGTGAGGAGAACCGACGCGACCGACAGTCCGATCCCCAGCCGGCTGGTGTGCGCGTGCTGGTCGGCGAGCAGCCCTCCGGCCGCCTCGTAGCCGGCCGGGCGTCACTCGTACTCGGGATGGCCGGCGACCAAGTGGTCGGCGTGCGCGAGGACCTCGGCCACCAGGCTGCGGACGTGTCCGCCGCGGGCCCGGTACACCATCCGGCGGCCGTCCCGGCGCACCGTCACCAGACCGCCCAGCCGCAGCCGTGCCAGGTGCTGGGACACCGCCGGCCGGGCCACGCCCGCCCGGGCGGTCAGACTGGAGACGTCCAGCTCGTGCTGGCCGAGCAGCCACAGCAGCCGCAGTCGGGTGGGGTCGGCCACCAGCCGCAGCATCTCGGCGGCCGCGGCGGCCTGTTCCGCGGTCGGTTCCCGAGGGTGACCCACCGTCGATGCGTGCTTGTGTGCGCTCACGAGCACCTATGATGGCAGCGGCAGCCGATCCGCGCAGCAGGAGGACAGCGATGGCCGCGGCCCGCGGGCAGGAGCACGGGCACCGGCCCCCGGCCGGGCAACCAACCAGCGACGCCCACTCCGACCACGACCATGACCCCGGGCACGAGCACCGGCACGGGCGTGGGCCGCTCGGGTGGCTGCGGGGGTTGCCGGTCGCGCACAGCCACGACACGACCGGCAGGCTCGACTCGGCGCTGGAGACCAACCGGGCCGGGATGCGCTGCGTGGCGGTCAGCTGCTTGGGCCTGCTGGTCACCGCGCTGCTGCAGGCCGGTGTGGTGGTCGCCTCGGGTTCGGTGGCGCTGCTGGGCGACACCCTGCACAACGCGGCCGACGCGTTGACCGCCCTCCCGCTGGCGATCGCGTTCACCCTGGGTCGGCGCCCGGCCAGCCGCCGCTACACCTACGGCTACGGCCGGGCCGAGGACCTGGCCGGGCTGGTGGTGGTGCTGCTGATCGCCGGCTCCGCGGCCGGAGCCGGCTACCAGGCGGTCGACCGGCTGCTGCACCCCCGGCAGGTGCACACCCTGTGGCTGGTCGCTGCGGCCGGGCTGGTCGGGTTCGCCGGCAACGAGCTGGTCGCCCGGTACCGGATCGTCGTCGGCCGCCGGATCGGCTCCGCCGCCCTGGTCGCCGACGGCCTGCACGCCCGCACCGACGGGCTGACCAGCCTCGCCGTCGTGCTCGGCGCCGCCGGCGTCGCAGCCGGTTGGCCGGCCGCCGACCCGGTGGCCGGACTGCTGATCACCGCGGCGATCCTCGCAGTGCTCCGCGAGGCCGCCCGCGAGATCTACCGCCGGCTGATGGACGCGGTCGACCCCGACCTGGTGGACCGGGCCAACGCCGCCCTGCACGCCACGGCCGGCGTGCTGGCCGTCGGCGACCTGCGGCTGCGCTGGATAGGGCACGCGCTGCGCGCCGAGGTCGAAGTCGTCGTCGACCCCCAGCTGCCGCTGCTGGACGCGCACCACATCGCGCACGACGCCGAGCACCGCCTGCTGCACGCCATCCCCCGGCTGTCCGCCGCGCTCGTGCACGCCGACCCCGGCGGCGCCGCGACCACCGCCCACCAGCAGATCGCCCACCACCGCTAGCCCGCACCCAGGCGAATGCGCCACCCCCGCCACGCTTGTGCACCGACGAGCGACGGCGGTGTCGGCGCGGCGGAGCAGGGTTCCGGCGCGCTCGGCAGGCACCCATCCGGCGGCCACGGCGCACCGGCGGGCGGTGACGGTCGGCCCCGGCGTGGTCGAACGGCTCGCCGCCCGCAAACCTGTGACCGCCCCACCGCAGGCCGGCCAGCGGTACACCCCTCTGCCCGACGGCTCGGGTCGCCGAGTCGCCGGCTCCGCGTCGGCCAGCCGCCGGGGGGACAGCCCGGCCTCGGGCGCTCATCCCCTACCCGGGGCCGCGGTTGCTTGGCTCGGCGGCCGAGATCGACCGCGCCGCGGCGCTCGGCTGCTACTTCTCCGTCAACGCCGCCATGCCAGACCAAACGCTCCTGCGCATCCCGGCCCACCGGATGCTGCCGGAGACCGACTTCCCCAGCAGGCGCAGCACGACCCGAGCACGTCTCCCCGGCGATACCACGGCTCTCGACCAGCGACTCGCCGACCTCGGCATCGTCCCGCGCCGCGATATTCGCGGCGGCTGGTACCGCGACCTGCGAACTCTTGCCAGCCGCGTCGACGTCATCCCTAGGCTGGCCTGTCGAACTCCAGGACACCCTCGCCGCCGCCGCGGAGTGACAGCAAGAGCCGGTAACCAGGTGTGCCACCGGCGCTCCGTCACAGGTTGGCGGAGCCACGCGGCGGGGAACACCATGCCCTTTAGCGACAGGCTTCGGGACTGTGACGGCCGCCGCGGCACAAGCATCTGGAAGGCAGGGACGCTCGCCCGTCCCGTTCCATAGGCCAGTTTCGCGGCGCGTAGAGCTCCAGCCGGCGGGAACGGCCCCGGCCGACCGGGTCAGCCGGCAGGACCCGGCCGGTCAGCATGACCTCCTAGTGCAGCCGCATGTCGTCAGCGCCGACCACGACGAGGCGAGCTAGCACCGCCACCAGCGGGCCGTCGACGTCGGTGCCGGCCCGCCAGGCTGACCGGACGGCGCAGACCCGGTGCAGAGCCGTGCGCCCCGCGCCAGATTGCACCGCACAGTAGGCGCGTGCTGTGTGCCACCAGCGGGTGCTCCAGGTCGGCCGGCAAGACATCATCCCGGCCGCCGGCGATCCGGCTGTCGAAGGTGAGCCGGCGCGGCTCGCCGGACAGCGGATCGGGTAGTGCCGCGAGGGTGCGTTCCCAGCAGGCACCCAGCGCGGGCGGACCGATCTCGCCGGGATGCTCCGGACCGGCGTGGATCAGCTGCGGCTGCCCGGCTACCCCGAGGGCCACGTCCACCACCCCGCGCAGGTTGGCCGGTGCCACCTGCAGCCGCTGGTACGGCTGCAAGCTGCCCGCGCAGCCCTGGGCCTTCGAGTACGGCCCGCAGCACCTGGGTGTCTGGCCGCGGCATGAATCGAGCCGACCATCAATGCGATGGATGCCTTTCGGATTCACCGCCTGGCGAGGTCCACCTCAACCGGACTGCGATCCGTGTGGGTGCCGAGGAGGCTCGGCCGATCCCGGTGAGTGGTCGAACGGCCCGTCGCCTGATCGGGCCGGTCGCACTCGGTCGAGCGTTGATCATGTCGTCGGGCAGTGCGGGCCATGCCTCTGACGGACGGGGATGCCTCAACCCGGCTGACGTCAGCCTGGCGTTCGCGATGACTCCGCCCCGGTGCCGGCGGTCGTCGCGACCGCCACGCATCCGGCGGCCCCCGCGTGATCCGATGCCGCGGCCGACAAACGTCGGTAGGTCAAGATCGTTGCCACCTGTTCCCATGGTGTTCCCATACGTGGGTCTCGGAGCACCGTGGCGGCCGATCGGCATCGGCTGTACTACGAGTTTGCCCTGGTCAGAGCGGAGGGCGTGGGATTCGAACCCACGAGGAGCGCGAGGCCCCTAACGGTTTTCAAGACCGTCGCCATCGGCCGCTAGGCGAGCCCTCCTTGCGGTCGAATTCTTTCACGGCGGGCCGGGGGGGCGTCCCGGGGGCTGGGGGTCGCCGCCGTCTGAGGGGCCTCAGGCCGGTGCGGCCACGGGGGCGGCAGGTCTGAGGTTCGTCGTGGGCGGATCTGCGTCTTCGTCCGATGCCGGGGATGGGGCCTTAGCACCAGTCTTGAGATCGGCAAAGAAGGCGGACCGAGGAGGCCGAGATGCTGTACCTGTGGGGCCCGGGGTTGGACGCCGAGGTGGACTACCGGCGGGCCGAGTTGAGCAAGGCGGCGAAGGCGCGGAGCCAGTGGCGGCGATTGTCGCGGCGGCTGGCGGCAGCAGGGCGAGACCGTCCACGGCCCTGGTGAGGCGCGCCGGCGGCGGTCCGAAGAGGCCGCCTCTAGCGAGCCGAAGGCCCCGTACTCTCCGAGCGAGTACGGGGCCTCGCGCGTTCGCAGCCAGGTGTCGTCACTCGTCGGCTGAGCGGAGCGCCGCGGCCAGCCAGCGGTAGGCCCGGCCGACGCTCGGGTCGTGGCGCCAGCCGTTGACGGTGGCGACCAGTTCCTAATAGCGCTCGGCGCGAGTGTCGCCGCCGTCGCCATACCGGTCCGCCAGCCAGGCCCCGAAACTCCGGCCCGTCGGCGCGGCCGAGCAGGTCGGCCTGCCTGCGCACCCACGCGTCGACGGCCGGGCGAGAGGCGGGGTCGGCCGGCGAGCGGCCCTCGCTCAGCGCCTCGGTCGCGGCCGCCAGCGCCGCCTGGTTCGCCGTGGCCACCGCCGCCCGCAGCGCCTCGGGGTCATGCCGCGGCCCCGACCTCGCGCCAGAACCAGTCCGCGTTCTCCCGCAGCCGGCCGATGAAGTCCTCGCCGGCGGTCAGCTCGGCGAGCTCGAGCCAGGCGTCGATCTGCTCGGCGGTCGGCTCGTCCGGAAGGGTCGGCGTGGCGGACCGGGGGAACCAGGCGGCCCATTCCGGGTCGATCGGGATCCCGTCCATCACCCGGTCCAGGAACTGGTGCAGGACGGCCGTCCGTTCCGCCGCGGTCAGCCGGGCCACCCGGTGCGCCCGGGCCAGGTAGGCGGCCGACGCTCCGTTGCGCACCGTCTCCCGGAGCACGGCCCGCTGCACCTGCAGCGCCCGGGCCTGGACATCCAGCGCGTGGGCGTGCAGGGCGAGCACGTCCGGGAGGCTGGCCTGCCGGTCGAGCACCCGGCCGACGGTGCCAAGGTCGACGCCGAGCTCGCGCAGCGTGCGAACGAGGTCCAGCCGGGCCAGGTCCGCCGAGTCGTACCGGCGGTAGCCGGCCGGGGTACGGGTCGCCGGGGGTAGCACGCCGACGTCCGAGTAGTACCGGATCGTCTTCACCGGCAGGCCGGAGCGCCGGGACAGCTCGCCGATCGACAGGACTTCGGGTTGAGTCTCCATCGACTGGAGAGTTTGCCGTCGCGGCCATGCCACCAGCGAGGAAGAGGGTCGCCGCCGCCGTCACCATCCAGCTCGACGCCGGTCAGGCGAACATCGGCAAGGTCGGCCAGGCGCTCGGCCCGTACGGCGTCAACATCATCGAGATCGTCCGGGCCTACAACGCGGCGACCCGAGGCGCAGCGGGGCGACGTCGTGCCTGCGGTGATCACGATCCAGGCCCGATCGTTCTCCCTGGTCACCAAGACGCCACCGACCTCGACCCTGCTCCGCAAGGCGGCCGGGCTGGAGAAGGGCGCCGGGCACCCGAACGGCACCCCGGTGGCCCGGCTCACCCGCGAGCAGCTGCGCGAGGTGGCCCGGCGCAAGCTGCCGGACCTGAACACCGTCGCAGCCGAGCGGGTCGTCGCGGGCCCGCCCGATCCACGGGCATCGCGGTCGCCGACTGACGAGACCGGCGGCCGACGGCGCCGGCGCGCGATCAGCCGGTCTCGAACGGGTCGTACCGGATCCGGTCGAGCGGGACCTGCCTGGCCCGCAGTCGGCTCACTGCTGCCCGGATCATCGCCGGCGAACCGCTGACCAGCACGTCGTGGTCGTCCCAGCGCAGGTAGCCGGCCGCGACATCGGAGATCAGACCGCGCGGCCCCGGGTGCTCCGGGTCGTCCGACACGGCACCCACCACGGTCAGCCAGGGATGCCGCCCGGAGAGCTCGGACAGCCGGCTCATCGCGTACAGCTCGTCGGCCCGGCGTGCGCCGAAGAACAGGTGCACCAACCGGCCGGTGTTCCACCGGGTCATCTCCTCGACGATGGCCTGCAGCGGCGCAAGCCCGGTGCCGCCCGCGATCAGCACCAGGTCGCGACCGTCGCCGGGCTCGACCCGCATCGAGCCCACCGGCGGCCCGAGCCGGAGCACGTCGCCCGGTGCGGTGTGCCGGACCAGGGCGTTGCTGACCCAGCCGTCCGGAACGGCCCGGACATGCAGGCTGAGCAGGTTGTCCGGACTTGGGGCGTTCGCCATCGAGTACGTCCGCCACAGCCTGGGCCAGCGCGGGCTCTCCAGGCTGAGGTACTGCCCGGCGAGGTACGGATACGGCTGGTCCGGCCGAATGGTGATCAGCGCCATGTCCCGGGCCGGCAGCTCGTGCGTCAGCACCTCGGCCCACCACCAGGCGGGCGTGCCGGCGACCGCCTCCGCACCGGCGATCATGCGTTCCGCGATCCCGCCGTACGCGGACGCCCAGGCGCTCTCGATGTCCGGCGTCCAGGTGTCCGGCGAGTACTCGCGCAGCGCCGCGATCAGCGCTCGGCCGACCGCCGCGTAGTGCTCCGGCCGCACGCCGAACTTCCGGTGATCCTGACCGAGCTGCCGGAGGAATCCCTCCAGTTGCACCGGGCTGTCCAGCCCTTGCACCACCCGGACGAGCGCCCGCAGCAGCCGGGACCGCTGTACGTCCATCGCGACCGGGAAGAGATACCGCAGGTCAGGGTCCTCGACGAAGAGCCGGGCGTAGAAGAGCTCGGCCACCTTGCCGGCCACCGGCTCCACCCGGCCGAAGCTCTCCTTGAGCAGCACGGCCTCGTCTGACATCGCATCCCCGTGATCAATGGTCGCGTTGAGCGACTACACAACTCCTCAGCGTATGCAATCGAGTCGGCTGCCGTCACGAAACCTGCCCATTGGCGGGCGCGGGCGGACGCAGGCGCCTGCGAACCGGCGCGGGCATGCGCGGGTGCCGCCACTGTCTATCTATCTCCGTGCCGGCGTGCTCGGTGCCCGCGCCGTGCGACGATGGGCCCCAGACCGGCGCAAGCTGCGGGAGGGCCCCACCACGTGACAGAGACTGGATCGGCGCCCGGCCTGCCTCGACGAGCGGCACCGCCCGGCGCGGCGGCGGCGCGCCAGTCGTGGTGGGAGGACGCGCCGCCGGCTCTGTCGTACCAGTCCTACCAGGGGCACCAGCCGTACCAGCAGGGCCCGGACCCGTACTACCCCGCCGGCCCTCCTCCCCCGGTCCACTCGAGCCTGGCCCCGCCGAGGTCGCCGGCGCCCGGAGCACCGCCGCAGGCACCGCCCGGAGCACCGCCCGGTGCGGCACCCGGCCCGCCCGGTGCGCGGCAGGGCGCCCGCCACGGCGGGGGAGCCACCGGGATCGCCGGCGGGCCGACCGAACGGGCGCAGACGCTGGGCCTGGGCCGCAGCTCGTTCGAGCGCGAGATGGTGCGCCGGGTGACCGTGCCGGTCGGCAGTTGCCGGCGGGTCGTGGTGGCCAGCATCAAGGGTGGGGTCGGCAAGACCACAACGGTGGCCGTGGTCGGGTCGCTGCTCGCCGGGCTGCGTCGGGACCGGGTGGTCGCCCTGGACGCCTCCTCGGACTGGGGAACGCTTGCCGCCCGGCTGTCCGTGGTGCCCCGGCAGAGCGTGCGCGACCTGGCCGCCCGCGGCCGGCACGCCGTCTCCGAGCAGGGCGTGATCGCCCAGCTCGTCAGCTCCCCGTCCGGACTGCTGGTGGTCGGCAGCGACCCGCAGTCGGTCATCTCGCGGGCGCTCACCGATGAGGAGTACGGGCACGCGATGCACCTGCTCGGCTACGTGTCCAGCGTGGTCATCGTCGATGTCGGCGCCGGGCTGCAGCAGCCGTTCCTGCCCACGGCGCTGAACGGCTGCGATCAACTCGTGGTGGCGACCGCGGCCACCTGGGACGCGACCCAGAGCGCGGCGGCCGCGCTGGACTGGCTGGCCGCCCGCGGCTGGTCCAGCCTGGCGCAGCGCGGCATCGTGGTGATGAACAACCTGCATCCGCCCCGCCGGCGCCGCCGCGGCGTCCTCGACGAGCTTCGCTCCGACCTCGGCCGGCGCTGTCGAGCCGTCCGGGACGTGCCGTTCGACCCGGCGCTGCAGCCCGGCGGGCGGATCCTGCTGCGTAAGCTCGCCGGCTCGACCCGTCAGGCATACCTGCAGGTGGCGGCGGACATCATGGGCGGAGTGGTGGGCCGCTGACGATCCCTCCGCGGGGTTCCCCGACCGGCGCAGCCAGCCGGTCGCCGGGCGATTCAAACGCCGGCGGGGAACTTCGGCAGCCCGCTCATACGTCCCACACAGGTGGCCGGCCCTCGCGCCGGTCGCCCCTCGGAGGAGCTGACGTGACCGCACCCCTGCGGCACCGACCACGCTCGACCGGCCGCCGCACCGCGCCCGCGGAGCCGGCCAGCGAGGCACCGGCGGTACGGCAGGACGATCGGGTGACCGCGCCGGCGCGCGGTGGCGTGCCGATCGCCGCTCCCGCCCGCCGACGCTGGTGGCCGTTCTCCTGCCGCCGCACCGCGTCCATCGTCGCGACGCTCACCTGGCTGCTCGGTGCGCTCACCATCGTCAGCGCCCTGCTGCCGGCGCAGCGCGAGCGGGTGCACGCCCTGGTGCAGATCATCCCGACGCCGGCCAGCGCCACCGCGACTGCGGTCGCCGCCGTCCTGGGCACCCTGCTGCTCTACCTGGCCGGCGGGTTGCGCCGGCGCAAGCGGCGGGCCTGGCGGGCCGCGGTGGTGGTCACCGTGATCGTGGCCGCCTCGCACGTGCTGAAGGGGCTCGACATCGAGGAGGCGGTCTTCTCGGTCGCGACCCTGGCGTTGCTGATCGCGGCGCGGGACGAGTTCCACGCCAAGGGCGACCCGACCACCCGCTGGCTCGGCGTCCGGGTCTTCGTCCAGCTGGTGGTCCTGGGCAGCGGGCTGGGCATGGCGCTGCTGCTGATCAACCAGAGCCGGATCGTCGGCCGGCCGTCCCTGCTCACCCAGCTCCGACACGTGCTGCTCGGCATGATCGGCGTGCCCGGCCCGCTCAGCTTCACCGGCGACCGGTTCACCGACATCGTCACCGCGACCCTGCTCGGGTACGGGCTGCTCATCGCGCTGCTCACCGCGTACCTCATCCTCCGGCCGTCCGAGCCGATCGCGCAGCTCACCCGGCAGGACGAGGAGGGTCTGCGGGTGCTGCTCGGCCGGCAGGGCCGGCGCGACTCGCTCGGCTACTTCGCCCTGCGCCGGGACAAGAGCGTGGTGTGGTCCTCGTCCGGCAAGGCGGCGGTGAGCTACCGTCCGGTGCACGGGGTGGCGCTGGCCAGCGGCGACCCGATCGGCGACCCGGAGGCGTGGCCGGGGGCGATCGTCGCGTTCAGGGCCTTGGCAGAGGATCATGCCTGGGTGCCGGCCGTGATCGGATGCAGCGAGCTGGGCGCGACCGTCTACCACCGGCACGGGCTGGACGCCCTGGAGCTCGGCGACGAGGCGATCGTCACGGTGCCGGAGTTCAGCCTGGAGGGCCGGGCCATGCGTGGGGTCCGGCAGGCGGTGGCCCGGGTGGAGCGGGCCGGGTACGACGTGGCGATCCGGCGGACGGAGGACATCCCGCCCGACGAGATGAACGGCCTGCTCACCGTCGCGGCCGCGTGGCGGGGCGCGACGGTCGAGCGCGGGTTCTCGATGGCGCTGTCGAGGCTCGGGGACCCCGCCGATGGTGACTGCGTGGTGGTCACTGCGCACCAGCAGGGCAGGCTGCGCGGCCTGCTGCACTTCGTCCCGTGGGGGCAGGACGGGCTGTCGCTGGACCTGATGCGGCGCGACCGGACCGCTGACAACGGCCTGAACGAGCTGCTCATCGTCCGGCTCATCCAGGCCGCCCCGCGCCTCGGGGTGGCCCGCATCTCGTTGAACTTCGCCGTTTTCCGCTCCGCCCTGGAGCGCGGCGAGCGGATCGGCGCCGGGCCGGTGCTCCGGCTCTGGCGGTCGCTGCTGGTCTTCGCCTCCCGCTGGTGGCAGATCGAGACGCTCTACCGCTTCAACCTCAAGTTCCGGCCGCACTGGGAGCCGCGCTTCATCCTGTTCCCGTCGACGCGCGACCTGCCCCGGATCGCGATGGCCGCCCTGGAGGCCGAGGCGTTCCTGGTCCGGCCCCGGCCGATGAAGCGCATCCTGCGCCGAGCCTGACCCCGCCGCCGCGCCGGCACCGCAGGCCGCCTACCTGCGGTGACGCCCCTTTGCCCGCCCTCGCGTCCACCCAGTACGCTGACCCTCGGGCCTCTGGTGAGGCCCGGGAGGCTTCGCCTAGTCCGGTCTATGGCGCCGCACTGCTAATGCGGTTCGGGTTAACCGCCCGTCCGGGGTTCAAATCCCCGAGCCTCCGCCCTGACCAGCAGTTATGCTCTAGCGTCGTTGAGCAGTTCCTCCACTCCGACTCGGGCGTTGCGGACATTCCACTCTGCGGTGTGCACAGGGTGTGCACGAGATTCCGCATCGGCAACTCTGGTAGATACTGGCCGGCGATAGCATCGGCGGCGGCTTGTCTGAGTTCGGGCCGGACGCTTGCTTTGGCCGCCTTCGGTGTCTGGACGCTGGACGTCCGATCCCACTGATCACCATCCTGCTGACCTCGGCCTCCCGCGCTTGCTTCGCCCAGACGTGCTGTCATTGACTGCGGTGGGGCTCGCCGCCAGCAGTCCCCTGGGTCCCCCGCCTGATCACGGTCGCCTGTCTGAGGCCAGCCAGCCGACGTCGGGTCGGCGCGAACGCGCCACCAGCGTGGCCCGAATGGCGTTGCTGGACACCCACCGACACCTCCCGAGCCTCAGCGGACGGCGCGGACAAGCGGCGAGGCGTGGTCTGCGCTCGGTGCTGACGTCGTCGCGACCTGGCACCTGGCCCTGGCTGTGGGGGAGCGCCGACGCGACACGATCGCCGCGGCCAGGAGTGCATGCGCAGCGTGGGAGGATGATCTGCCCCTACACGCCCCAGACCGACGATGCCACTGATTGGACATTGTCTGTAGGGCTGCGTCGGCGGGACCGCACGTGTAATCCTTCTGGCACTTGCGGGCGACCGGTTGGACCGGACGGAGGCGAATCGTGACTACCGTGCTGGTGCACAACAACGCCTGGCCGACGGAAGGTGAGGCGCGCACGGCGTGGCCCTCGGCGCCTAAGGTGCGAGAGCAGTACTGGTGGAATATTTGGAGGACCCGGCAGAAGCCGTTCGACATCCTCGCAGACGGCATGCCGGTCCTCCTGCTCGACGCGTGGCCCGGTGGTGGTGTCCTGTCGTGGCTTGTTCGCGCGCGTGACGTGCATACCGAGCGGCTTGCCGACAAGAACACGGCTGTGCGGGCGATCGCACGGTGGGCCGGACAATCCCGTGCCTGGGTGCTGACGAACCGGTACTCGGCGGACCGACGTGCGGATTCTGGTGTTGTCATCTATTGGCGGGCGACGCCGGTCGCTCGCCTCGGGATCCCTCGGCCGCCGCAGGTGGCGGTGCGGCGGAACGGTTGGTTGGTGACGGACGATGCAACGCTCGCCTCGTGGGGCGTGCCTCTTCCGCCTGCGGGAGACGCGGGGACATCAGGCGCGACTGGCCGGCGCAGGCAGGTACGCCGGCTCGATGTCCAGACGAAGCTCGCGATCGAGAAGCGCGCGATAACGGTTGCGTCAGCCTGGTGCCGTAAACAGGGTTGGAGCGGTGTGAAGAACGTCAGCGCCAACCACTCGTGGGACCTCGAAGTCATGGACCGCGTTGGGGCCATCCGGTTCATCGAGGTGAAGGGGACGACTGGCGGACCGGAGTCGGTCGAGGTGACGAAGGCGGAGGTCGACTGGGCATCACGACACGGCGATACTCACTCGCTCGTCATCGTGCACGACATTCTCGTGTCGGCCGACGGTGGAAAGCCAGCTGCGAGCGGCGGTGTTGTGATGGCGTACGACCCGTGGGCTCCGCAGGAGAGCGAGCTCCTGGCGCAGCGGTTCACCTGGCAACCGTCGCCGTCAAGGACGGCAGCGGCCTGGCCGTAACCACGCAGGGTAAGGCAGGGGCGAGAACAAGGCAGGTCCGCGTCGCGGTGCGCCAGCGGGTCACGTCGGTCCTGCTCGTACGAGGCCGGCAGCAGGTTCGCATTTGATGCTTGCGCTGCTCAGGCGGAATCACTCCTGCCTCTCGGCCAGGTTGAACCGGTAGCGAAGTCCTTCGCCGATTGTCCGGTAGAACCGCCCGTACCTTGGGTCGAGCGGGTTGGGCAGCAACTGGATGCGGCGTAGGTCGCGCTCGAGAACGTGCGAGACGAACAGGATGTGGTACCGCTCGCGTCGCTTGAGGTTCTGTGCCCGGACGATCTCTACTTCGGTGAGGACGAACTCCGCGAGGTCACCGGTCGTCGCCTTAACCTCGAACATCAGCCGGTTCTTGTCCGTGTCGACGACGATGTCGTAGCCGAGTGTGTCGTCACCCTCGGTGCCACCGAGCACCTGGTTGCGATAGCCGGACCTCCACGACTCGTAGTCGGTGACGCCCGGGTAGTGAACCTTCACCCACTCGAGCGCGGCGACCTCACCGGCTAGTCCGATGGCCGCCGTTTGCACATCCGACTGGATGGATCGCCGCCCTGCTGTCGCGCCAGGTCGGCCGGGTCCTGGCGTCCGGCGCGCAGTCGAGGGGAGCTCTGTGAGGTGGACCTCGGCCGACGTCTTCAGGAACTCCTCGGTGATGCCTTGCCGTACCGCGTCGACGATCAACGAGTAGTTCGCCTCCTCGGCGGTCAGCTCCGCCCCGTCGATGTTGATCCGACGCCGGCTGTCCTCCCGCTGGCGACGGGCCTCTTCCCGTTCGCGCTCGGCCCGTTGCACGGCGTCGTGAGCCAGCCCGAGCGATGCTTTGTCCAGTGTGATGGGCATTCCGGCGGGCCAGCGCCGGGTGTGTTGGAGCCACTCCAGAAGGCCGCCGAGGGTGATCTGCTCGAAGTCCATAAGGCCGGCGGAGGTTGCCGCGTCGACGATTTCGACAGCGTCTCCGGGGAGCCCGGAGGTGGGTAGATCGTGGGCCTTCTCGTAGGCACGTGCCACGTCGACTGCGTGGCCCACCCAGCCCAGCGTGAGGCCGCGATTGTCCCTGCGGAGGGTGTCGATCGGTTGGAGTGGCGGCGAAGTGCCCAGTGGCTGCGCACCCGCCGCGACCAGCCAGTCGTTGACGTGCCGCCGCACAAGGTCATCCGGGACGACGAGGTAGTGCTCGACCCAAGCCGGGTCTGGGAGCAGGGAGACGAGGTCACGGCGCTCCAGATACCGATCGAGCGGTTGCCCGGCGCGGTAGTCGCCCATGTAGGCATGACGCAGCTCGTTCAGGATTTCGGCCGTGTGGGCTGCGACGAAGTGACGGAACTGCTGCGTGACTCTCTCTGGATCCTTGAGTTCCTGGTGCGCTCCCCCGAGTTCGCGGATCGCGGCGTTGAGTCGCTCCAGTGGTATGCCGAGGGCCTGCCGGGCGGCGTCGAGGTCTCGGTCCACCGCAGCAGCGAGGAGGACGCCAGCCTCGACCTGCGTGCCAGCCCGGACGGCGAGCCACGCCGCAAGCTCGACCGGCGTCGAGGGCACGTCCTCGCCTGCTTCGAGCTCGCGAGCAGTGGTGAGGTCCCACACGGCCACCAGCGGGATGAGCACGTCGAGCGCGATGTCCTCGGGCCGGCGTATGACGAGCCTGATCTCCTGGATTCGCGGGGCCGGTTCGGACAACGCCTCGGCCAGTGCTGCGGTGTCGGGTGGCCGGGCTACGCCGTAGCCGACCGCGGCGAGGTCGATAAGCGCGACGCGGATCGCAGCGCCAAGCTCGGGCTGTCCGAGCAGTTCAGCGATGGGGGCTGTGGCGTGTTCGAGCACGCGTGCCTCGTCGTCGTCGGCGTGTCGCCGCAGGATGAGCGTTGGGTTCTCGTCGTGGCTGACGGTGAGCCACCGCGTGCCGGCGCTCAAGGCTGTCACGGCGCGACCGTCGATGTCGGCGTCCAAGTGGTCGGCGAGCACGACCCTGACCTTTCGCAGCCGTGCGACGCTACGTCGCAGCGCCGCGGAGCCGCCGCGATGGAACCGGCCCGATCGGAGTTCAATAACGGCGGCAACCAGGTCGAGGAACCACTCACGGTCGGTGCCGACCAGAAGCGGAGCCTCGGCCGACGGCACGAACCGGTCGCCGTCCACGCGAACGGTGACGGTGACGGTGGAGACGCGGCGGATCCGCGCACCGAAGGCGTGCTCAAGCCGGCTGGCGACTCGCCCAGCATGGGCCTGTCTGAGCCGCAAGACGGGCGCCCCGCACTGTTCGAGCAGTTGCACATTCTTGCGGGCGTCGGTGTCCTGCACGTACACGGGATCAGGGACGCCCCCGGCCCGAAGGTCGACGATGTCAAGCCGAGTGCCGCGGGCGATGACGAGCGGCGCCCGTTCTCCGGAATCGAGAGGCGTGCCGCCTGTGGTCATGGTGACCGCGTCGATCCAGGCGTCTTCGTATGCGCTGCGGAAGTTTGTGAGTACGGTCTCGGGTACCTCGCCGGCCTCGAACAGAGCAGCGAGCAGACGGACCCGGTCGGCGGCGGTGGCAGGGTCGTCCCAGTTGCGGATGCCCAGGCCTCGTGCGCGTGCCTGGCTGAGGTTCGTCGCCTGGAGCAGCCGCCGCACCTGCGGCGCGATGACAATAGCGAACGGCGGTGCGTCGTCGAAATGCGACCACGCGTCAGCCGGACGGACGAAGGTCGGCTTGCTACGTTCGCCCGGTACCGTGATGGGCGTCCACGCCGTCTGTCTGAGGAACGCCGTGACCGGCGTCGGAACGACGAACCTGTCGGCGGCGTCGTTGTACCGGCGCACCGTGACCGACAGGGTATCCTCCGGCCACTTCGACAGGCCGTGCGCGATGAGCCGTGCGTAGAGCATCCGAAGATGCGAGGGGAACTGCTCGTAGTCGTCCTGCCCCGGCAGCCGGAAGAGGGGCGTTGTGCTCTGATAGGTGGTGTAGGGGCGCAGGCCGCTCGGCCGCCGCTCGCCGAGCGCCGCCTGCCATGCCGCAGCCGTTGTCGGTGTGAGGCTCGCCGGGGCGAGTCCGTATCCTCCCTCGAAGTTGCGCCCATCGGAGCGAAGCGTCGATCGCGGTATCGGATCCGGGGACAGTCCCGTGCGGACGCCGATGCGCACGAGGAACTCGCGCACCGGCTGGACGGGATGTCCCCGGAATGGGGCCTCATCGGGGTCAACGACGAGCCGCTCACGGAGTCCCGCAAGTTCCTCGGACACCTCGTCGGCGCGGGTTAGGAGGTCGTGGAGGAGCGATACGTCGTCGCCACCCCACTCCATAGACAGCACGGCCTGGTCGGCGCGGATCCATCCCCCACCCTTCACCGGGACGCGGAGCCGCATGTCGTGGATCTCGCGCCATGGCGGCTCTTCCCGGCTGGTCGCGAACCTGTAGGTCCACATCAGCACATCCGCGGCCATCTCCGGGGCCGGCCGGCCCGCGAGTGCGTTGGCGATGACGGGAAGCAGGTCGGTCGCACGGTATTCGTGGACAAGCCCGTCCTCAAGCAGCCGCCGGCCCGGCCGCTTCGCGAGCACCATTCCGGAGCGGCTGTTCCAGGTGATCTTCTGCGAGACGAAGAAGACCCGCCGGCGCAACTGCGACGGTGGCCGCAGGTCGGCCTCGGGACCGGTGCTGGCGTCGCCGCTGTCCGCGCGGGGTGAAAAGAACGCGACGGCCGTCCGTGCGTCGGCGTCCTTGGTGTTGCAGGCGCGCAGCTTCCCGTCGTCGTCGATGAGGATCTTCCGGCCAAGCAGGACCTGCCGGTCCCTGACAGTGGTCGCGAGTTCGTCGTAAAAGCGTCCCCACGTCTCGGCGTCGAACGGTTGCGAGGCCAGAGCGCTGCCGATCCGCTCCGACCAGGCTGCGACGTCGGAGTCGGTGGGGAGGAGGCGGCGGGAGGCGAGCCTCTGGGCGGCCTGGTCGAGGCGCTTCGTGCGCTGTTTGGACAGGTCGGCGAGGACGACGGGCACTCCGGCGTGCGCTGTCAGCGCCGCGGTAGTGATGACCTCACGTGTGCTGTCGTCCCAAACGAACGCTTCGCTGAGCGATCCCCAGCGGTGGTCCCTGGCGGCGAGCGGAACGACGTTCGCTGCAGCCGCCTCCGACCCGAGGCGCGCGAATGCGGCCTGCAGCCGGGAGTGGCTGGGGGAGTTCCACGTCAGGAGGTCGACGAGAGCCGTCGGCGGGACCTGGACTGATCCTTTGGGCGCGGCGAGCAGAAGCCTCGCACTCAGCTCGGCGATCTGGTCGAGCAGCATGTCGTTGAGCGGCACTGACTCTTCGAGGCTGACGCGGGCGAGCTTGGCGAAGAACGGCGCGTTGACGTGCGCCGGAATCGGCGCCTGGGCGTCGTCACCCATCGGGAGGTAGGTGTACAGGCGGCCGGCGTCGAGTTCAGCGTCTACTCGCAGCGCGACTTCGACGTGCGCCTCGGAGTCCCAATCGTGCCAGCCAGCGCTGATGTGGTCTCCGGAGATGCTCCGCGCGATTGCCTCGGCGAACACCGCAGTCGGTACTGTCTTGTCGGCGAGGAGGTACGTGCCAGTCTGACCGAGCGTCACGGTAGCGACCGTGACGCCGCCGAGGTCGCCGAGGTGGGTCTCGGTGCGCTCGAGGACAGTGCGTAACGCATGGTCCCCATGGACGTCGACTACGAGCTGCGCGATGCGGCGCAGGAACAGCAGAGCGGGCGGGTCCTGGGTCAGCAGGCGGATTTGCTCGGCCGCCTCGTCGCGGGCTTCCTCGCTCTTGAGCGGCAGGCGTATGACGGTGACATAGCCGTCGGCGGCAAGTGTGTCGACGACGGTGGGGCGCTCGTGGAGCGCGACGGGCAAGCACAGGTGGAACACGTCTTGTTCGACTTCGGATGCGATGTCGGCGCTGGTGTCAAATTGGCCGATTTGTTCGAGGTGGTCGACGAGGTCGGGTTGGGTTGCGAAGCGGAAGCAGTAACCGGCGGAGACTTCGCCGGGGGAGGCGTTGGCGGAGACTGAGTAGATCTCTGGTGACCGGGAGAGCTGCAGTACGCTCTTGAAGCCAATACCCTTGTTCCCGATCCCTTCCTCCGGACGCTTGTCCGACTGCGCGATGTCGGTGATCGCGTCGAAGTTGCTGTCAGTGAACCCGCGTCCCGTGTTCGCGACATACAGAACGCCGTGTTCACCTTCGCTGTGGTCGAGTCGGACGAGGACGCGACCGCAGCGCTCGGTGGGCCCGTGCGCGTCGTGCGCGTTCTGCAAGAGCTCAAGCACGGCGCGGTGCTCGTAGTCGCGGACGGTTTGCTCGATGAGGTTCTTGAGGCTACGAGAGAGATTCCAATGGTCCTTGGATTGTAGGTAGGATTGGATACGTCCCCGCGTCTTGTCCTGAATTCGCTTGGCATACGGGGCCATCGCCATCGCCATTGTCATCGTCGACCTAACCGGCGAACTCGGGTGGCGGCTCTGCCGCGGTCAGTGAAGTACGCCACAGCACCAGCCTGCCAGGTACCAACGACGGACCTCAAGGTCGACGGTACGGGGGTCGACGACGGTCAGTGGCGGCGGGAGCGGGTGATGGTGTCGGCGACGGCGTCGGCGGCGGCCTGTTTGAGTTCGGGGAGAACGCTGACGTAGAGGTTTTCGGTGGTTTGGGTGCGGGCGTGGCCGAGGTCTTCGGAGACGACTTTGGTGGCGATGCCGGCGGCGAGGGCGTAGGTGGCCGCGCCGTGGCGGAGGTCGTGGAGGCGGACGGGTGGTAGGCCGTCGCGGCGGCGGGACTGGCCTTGGCCGCCGTGTTGGCGGCAGCGGGTGTCGCCGGCGATGCGGCGGGCGCATTGCTGGTGGTGTTTGGTGGTGCCGGTGCAGCGGGTGCGTTGGCTGCCGGCGCGGTCCATAAGGTGGCGGAAGCGCTGGCTGACCCAACGGGGGTCGAGGGCTGCTCCCGTGGGGGTGGTGAAGAACCGGCCGGAGTCGACCCAGTCGGGGCCGAGGGCGAGGCGGCGCTGCGCCTGCCGGCGGCGGTAGGCGCGGAGGGCCTCGACGGTGCCGGTGTCGAGGGAGATGGTGCGGCTGCCGGCTTCGCTCTTGGGGTCTTCGAGGTCGTCGCCGTCGATGAGGTCGGCGGCCTGGGCGAGGGTCTCCCGGATGTCGATGACTGCGTTGTCGAGGTCGACATCGTAGTCGGGCAGGCCGACGGCTTCGGCGCGGCGCATGCCGCGGTAGGCGATCAGCCGCCACATCGGGTAGAGGTCGTCGGGGGCGACGGAGTCGAGGAACGCGGACGCGTGCTCGGGCATCCACACCATGACCGGGCCGGGGCGGCGGCCAGTGCGCCGCCAGTGCTCGACCCGCCGGGGTGTCCAGACAAGCGGCTTCTTGCGGCGGGCGGCGGGGAGTTCGATGTACTCGGCCGGACTGTGGCTGATCTTCTTCCGTTTGACTGCGGTGTTCAGCGCGCTGCGCAAGGTGGCGTGGATGCGCCGCAACCGCCCTGGCGTGAGCGGTTGGATCCGGCCCCGGCGCACGTCCAGGAGGCGGCGGAGGGTCTCGCTGGGCGTGTCGGTGTGGGTGCCGAGTTGGCGCATGGCCGCGTAGAGTTCGTCCAGGTGATGGTCACGTAGGTCGACCAGGCGCAGGTGGCCGAGGCCAGGTTTGAAGTACAGCTCGATGTGCTCGAGGTAGCTGGCGCGGGTGCTGGCCTTGAGGTTGGCCTTGCCGGCGATCCACTCGTCGAGGTAGGCGGCGACGGTCAGACCGCGGTCGGTGTCGACGTACTCGTCGCGGGCCAGCCGGGCCAGGGTGTCGAGCATGGACTGGTTCGCGGCTCGCTCGGTCTTGAAGGGGCCGACGAGGGGCTGGCGGCGTCTGCCGTCGGCGGTGGCCGGTGCTTCGTGGCGGTACCACCAGCTGCCGTGGGTCTTCTCGGCCAGCCGGGGGCAGTTGGCGCCGTACTTCCGACCGGTGCGCGGGTCGCGGCAGCCGCACCGCTTGATCGGCTTGCTTCTGCTTCTCACCGGACGCCTCCAGGCTCGCGGGGGTGTTTCCGGGAGGCCGCGTCCGCGTCAGCCGACGCTTGCCGGTTCGGCTGTTGGAGGCGAGGTCCGTCGGTCCGTGTGACCATCGCGTTCAGGCGCGTCGCTGCTGCCCGGTGGTGGTGTCTCGGGTGAGGCCGAGCAGGTGGAGGAGGTCGGCGGTGGGGACGAGGTAGCGGGTGCCGACCCGCAGGACGCGGCATGGGAACTGGTCGCGGCGGGCGAGTTCGTAGGCGAGGGTCCGGCCGCAGCCCAGGGCGCGGGCGGCGGTGGTGAGGCTGACTGCGGCCGGCAGCGCCCGCAGCTCGTCGGCGGACATCGCGCTCATGTGGGTGCTCCGTCCCGTGTGGATTCACCTGCAACTGAGAGCCGGCTGCAGGCGCTCTCATCCAGTAGTGCGGTCGGCGGGCGCGGGACCGGAAGAGAGCTGCTGTCCGTCCTGCCGACCGGTCACAGCCCGGTGCCCAGGTCGAGGGTGGTCTGGAGGGCGGCGAGTCGTGCCTGCTGGCGCCGCTGGACGGGGTCTGATGCTGGTGGGCCGAGAGCCTGCCGGGACGGCGGCGCGGCCGGTGTGTCGGCGTCGGTGCCGTAGCCGAGGCCCAGGACGTGGTGCCGGTGGTGCTCGATGGCCAGGGCGTGCCGGTCCCAGGTGGACGCTCGGGCGGGGTCGCTGGGCCGGCGGCCGAGCTGGGCGGTGAGGTAGCCGGCGGGCTGGTGGGTGAAGCGGGCGGCGGCGTGGTCGATCTGCCGGTTGAGGGCGGCGTCGAGCAGCCGGAGCCGGGCGTGGGCGGCGGT
>WNGE01001571.1_pt1 | contig 30037 bp, 25 predicted proteins | sample 5400651 | NCBI WGS metagenome assembly WNGE01 (sample SAMN13153370, study PRJNA577476) | soil metagenome | isolation source: 60 cm soil or saprolite under grassland replicate 2 | place: USA:California | collected 2016-06-15
TAATCGATCGGCTCGGTGATTGTCGGCGAATCGCCGCAGACCGGGCAGCTGGGATCGCGCCGCACTTTGAATTCACGGAGCATCATTTTAAGCGCGTCAAAATGCAGCAGGCGTCCGACCAGCGATTCGCCTACGCCCAGGATCAATTTGATCGCCTCTGTCGCTTGGATCGTCCCGATGATTCCGGGCAGCACCCCAAGCACGCCTGCCTCCGCGCAATTCGGAACGCTCCCCGCAGGCGGCGGTTCTGGGAACAGACAACGATAACACGGCCCGCCCAAATGCGGCGCAAACACTGTGGTTTGTCCGTCGAACCGGAAAACCGAGCCGTAGACATTCGGCTTTTGCGCCCAAACGCAAACGTCGTTCGACAAATAGCGCGTCGGGAAGTTATCCGAGCCGTCGATGACGACGTCATAACCCGCGACAAGATCGGCCGCGTTTTCGCTTGTGAATCGGCACTCATGCAATTTGAGCTCGATGTTTGGATTAGTTTCGCGCAGGCGGTCGCGGGCCGATTCCAATTTTTTTCGCCCAACGTCCTTTGTCCCGTGCAAAATTTGCCGCTGCAGATTACTAAGATCGACATCGTCAAGATCGACAAGTCCAATCGTGCCGACGCCGGCGGCGGCGAGATAAAGCGCCGCCGGCGAACCGAGGCCGCCCGCGCCGATGCATAAAACACGCGCCGCCTTTAAACGCTGTTGTCCCGTCAAGCCTACTTCCGGCATGATGAGATGCCGCGAATAACGCAGATGCTCTTCGTCAGTCATTTTGATTCACAAGGTCCCAATTGATTCCAACAATGCGCTTGTTCTCAAATCGCTTCAACGATTTCGGGAACACAAGATAATTTGCGCCTTTGCGCTCTTTAAAGCCAACGATCCCGAATTCTGCGCCGGCTTCACTTTTCTGAATCGTCATCACGCGATTGTTTTTGATTTGCGATTGAAAATGTCGATCTTGCGCCGGCTTCTGCCAAAGCGTGTAAACTTGCGGTTGACCGCATTTTTCCACCAGTTGCGCAAAACGGACAGTTTTGACGTTGAGCAGTTTCACATTCGTGGGGGGTCGGAAAAAAGTCCGCCAGGAAACTACGGCAAGGAAGATCAGACTACCGTTGCTGCATTCCTGCCCTGGCGGGGTTCGTAAGTCCTCGATCCATAGCCCCTGACGGAGAGGAACAATTCGCGTAAGATCGACATCGTGCAATCACGTTTCGTAATCGGAGAGAAGTTCGGCCCGTTGACAGAAGGTGATGCTTCTGTTTGCATCGGCGCCGTGAAATGGTTGGGACTATTTTTGTTCGTCGTGCTGCAGTGCTCATGCACGACACTCTCAAATCGGCGCGACCTTTATAGTCCGGAACCTGGACCGGACGTGGTGTGGCAAGGAGGACCGCCGCAGACCACAACTATCGCGACAACAACTACGCGCACGGAGCGCGAAGAAACGCCGCTTCCACCGCCCTCATTCCATTATTAGATCGACATCTTCTGGGTAGGGACATTGCGCTGCGATCTCCGGTCGGAGCAGCGCATTGACCCTACCAGCCTGGATCGACAATCAACCGAACGGCAGATTCGCCTTGATTCGAGCCGCGTCTGTGTGGTGCACAAGCGCTGCCTTACTGAGCTGGCGTTTGCGCTTCGCGTTTTTCGACGACAGCAAATGCCGACGCGAAGATTGCGCTCTTAAAACCTTGCCGCGTGCGGTGATCTTAAAACGTTTCGCGACCGATTTGCGTGTTTTGCTCCGAGCGATTGGCTTTGGCATTAGACGCGGAAGATAGCGGCGATTGCGTCAGTGACAACTGCTTTCCTGGAATTTGCCGGTGGGGCGAGACTTAGTCGAGCCGGCGAAATATTCGTGAGATTCGACGGCTCCGTAGAGCGTCGCTCCACCGGCACGATAAAAATTCTCGCATCCTTTTTCTTTCTCGGAACATTGTGGTGGAAATGGAAAACGCGCTTGCAAAAAAGCCGCATGTTGTCATCGTCGGCGCCGGCTTTGGAGGATTGGAAGCGGCCAAGAAGCTCGCCTGTGAGGCAATGCGCGTGACCGTGATCGACCGCACCAATTATCACCTCTTCCAACCGCTGCTCTATCAGGTCGCGACGGCGGCGCTTTCGCCGGCCGACATTGCCGCCCCGGTGCGCGCCATCTTGAGCAAATGCAGAAACATGGAGGTGATACTTGCTGAAGTGCAATCGGTGGATGTCGATGCAAAAAAAGTAAAAATGGCCGACAGCGAGCTCGGTTACGATTACCTCATTCTCGCAACCGGCGCGCGGCATTCTTATTTTGGTCATCCGGAATGGGAGAAGTTGGCGCCTGGTCTCAAAAGTCTGGAAGACGCGGTTGAAATTCGGCGGCGAATCTTGATGGCGTTTGAGTACGCTGAGAAAATCAGCGACGAAGCGGCGCGCAAAGCTGCCATGACGTTTGTGATCATCGGCGGCGGTCCGACCGGCGTGGAGATGGCGGGCGCAATCGCGGAGATCGCACGCTACACCCTGGCGAAAGATTTTCGTCATATCGACCCGTCGCAGGCGTGTATTATTTTGGTGGAAGGCGAGCCGCGCGTCCTGGCCGCGTTTCCGGAAGACTTATCGGCGAGTGCATTGAAACAACTTGTCGATCTTGGCGTGGAAGTGCGCCTGGGCGTGCATGCAACGAACCTGACTGAAGCCGGACTTAATATCGGCGACGAATTCATTCCCTGCCGTGTGAAAATTTGGGCGGCGGGCAATAATGCATCCTTTGTCGGCAAAACACTCGGTGTGCCGGCAGACCGGGTTGGTCGCGTTTTAGTCAACAACGATCTCACCATTCCTGGCCATCCGGAGGTGCAGGTGCTCGGTGATCTCGCAAACTTTCTCTATCAAACTGGTCAGCCGTTGCCGGGTGTATCGGCGGTCGCGATGCAGCAGGGCCGCCACGCCGCGCGCAGCATTCTGGCGATGATTGAAGGTCGCAAGCCGCAACGCTTCTGGTATTGGGACAGGGGCAGCATGGCCACGATTGGACGAAACAAAGCCGTCGCCGATCTGAACTTCGTGCACTTCAGCGGACTTCCCGCCTGGCTCGCCTGGCTGTTCGTTCATATCATTTTCCTGGTCGGATTTCGGAATCGTGTTGCCGTGCTTTTTCAATGGGCCTGGGCCTATTTCAGTTTTAACAAAGGCGCGCGCTTGATCACGCGAAACTTCCAAGCGGAAACAAGGCCACCGGCATAGCTTTTGTTTTTCCACAGATTTCACAGATTGCCGCAGATTTTAACTGGGAACGCTTCTGCATTTAATCTGCGAAAATCTGCGTAATCTGCGGTTCAATGAATTTGTCCAGTAAGTCAAAGAGTCTGCGCATCGCGGTTGTTGGTTCTGGCGCGATCGGCAGTTATTACGGCGCGAAGCTCACTTACGGCGGAAGCGACGTGCATTTTTTGATGCGCGGTGATTTGAATGAAGTTCGCCGCGTCGGTCTCTACGTTCGTGGCAAAGGTGAAAATTTTCGCCTCGCGAAAGTCAATTGCTACAACTCGGTAAAGGAAATCGGTCCTTGCGATTTGGTTTTGATCGCGGTCAAGGCAACTTCAAATGGCAACCTTGTCGATCTTGTCCCGCCGCTTATGCACGAGCACACCATGCTGCTGACCTTACAAAATGGTTTGGGTAACGAAGAATTTCTCGCCGAACATTTCGGTGGGGAACGTGTTCTCGGCGGACTTTGTTTCATTTGCCTGAGTCGAATCTCGCGCACTGAAATCGAGCGTTATGATTACGGCCACATTGTTTTGGGGGAGTACGAGCGCGCGTCGCAGCCGCGTACCCATAAGGTCGCGGCTGAATTCAAACACGCCGGCGTGACGTGCAGCGTGACCGAAGACCTGTTGCTCGAACGCTGGCGCAAGCTTGTCTGGAACATTCCGTTCAACGGATTGTCGATCTTAGGTGGCGGGATCGATACCTCCGCGATCCTGGCTGACGTAGCTTTACGTCGCGCGACGCTTGCGCTCATGGACGAGGTGATCCTCGCGGCAAACAAATGCGGATATCCGTTGCCGAGTGCAGCCGCTCTCGAACAAATAAAACGAACGGAAACAATGGGTGCTTATAAACCATCCACCCTGCTGGACTGGGGAGCGGGCCGGCCTCTTGAAATCGAAGCGATCTGGGGCGAACCGCTGCGTCGGGCAACTGCGGCCGACGCGCCGACGCCGCGGCTCGAAATTGTTTATGCGCTTCTCAAAGCGCTCGACGGTTCGCTTCCACAGTCATGAGGCGCGGTCGGATTCGCATGGCGATGCCAAAGGTCGCCGTTCGCAATTTGCAGTGGACTGTCGCGGTCAACGTTGTCGATCTTGAAAAATTCGCCGCGAAAGCAGCGCGGCTTTGTCTTCAAATTCACAAAAAAAAATCGACGGATTTAACAAAGCTGCGCGAGGTGTTCTTTTTGTTCATCTCCGATAGACGCATGGCATCGCTGCATCGACAATTTCTTCGCGGAGTTGGGCCGACGGACGTGATGACGTTTCAGCACGGAGAAATTTTCATCAGCGCGCAAACCGCGCGTCGTCATGCTCGCCGGTTTGGGAACTCGCTGGCGCGGGAGCTTCGCTTGTACGTCGTCCATGGCTTGTTGCATTTGCATGGTTTCGACGATCGAAATGAAAGCGAAGCGCAAAAAATGGAAGCGACGCAGAGACGCATTCTTCGACGCGCTGGTCGTTGAACTGAAGGCGCGGTGTGTTAGCGTTTTCATATGAGCTGGCCGCCACAATGGCGCGGGGCAGGAGTGGCAGAAAGCGAATCGGCGGTGACGCTTTCCGCTGCGAAAGGCGCTACACGCTCGACAGTGAAAGATCCTGTCCTCGAAAAAGAAACCCGCTCGCAGGACGATGTCGATCTTCCGTGGCAAGTGGTGGTGCATAACGATCCGGTCAATCTCATGACCTACGTGACGATGGTCTTTCAACGCGTGTTCGGCTATCCACGCGAGAAAGCGGAAAGGCACATGCTCGAGGTGCATCAGAAAGGGCGCTCGATTTTGTGGAGTGGGATGCGCGAGCGAGCCGAGCTGTATGTGCAGCAGCTGCATGGTTATCTCCTGCTCGCAACGCTCGAAAAAGTCAGTTGATATGGAAATTTGCCGGCGAGAGGACAAGCTTGAGATTTCGGAGCTCGATCCATTTTTAGCGGAGCTTCTTCGGCAGATCCCGGCCAGCACGAATCCGGAGGGGACACCGGCGGCGGAGAAACGCCTTTTCAGTCCACCGGCGGATCGAAGCAAAACCGAGCAGTGCTCGGAATGGAAACTTTATGTGGAACCCGAGTTGCGCCGACTTTTTCGCACCGCTGCGGAAACGGTGGCTGCCGATCTGGAGCAACTGAATGGAAACGAGAAACCTTTCGCAAACCGCAAGCTTCGTATTCCCACGCAGCACGCTGATGCCTGGCTGAACGCGCTCAATCAGGCGCGGTTGGTCATCGCTGCAAAATACAATTTCACCGACGGCGAGCTTTGCGATCACTATCGTTCGCCGATTGGGTCGCGCCGCGACCTGGGTTTATTTCAACTGAACTTCTACGGGTTTCTTCAGGAGTTTATTCTGCGGGAAATCGACGATTGTCCGGAAAAGACTTCGGATTAACCTTGCTTGCGTTCGCGCACCATCGACATGAGCCGTTCCTTAATGGCGGCGGAAGATTTCGCCGGGCGCAAACTCAGTGCAAATGCTTCGTGGAGGGCATAACATTCAGCGACGCAATCCTCGGCTTTTTCTCCGAATTGTTCGCGCGCTTTTTCAAACGCTTCCATCTCGTTAAGCTCCAGGGCGCCAATAACATAGAGGCGGGCGGTGTTCTGGAATTCTTCAAAGCTCATCTTTTAGCTCCTTCAGCCCGTCATAGATTTTCTTCAGCCCTAATTCAAGCCGGGTTTTAACCGTTCCTAAGGGTGTATTCGTTTTTGCCGCGATTTCGCGCTGGCTCATCCCCCGAAAAAATGCGAGATCGATTGCCTCTTGCTGGGCCGGCGGCAACCGGTCGATGACGTTGCGCACCAGGATCCGGGTGTCGCTGAAGGCGATTTCTTCTTCAGTGGCATTGTGCACCCAGGCATCAGGTTGTTGCTCGGTCTGGCTTTGCAAGCGTTCTTCGGCCCGGGCGTAGGCCTGTTTTTTCCGCAAACCATCGATCGCGCGGCGACGTGCCAAGGTTACCATCCAGCCAAGCGGCTTACCTTTCTGCGCGGAAAAATTCTTCGCCTGGTTCCAGATTTCCATGAAGATCTCCTGCAAAAGGTCGTCGGCCTCGGCTTCGTTATGAATCACGCGCAAAATGAGCGCTTTTAAAATTCCGTTGTAACGATCGTAAAGTTGGGAGAGCGCCTCTGGGTCCTCGGCCTGAATGCGGCTCATCAAATCGAAATCGCTTGGCGCACCGGGCTCAAGCGGAGGCGTGGTGGTGAATGGCCGGACTGTTTCGCTTTCAACCTTCGCGACATTGGTGACTTCGTGATCCATGCGGGTTGGAATGATTTTTAGGCACTTTGCCCAATTGGCCAACTAATCTTTGAATTGGGGATTCGACCGGTCGATGGCGGAGCCTCTGGGTGTTTAGACTCTGCCGGCGGCTTCGTCCAACGGTTTCGATGCGGAATGCTGCGATAAGCCTTGACCGCCGAGCGGCTCCCTTAATACCTTCCAACAACAATAACGCGGATCGAGCGCAAGTTGCGCTTGGTAACTGCCAGAGTGGGGGAACGGGTGCTGCGCGATCCTGCGTTCGAAAAGTAACTTCAGAAAAGGAAATCCATATGAAATTAATTACATCGCTTCTCGGCATTGCTGCACTGAGCTTTGCCACCTCGGCGCTTGCGCAAGAAGAATCACCCTCTGCCGCGCCGGAAGAAAAAGCCTCCACCACTGTGCAAGACACGGCGACGCCCACACCGTCGGCGACCGCTACCTCGGAAGAGTCGCCCGCAGCCAAGAAAAAAGAAACAGCGGCGGCGACCTCGCCTTCACCAGCCGCCTCGCCCGCTGCCGAAAAGCCAGCGAAGAAAATGAGCGTGGAAGCGGCATTGAAAGACAACGAGAACAGCTGGGAAGCCGCAGTTGGCAAGCATGATATGGCAACCGTCGGATCGATGGTGGCCGATGATTTCGTTGGCGTTAGTTCCAAAGGCAAAGTTTCGAATCGGCGCGCGCTGCTATCTGAAATAAAGAAGGACAAAGACACCTACGCATCGACCAAGAATGAAAAACTCGATGTGCATATGTACGGCGGAGGCGTTGCAGTCGTTGTCGGGACAGCGCGGGAAAAGGGTACCGATAAAGATGGAAAGGCATTCGACCGCACGTTTCGCTTTACCGACACCTGGCTGGACCGCAACGGCAAGTGGCAATGCGTTGCCAGTGAGAACATGTTGGTCCCGCAAAAATAATTCTGAGCGAACGAGCGTCCGCCAACTAATTTCGCAATTTTAAACCGGCCTCGCATTCCGCAAAATTAACGGAATGCGAGGCCGTATCGTTTCTTTTTCGTTGAACACACGGTCGTATATCGACAACTTGCCGTGCCGGCGTTTGTGCGCCAAGAGTTAGCATCATGGCGCAATCGCCGGGTGAAATGATTATCGACCCGCTTTGGTACAAAGACGCGGTCATCTACGAGCTGCACGTCAAGACCTTCCACGACAGCGACGGCGACGGCATGGGCGATTTTCGCGGTTTGATCGGGAAGCTCGATTATCTCCAGGAGCTCGGCATCACCGCGATCTGGCTGCTGCCCTTTTATCCATCGCCTTTGCGCGACGACGGTTACGACATCGCCGATTATTACGACGTTAATCCGAACTATGGGACGCTCGACGACTTTCGCGCGTTTCTAAATGCAGCGCACGAGCGCGATCTGCGCGTGATCACGGAACTCGTCATCAATCACACGTCCGATCAAAATCCGTGGTTCCAAAAATCGAGGCGCGCATCGGCCGGTTCGCCCGAACGCGAATTTTACGTTTGGAGTGACACACCGGAAAAATACAAAGACGCGCGAATTATTTTTAAAGATTTCGAGACATCGAACTGGGCGTGGGATCCGGTTGCGAAAGCATATTATTGGCATCGCTTCTATTCGCATCAGCCAGACTTGAATTTCGATAACCCGGCCGTGCATGAAGCCGTTGAAAAGGTCTGTGATTTCTGGCTGAACATAGGCGTTGATGGACTTCGCCTCGACGCGGTCCCATACCTCTATGAGCGCGAGGGCACGATCTGCGAAAACCTCCCCGAGACTCACGATTTCCTGAGAAAACTGCGCGCACATGTCGATGCAAAATTTCAAGGCCGCATGCTTTTGGCGGAAGCAAACCAGTGGCCGGAAGATGCAGTCACTTATTTCGGCGAAGGCGACGAATCGCACATGAGTTTCCATTTCCCGCTCATGCCGCGGATGTTCATGGCGCTGCAAATGGAGGACCGGTTTCCGATCATCGACATTCTCGATCAAACGCCGCCCGCTCCCGAGAACTGCCAGTGGGCCATGTTTCTGCGCAACCATGACGAGCTCACCCTTGAGATGGTGACGGACGAGGAGCGCGATTACATGTGGCGCGTTTACGCGAACGATCCGCATGCGCGCATCAATCTCGGTATTCGCCGCCGTCTCGCGCCGCTGCTCGCCAACAGCCGGCGCAAAATGGAGCTGCTCAACACCATGCTCTTTTCCATGCCCGGCACGCCGATCATTTACTACGGCGATGAAATCGGAATGGGCGACAACATTTATTTGGGCGATCGCAATGGTTGCCGCACGCCGATGCAGTGGAGCCCTGATCGCAATGCCGGCTTTTCCAAGGCGAACCCGCAGCAGCTTCATCTCCCGATCATCATCGATCCGGAGTATCACTACGAAGCGGTCAACGTCGAGAACCAGCAAAAGAACTTATCGTCGTTGCTTTGGTGGATGCGCCGCGTGATTGCCATGCGCAAAAACTTCAAGGCCTTCTCGCGCGGCGCGCTCGAATTTCTTTACCCGGACAACGCTAAAGTGCTCGCGTTTCTTCGGCGCTATGAGAACGAAACCATTGTCGTCGTCGTGAATCTTTCGCGCTTCGCGCAGTCGGTCGAGCTCGACCTGTCGCGCTTTAGCGGTTGCATCCCAATCGAAATGTTCAGTCGCAACCCATTTCCATCGGTCAAGAAGTCCCTTTATGTTCTTACCCTCGGGCCGCATTCCCATTACTGGTTTGTTCTGCAACCGCAGAGCGAGAGCCGGCGTTTGAGCAAGAAGCGCGTGGTACCGACTCTCAGCGCGCCGGCAGAACTACGGACACTGCTCAACAACGCTCAGCGTGCCGGGATCGAGGGTAAGATCCTGCCGGAATACATTCGAAATTGCCGATGGTTTGGCGCAAAAGCGCGCACTTTGCGCGAGATGCGCGTGCGCGAGCAATCACCCATCTCCGCCGAACCCGATGCCGCGGAATTTTGGTTTGTTGAGGTCAGCTATCTCGATGGTCCCAATGAAACATATGCTCTGCCGGTTAAGATTGCAGTCGGTGACGCGGCCCATTCTATTTCTCAATCCGCACCTCACGCTGTGATCGCTCGCTTCAATGGCGCCGAAGAAGCGATTCTATTCGACGCCGTCTGGGACGCGGAATTCCGCGAAAAGCTTTTTCGACTTATGTTAGATCGACAACGTGCCAGCGGGAAAAACGGACAGCTTATCGGCAGCGTCAGTGCGGCATTCGCACAGAATGCCGAACACGTTCCCGGTTCGAATGTGATTAGCGGCGAGCAGAGTAATTCGTCGATGCTTTTCGAAAACAAATTTTTCCTTAAACTCTATCGCAAGCTCGAAGACGGCGTAAATCCCGACGTCGAAGTAGTGCGATTCCTCACGGAGCGCACCAATTTTCCAAACGTTCCCTCCTTTGGCGGCGCGATTGAATATCGGCGCGGAAAATCTGAACCGACTGTCGTTTGCCTTTTGCAAAGCGCAGTTACGAGCGAGCGCGACGCCTGGACCCTGACCCTCGATTCCGTCGGCCGTTATTACGAGCGCGTTCTCGGTCGTAAAGCCGATCTGCAAAAGCAAAGTGCGCCGACCGGCGCCCTTCTCGATGAATTAATCGGCGGCATTTATCCCGAGAAAGCAAAATTGCTCGGACAGCGGACGGCTGAATTGCATCGCGCGCTCGCTTCTACCAACGACGACCGCGCGTTTGCGCCCGAGCCGTTTAACGCCATGGCGCAACGCTCTGTTTATCAAAACATGCGCGCATTATTGCGGCGCAATTTCGCTTTGGTCCAAAAAAAGTTGCACGAAGTGCGCGAAACATTTCGCGAGGAAGCCAAAGAAGTCCTTGCCCAGGAAGAGGAAATTCTCGCGCGCGAAAAACGCCTGCTCGATCGAAAAACAAATGCGGCGAAAATCCGCATCCACGGCGATTATCATCTCGGCCAGATCCTCTACACGGGGAAGGATTTCGTCATTCTCGATTTTGAAGGCGAGCCGGCGCGGCCATTGAGCGAGCGCAAGCTCAAGCGCTCCTCGCTGCGCGACGTCGCCGGGATGATGCGCTCTTTTCAGTACGCCGCTTACAGCGCGCTCTGGCAGCCAGCCATGCGCACCGAAGACGTCCCGTTCCTCGAGCGCTGGGCCGATCTCTGGTATCGCCAGATGAGCAGCGTCTTTCTCCAAAGTTATTTGCAGACCACCGCCGGCGCCATCTTCGTCCCGCAAAACGCCGACGACCTCCAAATCCTTCTCGAAGCCTACCTGCTCGACAAAGCCGTTTACGAAATCGGTTACGAACTAAACAATCGCCCCGACTGGGTTGTTATCCCCATCCGCGGCATCAAACACATCTTGCGCTCGACGTGACGCGTTAAATATTACGAGGTCCGAGTGAGAGTTTATAACAGATCAGATTGCGGAAGGATTTTTATGAATCGATATCTTGATAAGATCGACAACGCCATCGCGGCTAAACATTTATTGAGGCATCCGTTTTATCTCGCGTGGACGCGGGGTGAACTGAGCAAGGACGCGCTCGCGGATTATGCGCGCCAGTATTATCACCACGTCGCGGCGTTTCCGACCTACCTCTCGGCCATGCACGCGCATTGCGACGATCAAGCGACGCGCAAGCAACTCTTGTCCAATTTGATCGATGAAGAAGCCGGCTCGCCGAATCATCCGGAGCTTTGGAAGAAATTCGCCGAAGGGCTTGGCGTTGAAGATGTCGATCTTGCGAAGACCGAAAAGCAACCTGAGACAAGAAATTTGATCGAAGCGTTCCGATCAATCTGCGGCGAAAGATCGACCGCCGAAGGTCTGGCCGCGCTTTACGCCTACGAGAGCCAAATTCCCGCGATTTGTGAATCGAAGGTCGACGGGTTGAAAAGACATTACGGCTTCACCGATCCGAAGCATTACGAATACTTCAGCGTCCACATCGGAGCCGACCGCGAACATTCCGCCGCCGAGCGCACAATGCTCAGTGCGTACATCGACAATCACAACATCGACAAGGTACGCGCCGCGACGCAGCGCGTTCTCGACGCGCTTTGGGAAATGCTCTCCGGAGTTTGTCGCCGTCACGCCATCGCGTGCTGAATCTTTTTCTTCTGTAGCGGCGCTCGATGAGCGCCGCATTAATTCGCCCGACGGTCATAGATCGCCGCTCCAGGTAACTCGCCATGGCGGCCTGATGCATTAATTTTTCTACTCGTTCCTATACGTGAATCACGTATAGCATAATTGGCTCACGTCTATTAACGAAAAGAGATGTCGGTGCGTGTTACCCGGTCACCGCGGCGTGATTCCTTCGGCAAGATCGACATGGAACGTTTGTTTCACTTTCAATGTGCCGAAGGTTAGTTCCGCGTTGTAGTCACCGGCGGGCAAAAGGCGTTTCGGATCGTCGCCGCCGTATTCGATGCTGACATCTTTGGTGGACCGCAGGTCCCAATTCATCCGCGTGAGACCGGGTGCGCCCGGCGCTTTTAAATTTGCCACTGGTTGCCCGCTCGATTTTGTCACAGCGATTTTGATTTCGTCGCCGGTAAATTCTTTCACCCACACGGTGAAGAGGGCGCCTTCGGACGGATTTGTGCCGCGATAAATTCCTTTGCCATTTGCATCGGCGAATCCCGGCTGCAAGTAAGCGCCAATCACGGAACGCACGGTAAATAAATGCGCCGGTTTCGCCGCGATCTCGGGCATCAGTTCGCGCAATGGGACTAAATCGTCGAGAATCGCGATGCTTCGCCCGTGCGTTCCAATGACAAGATCGGATGTGCGCGGATGTATTTGAATATCATCGACGCGTACCGAAGGAACATCGCCAATGCGAACCCAGTGTGCGCCTTGATCAAACGACGCGAACAATCCGAAGTGCGTGCCGGCATAAAGCAATTTCGGATTCACCGGATCTTCGCGCACAACTTCGACCGGATCGTTCGCCGGGAGATCGCCCACCACCGATTGCCATGTCTTGCCAAGATCGACAGTGTGCGAAATCATCGGGCGATCGTCACCGGCGCGATAAGAATTCGTCACAACGTACGCAGCGTTGGCATCGTGCGAACTTGGCTCGATCCGGACAACCCACACGCCACGGGCCGGTTCTGGCAAATTGTTCGTGAGCTCGGTCCATTTACCACCGTCGTTTTCAGTGACCCAGAGCCGGCCGTCATCAGTCCCGGCCCACAACAAGCCAGCGCGCTTTGGCGATTCGGCCAGTGAAAATACGACGCCGTAATTTTCCGCGCCGCTGCCAGTTGCGTTTGTGCGAGTGGGTTCGTTGCGCGTTAAGTCCGGGCTGATGAGCGCATATTTTTCGGCGCGATCGGTCAGCCTGAAGACGCAGTTGCCGCCCAGATAAATTACGCCCGGCTTGTGACGGCTCATGATCAGCGGCGAATTCCAATGAAACCGGTACCTCGGCGCGCCTTCTGGCGGCTCCGGACGCAATCGGCGCAGTTCGCCGTTCCGCAAATTGATCCGGTGCACTTCGCCGCCCTGGCTTTCGGCGTAAAACATATCGTGATCGACCGGATCGAATAGAACGTAAAAGCCGTCGCCGCCCGCGAGCGCGGTCCAATCGGAATTGCGGATACCCTCCTTGCTCGACACGCCGCTCGGTCCGACCCAGTTCTCGTTGTCCTGGAGTCCGCCGGCGATGCGGTAGTACGGTTTGGAATCGTCCAGTGTGATCCGGTAAAATTCTCCGGCAGGAATCCGGTTGAGATGATCCCAGCCTTTCCCGGCCGCAAAACTTTGATAAACGCCCCCGTCGGTTCCGAGTAACAGCCGCTGACAAACCGGAGGCTTTGGCGGCTTGCTTTTGTCCTCCGGTTTTGGCGGTTTGGGCGGCGGGGCAGTGCCCGGTTGAATGACAAACGCGTGGCAGTCCGGGTGAATTTTTTCGGAAAGATCTTCCCGAAAATTTTTTCCGCCATCGTCCGATACGAACAATGCGAAACCGAGCAAATAAACACGTTGATCGTTCGCTGGGTCGATACGGATCTGGCTGAAATAGAACGGACGCGGATCCATCGCACTCGGGCGCGTCCACTTTTCGCCGCCGTCTTCGGACCGAAAGACGCCGCCGCTCTTGCTGCGCAGATCGGTCAGCTGGCCGGAACCGCCTTCATAGCTCTGCACGACTGCCATGACAATTTTCGGATTGGCCGCGCTAAGCGCGAGACCAATGCGGCCGGTTTGCGAGGGCAAACCTCCACTTAGCTTTTTCCAACTCGCGCCACCGTTCGTGCTCTTGAAAATTCCGCCGACATCTTCGCCGCCCGTCGCCGCGGGACCGGACGAAAAACTCCACGGCGTACGTTGTCGCGCGTAGAGCGCCGCGTAAAGAATTTCCGGATTGGTTGGATCGACAATCACGTCTCCGCAGCCGGTGCGGGCATTGTGGGGCGCTGGCGCCTGCAAAATGAGTTTCCAGGTTTTGCCCGCGTCGGTCGTCTTGAAGAGACCGCGCTCGCCGCCGTCGGCCCACAAATGGCCCACCGCGGCCACATAAGCGACTTCAGGTTTCTTTGGATCGACAACGATGCGCGCAATGGTGCGGCTGTTTTTAAGCCCGATATTCTGCCAATTTTCGCCGCCATCGGTCGAGCGATAGACGCCATCACCCCAACCGGAAGAATTACGATCGTTCGCTTCGCCCGTGCCCACCCAAATGACATCGGAATCGGATGGTGCGATCCCGATAGCGCCGATTGAAAGCATCGGTTGCTTGTCGAAAATCGGGTCGAACGACACGCCATTGTCGGCGGTTTTAAAAACGCCGCCATGCCCGAGGCCGACGTAGAAGACAAAAGGATTTCGCGGATCGAGCGCGATGTCGGAGACGCGGCCGCCCATTACCGCTGGGCCGATGGCACGCGCTTTCAAGTTTTTGAAGAGGACATCATTGAGCTGCGTCGGCGCGGGCGAGGGAACCGGCGTTACGGAAGCCGACAACGGTGGCGTGGTGCTGACTGGTGAGGCGCTCGGCGAGGCGCCGCTGACTGGTGCAGCGCCCGGCGGCGTTTCTTTCTGGGCCGGCAGATGCGAAGTAAGACAAATTGAAAGCAGTGAAACAGAGAGAACTGAAAGTCGGCCAGTCATAGGCGACAGACTGTAGCTAAGAGGCGCATGTTTGCGATGTCTGAAATGCGGGTATCATGACGGAGTTTATGACTCAACAAGTTTTGGCAGGAAAAAGCGGCGTCGTCTTCGGCGTGGCGAATAAGCGCAGCATCGCTTGGGCGATTGCAAAGGCGTGGGCCGCGGCCGGCGCGCGATTGATTTTTAATTATCAAGGCGAGCGACTGAGAGAAAATCTGGAAGAGCTCGTCGGCGAGTTTGGAGAAAAAACGCCGTTTTTTCCGTGTGATGTGTCGAGTGATGGCGAGATCAAAACTTTTTTCGAAAAGGTGCGCAGTGAAACCGATCAGGTCGATCTTATGCTGCATTCCCTCGCTTTCGCGCCCAAGGAAGCGCTGGAAGGTGATTTTCTCAGCACAACGCGCGAAGCATTCCGGGTCGCGCATGACATCAGCGCTTACTCACTGGTCGCGCTTGCGCGCGAAATCACGCCGATCATGACAAACGGCGGAAGTATTCTCGCCATGACTTATTACGGCTCGGAAAAAGTGGTGCCGCATTACAACGTAATGGGCGTGGCGAAGGCGAGTCTCGAAGCAAGCACGCGCTATCTTGCTTACGACCTCGGTCCCAAAAAAATCCGCGTGAATTGCATTTCCGCCGGGCCAGTGCAAACGCTGGCGGCGCGCGGCATCAGCGGCTTTACGCAAATGTTGAAACATTATCAGGAACGTGCGCCGTTAAACCGCAGCTGTGATCCAGCCGAGCTCGGTGCGACGGGAGTGTTTCTCGCCAGCGATGGAGCAGCTGCGATCACCGGTCAGGTGATTTACGTCGACGGGGGCTATCAAATCATGGGCATGTGATGATTGCTCGAATCTGGCACGGCTGGACAAGGCCAGCAGATGCAAAAACCTACGAGACGATGTTGCGTGACGAAATTTTCCCGAGCATCGCCACTCGCAAGATTCCGGGATATCGCGGGGCCGAATTGTTTATCCGCGAAGACTGCGACGAGGCGCAGTTCGTTACATTGCTGCGATTCGATTCGATGGACGCGGTGAAAATATTTGCCGGCGAGGACGAGAGTCGGCCGGTGATTTATCCGAAAGCCGTGCGGCTGCTCACGCGGATGGGCGAACGCTCGCAGCATTACCGCATCGCGCTGTAAACATGTCGCTGGCGGACGAGCTGCGGCGATTTCTAGGCAACGACGCTGTTGCCGACGATGCCGAAACGCTGGCCACGCACAGTGGTGATAAATGGTTCGCGGCAGAAGAGCCGGAGGTCGTCGTATTTGCAAGATCGACAACCGATGTTTCCAATCTGTTGAAGTTTGCGTCTCAGAAAAAAATTCCGGTGACGGCGCGTGGCGCCGGTTTTGGCTACGTCGGCGGTTGTATCCCGGTTCGAAAAGGAATTGCGCTTTCTTTGATGCGCATGAATCACATCAAGGAAATTCATTTCGCAGACGCGATTGCGATCGTGGAGCCCGGCGTGATCACGGGCGATCTCAAAGCGGCCGCGCGCGTGAGAAAATTATTTTATCCGCCCGATCCGGCGAGCATGAAAGAATGTAGCATCGGCGGAAATATCGCGACCAACGCCGGTGGCCCGCGCTGTTTAAAATACGGCGTGACGCGCAATTATGTTATCGGTCTCGAAATTGTGCTCGCGAACGGCGAAGTACTAAGAACTGGCGGCCGCGTCCACAAAAACAAAACGGGGTTCAATTTAATCGGCTTGTTTGTCGGTTCGGAAGGAATGCTGGGCGTCGTGACGGAAATCACCTTGCGGCTCCTTCCGTTGCCGCCGGCGCGCGCGACTTTGTCCGCGGCGTTTGCAACCATGTCCCAGGCGGCGGCAGCGGTGCAGGAAATTTTTGCACAGGGATTTTTGCCCTCGTCATTGGAGATCGCCGATAGCTTCACACTCGAAGCGGCGCGTCGCGATCTCGGAAAATCAATTGTGCCCGCCGGCAGCGCACATCTGCTTGTCGATCTTGACGGGCAAGAGGAGAGCGTGCGCAGCGAAGCGGCGGCGGTTCGCGAATTGTTGGCGCAGAAAAAACCAAACGCACTGGAAATGGCGAATGGCGAAATTGATTGTGAAAAGCTTTGGGCGTTGCGGCGCGAGTTTAGCAATTCGTTGCGTGCGACCGGCCTAACCAAGTTGAATCAGGACGTGGTCGTTCCGCGAAGTCGTATTGTCGATCTTGTCGAGTTCGCAGAGAAGTTGCAGGTGAGGTATGGATTTTCGATCGCTTGTTTCGGTCATGCCGGCGACGGCAATATTCACGTCAACATCATGGCGGATCGGTACAATCGTGAGGCAGCCGTACGCGAAAAGGTCGATCGCGCTCTCGACGAACTTTTTGCACAGGTGCTGGCTTGGGACGGCGTGATCACGGGCGAACACGGAATCGGGCTGGCGAAAAAACGCTGGTGGCCGGACGCGACGAGCGAAGTCGCACGCGATTTCCATCGCAAGCTCAAGGAGATTGTCGATCCGGATGGAATCCTGAATCCCGGAAAATTTCTCGACTAATTGCGTCTATCGCACGGCCGCACGATCGAACGTTGCGACGATTGCGCGGTGATCGCTTGATTGCGAACTGGTGTTTGCGACCCAAGCCCGGCGCAGCCTGGCACCGCGGTAAAAAACGTGGTCGAAGCATGCGGCTGGGAAATCTTTATCCGGCGGCAATGTCATTCGCGACATTGCCGGGACGTTCTGCCAAATCCAGGCAAAGCCGTTGCTCATCAAGGTGCGGAGAGTTGTTTCCGCGGCGAAGCGTTTGTCATCGAGCGAGGTGTTAAAATCCCCGCCCACGATCCATGTGATGGCGCCAAGTTTGCCATAGGCAGACTCCATCGCACTCATGTGCGCACGCAATTGGCGAATCGATTCCTGGCGCAGTGGAATGTTCTCTTGAATATCGCCGCGATTACTTTTTAAGTGCACATCGTAGATGAGGACCACCTGGCGCGGCGCCAATTCGTAAGCGGCGAAAGCGAAACCGCGCGGCGGCGTCATCGCTCCGGCGGGTTTCCATTCTTCCGCCCACGCGCTCAACGGCTGCAAGCGGCTGGCGATGGCCACCTGTTGTGCTTCGGCCTGGCTTTCGCGCGGTGGAAAATTCGCGCAAACATCCACCTTGAATCCGGTGAGAGGCGCAACGGCAACACCGGCGCGCGCAAAATCGCGCACTTCCTCCATGCCGATAATGTCGGCGTTCAATTGCACCATGTCCCTATGCACGGAATTGATTTGACGATTTTCCTCGCGGCGCGTGGCGTTCGGTCGACGGCCCGGGAACCACTGGATGTTCCAAAACGCGACGGTGATGCTGCGGGCGATCAATGTTTGCGGCGCCGCGCCGGGCCGAGGAGGAAATGGCCATGGACTTGTTTGCGCGTGAAGCGCTGCGACAAGAACCGCTGCGCCGACGACAAAATAAGAACAGGCAAATATTTCCCGCTTCATAACCTGAAGTCTACGCAGCGGTACGAAGACCGCATCACGAGTTGAATATGATTGTCGATCTTGAGGCAGCTTCAAATCGATGAAAATTTCTTGACTAGGCCGAATTGGTGTCGAAGTTCCCTGGCTTTGCTACGGCGCATCTGAAAATGCGCCGCGATTTACGCGCATCTGCGTCGTCGCGACCGAATTAGTTAAGGAAGACATTATGTCTTCGTTGCCGCATTGCGCGGAGGCCATTACGAAATGAAACCCGGAACCATTACTCACACGATCGCGGCCTTGCTGTCTTCGGTTTCTTCTCTTTTCGCGCACTCGACTCCGGACAAGGCCGAACCTGCGAAGGTCAAACTGAGCAAAAAATCGGACAAATTGTCGGAGGATCTGATGATGAATCTTGATTCGATCGCGTTTACGCCGCGTCATTTGTCGTCGCCTCCGCCCAAAGCCGGAGAACGTTATCCGTGGAAACGACAAATTGTGACGACAGTTTTCTGGATTGGGGAAGCACCGAGCGGAAATAATCCAGTCCCGAATCGCTCGAGCTCGTGGGACAAGGATTGGGCCAGGAGTTACGGCGGCTTCGACGATCCAAGTCCTGCGCACCGGAGCGAGTACCTGCCGGTAAAATTCACACCGCGGCAGAATCCGTTTTACTGCGCCCTTCCCTATAATGACAAGGCATCCACCGGGCATCGGCCGGAAGCGCCGCGGGTCGTTCCGTGGTTCAAGGAAGCATACCAAGGCCCTGGCATCTCCACGTGCAAAGGCCGCTGGATTGCGATTCGCAAAGGCAATCGAACGGTTTATGCGCAATGGGAAGACGCCGGACCGTTCCGCACCGACCACTGGCAATACGTTTTTGGCGATGAACGTCCGAAACCCAATCTCAACAAAGGCGCTGGACTCGATGTTTCTCCGGCCGTGCGCGATTACCTCCGATTAGAGGAAACGGATGTGACCGATTGGAAGTTTGTCGATTTTAGCGAAGTGCCGCGCGGTCCCTGGTCGAAGGTGGGAGAAAACAACACGTTTGTGATTAACGATCGCCAGGCGGGAGGCGCTGTAGCAAAAGCTAAAGGCGGCGCATTCAATCCGGTGGCACGGTAACTCGTCATTTTGACCGGTAAAGCGCTGGGCGAGTATGAAGATTTTGTGACCGGTTTTGTCACGAATCGCGGCGATGTTTGGGGCCGGCCTGTCGGAATCGCCGTGGCCAAAGATGGCGCGTTGCTTTTCAGCGAAGACGGTAACGCACCATCTCGCGAGTGAGCTACACAAAATAAATTAAATTGCAGCTACGGCCCAGACACGGCCGGGGTCGTGGCGGCGCGTTGGTTTGTCCGCTCTTCCTTCACGCGCACGAAAAGAGAAAGAAAAAACCGACTGCGCACGCAGCGATAAGAATGAAAAGGAATAGAAAGCCGAACAATCGGATAGTTCGATAATGCGTGACAGCTTGTTTCCAGGCCGTGCGTTTCTGGATCAGCTCCAGTTCGACCCGGTGCGCAAGTTTCTCTGCATCGTCCTCGTTTGAATCGGTCGTGCTGGGCGTGCCGGCATGGTTGAAAGGAGCTTTTTTAAACGAGAACTGGGATTATTCTGTAAATCCTATGCATGAGAGGCGGAATTAGCGGCCTACACGCTGCCGTTTGCGGTCTTTCTTGCTTTGCTGGCACTGAAACGGTGCGCTAAAGAAGATCGACAATCTCTTTTGGCTCAGCTCAGCCGAATACGGATTGGCCGGCCGCCCTGCTGATCGGCCTACTTTATAACGGCGTCGCTTATCGAACGAGGAGCCTTCCTGCATATTGACCCATGCCGTCACGAATCTGCTCCTCGGGCTCTGCATCATGAAAACGAAGCAGTGGAGATTCTGGTGATCCCACTCCAAACTGGCATCCTGCGTGCTCTCAAAAGTGGTCAAGATGCATGCCACTTTTTTTCAAAAGGTCATTCTCTGCGCGATTGCGGGATTCCTCGCCGCCTCGGTGTTGCAGTGGGCGAAGGTCTTCGTGGAAGGGGCCGACGATGCCCTGAACAAAGGCTATAAGCATCGCGCGGTTATTGACCTGAGTCATTAATCCGAGGAAAAGAGGATTGCTGGTTGCTGGCTTGCGCATAATCTGCGTAGCGCAGCATGAAGATTGGCTTTGCTCAGCTCAACCTAACCGTCGGGGATTTGAGCGGCAATTTTGAGAAGATCGCGCGCGCCTATGAACGCCTTGCCGCGGCCGGTGCGGAATTGGTTCTGACCCCGGAACTCGCGATCACCGGATACCCCCCGCAGGATCTTATTTTCAAATCGCGTTTCGTGCCGGAGAATCTCGAGGCGCTGGAACGGCTTCATCGTCGCTTGGGCGCAGCCGCCCTGCTCGTCGGTTTTGTCGATCGGAATGAGGGACGCGGCAAACCATTCCACAATGCCGCCGCATTGCTTGAAGCCGGTAAACCGATGCGCAAGGCCCACAAGTCGCTCTTACCTACTTATGATGTTTTCGATGAAGATCGTTATTTTGAACCGGCCAGCCGTGTCGAGCCCTTTGACGTCCATGGCCAAAAAATCGGCGTCACTATCTGTGAAGATATCTGGACCGAACATTATCTGCCGCGGCCACTTTACGACATCGAACCGGTCCGTGGTTTGATCGATCAGGGTGCCGATATCATCGTCAACCTGAGCGCGTCGCCGTTTAGTTTGCACAAGCCGGCGGTTCGACATGAAATGGTCGGGGCCCTGGCCCGCGCTTATCAGCGCCCCATCTGCTATTGTAACGCGGTCGGTGGCAATGACCAGCTCGTCTTCGATGGGAATTCGATCGCCGTGAATGCGGCGGGCGAGTTAATCGCTCAGTTGCCCGGTTTTTGTGAAAATGAATTAGTAGTCGATACAGACAAAGCGCGTGCGACCGAATTTCATGAGAGCAAAACGCCGGTGGACCTTTTCGCTGCGCTCTCGCTGGGCGTGCGCGATTACCTGCGCAAATGTAATTTCAAATCCGCGGTGCTCGGGTTGAGCGGCGGCATCGATTCGGCGGTTGTTGCCGCCATCGCGGTTGACGCGCTTGGAGCGGAAAACGTGGTCGGCGTTTCCATGCCCAGCCAGTATTCCTCGCGCGGCAGCATCGACGACGCACGCAGGCTCGCCCGCAACCTCGGCATCAAATTCCTGGAGATTCCGATTACGAACGCGTTTGCCACCTTTAAAGCGCAATTCGACGAAATCTTCGTCGGACGGCCGGAAGACGCGACTGAAGAAAATATGCAACCGCGATTGCGCGCCATGACCTTGATGGCACTCTCAAACAAATTCGGTCATTTGCTTTTGACAACCGGCAACAAAAGCGAACTTGCCGTCGGCTACTGCACAATTTACGGCGACATGGCCGGCGGTCTCGCCGTCATCAGCGACGTGCCGAAAACAATGGTTTATGAATTGGCCCGCTGGATTAATCGCGACTATGCGCCGCGAGCAGGCGAGAAGCGCGACCCGCCTTCGCCAGGCTCCGGCGCGGCAGGAATCATTCCAAGATCGACGATCGACAAACCACCGAGCGCGGAGTTGAAGCCCAATCAGACCGACCAGGACACCTTGCCGCCGTACGACATTCTCGACGAAATCCTGCGGCTTTACGTCGAAGAAAACTTGAGCGCACGCGACATCATCGCGCATGGGTTCGAAGAAAAGACCGTGCGCTGGGTGCAGCGGCGGGTCGATCTCAACGAATACAAACGCGAGCAAGCCGCACCCGGGCTGAAGGTGACAAGCCGCGCTTTTGGCGTTGGCCGTCGCATGCCCATCGCACAAAAATATGTCGATTGAGGCGGAAGCGATTCAGGAAAATGCACCGTGCAGGAATCGAACCTGCAACCCAGTGATTAAGAGTCACTTGCTCTACCAATTGAGCTAACGGTGCGAAACTTCGATTATCGATCTTCGCGAAATCGAGCCGATCGCACAAGGGAAAGACTACGCCTGGGTGTGGCGCGCGTAATGCCTCTCGACGCCTTTCGGCAGCAGGCGCTTGCGGCCGCGTTGCCGTCGCCGCGCGAGCGTGGCACGTCCGGCTTTCGTCTTCATGCGGGCGCGAAATCCGTGCTGTCGTTTTCGTGTACGCTTGGATGGCTGATAAGTGCGTTTCATAAGACCGAAAAGCGGCTTCCGCGCGATTCGAGAGCGGCTACGGTAAGAACGAGCACAGTATTGTCAATCTCGCACTGGAAGTTGATTGTCGATTTTTCATTCGCGGATTGCCAGCGCTTCAACTTTTTGAATAATCGAGGCAAGCCATGAGCGAAAAAATAGTGATTGAGCCGGCGACGGAGGCGGACTTGGACGAATTATCCGAGATGCTGGGTGATCTGTTCACCCAGGAAGGTGATTTCCGCCCGGACAAGGACAAACAGCTGCGCGGCTTGCGTTTGATCTTCGAACAACCGAGTCGTGGCCGCGTTTTTGTCCTGCGGCGCGACGGAGCGATTGTCGGCATGATCAATTTGCTCTTTACCATTAGCACGGCCGAAGGCGGCTTCGTCATTCTGCTGGAGGATTTGGTGATCCATAAGCAATACCAGGGGCACGGATACGGCGCAAAACTCCTCCAACATGCAATCGATTTCGCCCGTCAGAAAAATTTCCTCCGCATCACCTTGTTGACCGACCGGCCGGAGAACCTGGCCCAGGAATTTTTTCGCAAACATGGCTTCCATGAATCTTCCATGATCCCGATGCGGCTGCTCATTACGCCCGGGAGCGAACAGACGGACGCGACCTTATAAAACCCGGTGGGTTATTTTCGCGCCTTTTGATTGTCGAACCAGGCGATCAATTGCGAGGCGAGGCGATCTTTGAATTCGGCGCGAAACTCAACTTCGTCCATCGCTTTGGCGACTTCTTTTGAGCTGGTCGCCGGCAGATTGGTTTTTGCGTAGGCCTGCAACTCGGCCGCGCGTGACAGTTCCGAGAAAAATGTGAACAAACTCGGCGCGTAACTGTTTGCAGCCAGCGCATCGGTCTTCGCCAGCAACGCCTTTATGTTGGCCTTCGCAAATTCCCACGCGAGATCCGGATGCTCGCCGCTTCTGGCGACTTTCCCGACCAGAAAAAGAGCACGACTGGTCGGTAGCTCGTCGGTCAGCGAAATTTGCAGCGTTTTTACCGCGAGCTTTGAATCGTGTGCGCTGGCCAGCGCGTCGTAGTAGTTTTGCTTCTCCTCACTGCTCGTGGTGACCAGGCCCAGCTCGTGCAGTTTGTTCCAGGTTGCTTCGTCGGCATAATGTCCGACGACCGAGAAAACCGGCGCCCGCAAATCTGGGGCGAGCGATGAAGGATCGGCAAGGTACTTTTGAAATCGTTCACGGCAGCCGGCGACAATTTCCTGATCGTTCAGGTCGCCGAGCGCCGCGATCAGGCTTCCGCGCAAGCTGGCGGCACGTGGCGCTTCGTCTTTCTTTGGCTCCCAACCCAGCTGATCGAAGCTCGGGCGTAGAATCGAACGAGCGCACGCTTGAAATTTCTCGTGGACGGAATTTCCAATGAGCAGGCGGTTGATGTAATCGAACGTGTTAATGATTTGCTCGCGCTCGGCTAGCTCCGAAAGGGACGGCAATTTTTCGACCAAGCCGAGGTACATCGAAAGAGGCGCGCGATTCGCCTGCATGAGAGCCCAGGCGTCGCCTAAAAGGTTGACGCGATCCGGAACGCTCAATTTCGGCAACGCATCGAGCAGCAATTTCCAGGACGTCTCGTCGTATTCGACGCGATAATTTCCCGCGCCGTCGGCGTTCAATTTTAGGGCGTGATTCGATGGAACATCTGCAAGATTGTCGCTCTTCCCCGTCATCAATCGGCTTTGTGCTTTAGCGTCGCCGATGACGAAATAGGTGAGGGGAATCTTCCATTGCAGCGGCGGCGCGTTCGGAGAATGAATCGTGAATCGCTCCTGTGTAACTGAAACCTTTTCGCCGGCGCGGTTCACTTTCACTACCGGAAATCCCGGCTGTTCCGTCCACGCCGCTGCGATTTCGCCGACCGGTTTGCCGGAAGCGTCGCTTAACGCGCTCCACAAATCCGCCGTCGTCGAGTTCGAATATTTGTGCGCGGCCATGTAGCGGCGGATGCCGTCGCGAAAAGCATTTTCGCCAAGAAAACTCTCGAGCATGAGCAGAAACGCCTGGCCTTTGCGGTAGGTGATGTCGTCGAAGGCACTGTTCGCCTCCGCCTCGTTCGCAATCGGTTGCTGGATCGCGTGAGTTGTCGATCTGGCATCGCCTTCCATCTCTAATTCCCTGGAGATGCCGGTGCGCCGTGTCGGATCGCGCGGAATAGCGTTCTCCAACCAGACTTCCCATTGCGGATTGAAACGGGCGGTGCATTTCGTTCCCATCCACGAGGCAAAACCTTCGTTGAGCCAGAGATTGTCCCACCACGCCATGGTCACGAGATCGCCAAACCACATGTGGGCAGTCTCGTGCGCAATCACTTCGTAAATGCGCTGCCGCGTTGCGGCGGAGGATTTCTCGGGATCGAAAAGCAATGCTGATTCGTAGTAAGTAATGGCGCCCCAGTTTTCCATCGCGCCGCCGAATCCGCCGGGAATGGCGATTTGATCGAGCTTGGGCAGCGGATACGGAACGCCGAAGTAGTCGTTGAAATATTCGAGAATCTGCGCCGTGCTTTCGAGCGCGTAACGCCCCCACTCGGCCTTGCCCTTCGTAGCGACGACGCGAATCTGCGTGCCGGCTGCTTTCGTTTCGATCAAATCCAGCTCGCCGGCGACGAAAACATTCAGGTAACTCGCCATCGGCGGCGTTGGTGCGAAGCGTACTTCTTTTCCCTTGTCGATCTTGCGCTCGCTTTCGACCGGCATGTTCGAAACGGCGAGCCAGTTTTCCGGAACGACAGCGGTCAATTGAAATCGCGCGCGAAAACTGGGTTCGTCCCAACACGGGAAAAAGCTCCGCGCATCCGTCGCCTCGAACTGAGTGCCGAGCGCGATCTTTTTCGCGCCCGTACCCTCCTCCTGATAGCGCATGTAGAAAAGCCCGCGTCCTTGCTGGTTGATTTTGCCGGAAAAACCAAGCGCGAGCATGTGCGGTCCCGCCGGAAGCTGCGATGGAAGTGCGATCGTGAGCAGTTCGTTTTTATTGTCGATCTTGATCGCGCCTTTCGGAATCGGTTTGTCATCGATCGAGGCATTCGCAATTTCGATTTCAAGCGCATTGAGCATCAGCTCGCGCACGGGACTGCGCACATCGAGCTTCACCGTTTCTGTTCCGGTGAAGGTGAGCTTGTCGATGTTGGGAACGATTCGAATGGAATACTCAAGCGGGACAACCTGCTTCCGCAGTTTCCCAGGAGTGCTTTCGAAGTTGAATGGTTTTTCGGCGTTCAATTCAGCTCCAAAAATAAATGAAATCGCCAGAAGGAGAAGAAGGCGCATCTCCGCCACTAAACCGCACGCCGTCGAATTTGCACCCGGAAATGGTAGGGGTGGACCGCTGGGCCGTCCGTGAGGTTGTCGGCCCGCCCGGCGGTCGCGCCCTACCTATTGAACGACCAACACGAGCAGCAATTGCCCGCCGCCTACCTGCGGACCTTTGATCACGAGCGGGCTGCGCTTGTTCAGCTTTGTGTCCATCTCGAGCAAAAGCTCCCGTTCCTTGAAAAGCTTCAGGTTTAAAACGTAGCCGCTTTCGGTCTCTCCCCGCGCATCGACGTGCAGCGCGAAATATTTGCTGGAAGCAAGCCAGTCTTCTTCGCCGGTTTTGAGGGTTTTGCGCGACTGGCCGATGACCTGGAATTGATTGTAGCCAAAAAGTTCTTTCAGCGTTTCTTCGATGCGCGTCAGTTCGGCCGGAATGGGCGCCGGCTGAGGAACGTTCTCAGCCATGACTAGGCCGCTCCAAACGATGTCGGCGGCGTTTGTCGAATCAACCGGGCTTATCGCCAGCGCGAGCAAGGCGGTGACGACGAAAGCGCAATTTCGCATGAACCATTATTTTGCTGCGTAATCGGCAGGCAAGGACTGCAATCCCTCGACCCACAGCACGGTGACCTTGTCTTCTTTTGTCTCGAACATGGAGATCGTGGCATTCGGGCTGACTGCGGGATCGACGCGCGCATTCAGGATCTGCGTGAGATACTGCGATTGTTCGCCCGGATTCCTATCGCGCAGGACGAAGACGGCGCAGATTACAAAAGCCGCGAGCGAGGCCGCGCCCGACCAAGCCAACCGCCGCACCGTCCACCATGTCGATCTTTCACCATGTCGATCTTGCGACGCGGTCTCTCGTCCGATCCGCTCCCGCAATTGATGACTAAAAAATTCTTCATTGGTCAGCGCTTGTGCGCCAAGTTGTTCTTTTAACAGCGCGCCGAGCTTCTTCGCCGCGCGCTTTTCTGCTTCGGCCGCGGCTTTGTCCGGCAGAGACGCTTCGAAGTTGACAAGTTCCTTGCCGCTCAACTGGCCGTCGAGCCAAGCTGTCCACTTTTGCTCAAATGTTTTCATAAACGTCTCGCAATGAATTTTGCAGTTTCTTGCGCGCGTAAAAAAGGCGCGACATCACCGTGCCGATGGAACAGCCCAGCGTCTCGGCGATTTCGTGGTATTGCATGTCTTCAATTTCCTTCATCAAAATGACGGCGCGATGTTCGGGGGAAAGCTGGCCGATAGCATTGTCGATCTTCGCGCGAATTTCGTTTCGCTCCATGCGTTCGTGCGGTAACGGTTCCGCTTTCGGCACCGTCCTGGACGCGGGATCGATTTCTTTCAACTGAATGGAATCGTCAAACTCTGAGCCCGCCCCTTTGATTTGTTTTTTGCGCAGCCAATCGATCGTCACGTTCATGACGATGCGATAAACCCAGGTGTAAAAAGAGGAATGACGGCGGAAGCGCTTGATCGATTTCCAAGCTTTGACAAAGCTCTCCTGTGCCAGGTCCCAGGCGTCCTGTTCGTTATGGACCATATTATAGATCATGGCGAATACGCGTGTTCGGTAGCGGCTCACGAGCTCGTCGAAGGCTTCGGTCTGGCCGGCCTGACATTGCTTGACCAGTTCCAGATCCGATAGATCGACTTGGGCCAGAGTCGCTTCCGTTTCCATAATTCGACGGGAGCCGGACCTATTTCATTCAACAGCCTTTAACGGCTGCCGAAACGGCGTCGCCATTCGCCGCGATATTCACCCATCAGACTGATGATGCCGTCGCGGACCTGGAAGAGTCGTTTTTGCAAAACCGAATGCTGAGCCGCGGTGATGAGCTTCCTGCAAAGAAGCTGGGCGGCCGCGTCCATCGATATCGTGATCGCTTTCAACGCTCGCTTCAGATAAGCAATGGTCATCCCGATTTCATCGACATCGTCATCACTCAGGGCCGCGGCGAGTTTCGCACTGGCCAGTGCGGAATGAGTGGCCAGTTTAACGGCGGCGGGTTCGTTTTGAAGCATCGCGTCTTCATCGAAAAGTTGATCGATCCAAACTGTGAGCGCGAACGCTGCCCGATACAGATTATGGTACTCAAAAGTTTCCGGCGGCGGAGTTCGGCTGTGCTCTTCGTCGCTCGATGATTCGTCGTTGCTCGAGCGCCAATCCTCGTTTACCAGTGCGTCCACTTCTGCGTCCCAGCCCTTATCATCGAGCAACTGCGACCAGCCCATTTCCCGCGCGATGATCTCGTCCCGCTGCGGATCATCAATATACTTTTCCAACAGCTCCATGTATTTCTCCGTCTTTTGGTCCTGCTGCTGGAGAAAACGCTCCCAGTCGTACTCATCCCAGGCTCTTTCCGGTTCGCGATCGTAACTGGGCATGATGTTGACTAAACGCCAGCTTCTCTGTGCACGCAAAAGGTTTTGCAGTGGCGGCAGATCGTTTGGTGGCTCTCAATCACAATCGTTTTTGACCGACTCGCAGATGTCCGCGTAAGCTGCCGCGATCTATCCACTCGATCTCATGACTGACGAAGATAAGGACGAGCAATTTTACCGCGATACAGAGAGCATCGCCTTCCCGAAACTCGACGATTACCAACTCGCGGTGCTCGAGCCGCTGGGAAAGCGGCGCACGCTGCGGAGTGGCGAGTTCGTCTTCAAGGCAGGGCAGCGCGATCTCGGCCTAACGGTTATTCTGCGTGGCGAAATCGAAGTTTTTGAAGCACGCGAAGGCGCGGAACAAATTCTCGCCACAGCGGGAGAGCGCGATTTCATCGGCGACGTCGCAATGCTCCAGGGCACCTCCGCGTTGGCCAGTGCGCGCGTGAAGTCGGAAGAGTCTGAAATTCTGGAAGTTCCGGCGGTCGAAATCCGCCGCGCGCTCGCCGAGCTCCCCGGTGTGGGCGAGCCTATTGTGAACGCTCTCATCATGCGCCGCCGGCGGCTCCGTCGCGACCGCGAGTTCGCCGGGCTGCGCGTCATCGCGTTGCGTGACACGCGCGAGGGCCATCAGCTCCACGATTTTCTCGACAAGAATCACATCCCACATCGGCTGATCGAATTCGAGAGCGAGCAGGGACAGGCACTCGGCAAGCGACTGCACCTGACGACTCGCGATTTGCCCGCGCTCATCACCGCGACTGGCGCTCCGCTGCGCCGGCCATCGCTGCGCGAAGTTGCGCAAGTGGCCGGTTTGCTCCGTCCGCTTTTGCTCCGTCCGCTCGTGCAAGAAGGCGAGAGCGAGATTCTGTCTGATCTAACGATCGTCGGCGCCGGTCCGGCGGGTCTTGCCGCGGCAGTCTACGCGGCGTCGGAGGGATTGAAAACGGTGGTCTTGGAAAGCTACGCGCCCGGAGGCCAGGCCGGCTCCTCTTCCTTGATCGAAAACTTTTTCGGCTTCCCCACCGGAATAAGCGGCGGAGATTTGACCTATCGCGCGCAGCTTCAGGCCTACCGATTCGGCGCGAAATTTTCCACGCCAGCGCAGGCCCTTTCGCTCGACTACCACGATGGCGGCGAGTATCGCGCGAGCCTGCAAATCGAAGGTTGCCCTGCCACCCTGCGCGCGAAGTGCGTCCTCATCGCGACGGGTGCAGATTACCGGCGCTTAGAGGCGGAGAACCGCGAGCAGTTCGAAGGTTCGGGGGTCTATTATGCCGCGACGGCACTCGAAGGTCAGCTCTGCCGCGGCGCGACCGTGATCGTCGCCGGCGGCGGCAATTCGGCCGGACAAGCCGCCATGTTCCTCTCCGAAGGCGCGGCGAACGTGTTGCTCGTTATCCGCGGCGACGATCTTTCGAAAAGTATGTCGAGTTATCTCTCGCGGCGCGTGGAGGCACGCGAAAACATCGAGCTCCTGCGTCGGACCGAGATTCGAAAAATGACCGGCGGCAAAATGCTCCAAGCGGTCGAGCTAGAAAATACGGAGACGCACGAGCGGCGCATCGTAAAAACGCCGGCGATTTTTTCCATGATCGGTGCGAACCCATGCACAAATTGGTTGCCGCCCCAGATCGAACGCGACGAAAAAGGCTTCATCAAAACCGGACCAGCAGTCAGTCATGCACCGGCTTGGAAAGGGAGAGCGCGCCTGCCCGGCCCGCTCGAGACCAGCCTTCCCGGAATCTTCGCTGCGGGCGATGTGCGCTCTGGCTCGGTGAAACGTTGCGCCGCTGCTGTCGGCGAAGGCGGCATGGCGATCGCGGGCGTGCACGACGCCCTCGACACTTTCGCGTGACCGTGGTCAAGCGGTGATCTGCCGCCGCTCTTCCCGATTGGTTTGCAATCGCAACTGCCCGCAAGCTGCTTCGATGTCGTGGCCTTTTTCGCGTCGCAACGTCCCCGCAATTCCAGCCGCGCGTAAGATCGACAAGAAGTTTTCCTGGCGATTACGTGATGGTCGCGACCACGGCAGGCCCTCCACCGTGTTGTAGGGAATGAGATTCACTTTCGCCGAGAGTCTTCGCGCGTGTTTTGCAAGCAGATGCGCTTGCT